>WNFO01006106.1_pt1 | contig 12956 bp, 9 predicted proteins | sample 5400251 | NCBI WGS metagenome assembly WNFO01 (sample SAMN13153354, study PRJNA577476) | soil metagenome | isolation source: 100 cm saprolite under Madrone tree | place: USA:California | collected 2016-06-14 | reverse complement strand
TGCGCAAAGACTGGCGCGTGGATGGCACGACGGGCTACGATTTTACGAATCAAGTGACGCAGTTGCTGGTCGATTCGTCGGCCGAGGGGGCGATCACTAAGACGTTCCATCGTTTCATTGGTCACTCGGTTCCTTTTGGGCATCTGCTGTATGCGAAAAAACTTCAGGTGATGAAACTCGCCATGGGGAATGACGTCGATGTTCTGGGCAACATGCTCGACCGGCTTTCCGAGCGAAACCGCGGGTATCGAGATTTCACGCTCGAGGCACTCTCGCGTGCCGTGCGCGAGACCATCGCCTGCTTTCCTGTTTACCGAACCTATCTCGCGCCGGGTCAGCCGGTGAGCGAGGAAGATCGTCAAAGCGTCGAGCGTGCGATTAGCGCAGCCAAACGCCGAAACCCAGCCATGGACGAATCGATCTTCAATTATCTGCGGGACGTGCTGCTCTTTCGGTTCCAACCAAATCTCGATGCAGGCGGACGTGCGGCACACACGCATTTCATTTTAAAGTTTCAACAAACTACCGGACCCGTGATGGCGAAGGGACTGGAGGATACGGTGTTTTACATTTACAACCGGCTGACAGCGCTAAACGAAGTCGGCGGCGAGCCGCAACAGTTTGGACTCAGCATCGAGTCGTTTCATGAGCGGAATCTGGATCGGCAACGCAATTGGCCCGCCACGTTGCTGGCCACCTCGACGCACGACACAAAACGCAGCGAAGATGTGCGTGCGCGAATCGTGGCGATTTCCGAAGTTCCCGAGCTTTGGCGACGTTCGCTGCAACGCTGGAACGTGGCGAATCGCCGGTGGAAACGAACGATCAATGACTTGGAAGCGCCGGACGCGAGCGAAGAATATTTGCTGTACCAGACTCTGTTAGGGACCTGGCCCATGCAGCCGAATGGCGAACCGGAACCCACGGCGTCGCCGGAATATGTCGGGCGAATTCAGGCTTACATGGCGAAAGCGCTCCACGAAGCAAAGATCAATACGAGCTGGATCCAGCCAAACGAAGAGTGGGATGCAGCGATGCGAGATTTTGTCGCAAAAGTTTTGGACCCGTCGCCGCGAAACAAGTTCGTGCCAATTTTCCTTCCGGTTGCGACGGAGATTGCGCGTCTCGGCGCCATCAATTCGCTTACTCAAACATTGATTAAGCTGACATCGCCCGGCGTACCCGACATTTATCAGGGCAACGAGATTTGGGACTACAGCCTGGTCGATCCAGATAACCGGCGCCCAGTCGATTACAACCGGCGCCGCGATATGCTCCAGGGATTGCCGACAGCGACCCCAGAAGAATTGACGCAGACCTGGCCCGATGGGCGGATCAAGATGTTTCTGACCCAGCGAATGCTACGATTTCGTCGCGAGCACGCCGATCTTTTTCAGCGCAGCGAATATCTGCCGCTCCGCCTGAGCGGAATCTTTGCTGAGTGTTGCGTCAGTTTCGCCCGGCACTTGGGCGACAAATGGATTGTTGTAATCGCGCCGCGGTTGTCTTCGCGGGTTGGTTTTCCGCCGATAGGGGAGTTATGGAAAGACACGTCAATCGAATTTCCAAAAACGCTTTCTCTTGCGCAGGCACACGATCTTTTCACATGTCGGCCCGTGCCCGTGCGGGACCGACACGTGAAGCTCTCAGACGCATTATCAATTCTCCCGTTCGCGGTGATTACGAACCTGTAGCCGCTTCGCTGTGCGAAGCGCGGCACTGGCGTAAGGATTGACCGAAAGCACGTGGTCCACAGGGCGAAGGCTACAGATCATCCGCTGTGGATTCCGCGCAAAAGTTCAAGCGTCCACTGCACGAAGTTGCCAAAGTTCGTCACCAAATCCGCACCAAAACTCGTAAATGTAATATGCGGTGACGCGAGAATCAGCATCACGCTGAGCAGAAGGAGGTTCATCAGATAGATTACCACCAGCGAAAAAAATGTGCCCTGATCGCTCAGGTCAGTCTGATTTTTTGGAATCATCCAGCACGTGAACGTGAAATGGAATGCCCACGTGGCGCCGATCACGGCATAAAGCAATCGCCCATATGGCTGCATATTTAAAAATAGGCTAAGCGCTCCGTAAATGGCGATCGCCAGAATGCTGTAGATCGGGAAAAAATAAGGCGCGAGCGCGATCCAAAAGTTGGCCTTGCTCGTGACGACGTGCCCGCCGTCGCTAGTAACACGAAACTGGCTGACGCGTCCGCCCATGAGCCAAACCCAAAGGGCATGCGTAAGCTCGTGCCCGAAAACATAAATCACAAGCGGGCGCGGAAGACCGAAGAACGCGATCAGCCAAAGAACTGCGCCTAATGAAAAGAACCAAAATTCTTCGCCTGCCCAGAGCCGCTGCATCGCGGTCGCGCGCGCAAAAGCAGTGAAAAATGTTTGGCTAAAAATTGCGCAGATCGGCAGCAGGAAAATCGCAAACACAAATTTTACCCAGCGCGTGGGCACAGTGAGGGGCTCGGGCCCGGCGATGAAGCCTCTCGGCCTCGCGCGCGCAACGCTTCGGACAACTTTCCTGCCGCGCTTGGATTTGCGCGTAATGCGGTCGCTTCTCGATTTTCGGTTTTTTGCTCTCAGACTCGTCCGCAGATTACGCGGATTGCGACGAATTTGGAAAAGCGAAATTTACAGTGTCTGGGGAGCACAGGCTGCCAGCCTGTAGTTTCTGGCAGCTTGCCGGAAACATGCACACAAAGGTTAGTCGCGGGTTGCGCAATGCATCTCGGCAAATCGCGATCACGCGCGTCCCATGTAAACACCGGTGCGCGTGTCGATCTTGATTGCCTCGCCTTCCTTAATAAAGAGCGGGACGTTGATTGTCTTTCCAGTTTCCAGCTTTGCGGGCTTGGTGACGTTGCTCGCAGTGTCGCCGCGCACGCCTTCCGCTGATTCAACTACCTTCAGACTGACCGACGCAGGCAATTCAACCTGCACCGGTTTGCCTTCTGCGTAGAGAACCTGCACGGACAAATTTTCCACCAGGTAATCCTTGGCATCGCCGATCAGGTTTTCCTGTAAAGTGATCGTGTCATACGTCTCGGGATCCATGAAATGATGGCCGTTGCGATCCTTGTAACTGAAATCGAGCTGTTTTCGCTCGATAGAGACCAGTTCCACCTTGTCCGTTGAACCAAAGCGGACATCAGCGCTCTTTCCGGTGTTGATGTAGCGGATTATCGCCTGGACAAACGCACGCAAATTCCCCGGCGTGCGATGATGGACTTCGAGCACAATGGCGGGGTTGCCATTGTATTTTATGGCCATTCCTCTGCGAAGATCGTTTGCGGCAGGCATGGTGAAGACGTGATTCGTTAACGCGTTGAAGCAATAAAGCGGAGGAGCGCGGAGTTTACACACGCTCGGCGCACGTGCAACTCTATGGGTAGCGTACGCGTCTCGCGTGCTGGCGAGCGCGTCCTCGCGATCGTGGACATTCCCTGCGAGTTCCATCGCTGGTTGCGCTTGAGACGCGAAAAAAGATTGTTTCGGCGCTACGCCGAAACCAGCACGCGGGGCGCGTGCGCTACCGATAGTATCTCCGCCGCGCCCTAGAGTAGCTTCAACCGCGTCAGGTCTTGTGAATCGACAATGCCTACTGGCACGTTGTCGTCGTCGACCACAACGAGGTCGTCGATACGATGGCGTTCAAGCAGATTAAGAACTTCGACGGCGAGTTTGTCCTTGTGCACCGTGACCGGATTCAACGTCATGAGATCCGCTACCAAACGTTCGCCTATTCTTGAATCGGATTGAAAATGGCGCACGAAATCGCCGTGTGTGAAAATGCCCAGCAATTGCTGATCTTGGTCAGTCACAACCGCAGCGCCGGCGCGCACGCCAGTCATTGCTTTTAGCACGTCGCGGATCGGCGCATCGGTAGAAACAATCGCCATTGCCTCGCGCGGTCGCATGATTTGATGCACGCGCATCAGCATGCTGCGGCCGATCATTCCGCCGGGATGAAACTTTGCGAAATCTTCCTTGTTAAAGCCGCGTGCCTCCAACAACACCATTGCCAGCGCATCGCCCAACGCCAGCATCACCGTTGTGCTGGAAGTTGGCGCTAGGTTCAGGGGGCAGGCTTCCTGTTCGATGTTCACGTCGAGACAGAGATGGGTATTTTGCGCGAGAACCGATTTCGGATCGCCACACATCGCGATGATCTTCACTTGGAACCGGGCAATGGCCGGCAGAATCCTGACAATTTCTTCCGTCTCTCCGCTGGCGCTCAGAGCGAGCACCACATCTCCGTCCGCGATCATGCCAAGATCGCCGTGCAACGCGTTTGAAGAGTCGAGCACCACCGCGGGCGATCCGGTGCTGGTGAGAGTGGCTGCGATCTTTGCGCCGATGTGTCCGGATTTTCCGACGCCGACAACAACGACTTTGCCGCGCGCGTCCACAGTTTCCCTGATCAGCTCTACTGCGCGGGAGAAATTTTCGTTCAGACGCTCTCGGAGCCGCTTGAGCTCAAAAATTTCTATGTCCAGGACACGTCCGGCCTTTTCAAGGTAGTCCATCGAAGTATATAATGTGGGCAAGGGTGTGGTGCGGGCAAGAATTTGCACGCCTGGAACGAAAGGAAAAACATGAAAACATTCATCGTCGCAATCCTGGCCGCGCTGGTTACAACCGCGTTGGCGCAAGAATTCAGAGCCCCAATTGGCCCGCAAAAACCCGTGCGAGCGATGGAGACGCCGCCGCCACTCTTAAAACGTCCCGAGGTCACCGGAGTTGTCCCGCGAGGATTTAGCGACGGCCGTAATCCGCTCCAGATGCTCAACCCATGGGCACCGCCTCGATACGGTACCTGGGTGGAGAGTACGTCATTCGATCCGAACCACCCCGGAAAATGGAACGGTATTAAGCTGTTCGAGATTATTTTTTGATTTTGGTTGGGAGCGCACGCTCCTTGCCTGAGCCCTTATCGCGACGCAGCTGTTAGGGTTGTGGTCAGATCGTTACGAGCTTTGCGGCGAAATCGCAAATCTAGTCGCGTGAGCGGACTCGTCTCGCAAGCGACCTTGCAGTTACCTTTTTAGCCTGATGTTCCCAGGCGCACAGAAGCTCTTGTTGGTTAGCGCTGCTCCTCAGCGAACTGCGCAAAAAACTGCGCCAACTGCGAACGCACCGACTGAAATGAGAGGCGCCCTAGCGCGCGATCCTGCGATTCGGTTACAATCGCGGCGTGCCGATCCGCATTTTTTAACAGGTCGAGCGCCATCGAAGCGATCTCGGTAATTGTCCGGCCTTCGCCGCAAGTTTTCGCAAAAGCGATTCTTTCAATGGCGCCGTCGCCGCCGATGCACGGAATCCGGCAGAGAAGAGCGTCCCCCGCGACCTGGCCCGGGACGTGGCTGCGATCCAATTGCAAAACGATCTTATGCCGCGCCACATCGCGCAGATAGTCCGAGTAGGACTTCCATTTCTCAACTAAGCGGAGTTTTCCCTCTGAAAATCTCAGGTCTTCGAGCAATCGGCGCGCCTTATGTCCATCCAAATTGACGACCGTTACCGGTTCACCTGTCGTTTCGCAAAGCTCGCGCGCGACCAATAACGCCGCGAAATGATTGCGCGATGGCACGTCCCATTCCCTTGTGCCGACGAAAATTCCCAATTGTTCGGCTGGCGGCAGAGAAAAATTCCATCGATGATCATCGACGGGATAGGGAGTCGGGATAAAGGCAACTGTCGCAGGGTCACGTTTCGAACGGACACGCTGATAAATTTCCGCCGCCGCCGGAGTAGTGGCAATGCACCCATCTGCTTCCGCCACAATTTTCATGAAGCGCGCTAACTTCGCGCGGTCGCATAACTGTTGTGCGATCTGGTGGAGACCAGTCTCCTTCAGCGAAACGGCGACGGTGCGGCCTTGCTTTTTTAGATCGCTCAATGCGCGCTCTGACGCGCGAAAATCGCTGCGCAAGAGCAGGAGGACCGGCGTGTTCTCAGCGACAGCGCGGCGCGGATTGAAATGGATAGCTCCCAGCGTGCAGGCAGCAAAGGCATGAAAATTAATCGGCGGATTCGCGCCTTCACCAGGGGCAGGCAATTCTTCAAACTTCTGTTCCGGGTCGCGTCCTGCAGGGTTCAGAACAGTTAGCCGAAAATCATCGGCGCTTTGCGATGTCATCAGTTAGCGGATTCCCGGCATTACCGCTTATTCATCAATGTCGCGTGGCGGTACCGTCGATCTCATGAGCGTCTCGTCCTCGTTCTCCTGGTCGAGCGGTTTGACTGGTATCGCGCGCCTGATTTCGACTGGCTTTTTCTCCTGCGGCTGAACCGGGATCGCTTTCCTGATCGGTTCAACCGGAATCGCCTTTCTGACCTCCGAAGTGGATTCTGGTGTTTGGGTGCGGGATGCGCCTTGATCTGCCGTGTTGCTTGCCGTCTTTACTTCATTCTCGCTGGTTGGGTTCTCGGGTTTTTGAGTGTCCGCTATCTGCGGTGTCGGCTGCGGCGCTGGTTCGGGTTTCAACTTTGGCTTAAGCGAGTTGTACGGGTCGTTGTCAGCCAACACTGTTGGACTTTTTATTTCGATGGGCGCTACCGCGCTGAGGTCCACCGCGAGCGCAGCGCGGGGCAAGTCGCTGGAAGAAAACTCGCGAGCGAGACGAGCGCGCGGTTCACCATGCACATCGCACGACTCAGTAGGCGCTTGTGACGCCGTCGCAATTTCCGTGTAAATGGTACGCCGCTGGACCGCGTCGCCGTTGGCCATTTTCATAGTGTCATAACACTTGTCCGTCGCGAGCAAGCCGGACCTCGAACAAATCTCAACCTGCTTCAGATTTGCCGGCTGTTTAATTTCTCGCGGTGGATAACTCTTGGCGGCTGCGTTCATGATATCGACCCAAATCGGTAACGCGAGTTCGCGCCCAAACGCGCCGCGGTAAATCTTTTGCGGCTTGTCGAAGCCTGCCCAGACAGCGCACGTGAAATTGGAATCATATCCGGCAAACAACGCGTCAATAAAATCGTAAGAGGTACCGGTTTTACCCGCTGCGGGAATTTTCTTGAGACCAAATTGTGTAAAAGCCGTTTTGCCAGTTCCCGATTGAAGCGCGTCCGAAAGGCAGGAATGCACTTCATAGGCGGTCTCAGGCTTGATGACCAATTTCCGGATGCTCTCCTGCTTTCCATTCCAAACCAGCGTTCCGTCCTTTTCTTCAATGCGCTCCAAAATGTGCGGTGCATTTGGCCGCCAGCCGCCATTTGGAAATATCGTGTATGCGAGCCCGAGCTCGGCAAGTGTGAGTTCACTGCTTCCCAGAAATGTAGCCGGATACGGACGCAGCGAGGAATGAATGCCCGCTGCGGAGCAAAGCTGTAACACCGAATCGACGCCTGCGTTCATTCCGATGCGGACGGTTGCGCCGTTCTTCGATTTAGCCAGCGCCTGCCTCGCCGTCATCGCGCCTTCGTACCGGTTGTCAGCGCTTTCCGGGCCCCATTCGCCAAGAATTCCAGTTGTGCCGCCGATCATGACTGCGCGATTATCCAGCGGCGAATCTTCCACCAGCGATCCGGGATAAAACCCTTTCTCGAAGGCTGCCGCATAAACAAACGGCAGCATCGCAGTGCCAGCGGGCCGGCGAGCTTGCAACGCACGGTTGTACTGGTTGTGCTCGAAATCGCGTCCGCCCACGAGTACCAGAATGTCTCCGGTCGCGTTGTCGAGGCCAATGACTGCTCCCTGCAGATACTCCGGCGCAGGTTGATCAGACATTGTGCCGTTTCCTTTGGCTTTGCGAAACGAGGCCGCGTACGTGGAGTAAGTCTGATGATTATATTCGGGATGCTGCTCGACCGCTTCCAGATGATCCCGGAGAGAATCTTCCGCTACCTTCTGTAGATCGACATCGATCGTGGTGTGAATGCGAAATCCTTCGTTCATTGCGCGGTCCCATCCTACGGCGGCGATGACCTGCTGACGGATATAATCGACGGCGTAGGTTTGTCCCTGCGCGTTTTGCCGGCTCCCGATGGCGATCTGTTCCGCTCGCGCAGCGGCGCATCGTTCGCGGCTGATAAATCCGAGGTCGCGCATCCGGTCTAGCGCAAAGTCGCGCACCTCGCGAGAATTGGCGCGATCAGTCCATGGCGACAATCTGTTTGGGCTCTTGATCAGACCCGCAAGCGTAGCGCACTCCGCCAACGACATCTCACGCGCGGGCTTGCCAAAGTATCCTCGCGCTGCCGCTTCCGCCCCGTACAGTCCGCCACCGAAGTAGATTCGGTTTAGATACAGCTCCATGATTTTTTGTTTCCCGAACTGGTCTTCGATTCGCCGCGCCAGAAAAATCTCGAGCAGCTTGCGGCGGAACGTTCTTTCTTTTAACGAAAAACTGTTGCGCGCGAGTTGTTGTGTGACGGTGCTTGCACCCTGGCGCACGTGGCCGGCGGTGAAATTTTTCAACGCCGCACGGATGATCCCGAGCAAATCGTAACCGTGGTGCTGATAAAATTTCGCGTCCTCTACCGCGACGACTGCGTTGACCAAATCAGCAGGCAACTGCTCGTAGGGCACCGTCTCGCGGTTTTCTACGTAGATTTGGCCGAAGATCTTGCCATTGCGATCCAGAATCACGCTGGCTGATTCCATCTGGTCGAGCTTGTTTAGATCGAACGTTCTCGCCTGGGCTTTGAGGTCGGCGATGAGACTGGAAACGTACACAGTTACAAACACAACCAGGACGGCAACGATGCCGACCGGAACGTAAAACCATGGCCGTGAATACCAGGGCGACCGAAAACGGTAGCCCGGCGGGGGCCTCAGATATGTGGTGGTCGATTTCACGGCAGCGACAGATTAGCTTGCCAAGTTAGGCGGCAAACGTTCAACACTCAACGCCCAACGTCCAATGTCCAACGAAGGCGCAGCGGTTGAACGTTAAGCGTCGAACGTTGAGCGTTGAACGTTGAACACACAGATCGGAAATCCTGCGCTCATTGAAGTGATCCGCAATGAGATTCGCGACCGGGGGCCGCAATCATTTGCCTGGTTCATGCACCAGGCGCTCTACCATCCCGAACATGGATATTATTCCTCCGGTTGCTGCGCGATTGGACGAGCGGGCGATTATTTTACCAATGTCAGCGTTGGGCCTCTGTTTGGGCAGTTGCTCTGCGCTCAGTTTATTGAAATCTGGGAGCGACTTGGCAAGATAGACAATTTCGTGATAGTCGAACAGGGCGCGGACGATGGGCAGTTCGCCGGCGACGTTCTCGAGTCGGCGCAAAAACGCGCGCCAGAATTGTTCGCGGCTTTGCGCTATCGAATAGTCGAGCCATTTCCAGTTTTGCAAGAATGCCAACAGAGGACGCTGGAACAGTTTCGCAGCAAGGTCGAGTGGCTCGACTCGCTGCAACCATTCGTGGGCGTTCATTTTTCCAACGAACTGCTGGATGCGATGCCTGTGCGCCTGATCAGCGGCGACATGGAAAAACTTGTTGATGTGGAAGGCGATAACTTTGTGTTCGTGGAGCGCGCGCTCTCCCAAGGAGCGGCTGCTTCCCTGGGCGCCGAAGCCTTGGCGAAGGCGGCCAAGCTGCCGACAGACGGATGGGCTTTCAATCAACCGGCCCTCGAATGGATTGACGACATCGCAGCGAAATTGCAACGCGGATATATTATCGCGATCGATTACGGATGTCTGGCGGACGAATTTCAGGCAAAGATCCAGGTGCGTGCGCAGCATCGAAATCTTGATTCGCCATTCGAACAGATCGGGCAGGCGGATATCACGATGCAAGTGGATTGGTCGAGCATTGTCGAGCGCGCGCGGGCAAACGGGTTGCGCGTCGCCGGATTCACCGACCAACATCATTTCCTAACCGGAATCATCTCTGAACTAGGTAGGGGCGGTTCACCCGAACCGCCCGCGGACGAGTGGGGTCAATCGTCCCTGCCTGATTCGCCCAAAACCAAACGCGCGCTGCAAACGTTGCTGCATCCCGAAATGCTCGGGCGCGCTTTTCAGGTCCTCGGGCTCGTCAAGAATATCGATTCGGGAGCGCTGCCCCTGTCGGGTTTCAAATTCGCGCGTGAGGCGCGCTCTACGCTCGGACTCTGAAATCCAATCCCTAAGCGGTTTAGATTGCCGTCGCCCGGATGTGACCCCCGATTGCAGGCGTCCCAGCCCGCTCCCATGCCCGATTTATTTGCGAATACGAAACCCTAGCTTTCATGGCCCCAGTTCTTCTCGCCTTCAGACGAAGAATTGTCACAAGATTGTAACTTGCCATCCGAACCGGCATTCAAATTGAATGGTGCGTGAACTCCGCTCCTGCGGTGCGCTGCCAGTTCAGAGCGAAATCTCGCGAGCCAACCGTTTTTCTTACAGCACACGATTGCCTTGTAGTTGCAAGCGTCGGAAAGAAATGATGAAAGCCGGTAATCGTTGGGTCATCGCGATCGCTGGAGTGTGGAGCGTGTTCCGCATCCCGTTGTCGAAGCAGTTTGGCTGGAGCATTTCGGAGGTCACATTCACTTTCACCATCAGCATTTTCGTGCTCGGTTTCGCGGCGTTCTTCGGCGGCTTGTGGATGGCGCGGAAAGGTCCGCGAATTGTAGCTTTGACCGGCGCGGTGCTTTATGGCGTGGGCGTCTTTCTTGCGAGCTTCTCGGCAAACAAGCTTTGGTGGCTGTATCTTAGTTACGGGTTCATCGGCGGCCTTGGGCTAGGTCTTGGCTACATTGTTCCAGTAGCTGTGTTAGTGAAATGGTTTCCTGATAAGCGCGGTCTTATCACAGGAATTGCGGTTGGTGGTTTCGGTGCTGGCGCGCTGATCACTGCGCCGGTCGCGACACGGCTCATTCAATCGGTCGGCGTCTTAAGTACCTTTGCGTATCTCGGCATCGCCTACTTAATCATCGCGATCATCGCAGCGTTGTTCATGCAAAACCCGCCGGAAGGCTACCAGCCGCCAGGATGGACTCCGAGTGCGAAAGAAACCGCCCAACGCGCGACGCATGACTACGTTTTGGGCGAAGCGCTGAAGCGCTGGCAGTGGTGGGCGCTTTGGCTGATCCTGTTTTTGAACACTTCCGCCGGCATTTCGCTGATTTCGCAGGAAGGGCCTCTGTTTCAAGAGCTCACTGGCGTGACTGCGGTGGTGGCCGGCGGCATGGTCGGAGTAGCGAGCCTGGGCAACGGCGTCGGCCGCGTATTTTGGGCGTGGGTTTCCGACTTGATAACGCGCCGCGCGACATTCGCCGTCATGTTCATTCTTCAAGTCCTACTCTTTTGGTTCGTGCCGAGGATTACCTCGTCGTCGATAATGACAATCGTCGCGTTTGTTATCCTGATGTGTTACGGCGGGGGGTTCGGCACCATGCCTGCCTTCACCGCGGATTACTTCGGACCCAAAAACGTTGGCCCGATTTATGGTTTAATGCTAACGGCCTGGAGCTTCGCGAGTCTGTTTGGGCCGCTCTACATCGCGCGAATGCGTGAGACTGCAGGAAATTATGCCGGCGCGCTTCATGTGATCGCAGTCGTAATGCTCATTTCCGTTTTGCTGCCGATCATCGTCAGACCGCCACGACGTGAACAATCAGTGTGATTATCCAACTGCGTTTGTTTTTGCTAGCTTAGCCAACTGCACGATGACACTTTCAAACGACTGAAGTCCGCTCCAACCGCGAAGAAATGAATAAAGATTATGTTCGCGCTGCTTTCGAAATGGCCGCTCGTTAGGCAAATTCGCGAGCGCAAGGACGGCACCGGCCTTGAGTCGATGTCGGACAAGACGCGCGCGATGCATGCGCGCATCGATGACGCAAAAATCGCGCGCTCCATTTGTCCGTACTGCGGCGTCGGTTGTGGTCAGTTGATTTACCATAAGGACGGAAAGCTGGTTTCGATCGAAGGCGATCCGGAATCGCCGATCAGTCAGGGCAATCTTTGTCCGAAGGGCGCCGCATCCTACCAATTGCTTACACATTCCCGACGGGAAACGAAGATGAAATACCGCGCGCCGCGCTCGAAGGAATGGACGGAAATTCCACTCGACCGCGCGATGGACATGGTTGCGGAGCGCGTTTGGGAAGCGCGCAAGCGCACATTCGTTAGGCACGTCGACGGATCAGCCGTCAATCATACAACCGCTATTTGTCACCTCGGTGGCGCCACGCTCGACAACGAAGAGAATTATTTGATTAAAAAGCTTTTCACTGGAGGCCTGGGGATGGTCTGCGTGTCCAACCAGGCCCGGATATGACATAGCAGCACGGTGCCCGGTCTGGGCGCCTCGTTTGGCCGGGGCGGAGCTACGACCGCGCAACAAGATTTAGCCAACGCAGATTGTATTTTGATCGAAGGCTCATCCATGGCGGAGGCGCATCCGGTCGGTTTTCGCTGGGTGATGAAGGCCAAGGAGCACGGCGCCACAATCATCCATGTGGATCCACGTTTTTCGCGCACGAGCGCGCTGGCTGACATTTGGGTGCCAATCCGCGCGGGCACAGACATTGTGTTTCTCGGGGGACTCATCAGGCATTTGATTGAACACAACCTCTACTTTCATGAGTATGTCGTCCATTACACCAATGCGTCTTGCATTTTGTCTGACGAATACCGCGACCCGGAAGACAACGGCGACGGCTATTTCTCAGGTTGGAACGAAGAAAAGCGCGCCTATGAAGGCGACAGTTGGGTTTACAAAGGCGGAGACCTGAGTCGACCACTGCGCGATCTCACATTGCAAGATCCGCAATGTGTTTTTCAGAAATTAAAACGACATTTCTCCCGCTACACGCCGGAGATGGTCCAGAAAATCTGCGGTATCCCGCCCGACCTTTTTCACAAAGTCGCGCATTGTCTCGCTGCTGCATCTGGCCCGGAGAGGACCGCCGCGGTTTGCTACGCAGTCGGCTGGACGCAGCATTCCAAGGGAGTGCAGATCATTCGAACGGCTGCGATTTTGCAATTGCTGC
>WNFO01003790.1_pt1 | contig 12962 bp, 15 predicted proteins | sample 5400251 | NCBI WGS metagenome assembly WNFO01 (sample SAMN13153354, study PRJNA577476) | soil metagenome | isolation source: 100 cm saprolite under Madrone tree | place: USA:California | collected 2016-06-14 | reverse complement strand
CGCGCCGGGCCGTGTCAACGTCGGTATCGGCTCGGGCTTCACCGGGCGCCTCGCCATGGGTCAGCGGCCCAATTCGTGGACCCTCGTCGCAGGCTACGCCCGCGATCTCAAGGCCCTGCTGGCCGGAGAGACCGTCGAGATCGATGGCGCTGCGACGCGGATGCTCCACGGGCCGGGACAGGCGCCACCACGCCCCATCCGTGTGCCGATCGTCTTCGGCATCGCCGGACCCAAGGGCGAGGCCGTGGCGCGCGAGCTGGGCGACGGTGTATTCACCGTGATGCCGACACGCGGCTTCGCCTGGTCAATACTTCTCAGCTTCGGCACCGTGCTCGACCCCGGCGAGTCCTTCGACTCGCCGCGCGTGCTCGAGGCCGCGGGGTCGGGTGCCGCTGTTGTCTATCATCGCGCGTTCGATGTGCCGGGCGCGCCGGGCCGGCCGTCGCTCGCCGAGCTACCCGGCGGCACCGCCTGGCGCTCGGCCATGGAAGCGGTCCCACCGCGTGAGCGACATCTGCACACGCACGAGGGTCATCTCACGTTCCCGAACGCCATCGACAGGAAGACGCTGACGGGCGAAGCCATCCGGCGCTACACGCTCAGCGGTGATGCCGGGACCCTTCGGGGACGCCTGGCCGACCTTGCGTCGCGGGGCTCGACGGAGATCGCCTATCAGCCCGCCGGCCCCGACATCCCGCGCGAGCTGACCACCTTCGCGCGGATGGCCGGCCTGCAGGGGGGCGCCAGCGGATGACTAGCGGACGGCCTGGATTGCGATCCGGGCGCCCTCGATCATGCGGTCGATCTCGTCGCGCGTGACGTTCAGGGCCGGCATGAAGCGCAGGGCGTCGGGTCGAGGCGCGTTCAGCAGGAGGCCCGTGTTCTCCCAGCCGGGATGCTTCTCGAGGTCGTCACGCGCGTAGGCGACCACGCGGCCGCCGAAGTCGGCCCCAAGATCGAGCGCCCGCAGGAGGCCCATGCCGCGCTCGTGCGAGAGCCCGAGCTCGCTGACGAGATCGCGCAGTCTCTCGCCCAGGTAGCTGCCCGTGTCGGCCACGGACGAGAGGAAGCCCGGCTTGAGCATCTCCTCGATCACCGCGCAGCCGACGGCCGTCATGAGAGGGCTGCCGTTGAAGGTGCCGCCCTGCTCGCCGGGCTCGAAGACGGAAGCCCCTTCTTTCGCGCAGAGAGCGGCCAGCGGCACGCCTCCGCCCAAGCCCTTGCCGAGCGTCATGATGTCCGGCGCCTCGTCGTCGCGCCGCGCGAAGTGCTCGTAGGCGAAGAGCCTGCCGGTGCGGCCGATGCCGGTCTGGATCTCGTCGGCGATCATCAGCAAGCCGTGCCGCTTCGTGAGCGCGCGCAGCTCCCGCAGGAAGCCCATCGTCGCGGGGAAGACACCGCCTTCGCCTTGGACGGGCTCGAGCATCACGGCCACGGTCCTGTCGGTGATCCGCTCTTCCACCGAGCCGATGTCGTTCAGCGTCGCTTTCGGAAAGCCAGCCACCTGTGGGGCGAACATGGTGTCCCAGCCGGGCTTGCCGCTCGCGGACATGGTGGCGAGCGTGCGGCCGTGGAAGCCATGGTCGAAGGTGATGATCTCGGAGGCACCGCCCTTGAAGCGCCGGCCCCACTTGCGCGCGAGCTTGATGGCGCCTTCGTTGGCCTCGGCGCCGGAATTCGTGAAGAAGACCCGCTGGAAGGCCGAGTGCTCGGTGATGAGGCTCGCCAGCCGCAGCGCCGGCTCGTTGTAGAAGGCCGGGCTGGGCGTGATCAGCAGGCGGGCCTGGGCGGCCAGGGCCTCCGCGACGACCCGCGGGCAGTGTCCCAGGCAGTTGACGGCCCAGCCCTGGACGAAATCGAGATAGCGCTTGCCGCGATGGTCGGTGAGCCAGGAGCCCTCGCCCTGAACGAAGACGATCTCGGGCCGCTCCGTGATCTCCATCAGGCTGCCGAAGGCGAACTCGGGCTCACGCATGGTACGGGTCGCTGTTGTGTACTTGCATGAGCCGCTCCGGGTGGGCAGGCGCGCCGAACCCGAACTGCCGGTAGAGGCCGTGCGCGTCGCGCGTGAAAAGCGTCCAGAGCCGCAGCCCCTGCAGCTCGGGATGCGCCATGATGGCGGCCATCAGGCTCTTGCCGACGCCGCGCTTGCGGTACGACTCCAACGCGAAGACGTCGCAGATATAGGCGAAGGTGGTCCGGTCGCTGATCACGCGGGCGAAGCCAACCTGCCGGTCGCCGTCGAAGGCCCCGAAGCACAGCGAGTGCTCCATCGACCGCGCGACCGTCTCGCGCGGGACGCCTTTCGACCAGTACGCCGTCGTCAGGAATCCGTGGATCACGTCGAGGTCGAGGCGCGAGCGATCGGTGGTGACGACGATGGTGCCCTCGCTCGTCTTGCTCGTGTTCCCGCTCATCAGGCCCGCCTTTCTAGCGACGCCGCCAGCCGCCGCGCGAGCGCGCGCGCCGCACTGTCGCTGGGGGTCGCGACGAACACGGTGTCGTCGCCGGCGATCGTGCCGGCCACGCCCGCCAGCTCCGCCTCGTCGAGCGCGCGCGCCACCGGGTGGGCGGCCGCCGGCGGAGTCCTCACCACCACGAGGGAGCCCACCGCCTGGACCGAGAGCGCGGAGCTCCGCAGGGCGCGCTGGAGCTTTGCCTCGCGCGTCGCGGCCGGGGCGAACTGCGCCACCGAAGCCTGCGGCGCCAGGTAGCCGCGGGGAGTCTTTGCCAAGCCCAGCTCGCGGAGGTCCCGCGACAGCGTCGGCTGAGCGACCACGATGCCGCGCTTGCGCAGGAGGCGCTGGAACTCGGCCTGGGAGCGCACGGTGCTCGAGCGGGCGAGGTCGACGATCGCCTCCTGACGCCGGAGCGAGCCGGGGTCACGATGTTGATTCATGGCTAGTAATAATTATTCATCAGGGTCCGCTTGTCAAGCTCGATGTTTCCGGGGTAGCATCCCCGCACCATGACTACGACTCCGCGGTCTCAGATCATTTCCATCAGCGATCTTGGGTGGCAGGACTTTCAGACCGGCCTCCGCTTCAAGATCCTCTGGGAGGACAAGCCGACGAAGCGGCGGGCCCAGCTGACCCGCTTCGAGCCCGGCGCCAAACTCCCGCTCCACCGGCACGTCGGCGACGAGCTGATCTTCGTCCTCGAAGGGGTGGTCTCGGACGAGTCCGGGGCGGTGACGGCCGGGAACGTGGGCTACCGGCCGGACGGCTGCGTCCATACCGTCTCGAGTAAGAACGGGGCGACCGTTCTGGCCGTCCTCACCGGTGATATCGAGCCCGCCACGGACCGGGGGGGCGCGCCGCCCTCGCAGATCTTCATCCTCAGCGACCTGCCGTGGATCGAGACGCGCCCCGGAGTTCGTCAGAAGCGGTTCTGGGAGGACAAGGCCGGCGAGCGCCGCGCGCTGCTGGCGCGCTTCGAGCCGGGAGCCACGCTCCCGCCCCATCGTCACGTCGGCGACGAGCTGATCTTCCTCGTCGAGGGCGCGAACGCGGACGAATCGGGCGTGGTGGCGACCGGCAACATGAACTACCGGCCGAACGGCTGCGTCCACACCGTGACGACGCAGAATGGCGCGACGGTCCTGGCGGTCGTCTGGGGGCGTACGGAGCCAGTGTAAGGGTAGAGCTAGCCCGCGGCGCGAAGACGCCCGATCAGCTCGAGGACGCGGCGGATCTCGGCGCCGCTCCTGGTCATCAGCCGGTCGCCCGACTGCGACCAGCGGAGCTTGCCGTCGCGATCCACGATGGCCGTCGAGCGGTAGGCGACGTTGCGCTCCTCGTCCCAGACGTTGTAGGCCTGGATCACCTTCCGGTGCACGTCACTCAGGAGGGGAAACGGCAGCGCGTGCCGCTTGTGGAACTCGGCGTGGGAGAAGGGCGAGTCGCCACTGATCCCGAGCACGACGGCGCCCTGGCTCTGGAGCGCGGCGGCGACCTCACCGAGATCGCGCAGCTCGGGCGTTCAGATACCGCCCCAGTCGTAGCAGTAGAACAGCAGCACGACGTCGGATGTGCCCTTGAACTCGGCCAGCGAGATGTCGCGGCCGCTCGTCGAGGGCAGAGAGAACGCCGGAGCGTCTTGGCCGTAGCGCAGCATGGTCTCTGAATCCTCGGTCAGCGGTACAGCTCGATGAGCTCCTGGAGGGCGACCATCTGCCCGCCCTTGGTGGACGACGGCACGACGATCGGCGTATTGACGCCCGCCGCGCGCCAGGCCTCGATCCCGTCGCGGACTTCCGTCGCGCTGCCGTAGAGGGTGACGTCGGAGAGCCAGCGGTCGGACATGAGCGAGGGAATCCGTTCCTCCTCGCCCGCGGCGATGGCTTTGCGGATCGCCTGCATCTCCTCCTCGTAGCCAGCCTCGATCCAGTAGTTCTGGTAGTTGGGCAGCTTGACGTAGCCGGTGAGCGTCCGCCGGTTGACTGCCGCGGCGGCCGCGCGATCCGCGTCGACGCAGGTCGGCACCATGTCGCCGACAAAGAAATCGGGATTGCTCCTCGCCGCGGCGGGCAGGTGGCTGAGTGACGCCGCCATGTGAGAGCGCGCCGCGTTAGCCCAGACCGCGCCCTGGCCGATCTCGCCGGCGAGCGCGACCATTTTCTGTCTGAGCGTCGCCAGCACGAGCGGCGGCAGCGGGCCGGCCAGCTTGGCCCCCGCCTGCAGCTCGGTGACGAAACGGCGCATATCTTCGAGCGGCGTGCCCGCGCTGACTTTGAGCCGGGCCAAGGTAGGCCCGTGGCTCACGCCGATGCCGAAGCGGAAGCGGCCGCCGGACACTTCGTGGATGAAGGCGGCCGTGTGAGCGAAGTCGTGCGGGTGGCGGGCGTAAATGTTGGCGATGGAGGTCCCGAATCGGATCTCGCGCGTCTCGAGCGCCAGCGCCTCGCAGAGCCCGAGGCCGTCGCCGAAGCTCGGGCAGTAGATGCCGGCGAAGCCTTCCTTCTCGAAGCGCTGGGCGATCTCGATCGTGGCGCGCCGCCGCCCCGCGGCCGCGGCCAGGCTGACGGCGGGCTTTGCTGTCACGCCCACGGCACCCGTCCCTCCCAGCGATTCCACGAGGTGGTTTCCTCGATGGGCCTGCGCCGGCTCGGCCCGTACTTGACGGCGGGGTAGCCGAGCGGGATGCAGAAGTGGAAGGCGACGTCCTTCGGGATGCCGAACATCGCGCGGAAGCGGTCCATCACGGTGGCGTGGAGCGTGGTCGGCAGCGAGCCAATGCCGAGGGCGTGGGCCGCCAGCATGAGGTTCTGGCAGGCGGGGATGATCGAGTTGGCGCCGCCCGGCGGCACCGTCAGCGCGAAGACGACGCAGGGGACGTCTTTCATCGCGTCGGCCAGTCCCATGGCGGCGTTGTAGTTCGTCTCGCCCGGCGGGATGTCCTGCGGCCCGCTCCAGCCGTGGTCGTCCTTGCGCTTGGCCCACCACGCCTCGCGGTAGAGCCCGCCGAACTCGCTGATCTTCTTCCTGTCCGTGACGACCAGGAAGCGCCCGAGCTGGTGGTTGCCGCCGTTGGGCGCTTTCACCGCGGCCTCGAGGAGCAGGCGGATGTCCTCGTCGGGAAGCGCGTCGGGCTTGAGCTTGCGCATCGAGCGCTGGGTGAAGACAGCCTCGCCAAGCGACATTTTCAGACGCTCAATATTCATATGGACTCTCCCTCACTGGATGTCGAAGCCACCATGCCGCTCCTCTGTACCACAGATGCTCCTCTGAAGTAAGATGCCTTCATGTGCAGCCCGCGCTGCTTCGAGTACTGGTCGCGACTTCTCGCACTGGCCGACGCGCCGTCTGACGGCGACGTGAAGATGACCCGGCGCGGCTTCCTCGCCACCTCGGCCGTGCCGTTTCTCGCCGCCGCCTCCGCCTCGGCGGCCCCTTCCGTCCAGACGAGCGATCTCCTCGACGCCACGCTTTCCTTCGACCTCCACTCGCATCCGGGCCTCTTCAGGAGCACGTCGAACGACACGCTGGCCGGCCATCGTCAGAGCGCGGAGGCGGGGCGCGTAAAGCTGATCGCGCTCACCGCCACCTCCGACGCGCCCGTCATCGCCCCCGACCGGAGCGGCGCCCTGCGAGTCACGCGCGAGGCCAAGCCGGGGGAGCTCTACGCTTCCATGTACCGACAGATCGATGCCCTCGTGAAGTGGAGCGCCGCGGCGGGCCTGCCCACCGTGACGAGCGTCGCCGAGGCCGGCACGCCGGGCGCGCCCGTGCGCGGGATCCTCGCAGTCGAAGGATGCGACTTCCTCGAAGGGCGCATCGACCGCGTGCAGGAGGCTTACGATCGCGGCCTCCGCTCGCTTCAGCTCGTGCACTACCGGGTCAACGAGCTGGGCGACATCCAGACGGAGCAGCCCGTTCACGGCGGCCTGACCGGCTTCGGCAAGGAGGTGGTGCGCGAGCTGAACCGCTTGGGCATCGTGGTCGACGTCGCCCACGCGCGGTTCGAGGTCGTGAAGGGAGTGGTGGACACGACGACGCAGCCGATCATCCTGTCGCACTCCAACATCATGGAGACGAGCAGCTGGGCGCGCTTCATCAGTCCCGAGCATGCGCGCCTGGTCGCCGGCACGGACGGCGTCATCGGTGCAATGCCGATCATCTTTGGACGCAGGAGCGACGATATACCCGGCTACGTCCATTTCGTCTCGAGGCTCGTGGACGCGGTAGGCATCGACCACGTCGGCATCGGCACGGACATGGACGGGATCTCAGGCGGCGCGATCTTCACCAGCTACTCGCGCTGGCCGAATCTCGCCGCGGCCCTGGTCGACCACGGCTACCGCCCCGACGAGGCGGCGAAGGTCCTCGGCGGTAACGCCCAGCGCGTGTTCCGGAAAGTCGCCGCGGGGGCGTCCTCTCCGGGTTGATCACTTGTCGTTGTTGCCGGCCTTGTTCTTCGACCCGCCGAGCTTCAGCAACGGGTTGTTCTTGATCTTGCCCGCCACTTCCCCGAGATCGCCTACGACTTTCTTGGTCTGATCCTCGATAGCGGAGAACTTTTCGACCACCTTTGGCAGCTGGTCCATGAGTGACGCGAGGCTGCTTCTTTCGGACGGAATTTCGGGAATCGCGCCCTCGGGCGTGGCGGCCACGAGACTCTGCGCGTTCGGGTTCCCTCCATTCAGCTCGATAAAGACGACCCCGGTGATGCCCTTCAGCTTGAGGCTGGCCTTCGTATCGGTTTTGACCGGCGCCTCCTTGCGCAGCCTGACGTCGACCTGCACCAGGCGCGGATCATCCGAATCGATCACCATCGCCTTGACCATCCCGACATCGACCCCGCGGAACTTGACCGGATCACCGAGGGCCAGGCCGCTGACCGATTCAGCGAAATGGATTCGATAGACGACGTCGTCGCGGCGTCCGGCGTTCGCCAACCAGACGAAGAAAAGTGCCGCGGCCACCGAGAGGCCGATGATGAACAGTCCCTCGAGGAAATAGCGCTTATCCGTTTCCATGGTTGTGTTTCCTTGCGGACATCGCTCCTTGCGCCCGCGGCCCGTGGAGGAATTCGTGGATCCACGGCTGATCGGATCGCATGAGCTTGTCCAGCGTGCCGACGGTGATCTTCTTGTCCACGAGAACGGCGAGGCGGCTACAGACGGTAAAGAGCGTCGTAAGGTCGTGGGTGACGATGACAACGGTGATGCCGAGGCTCCGGTTCAATTGCGCGATGAGCGCATCGATGCCCCCCGCGGTGAGCGGATCGAGGTCGGAGGTGGGCTCGTCCAGAAAGAGAATGCGCGGATCCAGCGCCAGCGCCCGGGCGAATGCGGCGCGTTTGACCATGCCGCCGGAAAGCTCGGCGGGACGCTTGATGCCGGTGTCGGCGGGGAGGCCCGCGAGGGTGAGCTTCATTGCCGCCAGTCTTTCCTGCTCCTCCGGCGGCAGGTCGGTGTGCTCCCGCATCGGCAGCATGACGTTCTGGGCCACGGAGAGGGAGGAGAACAGGGCGCCCTGCTGGAACAGGACGCCGAAGAGCGATGCCTTTTCCTCCGGCCTCATCGCATCGACCGGTCTGCCGTCGACGAGAACCTCGCCGCTGTCCGGCCGGTGCAGGCCGACAAGCGTTTTGAGCAGGACCGACTTGCCTGATCCCGAGCCGCCGGCGATGCCGAGGATCTCGCCGCGAAGAACGTCGAGGCTGATCCTGTCGTGCACCCGCTGTGCGCCGAACCGGTTCACGATGTCCCGCGCGGACACGATCGGCTTGGGATGCCCTTGCGTCGCCGGCTTCATAGGCCCAGCTTCTCGAAGAAGATGGAGAACAGCGCATCGAGGACGATGACGATGAAGATCGTCTTGACCACCGCGCGAGTGGTCTCGCGGCCGACGCTCTCCGCCGAGCCTCTCACCCTGAGGCCGTGCATGCAGCCGATGACCGCGATGAGGAAGCCGAAAACCGGCGCCTTGAGGAGGCCCACGTACAGGTCGCTCATGTACAGGGCGTGACGCACGCGGTCCACGTACTGCACGGGCGACACGCCGAGCTGCACCTGGGCAATCACCGCGCCGCCGACCAATCCCATCACATCGGAGAAGAAGGTGAGCAGCGGCAGTACGAGGACCAGGCCGATCACGCGCGGAACCACGAGCAGGGCCATCGGGTTCATGCCCATGACGTTGAGCGCGTCGATCTCCTCGCGCGCTTTCATGACGCCGATCTCGGCGGCAAACGCGGAGCCCGAGCGGCCGGCGACCATGATGGCGGTGATCAGCACGCCCATTTCGCGCAGCATCGACACGGCCACCAGGTTGATCGTGAACTCTTCGCCGCCGTATGGGCGCAGCTGGGCCACGCCCTGGTAGCCGATGACGATGCTGATCATGACGGCCATCAGGCCGATGATCGGCAGCGCGGTGACGCCGGTCTCGTCGATCTGCCGGGAGAGCGACGGCAGCCGAAGTGAACGCGGGTGCGTGAGGACATCGGTGACGGCGTCCGCCGCGCGACCGATGAACGTGATCACGTCGAGGGTGTCGTGCCAGGCCTCCTCCGCGCCCCTGCCCAGGCCGATGATAAGCTGGCGCCAACGGGGTTCGGATTTCGGCTTCGGCAGGGGTTTGAGCTCCAGGCCGCAGACGAGATCGAGCAGCGCCCGGTGCTCGGCCCGGACGCCGGTGAGCTCCACGCCCCTGTCGCCGAGGCCGCACAGGAACAGCGCGCCCGGCGTATCGAGACCGCTCAGGTTGGCGAGATCGAGCGCGCCCTTCTTGCGCTGTTTGAGCGCCTGCTTCAGGGATCTCTGGGCTTCGTGCAGCGTGTGGATGTCGAGCACGCCTTCGAGCGCCAGGCGGTCGCCTTCACCGCTGACGGCAATCGTCGACGCGACCGGTCCGGTCGGCGGCATAGATCTTCGCACGCGTATAGGTTGGGCAAAGGATATGCCACGTATCGAATGCGAGCCAAATCCGCACGCTTGCGATCCCGGGCGCACGGCAGGCCGTCAACTGTAGGGAAAAGAACTCCCACTGCGGTAGGAACTACTCGGACGGATCAGGCCGTCAGCGCCAGTCGTCGACGGACACGGTTTTCTGGTAGTTGCACCCCATGATGCGCCAGTAGCCGTTGGTCTCGCCGCCCACGACCACGACGTGGATGTCCTCACGCCGGAACATCGGGATCAGCTCGTCGGGCGCAGCCTTGAGTTTGGAGGCCCACGGCTCTTCCCCGAAGGTGGCGCGCGGATAGATGTAGTTCTGGATGAGCTGGTAGTCCCAGTACTCACGCGCCGGCATTCTCGCCGCGTCGTAGAGCCAGTCGATCAGCGCGTCCTTCTTTGCGAACCCGCCGCGATCCACGAACTGGCGCGCGGCGATGGGATCGAGCAGGAGAGTCGGCGGCCCGTGCGGGTCCATGCCGCGGAGCAGGTTGCCCACGTGCTCGCGCCAATGCGTCTCGCGGAGGCCGAGCGTGAAGGCCGTCGAGCGGCAGCCGCTGAACACGCTGACCGCGCTGTCGGTCGGCTGGAAGCCATGCTGGACGTGGAAGGGCTCCCAGGGGCTCCGCTCCTCGTTCTCCGCGAAGGTGAGGCTGTTGTAGGCGTAGCTGTTGCCCTGGTTGCCCATGTAGCTGTGTCCGGGCACCGAGCCGCCCTGGCCGTTCTGCGACAGCAGGCCGTAGGCGCGCCCGATCGTGGCGTTGGCGTGGTTGTAGGGACCCATCGCGCCCGTGCCCGCGTTCATGCCGATCTCGTTGCGGATCGGGCCGTTCACCGCGGCCATGGCCGCCACCGCGCTCGAGCTGCTGCCGCGCGCCGTCGCACCCGTCGCGCCCAGAGCCAGGATCACCGGGAAGTACTCGGGCCGCGCCCCCGCCATCACCGCGTTCACCGCGACCTTCTCGACCGTGTATTCCCAGTACTCGCGGAAGTGCGTCGAGCGCATGCGCCCGACGACTTCGCCGGGCTTGCGGCGCGTCGCGGCCAGCATCGCCGCCACGCGCTCCTCGGTCGGGAGCACGATGGGCAGCATGTCGGTCCAGCGATTCTCGAGGAAGAGGCGGTGGAGGTTCTCCTCCGTATCTGGTTCAACGGTCCTGGGCGTCGAGCGGTCGAACTCGACCGGACCCATGTCCTCTTCGCCGAACGGTCGGGTCAGCCCTTCGACCACCTCCCGCATGACGGGGAGGCCGGTGATGGGATCCGGGCCGTCGATGTAGGCGCGGAGCTGGGCAGCCGTCTTGCCCATGATGGGCTGGGGGACGAAGACCTGGCGGAGCCCGGGCATCCCGTTCACTTCCGCCACCGAGCGGACGACCTTGTCGAACTTGTCGGTGTGCATGGCGACGACCGGGACTCCGTACGTCGCTTCAACCGTCATCGCGTGCGCGGCGACCGCCGGCGCGCAGGTGCTTCAGTGGCCCACGCCGAGGATGGCGGCGTGCGCCTTGGCCTTGATCTCCTTCCACGTGGCCGGGTCGTCGTTCAGGTACACGCTCGAGATCTGCTTGAAGACCGTTCGCACCGCCGGCATGTGCTGGGCAAACCACGCCTGCATCTGCTTGAGGAAGATATCGGAGTCGTCGAAGCGGCAGTCCACGAGGTAGACGATCTTGCCGTCGAGGGTGTCGAGCCGGGGCGCCAGCGGCTTGCGCGTGACCTTCGGGGCGAAGCCGAGGGGGTTCAGGGCCGTGATCTTGTCGTTCGCTCCCACGGGGATCTCCTTAGCGGCGGCGGCTCTAGGTAACGAGGGGTGGAATGCGCTGCGCCCAGCGTCTCGGGCTATGCCGTCGGGCCGTCGCCGGCGACGGTGGTGCGGTGCATGACGCGCGTGTACCGCTTGGTGTCCCAGGTACGGCCGCGGTGGAGCAGGCAGCGGTTGTCCCAGATCACGAGATCGTGCTGGCGCCACGCGTGCCGGTAGATCCGCTCCGGCAGGGTCGCCAGCTCCAGCAGCTCCTTCAGGAGCGCGCGTCCCTCCTCGATGGGCACACCCTCGATGTGCGACGCATGGGCTCCGATGTAGACGGTCTTCTTGCCGTTCAGCGGATTCGCGCGGACGAGGGCCTGGCGGACGGGCGGCAGGGCCTGCTGGACTTCGGGGCCGAGGAGCGTCGGGTCGATCAGTCCGCGTGAATAGGCGAAGGAATGAATGGCGACCTTGCCTTCGAGCCGGCGCTGCATCTCTGGAGCGAGCGCCTCCCAGGCCACGCGGCACGAGACGAACTCCGTCTCGCCGCCCTCGGACGGCACGAGGCGGCCGGAGAGAAGTGATGCCTGGGCGGGCACCTGCTTGAAGGACGAGTCGGTGTGCCACATCTGGTTGCCGCTCTGGTAGAGCATGCGCCGGTCCGACCAGTCCATTCGCCTGCCGTCCTCGTCCACGTTGGCCAGCTCCACCAGGTTCGGATGCAGGCGGTCTTCCTTGCCCAGGGTCTTGACGGTGGTCTCGAGCGGTCCGAAGCGCTGGCTGAAGCGCATCTGCTCGTCGTCGGTCAGCGGCTGGTCGTGGAAGACGAGCAGGGAATGCTCGTTGAAAGCCTCCCAGATGTGCGCCCACGTGCCGTCGTCGAGAGGCTGGCAGAGATCCACGCCGGACAGCTCGACACCGAACCTGGGATGGAGCCTGTGCATCTGGAGCGTGCCGGTCGAGGTCGCCATCGGATCCTCCTGGAGCGCAATCGTACCCCAATTCCGGCCGGCTGAGATATCGTTGACCTCGTGAGCTCAGGGATCGAGCTTGTCATCTTCGACTGCGACGGCGTGCTCGTGGACACCGAGCGCCTCGCGGTGCGGGTCGATGTCCAGGTACTCGCGCAACTCGGCTGGGTCATAACCGAGGCGGAGGTGGTCGAGCGCTTCGTCGGCCTCTCCGACTCGACCATACGCGAAATGATCGAGGCCCACACCGGACGCCGCCTCGCCGACAACTGGGAGCAGGAGTTCCAGCATCTCTACCGCTCCGCGTTCGCCGAGAGCCTCACGGCGGTCGACGGCATCGGCGAAGCCCTCGACGGCATCACCTTGCGGACCTGCGTCGCCTCGAGCGGCAGCCACGACAAGATGCGCTTCACGCTGGGCCTGACCGGGCTTCTTCCGCGCTTCGATGGTCGCATGTTCAGCGTGATGGAGGTCGAGCGCGGCAAGCCGGCGCCTGACCTCTTTCTCCACGCCGCGGCGCGAATGGGTGTGGCGCCGGCGGCGTGCGCCGTCGTCGAGGACAGTCGCTTCGGCGTCGAGGCCGCCCGCGCGGCCGGCATGCGCGCCTTCGGGTACGCCGGCGGCCTGACGCCCGCGCACCTGCTGGCTGGGTCGGGGACGGTGGTGTTTACCGACATGCGCGAGCTGCCTCGGCTGCTCGGGGCCTGCTAGAGCAGGGGAAGGCGGCGGCCAGCATGTACTCGCTGCCGGTGATCGCGCTTCTCATCATCTTCGTCGTGCGGTATCTGCACCGCGAGGAGCCGGCCTCGTGAGCGGGCGCGTCCTCCGCTGGCTGGTGGTG
>WNFO01003785.1_pt1 | contig 12963 bp, 10 predicted proteins | sample 5400251 | NCBI WGS metagenome assembly WNFO01 (sample SAMN13153354, study PRJNA577476) | soil metagenome | isolation source: 100 cm saprolite under Madrone tree | place: USA:California | collected 2016-06-14 | reverse complement strand
GCGGATGGTTCCTTCCAAAGGACCCTGAATGTTTCCGGTCCTGTCGAACTCGACGTTTCAACCGGCTCCGGCCGAATCGAGATCCACGCTGGAACCTCCAGCCGTGTGGAAGTGCACGGGAGAATCCGCGCCTATGACGGACTTTTCGGGACACGCGACGTGGGCCGGCTTATTCGAGACATCGAGTCGGATCCTCCGATTGAACAGAGCGGCAATGTGATTCGAATCGGTAGAACCGACCGTTTCAGTCACCGGGACCACGTTTCCATCAGCTATGAGATTACCGTGCCGGGAAATACGCGAGCGCGGTCACGTACCGGTTCGGGCAGCCAGGAGATTGCAGGAATCGAAGGGCCAGTGGACGCGACCACCGGTTCGGGCAGGATTCGAATCACCAACGTGAGAAGCGTGTCGGCCAACACCGGAAGTGGCCAAATCGTGGCTGAAGACGTTAAGGGCGCTTTGCGCGCTCGAACGGGAAGCGGGGGAATCAAGGCTGATGGTGATCTCGGGGACCGATGGGACCTGAGTACGGGCTCCGGTCCTGTGGTTGTCCGGTTGCCGCAACAGGCCGCCTTCGATCTGGATGCGCATACCTCTTCCGGTTCCGTCACTGTCGATCACCCAATCACTGTCAGCGGAAGACTTCGGCGAAATGAAGTCAGTGGAAGAGTCCGCGGTGGAGGAGTTGCCCTCGACGTCAGGACCGGTTCGGGAAGTATTCGGATCGAATAATAGAAAGAGGTTTTGAGCCGCGGATTCCGCGTAGTTTGGGTAATCCGCGGCTCAAAACCTCTTCGTTGAAATCCACACTAGAGGTTGCGCAAATCCTCGAGAATTTCCGCAATCGCTTTGCGAAGGTCGTGGGGCGTGGCCAGATTGAACGTTTTTGGCCGAAGCGGCTTCATGAAGTTCGCAAGCTGGTCGAAAACATCGTTCAAATTCAGGCGAAATCGAAGGTGATAGATCCGGCAGCGGCAGTCACCGGCCAGTTGCAGCGGCTCGAGATCGGAACCTTTTTCAAACAGCAGCGAACTGGTGACGACGATAATCACGCGCACAGGCTGTTCCTTCGATGAACTATCGGCAGCGAGCCGCTGCGCCAGAACTTCACGGAAAAATGCGCCGTTGTTTTTGCGGCCTTCGAGCGCCTTCGCGCTGATGAGGGTGCTGTTTGCTTTCGTGAGTGCCTCGGTCAGAGCCTTCCAGTCGATCTTTTGAAAGTCTTTCTGCTCGAAAAGCACTTCATGCCGGGAGAGATCGAGCCCTGTCGCGGAAATCGAACCCGCACTCAATTCCAACTGGGATAGTGCAGCCAGTGCCCCGATTGTATTCAGGTTGTGATTGCGAATCATACGGCCACGGTTGGCCCATTGTTCAGGAGGACTGAGTGTGGAAATCAGTTGGACTTCCAGCGGACGCCTGTTCTTGACGGGGAGGAAAAGTTCACTCGATAAAAAGCCGAGCCCGCCGTCCTCAGTTTGCTGCGGGAACTCAACGAGGGGCAGATGTTGAAAGGCGGTGGGCAAGGGATCATTTCGGATTTCAGCAACCCTGACGCGGCGCTTTGCGACATTGTGCTTTCCGGTCTTCCGGTCATAGAGCACAAGCCATAACAGATAATCACCCGGCTGAACCGAAACCCGCATCAGGAACTGCGCCTCCACGTTTTTAGGCAGTTCTTTTTCGATGGTGTTGCGCAGAACGATCGGTTCATTGAGCCATTCGGCATCGGGACTGCTGATGCGGCTCACCAGGTACAGGTCATGCTGGTTTCCCGACCGGTTGAGATCCTTGCCGTTGATGCTCGCGAAATACGTGACTTCCAGGCGTTGATCCATCCGGAGTTGCGCTTCCCGGACTGTGACCCGCCACGGGATTTCGACGCTCTCACCGGCATTGAGCCAATCGGAAATCGGAATCGATCTGAGATTGAATTCAGAGTCTTCGGACGCGAAGGCGCCGGCCGGGGCGCAAATGATGAGAAAAAGTATGAAAAACGGTCGAGCCATTTTGCCAACTCTACCACTCGCGACCTTGTGATTTCAGCTTGAACTTGATCGATAAATCGTTGGGATCGATGAGGGCAGCGCGTTGATAAAGAGCGGCCGCCTCCTGGTGCTTTCCCATTTTTTCCATCAGCATTCCCCAGTCGAACAGGAGGCGAGCATCAGGAAACTGAGTCTCTTCCACGGCGCGCCTGTAGGTGTCGGAAGCACTTGCCAAATCGCCTTGGTTTTCGAAACACTCCGCCAGAAGCCAGTGAACGGACGAATTATTCGGCTGTATCCTCAGGGCTTCATCGATGGATTCGCGTGCGCGATCACAGTTGTGGTCCAACTTCATTTGCACGCCGGCGAGTCCAAGCAACAGCGGTGCATTTCGTGCCACTGTCAGTCCGGCCTCAAACTGGACTCCCGCCTCGGATGCAAACCCCCCATCCAGCAGGGCCACGCCAAAGCCTTGACGGCCTCGGATATTGTTCGGAAACACACGCACCATATTCTTATAGAAGGTGTAGTTGTCCTTCCAGACGTAGTTGTGACTGATACACAGGACGGCTGACACGGCTAAGATCCCGCCGATGACCCATAACCTGGTTTCGCGCCTGGAAATCCTGGTCCAAAGCATCCCTGCGATCAGCGTCATACCAAAAAGAGGTACGTAAAGGTAACGCTCCGTCATGATGGCATTCGTCGGCACCAGCCAGTTGGAGACGGGGAAGAGTGTCACGTAAAAGAAAAGAATGCCGAGAGCGATAAGGGGTTGACGATGGACCAGGCGGATGGCCAGGACAATTGTCGAGACGATGAGCAATACGCCGAACCAGGCGTCCCAATCCGTGGCATTTGCGATCGGAATCGAGTTGAAGTCGTAATCTCCGGTCACATTAACAGGCGCCAGGATCAAACGGAAATACTGCAGGAAGGCGCGGCCCGATGTCAGTTCGCGCTGGAGAAGCGTCCAGGCCCCGTTCAGGTATTGCGGCGGGGTCAGATTGTCGATGCCCAGAACCCACAAACGGAGCCCAAAGTAGAGTGCCCCGGTCGCGACAAGTGACCCCAGGCGTTTCCATTCCTGTAGAACCGCTTTGACGCTGCCCCGGGTAATCCAGATATCCAGGGCGATCACAGCCGGAAACGAAATGGCATTTTCCTTACTGAGGAGGCTCAGAAGGAACGCGGTGACACACCATCCCATGCGGCCCTTTCGAAACATCAACCATGCCAGAAAGAAAAACGTCGCGGACAGCAATTCGCTTCGCCCGGCGATACCGGCCACGGCTTCGGTGTGCGCCGGATGAGCGAGATAGATCGCGCTGGCCGCCCAGGCGGCAGGACTTGCCCAAAGGAAGCTGCGGACCAGAAGAAATACAAGGAAGCCGTTGATCGCGTGCAGGACGAGATTGGTCAGGCGAAAGCCGGGAGCCCATCGATGCCAGAGCGAGTACTCGATTGAGTAACCAAGGATGACGAGCGGGCGATAGACGCCGTCGCCGCTCTTCTCACCCCAGAATGGGGTTTTGAACGTATGAAGCGGTTGGATGCTTCGTATGTCCGGGTTCGCCGCGACGATCAGCGCATCATCCAGGATGAAGTCGTTTGCAATGGAATTGGCGTAACAGATCGCAACAATAACGAAACAGAACAGCAGGCCCCGAATCGGGAACTTGCCATCAGCGCCCATTGACTTCCTCGAGATACTCCGCATCAATATTGACGAGCCAGGGATCAAACTTTCCAAGCCCCAGAGCGCTTCGTGCAGCCAGCAAGCCCGTCGCGATCGCGTGGTCCTGGTTGTTGTACTTGAACATGCCGGAGCGGCCGATCGGCAGCAGGTTTTCAAAATCCTTCAGCCAGGATTTCACCAGACCAATATGTTTTTCATATCCGATTTCCATAACCGGATATGCCTTGGTGCTGCGCACAACGAATCCCGAGAGCGCCTGTTTATCAGAGCGGATCAGTTTCATCTGTTTCATTTCCTGCAATGCAAGCGCGATCAGGGCTTCATCTGTTGAACTCCATACGGAGTCGCCGCGGGTCGCAAAGTATTCCGCCGTGACCGGACTGACTTCCGCAACGCTACCGGCCATGACGGGAGAGAAATTCCGATAGTTCGACAAGCGCGCCATCTTCACTTCTTTCGAGTGAATGTAAATCCAATTGTCAGGAAAAGGCACACCTTGAAGCTTGATATGAATTCCGAGATGGTCACGGAACTGCAAGGCCCGGCAGGCCGCAAGTACAGCGTCAGGGGGCGGCGGGTCCATCATTTCGACCATGTCCGTGATCGGAGCGCTGGACAGAAGAAAGTTTACAGGCAGCTCCTGTTGCACACCGTCGACGCCTTGTATCACGAGCGATCGAACTCGTCCGCCTTCTCGAAGTATTCGGCTCACGCGGGAGTTCGTTTGCACGATGCCGCCACGTTCCTCGATGATGGACCTCATCTTTTCATAGAGCTGACCGGAGCCTAATCTGGGAAACAGGAACTCGTTGATCAAACTCTTAACCCGGCCATTGTTGCGGAACAGAGCGTTTCGAGCAGCCTCCGGAAGACTGAGACCTTTGATGCGTTGCGCAGCCCAATCGGCTCCAAGATGCGAACAGGGAATTCCCCAGACTTTTTCCGTGTAGTTCTTGAAAAAGGTTTCATAGAGGCGTGCGCCAAACCGGTTGGTGACCCAGTCTTCGAAGGTTCGTTCTTCGCGTGGACTCACGTACTGCCGGATCTGCGAAAGGCCGTAAGCGCCGATCACCAGGCCGCATTCCGCCAGGCCAAGCCCGCGCACGACATTGAGGGGTGTGAGTGGATAATCGAAGAGCCGGTTGTTGTAGAGAATGCGCGTCAGCCGTTTAACGAGTACGACGTCTTCGGCGAGAATGTCGAGATAGAGTTGATGAACCTCGCGGTTCTTTGTGTAGAAACGGTGCGGGCCGATATCGAACAGGCAGCCCTCATGTTCAAGTGTGCGGGCCAGGCCGCCAACCTTGTTCGAAGTTTCAAGAACCATGGCTGACGCGCCATGTTTCGTTAATTCGTAAGCGGCAGCCAAACCGGACGGGCCAGCCCCGATGATCACCATATCAGACATCGACTTGTAGTTCCTTCCCGAGCACTTAAAATTATAGATGGATCTCCCACTCAGGAGACCACAGGGAAGCAATCATGCGAACGGCATTCGACGTAATTGTCCTTGGTTTAGGCGCCATGGGGAGTGCGTCCGCCTTTCAACTCGCAAAGAAGGGAAGGCGCGTGCTTGGTATCGATCAATTTTCGCCGCCTCATAACCTCGGCTCGTCTCATGGCGGCACTCGCGTCATTCGACAGGCGATTGGCGAGGGCGACGAATACGTACCCTTAGCGCTTCGATCCTACGAATTGTGGCGCGAAATAGAAGCAGCCACCGGAAAAAACATTCTGGAGACAACCGGCGGATTGATCATAGCCGGTGCCACGACGGGAATACCCATCCATGGCGCGAAAGGTTTTCTGGAGGAGACAATCCGGTGTGCGAAGAAATTTGGGATTCGCCATTCTGTTTTGGATACCAACCAGATCAAAACTCGATTTCCTCAATTCAACCTGATCGGCGATGAGCAAGCTTACTACGAGCCGATGATGGGTTTCCTTCGTCCGGAATTGTGCATCGAGTGCCAGCTTTTCTTAGCGGAGAAACATGGAGCGGAGATCCGAAGGAACGAGAAAGTGTTGGAACTGATACCTTCGTCGCATGAAGTCCTGATCAGGACATCATCGGGACAGTACACGGCCGAGAAGGTTGTTGTGTCCGCCGGTTCCTGGATAACTCAATTCCTCGAACAGGAATTTGCGGGCTCCTTCAAGGTGTATCGGCAGGCGCTTTATTGGTTTGACATAAAGGATTCGTTGGAGCCTTTTCTTCCCGGCAGATTTCCGGTTTTCATCTGGGTGTTTGGCAGGCATCAGGACGATTTCATTTACGGGTTCCCTGCGATTGATGGTGTGCGTGGCGGGGTCAAAGTCGCTTCGGAACAACATGCATTCCAAACCAATCCCGAAACTGTTGAACGTGAGGTCAGAGAGGAGGAAATTGATTCAATTTATCAGCAATATGTACGAGACAGGCTCCCTGGACTAAGCAACAAGTGCGTTAAGACCACCACTTGTTTGTATACCAGTACTCCGAATTCCGGATTTGTGATCGATTTTCACCCACTCCATTCGAGCGTTCTTATCGTTTCCCCTTGCTCGGGACATGGATTCAAACACTCGGCGGCTATCGGCGAGGTCGTGGCCGACCTCGCCATCACCGGTCAGAGCAGTATGGACACAAAGGAGTTCAAAATAGATCGATTGCGTCGGTAAAACCTATTTCACAGGAGACAGCGAAGCAACGTACGCCGCGATCGCCACAATATCCTCATCGGTCAACTGAGCAACGGGTTTCTTCATCAATTGAGCATCGCCACCGTTTCGCGTGCCGTCCCTGAACAGAAAGAGCTGGCGAGCGACATAGATGGGGTGAAGCCCTGCGAGCCGTGGCACGTTACCCAGGCCCTTCAAGGAATCGCCATGGCAAATATTGCAGGCGATCGTTTTGCCGGAGCCGCCCTTGATTAACGCTTCGCCCTTTGCGATGCTGCCGGGAGGTACGTAGGCGATGAACCCGGAGTGAGGATCACGCCTGGTCGCTTTCGATTGGTCCTGCGGGAGCGTAATGATTCGATTTCCTATAGGCTCCGTTCCGCCTGCGGCCAGCGCGAAACGCATGCGTCCCTGACCTACGAAAGTCTTCGGGACCGTGGCGGCTTCCATCACTTTGGTCCAGACGGTGGGTTTCAATGTGGCGAACCATTCGCTGGCCTGTCGTGTTTCCTCGTCCGAAAGTTCCTTTGCAATCCCGTTCATCCGCGCGGCGTCCTTTCGCGCTCCGCTTTTGAAATCCGCCATCTGACGAATGATGTATTCCGCCGTAAAGCCTGTAAGGCCGGCAGATTCCGGGTGGCCCTCTCCAGACATCAGATGGCAGGCACCGCATGCAAGCGCCCCCGCGTGTCCGTGTTGAACGATCTGTGGAGCCTGCGCGTGCTCGTCGGGGTACCAGTCCGGCGGATTGGACAGATCATCGATCTGTTGCGGCGTGTATGCCTTCGTGCTCCCAGGCAAATTCCTGGGCCCGCCCTCCTCGGCCGGAAGAGATCCGTTTATCGCCGGGAAAGCCCAGCTCATGTCCTTACCGGTTTGCTGTTGCTGCCGGGCTGCGGCTGAAAAAATGAAAGCGAAACCAAGCAGCACAACACATACAGTCTTCTTCATCGAAGCCTCCTCGTGCATTTCAATTTTGCATTCGCGGGGTGGCGACAGTTTACACCGAATTCGGGGACAGACAGAAATTAGCCGCGTAATTCGCGTAATCCGCGGCTAATTTCTGTCTGTCCCCGAATTCCCATCTTTTACTAGCCATCGGCAAAACTTGCATGCATAGTTTGGCAGAGAATCGCTTTTTTACCGCTGGAGGTTCGATCGTGAGGATCATCTATCGCCGCCCCATTCTTCGCATGAGGTTGGTTGTCCTTGTTCTGGCCAGCACTGTGTTCTTCAGCTCGCCATCTTTCTTCGCAGCCGACACCCTTCCCTCCCAACTGAGCGACGACGTGTTCTGGCGGATGGTTTCGGATTTTTCCGAGGGAAGTGGCTCTTTTCGTTTCGAATTCATGTCGAATGAAAGGGAGTTTCAGTCCGTGATGCCCGACTTGATAGCTACAACGAAACCAGGAGGTGTCTATCTGGGCGTGGGGCCGGAGCAAAACTTCACATACATTGCGGCGACTCAGCCAAAGATGGCCTTCATCACGGATATTCGCCGCGAGAACATGCTCGAACATTTGATCTACAAGGCAATCTTTGAGATGTCTTCGAACCGTGTCGAATTTGTTTCACGGCTCTTCTCGCGAAAGGTGCCCGCCGGCTTGACCGCGAGGTCCACAGCGAGGGCCTTATTCCAGGCCTACCGGGCGACTGAAGCGGATCGCGAGATGTTTACCCGCAATCTGGAGGCGATAAGGGATCGTCTGAAGAAACTTCATCACTTCGAATTCACCGGCGAGGACGACGCGTCGATTGAATATATCTACAGGACGATCTTCAATGCCGGCGATGCATTCATTTACTCCACCGGAGGTTTCGGCGGCTTCAGAGGCGCGACTTACGCGGACTTGATGACGGCGACAGATGGGCGAGGAGAAGCCAGAAGCTACCTCACGACGGAGGAAAACTTTCGAGTGGTTCGCGAGATGGAGCAGAAGAATCTCATTGTACCCGTGGTGGGCGACTTCGCAGGACCGAAGGCGCTCCGGCGGATTGCGCAATACCTGAAAGACCACAATGCAACGGTGAGTGCCTTCTATACATCGAACGTCGAGCAGTACCTCTTTCAACAGGGCGACGACTGGCGGCGCTTCCTTTCGAACGTCGCAACATTTCCAATGGACGCGTCCAGCACCTTCATCCGCAGCGCGCACTTTGCTTACAACAACGGTTCTGTGCAACCGACCAGACAACTCAGCGGTGGGAACTTTGTGCAGTTGCTCTGTCCGATGGCAGACCTTATCAAGGCCTTCAATCAGGGCCGAATACAAGACTACGACGACGTTATTCGAAGGTCCAGGCCTTGAGTGTCCTCTACGGAATCGATGGCTGCCGGGGCGGATGGCTTGTGGCGCGGGTCGTAGAAGGCAACGAACCTGGACTGCATCCTGAATTTTTCATTCGAACGAATCTCCAGCCGATATTTGCCGAGGCCAGGAAAGGCGTCGCCGTCGTAGCGATCGACATCCCGATCGGGATTCCTGAAACGGGTGAGCGCCATTGCGATATCAGTGCCCGTGAAGAGCTGCCTTCGGGTCGTAAGAGTTGCGTTTTTCCGGTGCCGATGCGATCGGCACTCCCGGCGACCAGCTACCTTGAGGCATGTCTCCTGAATCACAAAGCATCCGGCCGCCGCATTTCAGTACAGTCATTCGGAATTCTTCCGAAAATTCGTGAGATCGATCGACTTATGACGCCCGGGCTGCAGCAATTCGTCCGAGAAGCACATCCGGAGGTGACTTTCGCTGTTCTTACCAATCGGACCGACCTGGGTAATAAGAAGCGTGCCGAAGGTCGTGCGAAACGATTGGCTGTGCTGGCCGGCGAAGGGATGAAGCTTTCGCTCGATGACATCTGTCAGCAGCGGATTCTGCTGGGGCGTCACCTCGTACAGGTCGACGACCTCATCGATGCTGCCGCGTGCGTTCTGACCGCGAAGAGGATCGGAAACAGGCAACACGTTTGCTTTCCGACGACTGTATGCAAGGACTCACGAAAATTGAGGATGGAGATCGTGAGTTGACCCCTTTGATCTCGTGCCACTTCCTGGTGGTAATCAGCAACCCCCGACAAGCCACTCAAAATGCGTTCTTGCAGACACTGTTACTATGTTTGCCAGAGTACATAAGGCTACAATATGTACGTCTGAAAAATGCCGGCAACTGATAGCAACCTGCCCGGCAGTCTAATAGAGGGAGGCCGCCTCCCGACTCGACCGTGTGAAGAGTCTACGGCAGGGAGGCGGCGAATCGAATCCATGCCAAGTAATGGCGAAAATGAACACGAAGTTCGGGGTGTATCGGTCTCGGCTGTGGATTTGAAAATCGTTCTTGTGAACGCGTGAACATTCCCCACTCCGAAAGACATCCCCGGCTTACAACAATCTGAAACCGCCGACAAATAGTACCGGACAAGGACGTTAGAGCCAGCCTTACGGCTGGCCCCCGGCGCGTGGCGGGCAGGTACAGTCCAGTGCCCAGAAACGGCGAAATCAATACGGCATTCGGGGTCTACAAGAGCCTGTGTTGCGAATATGAAATAGTCGTTCGTGAAGGCGCGACTTTTCCTCGGTGCCCCAAGCATCCAAACTTTCCGACCGTCTGGAACGTGTTGGATGTCGAAATCCGCCCGTTGCGTGTTATCAGGCAGACCAACCCCGACCCTCCCAGCTGATCGCCCGAACGTTGGAAAGCCGATGCACGAGAAGGTAGACCGAACTGTAGCGGCGGTCTATGACCGCCGGCATTTCGTTGATTTCGGGAAAAACCGGCGCTCATAGAGCGTCGCTACAGTTGGATTCACCTGTTATGCGGTATTGGCATTTCCTCGACTTGTGCGAGTATCGTCAGCTATCCTCATACTTGATCTGCCTCGGCTTACCGCGTCCCTAACAAGCGCATGATTGCCCAGCATACAGACATTCCAGACGTGCTGATAATTGAACCGCGAGTCTTCGGAGATGAAAGGGGCTTTTTTTTCGAAAGCTATAATCAAATCCAGATGGCCCAGTTTGGGATTACAGATGTATTCGTGCAGGATAACCATTCGCGTTCGGTGAAAAATGTAGTGCGAGGACTGCATTACCAGATTCAGAAGCCGCAGGGCAAACTGGTGAGGGTCACCGCAGGCGCGGTATTCGATGTAATTGTCGATCTGCGAAGGAGTTCGCCCACGCTGGGCAAATGGTTGGGAGTGGAAATGTCGGCGGCCAACAAACGCATGATGTGGATACCTCGAGGCTTTGCCCACGGCTTCGCCGTGCTCTCGGAATCTGCCGAATTCCAGTACAAAACGACCGACTTCTATGCGCCGCAATTCGAGCGCTGCATCCGTTGGGATGATCCCTCAATTGGTATCGTCTGGCCGCTCGACGGCGAGCCGATAGTCTCGACCAAGGACCGCGCTGGCGTGGCCTTTGCTCAGGCCGAAATGTTCGAATGATCCTGCAATCATTCTTAGTCCGATGAAAGATCGAAGCACAGGCACTCGACGTAAAGGGATCATTCTCGCGGGAGGATCGGGCACTCGTCTGTACCCCGTCACAAAGGTGCTATCCAAGCAACTGCTGCCCGTCTACGACAAACCGATGGTGTATTACCCATTGTCGACGCTGATGTTGGCCGGCATCCGGGATATTCTTGTGATTTCGACGCCGCAGGATATACCTCGCTTCGAGCAGCTATTGGACGACGGCCGGCGTTGGGGTATTGATATCACCTACGCCGTCCAGCCTGCTCCCGAGGGCCTAGCGCAGGCCTTCATCATTGGCGAGCGTTTTATCGGATCCCACAGTTCTGCGCTCGTGCTGGGAGATAACATCTTCTATGGGGCCGACCTTCCGACTCAACTCCGCGCCGCGAGTGAAACGGATTCAGGTGCCACCGTTTTTGCATACCCCGTGCAAGATCCAGAACGATATGGAGTGGTCGAATTCGATGCCCAGGGCCGTGCCATCGGATTGGAGGAGAAACCGAAGGTTCCCAAATCCCGCTATGCCGTCACCGGACTCTACTTCTATGACGAACGCGTTGCCGCGATTGCGAAGTCGTTGAAGCCGAGCCCGCGCGGTGAACTCGAGATCACCGATCTGAACCGGCGGTACCTGGAGTTGGGCGCGCTCAACGTGACCGTGATGGGGCGCGGGCATGCGTGGCTGGATACGGGGACGCACGAATCGCTGGTCGAGGCATCGCTGTTCGTGCAGACCATCGAAAAGCGCCAGGGTCTCAAGATCGCCTGTCCAGAGGAGATCGCTTACCGTATGGGCTACATCGATCGATCACAACTGGAAACATTGGCGGCGCCGATCGCGAAAAGCAGCTACGGGCAATATCTTTTGGATTTGCTTAAGGAAACGATTTTTTGACTCGATGCGTCTGCGCTCTGCTACTGGCTTAAGGCAGCTTGCGTGCAGTCACTGGGAATGATGGATCCTGGGAAACTTAGCATATTTACGGCCCGGTCTGGTGCTGTAAGCATTGAGGTGAACGGCGCTCCGTACCACAGCCCGTATGATCCGGTCCGTGAGGCAGATAAGTTCTGTTCGGCGCTGAAAGTCGAAGATGCGGACGTCATCTTATTGTTTGGCTGGGGGTTGGGGTACTGCGGTGCAGTCCTCCAAAGGCGAATGAAGCCGGGCACGCGCGTGATTGTTTTTGAGCCGAATGCGGGCCTTTTTGAGATTTACCGCGCTCATGCCGGTACCCGGGAAGCGTTAAAACACGAGGTTTTTCAATTCGTTGTGGGCGACTCAGTCCGGCAGTTTTTTGACGATTGGGCTCTCAACGGTTGTCGGGAAACCGACCATTTCCTCTGGATCGAATGGCCTCCCGCCGCTGTCCAGCATCGGGAAATGCTCGAATCTCTGAAGGCGGATTTCCGGAAATGCCTGCGGGATAAGGCAGCCAATCTTCTCACGCATTTTCGCAACGGCGAAATGTATTTCCAGAACGCGCTGGCAAACTTTCGATTCCAGGCATCCGCCGACGTCGGCTGGCTGTTCGGGCAGTTCAAGAACGTACCGCTTGTGATCGTTTCCGCCGGACCGTCTCTGGACCGGAACATCGCCGATCTCCGCGGCGCGGAAGACCGCTGTTTCATCCTCTCAATGGACACTTCACTCCGTCCTCTCCTCGCAGCCGGCATCACTCCTCATGCCGTCATGGCTGCGGATCCGAGCGAACTCAATGCCCGCCATATTGCCGGCGCGGTGCCTGAGCAGGTTTACCTGATTGCCGAACAGGGCATTCAGCCCTCCGTCCTGGAATCCGCGGACCGGCGCTTCCTGTTCGGCCTTGGTTTGTTTCCGGATCCGCTGTTCGCGAAGTTTGGTTTTGCGAAGAGTTCCCTCGAAGTGTGGGGCTCGGTCGCCACGGCAGCATTGGATCTGGCTTGCCGCATGGGCAACAATCCGGTCATTTTCATCGGTCAGGATTTTGCCTATTCGTGGGGTCGTGCCTATGCGAGCCATACGATTTTCGATGGTCTGCCATTTTCGGCCGAGTGGTCCGGACCGCTGAAAGAGATGGATATCTGGGGCGAGCTCGTGCACACGACTGAAACCATGATCGCGTACCGGGATTACTTTTCGAGAAAGCTTCGCACTCGCCC
>WNFO01003784.1_pt1 | contig 12964 bp, 7 predicted proteins | sample 5400251 | NCBI WGS metagenome assembly WNFO01 (sample SAMN13153354, study PRJNA577476) | soil metagenome | isolation source: 100 cm saprolite under Madrone tree | place: USA:California | collected 2016-06-14 | reverse complement strand
CCGAGGCCGCTCCCGCCGGGAAGTTGGGAGAAGCCATAATGCAAGCCTCGGCGCGCGTACTGGAAACGGGCGGTGTTGAGGAGCGATTGACTTAGAATCGTGTCGTGTTGGAAGACCCCGGAAACATCGCGGGTCTGTTGCAATGACGTCCGCGAGCCGGCGTTCTGACCAAAATTCTGGTTCTGCGCGTTGACCTGGATGCCCGTGACCAGAGATGGCGACACGCTGACGCGCAGGAACGAGCTGTTCTTTGAATTCCAGTGTTGATCCAGGCGGCCCGACCAAAGGCTCGTGCCCTCTGATATCGGGTAGTTTCCCCTCAGGGAGTTCATCCGGACGAACGAACCCGGCAATGTCACGAGATTTGCCGGGGCGCAGGCCTGCGATGGATTTAGGATGCCGCAATCAATGGGGATGGGAAAGCGCGCTCCGGGTGCCACAGGCACGCCTTCCCCGAATGCGACCAACCCGGGGTCCACGCCATTCAAGGCGACGCTCGACGACGAACCAGCCAACCCAAAAATGGTCTGTGCGAACTTAACGCCCCCAGAGGCTCCGAGAACCGCCGGATTGTTCACGAAGGCAGCCTGAGCCGGCGTCAGCAGCAAAGTGACGCCGGGGACTACCGGCGTCGTCGCCGGCACCAGGCCGAAATTATTTGCGCCAATGTTCGTGAACCCTGTTTCTTGCCGCCGCGTGGTTTCGTACGAAAGAAAGTAAAATGTCTTGTCCTTCTTGATTGGTCCGCCGAGCGTGGCACCGGCCTGCACGCGGGTGTATGCCTGTTTCACGGGATTCACCGCCCCGGTCACCGCGTCCACTTCGACCGAAAACGCGTTCCGCGCTTGGAACGCCTTATTCCGGAGGAATCCAAAGACGTTGCCGTGTATGTCATTCGAGCCGCCCTTGGTCACGATGTTGACGACGCCGCCCATGGCCCGGCCGTATTCCGCGTTGTAGTTGCTGAGAATGATCTGGAATTCCTGCACCGCTTCTTGCGATACCGTGGCCCGAATGCCGTTCACGGAGTTATCCACTGCGTCCGCGCCGTCCACTGACACTTCGTTGGACCTCGCTCGCTGCCCGCCGACATTCAGCCCGCTCGTCGGCGCGGCCCCGATAGAAGGGGCGGCGTCGCGATTCGTCTGCGAATTCGTCAGCGTAAAGTTGATGTAATTCCGCCCGTTAATCGGCAAGTTGTCGATGCGCCGCTGCTCGATGGTCTGCGAAACTTCGGTCTTGCTCGTTTCGATGGGCGCCGTCTCCGTGGTTACAGTAATGCTTTGCTGCACCCCACGCAGCTCCAATCTCAGGTCAAAGGTTGCCGCCTCGCCCACCGTTACCACGATGGAGGGGTTCTGGTACACGGCAAAGTTCGCGCCTCCGTCCACGCTCATCTTGTACCGCCCGGGGGGCAGCCCGATCATGGTGTAGTGTCCGTTGTCGTCGGCGACCGCGGTTCGCACGGTGCCCGTACCCACACTCGTGAGGATCACCTTGGCCCCTTTCACTCCCAAACCTTGGGAATCCATCACTGTTCCCGACAGGGTTGCCGTATTCACCCCCTGCGCCGCGGTTATTGCGCTGCAGCCCAACGCGAGTAAGCACAGCATGACTAAGGCAAACACACCCTGACGGCGTTCCATTTGTGTCCTCCTGATTGCTTTCTCTTTCCCGCCACCCCTAGCGCTGGCGGAGTTGCCCGCCAATCCCGCTTACTTCGTTGGATACACGGCTTTTACTGCAATACACTGCCGGATTCAACTGAAAACTTAGTAGCCGCAGTCCGAAGCGAAACCCCATGTTGCAGCCTATCCAGATAGGTCAGCAGGGACAGACTCCGCTGCCACCGAGAGGTCTCCATAACAGCGGCAGGATGAACCGGATGGAGTTAACTGGCAAGCGACAAGATGCGAAAATCAACAGAGAGGAGGCGATGTCGCCTCTTGTCGTTCTCGCGGCCCTAGATAACCGGAGCCCTAGCAACGTTTTAACACCGAGAATTGCCTCGGTAAAATCAGGCCTGGATCGCGATCATTCCGAAATCGAGGGTGCGAATTAGGAGGAACCCCGGAGAAGTGTTAGAGCCAGGATGAGACTAGAACTTCAGGTGGCGCTGTACGAGTTTGCGCAGCTTATCGCGGTCTTCGTCTTTCATGTGTACGATCTCGACCCCGCCGCCACCCGGGCCGATATTGCGTACGACAGCCGTGAAATGGATCTTGCGAAGTCCGGAGCGTATTTCCAACTGGATGGAATCGCCAACGTTGAGCCGTTTGGGCGATTCGAGATACGCGCCGCCGAGGCTGATGGTTTTCACGCGCGCCAGGCCTGCCTGCGGGCCGTCGATGTGAGCGCGCAAAGGGGATTCGAGCGGCACGCGCGTGTACCGTCTAGGGTTCATATAGCCCGCGTTTGTCTGCCCCGATGATTCAAAGGCCGCGCGCTCCTGGGCAAACGGCGCGCGATCTTCGATGAGGGCGAGAGCATCTTCCGCCGCCGAACGAAGCCCGGAAGGTTCCGCGTATGCCAGTCCTTCGCGCTCTTCCACCAGCCGCCGCAGCAACTCTGCGGCCTCTGTGGCGTGCATCCGTCCGAGCGCTTCGATCGCCTTTATGCGCACAAAAAGGTCGCGCAAGATTTCGTGCTCGCCTGCCGCGATTTCCATCAATTGCGGCACCGCCGTGGTCTCCTGGGCGAGCCCGATCTGATCGATCATCATGGGAACAACCAGCGGATGGGCGTCCGCCAGCACTGCTGAAAAAACGAAGGCCGCACTCTGCGCTGAGGCGGAACTTGCGGGCCGCGAGAGTTCGCTAATGGCCAGGTCCTGCAGATTCCACTCCCAGCTCGCGAGGGCCCGTGCCAGACCGCGCAGCAGCCGCTCTGGATCGGCGGCAGCCAGCAGCTTGATCGAGGCGCTCACACGCTGCCGGCGGGCTTCGTACAGCCGGGTTTCGAGAAGATTGAGCACAGGAACCCCTATGGTTCGCAGGAGGCGCGACATCGCGGGAACGCTTTCCGCGCCGCGCGGTTCCGTCAAAAGCAGGGTCATTCGGTCGAGCAGCCGCTCAGGGTCGCGCTGCAAGAGCCGCGGGAGCACGGGATCGAGCGGCCGATTTGCCAGCGCCGCGTCGACGAGCAACAGCCAGCGGTCTTGCGCCACCAGGCGCTGCGCAAGGGTTGCGATGTGGCCGTGTTCCTGATCGCGCGGTGCTCTCTCGAGACTCGTCAGAATGGTCTCGAAACCCGCGTAATCGGCACGATTCACCGCAATCCGCCCCAGCGTTTCGAGAAAAGCCGCGAGCAGGGCTGCCGTCTCCGGAATAGTTTCTTTCTCCAGCGCTTTCATCGTGCCTCGGCTCAAGTCTTCCGGGAGCTGGTTTGGCCAGAGCGACTCGATGATGGCCGTCACCTCGTTCAATCCCGCAGCTACCGCGCGCCGTGCCGATGGCTCCTCATGTTCAAGTCGGCGCGCATAGTTCAGAAGCATGTTGCGAGCCTCGCGCCGCGGCGCGTCCGCGCCTGCTTCAGCCAATTGACCAAGCGTCTGCTTCAGGGCCACGACCGGAACGCTCCATATTTCCGGTCCGCGCAACACCGCCGACTTTTCACGCGGCGGCAGCTCGATCCAGAATTTCTCGATAAGCTGTTCCCGGTGCGTATCCGTCGCCCAAGTGGTAGCGAGTGTGGACAGATGCTGCGAGGAATGAGGCCCCGAGTATCCTCCCGAAGAAACCAGCACGTCGCCCAGACGATGGAACATTGATTTCACGGCAACCGGCGCAAGCGTCCCCGCGGAAAACTCCGCGCTGAGAAACTCGAATATCAAGCTTTCGGAAAGCCGCAGCAGATAAGGTTGCGGGCGCTCATTCTCACGGGGGGTGTACTGTGAGATTGAGCTGAGCAGCATTCGAACGGTTTCTCTGCTCGCGTCTTCCAAAGCGCCGTGAATAGCCCGGGCTGCCTCTTCCGGGGACAGCCCGCGAGCGCTCTCTAGGGGCGGCGTCAGCCGTGCTAGCAGGCGCAGCGCAGCCACCAGGTCGTCGACCCCTGGGGTCGGGATGGGTGACTCACTGCTCTCGCGCGGCGAGCTTCCACCGTAGGCTACCAGCGCGCCGATCAAGCTCGCGAGCACGGTATCGACCCTGCGTTCCGTTTGGGCGTTCACGGAAATGCCTTCCACGCCTTTCTCCAAGAGCTTCGCCGTCCACCACGCGTGCCCAGCACGCTTTGACGGCCCTTCCGATCTTAGCAATGAAGTTTTGATGAGTTGCGCGAGCGTGTCCAGTTCGCCTACATGAAACTTGCGCGCGAAGACAAGCGTTTGGATCCCCGCACCCTGAAACTCCTGCGCGAGCGTTTGCATCTCGCCCCGAGCATCGGGCAGATGGGCGTCGCTAAGCTTGGGCACTACGAAACCGCCCCTTTCCGCGTTGATTTCCAGGCCATTCAGGGCCGAGGCCATACTTCGCAAAGATTCGTAGGCGGCATCCAGGCTCTCCAGCCGCCGCGGATGGTTCCTGTCGTATAGGCGTTCGGAACGCAGGAGTAGGTGGAACGCGCGAAGCGCGTGATGCACCCCTGCGGCCTTGGCATCGACGCTGAGAGCAGCCTCTTGGCGCTCCACGCCGGAAAGCCTACTTGCGCCTTTACGCGTGGCCCGTTGAGCAGGCTTCTCCCGCTCGCGGTCGCCGCTCGGCTCTTCCACAGGTAATGTGGCCCGAAGTACCAAAGCACTCTCCCCTTACTTCACTGCGGCTCCGCCCGAGACTCCGTTGATGAGCGGCAAGAAGGTCGGCCCCCTGCCCCAGATAGAACTCCCCATGAGGGCAGGGTACCCGCAACTATAAAGAAAGCACGCTTCCGGCCCGTCTATACCTTACGTAAGTCTTTTATTTTCAATTCGAGCTAATGATGGCCTCACAACGCCAGTGATTGCCATGTTACAAAAGGTTACGATTTGGGCGTGAGCCTTCCGTCATTGCAATGCGCCAGCGGTGCCTCAGTTTTCCGAGCGTGCCGCTGTCTAAGACACCGGATTCCCCTGAACCTTACTTCGATCTCAGAGATTCCTGCACGGTAACGGTTCCACCTTCACTGACCTGGACGGTCCTTTTGGCTTGCTGATAACCGTTGAGCTTGAGGATCACCGTGTGCATCCCAGAGGGAACCTGCACCCGGGCAGGGGTGAATTGCCCCGTTGATGCGCCATCTACAAAAATCTCCGCGCCAGGCGGGTTCGTCTCAACTTGGGCCCACGCAACGCGGCCTGTCGCTGGCTTCTCCTTGAGTTCCACGTCGAGTTGCGTCTGGATATTGTCCTTTACCTGGACGCTCCCCGCATACGCCTCATAACCCGGGATGCGGAGCACAAGATTGTATTGTCCGGGAGCCAGCGGCAACGTTACCGGCGTTTGGCCCGACTGTTTTGCGCCATTGATGAACACATCAGCCCCGTGAGGGCGGCTGTTTACAAACAATCCGTTGGCCAGTGATTCGAGCGAGATCTTTTGGTCTGAGACGTCACCCGCCTTTACCTGCAATGCGGTTTGCACTGGTTGGTAGCCGTCCTTCTTAACCTCTAGGCTGTACTGCGCAGGATTCAAGTCATTGAAGCTGCAAGGGGTCTGGCACTGGCTCAGAGTGCGGCCGGCTGGGCCGTGCAGCACGGCAGTGGCGCCAATCACGTCCGTAACGACGTGGATGGCCCCTTGTCCGGCGGGTGGAACCGGGTGGCCGCCTTCTCCACCCTTCCCTTTGCCTCCATCGGGCGCATCGTCGTACTCGATGTGGTCCACGACTCTCACATTAGCCGGGGCGTCGCGCAAGAATTTCAGGAGCCCGCCATGCTCCGCAGGGCGCAGTTTTCCCGCGAGCACCAGCGTGTTTCCCACACCTTGGATCTTGGCCCGCCCGGTCAGCCCCTTCTCCGCAATGGCTTGCTCGATGCGTCCTTTGTACTCGGCTGCCTGAGGGCTCAAACCGGCATCGGATTTCTTGGCGGCAGATCTCAACGCCGCGTTCTCTGCAGGTTTTGTTCTCGTCGCCGTGGGCGCTGGGTTCGCGGCGGCTTCGTTCGTCGGCTCCGCGTCGCCGTTTTCTTCTGAAATTGCCGGGGGATCGTTTTCCTTGGCCGCGGCGGTTGTAGACGGTGTTTCGGCGGCAGCGGGTTTCTGCGCGGCGTGGATCTGGCGCGCATCCTCGAAGACAGGCCGCAGTTTCTGAACGCCGTACGCAATAACACCGATCAAAAGCAACGCGACGAATACCGTCCCGACCACGCTTTTTTTCTTCGGCTCCTCGTAACGGATTTCCGTTCCCGTGCGCCGCACCAGGGGAGTCTGCGACGGGCTCGATTCCCGCTGGGAAAACGAACGCGCGGTCTCCGCCGTCATGGAATCTTCGCTGCGGGCGCTACGCCCGGCGGCTCCGCCTGCGCCCATCGTCCCCAGGGGCAACGTCGCGTTCGGCGCTCCGCGTCCAGCTAGGACGAGTGTCCTATCCGGGTTACCCCCAGGAGCGGCGGTGCGGTAGTTTCGCAGATCCTCGAGCATTTCGCGGCAACTCTGGTAGCGCGCCTCCGGCTCTTTCTCGAGGGCTCTCATCACCACTGCGCTGATCCCGGGATGAATCGAAGCGTTGATATTGTGGGGAGGCACCGGGTCCTCATTCACGATTTTGTAGATGACCGTGGTGATGTTCTGCCCCGGGAAGGGCTTCTCGCCCGTAACCATCTCGTACAACAACACGCCCAGCGAAAAAATATCACTGCGACCGTCCACCGCCCGGCCCTTCACTTGTTCGGGAGACATATAGCTCGGCGTGCCCATCACATGCGCGGTCTGCTGCATCGTGCCGAACTGCAGAATTTTCGCCGTGCCGAAGTCCGTGACCTTTACCGTATCGTCAGCCGCCAGCATGATGTTGGCGGGCTTTATGTCGCGATGCACTACATTGCGTTCATGCGCAAACTGCAGCGCGCTGCACGTCTGCTCCATGATCCGCAGGATGCGGGGCAGGGGAAACGCCTGCGCTCCGTCCAGATGCGCCTGCAAGCTCTTGCCTTCGACCAGCTCCATTGTTATGTAGTACAGGCCGTCTTCTTCGCCTGCGTCAAAGACCACCACGATATTAGGGTGGGTCAGTAGACCTGCCGCGCGTGCCTCAGTTTGAAAACGCGTCAACAATTCCGGCCGGGACAACCCCGTCCCTTCTTCGCTGAGTTTGATGGTTTTCACCGCAACGGTCCGGCCAATCACCGGGTCCGTAGCCTTATAGACCACACCCATGGCCCCGCGGCCCAGTTCGCCGATAATCTCGTACCGCCCTGCTTTCATTACCGTCGTCATCGTTCCAACAATCCTTCTATCCAGCCCGCTCTCCGCACCTGCCTCACCCTGGGATCCAAGAGGGATCGGCGGGGGTATCGCCTGCGCACGTTTAAAGCTCTCCGCGCTATCGGCTCCCTACTCTCTTCTTTATTGCGTGCATCCTGAACCTATATCGAGAGGCGAAGACACACCGGCTCGCACACGGGGGCCCTATTGTTCACAGTACGCATCAAATTTTCCGTTGGTCAACGCTACGGGGGTACCAGTGTTTCGCACTCGACACGTGGCGAAACGGCGGAGTTCCCCCAGCGGTTCCTGGCCGCCCCAAATGGGCGGATTACGGCCGCCGCATGGACTCGCCAGGGGACATCGAGCGTTCCGGCATGGGCACGTTCGTTTCGCGGACGGGGCGGTCCACTTCTCCTGGGCGCGCCGGCGCCTCAAGCCCGTCTGTCAATAGATACCCTTGCAATGCGATTCCGTTCGTCCAGACGCCTTCGAGAGCGGCGATGTACTCCACTTGCAGCTGATAGAGCTTCCGTTCTGCTTCCAACACGCGTGGAGGCGACGCCAGCATCAGGCCATACTTTTCAACAAGCAAACTGTAGGCCTTCTTCGCGCGAGGCAGGATTTCGTCGCGGTATTCCGCGGCCATCAATCGCGCGTTCGCGTACTGATCGACCGCCGATGCCGCCCGTTCCCGCAGGGTCAGCGCGATTCGTTTTTTCTCCTGTTCCGCGCGATCGATCTCCACGCGCGCCGCCGCGACGTTCCCTTGGTTGCGATTGAACAGCGGTATCTGCACCGCCACTTCCGCTATTCCTTCCCACCCCTTCGCGAACGGCACGCTTCCCAGCGTCTCGTGGTTGTATTCCATTCCTCCGCGTACTTGAACGTCGGGAATAGGGTCGCGTCTTGCTCGCATCAACGCCGCTTCGGCGCGCGAAGCCGCCGCATTCGCAATCTGCACTGCGGGACTCCCTTTCGCAATGGCTTCCACTGCCTCCTCTTCATTCAACTCCGGCCATCCCTTCTCCAGGTCGCCCGCTACGGTCGCGAGCGGAATCTCCGGCCGCCCGATCACTGCTGCCAGCGAGCGCCATTCTTCCCGCAGCGTGTTTTCCAGCATTCGCGCCGCCATGCGCATCCGCTGCGCTTCCACTTCTGCTTCGAGCACTTCGGATTCGTCCGCCTGACCGGTATTCCTCAGCCGGCCCTGCGTCTCTGCCGTATCCTGGGCAATACTTGCAAGATCGCGTCGCGCATCCAGGAGTTCCTGGGCCGCAAGCACGCGGTAGAAGGCCATCTTCACTGCACTATCGACCCGGGTTCGCTGCTCCTGCGCCTCAATCTCAGCGAGCTTTGCATCTTGCGCATAAACATTGCGGCTCAAGCCCAGTTTTCCGCCAGTCACAATTGTTTGCTGCACGAAAAAGCCCTGCTTGCCCCCGCCCACGGAGCCGCCGCGAATTTCATCCCCCGTGTAGCCCACGGTCGGATTCGGATAGAGGCCTGCCTGCTGCTGGCGAGCTTTTGCGGCGCGAATCTCCGCCTCTGCCTGCCGCAGCGTCGGATTCGAATCGCGCGCCATTTTTTCCGCATCTTCCAGCGTGATCAGCGGCCCCTGCGCGCGCTCCTGCGCCCGCCCCAAACGCGGGTATTCCACCTTTACCACCGGCATGGCCCCGTGGTGGTGCTGCTCGGGCTCTTGTGAACTCATCCCTGGCATCGGTTTGCTTGCTTGCCCTGCAGGTTTGTCCTGCGCCCCCGCTGCGCCCGCAAGCGTCAGTACTCCTCCCAGGAATCCTGCCACGATGTTCCATGCGAATTTCATTGCGATTTCTCCGTGTGCTCTGCGTTCTCAGCGTGCTCCGCATTAATTCCTTTTCTTCCGCCCGGCCTCACGACTCATGCACATGCTTACTCTTTTCAGGCCCTGCCCCCGTCTTGATCCGTTCCATCATCTCTTCGTACTCTTTTTCCGGCAGCACCCGCACCACCGTCATCATCCCCATCATTCCCGCGCTCCAATTCGGCGGCAGCCCGTGGGTCTCTGACTTCGCCACCGCGTCGTCCATCCCCATTTCCATAAAAGCGTCCTGCGGAAATCCTGGCACGCTGTTCGCGTTCGCCGCAATCGGCGAGTGATGGACGTGTTCGAACGGCACGCTATTCGCTAGCGTTTGCATCTGGCTGAGCGCTTTCTCATCCGTCTGGTCCGCGGTCTCGATCATGCGATCGCGCAACAGATCCATCATGCTGTTCATCATGTGGTGCGGAAGGTGGCAGTGCACCATCCACGCGCCTGAATATTTCGCTTCGAACTCCACCACTCGCGCCTGCGCCACCCCGACCAGCACCGTGTTCATCGGATACCACGTCGATTCCGGTGCGCGCCCGCCTTCTGTTCCCGTCATCACAAACTGGTGTCCGTGCAGGTGAATTGGATGATGGTCCATTCCAATGTTGACGATCCGCAGCCGCACTCGGCTGCCTAGCCGCGCGATCATCGGCGTGATTGCCGGCGCAGACACTCCGTTAAACGTCAGCCAGTTGTATTCCATCGCCGCCGTGTTAGGCACAGTGTTGTTCGGCAGCACCGCCCACTCTTGCAAGATGATTCCGAAATCGTGATCCGCCCGTGGACGGTACGCTTTTTCCGGATGTGCGATGAAGAAGCCGATCTGGCCGATCATTTCCTGCATCGCGCTGTGCGCGTGATAGAAAAATGTCCCTTCCTGGTGCACCGTGAACTCGTAAATGTATTTTTCCCCCGGCGCCACTGGCTTTTGGCTGATCCAGGGCACGCCGTCCTGCTCGATGGGCACCTCCACGCCGTGCCAGTGTAAGGAAGTCGATTCGGGCAGTTTGTTCTCAAACACCACGCGCACGCGGTCGCCCTGCTGCACTTGAATCGTCGGCCCGGGGCAGCTTCCGTTGTAGCCCCACACGTCGATCGTCTTAAACGGCGCGATCTTTCTCTTCACTGGTTCTGCCACGATCCTGAACACTTTCACGCCGCCGTCCATTTCGTGCGGGAGATCCGCGATATCCGGCGTCATCATCGGCGCGAACGCTTCCCGTTCTCCGGCACCCTTCGGCGCGCGCTTTGCGTGCTCGCCGTAAGGACTGTGATGCCGTCCATGTTCATTCTCCCGCGCCGTCTGTGCGCTCGCCCCCACCGCCTCGCCGCTTTCTTCACCTGGCGCCGCCACTTCTCTAGTTTTTCGCTCCCGCGCGGCCAAACTCTCGCCGAGTCCGAAAATGCCCGCTCCCAGCACCGCCGCGTCCTGAATAAACTTCCTTCTCGTTCCGCTCATCGTTTCCTCCTTATAGCCCGCTGACTGACTCTTGTATTTCGCTGAATAATTGAGTGAATGGAAGCTCCCCTATATGTCATCCCGAGCGCAGCGAGGGATCTGCTTTTCTCCGAACGCAAAGGCGTACAGCCGCCAACGCTCGGGAATCCGCTTGGTCTTGGGAAGAACTTCAGATGCGAAGGATCGTTGTCAGGAGAAGGGAACTTGACGCCCGCGAGGACAGAGGGCCCGGGCGCCATCGCAATTCGGGCATTCGCAAGAAAGCCTGCGCGTTTTCATCATGGGTGCGAAGTGCCGGAAAAGGGCCATGGCCCTGCGCTTCCGACGAGAACGCCAGCCTTACTTCAGTATTCGAGATGATTGCAGGAAGCTCTCTGCTGCCGCAAGTTCTTGCCGCAGATAGGCGATCCGCAGATCCGCCGCCCGCTTTCACCATGTTCTCGTGGCACGGGTCCGAAGAAGCCACCGCTGCCGAGCAAGTCTTTGCCGCGCAGAGCGGCGCGCACAGCGGCGCAGTCAACATCGCCAGCAGCGTGATCACCGCAACCGTGATCGCCCGTGGTCCCCGCGCTCGATTTCGATTCCTCTCGCTCATTCTTGTCTATTTACGCTACGCCGCTCTCTTCCACCCGTCAACCCGCGCGTCGCTGCCTGTGCCTTTTGCCAAGCTCCTGCAGTCTCTTTATCGGCCTAATACTGGTGCCGGTGCGAATCCCCCTTCAAATCCACTTTCCCGGAAAACGAGCGATACACGAACGTGAAGTAACTCGCCGCGAGGATAATTCCGATGGTCCACCAGATCGCGCCCACCTTCAGTCCATAGTCTCCCGCCTTGGCGCCGTTCACTGTCAGCGAATAAACTGGATTCCGCGCCGGCAGCACCATCGGGTATATGCCGAACACCACGCTCGTCAGCATCCCCGCCAGGTACCCGCACGACGCGAAGAACGCTTTTCGTTCATTCTTCATTCTCAATTCGAATTGCACGCCTGCAATCCCGGCCACCGCCAGCAGCGGAAAAATGTAGCCCCAGGGCCAGGTAACAAAATTCTCCCTGATCTGCGGTTGCACGCGAAAAGACACCGCCGTCACGATTGCCGTGAGCGCCACCACGCCCCACCATGCGCGCCCGGAAAATTTCCCCGCGCGTTCGCTCACTTTGCCCCGCGTCTTCAATTGCACCCACAATCCGCCGTGCATCACCAGCGCCAGCAGCGCCAGCACGCCGACTAGAATCGTGTACCAATCGAGGATGCCGGTCTCTTCACCCAGCCGGAAATTGGTCCAAAGCGGCTCGAAGAAATATCCGCTCACATCCAGCGGGACGCCGCGCACGACGTTCGCCAGCGCCGCCCCGTAAAAAATGGCTAACAGCAAACTGGAAGCGCAAAACAGAAAATCCCACAGCGGGTCCCACACCGCGCTCTTGATGTGATTGCGGAACTCGATCGAGGCCCCGCGCAGGATCAGCAGCCACAATACGATCATCAGAGGCAGATAAAACCCGCTGAATCCGCTCGCGTACAACGCAGGAAATGCAAAATAAAGTGTCCCGCCCGCGGCAAGAAGCCACACTTCGTTTCCGTCCCACACCGGTCCAATGCTCGCCAGCACTTGGCGCCGCTCTTCATCCGTTTTCGCAACCAGCAAATGAATCGCCCCCGCTCCCAGATCAAATCCGTCCAGCAGCACGTACATTGCAATCATGATCGCTATGAGGCAGAACCAGATTGTTCCCATCTCGTCCCCCTCAGTCCGCCGCCATGGCGATTTTCTTTTCGTGCCGCAAATCTTTGTCGGGCTCTGGGCCCAGTTCGATTTCGCGGTACAACAGGAACAACCACAGAATCGCGAGAATCGTGTACATGCCCATGAATCCGATCAGCGTGAACAAAGCATTGCCGGCGCTCACTCGCGGCGAGGCGCCGTTCGCTGTGCGCATCAAGCCGTAGATCAGCCACGGTTGCCGGCCCAACTCTGCTGTCATCCATCCGGCAGTGTTGGCGATGTACGGCAGCGGGACACACACCATCAGGATCCACAGCATCCAAGGCGACTCGTAGAGCTTCCCGCGCCAATACAAAAAAGTCGCCACCACCATCACCGCGATAAAAATCGTCCCTAGCCCCACCATCACGTGATAACTGTAGTAGAGCAATGCGATTCGGTCCGGCCATTCCTCCTGCGAGAACGCGTCCAAACCCCGCACGTTAGCGCTCCACTGTTTGTACGTCAGGAAACTCAGCATCGACGGCACTACCAGCGGATTGTCCAGCTTCCGCTTCTCGACGTCCGGCTGGCCGAGAATTG
>WNFO01005849.1_pt1 | contig 12967 bp, 10 predicted proteins | sample 5400251 | NCBI WGS metagenome assembly WNFO01 (sample SAMN13153354, study PRJNA577476) | soil metagenome | isolation source: 100 cm saprolite under Madrone tree | place: USA:California | collected 2016-06-14 | reverse complement strand
GTGGGTCCACGCCTGCAGCTCGAAGCGGAGCGCGCTGTCGCCAAAGCCGAGGAAGAACGCCCGCGGGGCCGGCTGGCCGGCGATCTCGCTGTGAGCGTGGGCGGCGCCGACCAGGACCTTCAAGACCATGTCGGGGGCGGTGCCGTAGCTCACGTTGACCTGGATGTCGACGCGCCGCAGCCGTTGGATCGGCGTCCAGTTGGTGACCCTCTCCGCGACGAGCTGGGAGTTCGGCACGATGACCTCCGCACCCTCACCGATGCGGATCGTGGTCGAGCGAAAGCCGATCCGGCGCACCTGCCCCTGCACGTTGCCGATCTGGACCTCGTCGCCGATGTGCACGGGCCGCTCGAAGAGGACGATCAGCCCCGAGACGAAGTTGTTGACCACGTTCTGCAGACCGAATCCCACGCCGACGCCGAAGGCGCCACCGAGCACGGTCACGCGGTCGAGGTTCACACCCAGCACGAGCAGCGCCACGATGAAACCGACCGTGACGATCGCGTAGCTCGCCAGGCTCGACAGCGCGTAGGGCAACCCGGCGCCGAGAGAGAGCCGGGGGAACACGTCCTCCTGGAGGACGAAGCGGACCAACGACGACACGAAGAACGCCCCCCACACGGTGACGATGAAGGCGAGAACGTCGCCCACCGAAATGTGGAGTGCCCCGCGCGTGAGCTCGGCGGCCCAGATCGTTCGGCCAGTCGCGATCATCGGCCTGAGCAGGCCCATGGAGTCGAGGGTGACGGCGGCCCACATGACGAACGAGACCGCACGCAGAAGGCGATGCGCCCGCTGCTCGATGTACGCGCGGTGCTGTTGCACCATCCTGAGGAATCGCAGCGGCGGCAGGCGAAGCGCGAAGTCGAAGAGCCCCTCGGCGATTCGCCGGCCCGCGGCCAGGATCAGCCCGACGTACGCGCTCTGCAGTGTGCTCGACGCGAGCAGCCGAGCCAGGCTCATGTTACCGACGGCGCCCGAGATGAAGGCAACGGTGAATGCCGCGAACATGGCACGGAGGGCCGTCGCGCGGGTGAAGGGACCGGGCAGCGCATCGATGAAGACAACCTCACGCCAGCGGCGGGTGCGCAGGACCCAACCGAGGAGCGCTGCCGCCACGAGCATCTCGAGCAGGAAGATTGTTCGCTCCAGGAGCGGGAGGGCCGTGAACAGTTCGGGGAGGCGGTAGGCGAGAAACAACGCGGCGATGCCGTAGACCCACGGGACGAGGCGAGGCGCGACGAGCCGCCGAAAAATCGCGACCATTGCGACCAGCGCGCCGGCCTCGAGCAGGAGCCAGGCCGTGCGCGGCTCGCCGGAGTAGATCCAGGGCGATGCCAGCACGGCCAGCAGGGCTCCTGCGGCCAGCGGTCGCTCGAAGACCGCGGGGAGGGCGGGCATGGATTCACCCTCGGCGGCCCAGGCGTCTGCGCGCTTTCGGACCCACCAGAGAACTGCGACGAGGACCAGAAAGAGCACCACGTGGATGACGATGCGCTCGGACTGGTCTTTCACGAACTGCCGGAGGCGATCCATTTCGGCTGCCAACGGCTCCTGGATTGCCGCGGGCAGATTGGCCAGGGCGTCCGGACGCAGGTTCCAGATCGGCGGGCTGTCGAGCACGAACAGCGCGCCCGCGGCGCGCCGTCGAGCGCCGTCGATCAGGTTCAGCGCGTCATCGCAGCGCGCCAGCTCCTTCGCGACCTGGTCCTGCAGGACCAGCATGCCGGTGTTCTGAACGTCGACGCGCTTTTGGGCCGACGCCGCCGCCGACAGGATCTCGTCGACTCGCGCGACCACCGGGGCGGGCGCCCTTTGCTTCACCACGTCCGTCCGGGTCCTGGCCCACGTCTCGCGCAGCTCAGTCAGCCGCTGGCGCTGTTGCTCCAGCCAGACGGCCCGTGCGGTCAGCGTCTCGATCCAGGCGACGAGGGCGACCCGGCTCGACTGCCACGCGTCGACGAGGGCGTCGAGCGTGGCGAGTCCGGGATCCGAGTCGACGGTTTCGCGGGTGCGCGCGGTTCGGTCGTTCAGACGCGCGCTGACATCGGGCAGGGCCCGCTCGATTCCGACGATGGGCCGGCTCGGCTCGAGGTCGCGATCGAGCGTGCGCAAGTAGCCGAGGACTTCATTCGCGCGCGCTGAAAGTGCGCCGGGTGAAGGGGATTGAGCCTGGGCGGGTGGAGCTTGCTTCTCGAGGGGCGCGGCGCGTGCGCCGGGGTCGCTCACCGGCAAGAACGTCACGAGGGTCAGCAGGAGGAGGACGCGCCCCGAGGACGACTTCACGGGCAGAGCATGGCCTAACCCTCCCGCGGCAGTCCACTGGGACTTTAGGCTCATCCGCTCCGCTGAGTCCGTTGGACCAAGGTCCCATTGGAGTGGAGCCGGCGGCTGGCGATCATCTGCGGGGCGTGCCCACTCTCCAGACACCGAGCATCTTCGATCCGGTCTCCACCCCGGCGCTGGCCATCCGGGAGCTGTCCTTCTTCGTCCTCGGCATCTCGGCGGTCATCTTCGTCGTGGTGGCCGGGGTCGCCGTCTACACTCTCGTCCGCTTCCGGAGTCGGCCCGGCGACGGCCAGCGTGAGCCCCCTCAGGTCTACGGCAGCACCCAGATCGAGCTGGCGTGGACGGTGGTGCCCTTCCTCATCGTCATGGTGTTGTTCCTGGTCACCGCCCGCTACATCTTTGGGATCGAGGGACGCGCGATGCCCGCGGACGCGCTCGAGGTCACCGTCGTGGGGAACCAGTGGTGGTGGGAGATCCGCTACCCGCGGCACGGGATCGTGACCGCTAACGAGCTCCATGTCCCGGTGAGCGACCCGGCGCGGCCAACGCCGACCTTCGTCACGCTGCAGTCCGTGGATGTGATCCACAGCTTCTGGGTTCCTCAGCTCGCCGGGAAGATGGACGTCATCCCGAACAAGACGAACCGCATGTGGATCGAGCCCCGGGTCCCTGGCACGTACGTCGGCCAGTGCGCGGAGTACTGCGGGACCCAGCACGCGTGGATGCTCCTGGAGGTGATCGTCCACCCCCGGGACGAGTTCGACCGCTGGGTGGCCGCCCAGCAGACCCCGGCGGTGGCTGATCCGTCGGCCCGTGCCGGACGCGAGCTGTTCCTCTCGCTTTCCTGCATCAACTGCCACACGGTGCGGGGCACTCCCGCCAACGGCGTGTTCGGCCCCGACCTGACTCACCTGATGAGCCGGCGGACCATCGCGGCGGGGGCGGCGCACAATACCCCGGAGGCGTTGCGGGCGTGGGTGGATGCTCCGGGAGCAATCAAGCCCGGCGTCCGGATGCCCGCGATGAAGCTCGCGAAAAGCGAGCTGGACTCGTTGACCACGTATCTCCTGACACTCCGGTGACGACGGGATGACGTCGTGAGCGTGCTTTCCCCGACCCTGATGAGCCCGGAGGCGGTGGCCCGGCGCCCGTGGCTCGAGCACGCTCACGACTGGGTCGTCACCGTGGACCACAAGCGCCTCGGCATCATGTACGTCGTCTCCGGCCTCGTCTTTTTCGTGATCGCCGGGATCGAGGCGACGCTGATGCGTCTGCAACTCGCGTGGCCCGGGCTGCACGTCGTGCCGCCGGAGACCTTCAACCGGCTCTTCACCATGCACGGCACGAGCATGGTGTTCCTGGTCGGGATCCCGATCGTGTTCGGCTTCGGCAATTATTTGGTCCCGCTGATGATCGGCGCCCGCGACCTCGCCTTCCCCCGACTGAACGCGTTCGGTTTCTGGATTTTCCTGTTCGCGGGACTGCTCTTGCACTGGAGCTTCATCGGCGGGGAAGGGCTCTCCGGGTCGGGCTCGGCGCCCGCGGTCGGCTGGTTCGCCTACGCGCCGCTCACGAGCCGCGCGTTCACTCCCGGCAATGCCACCGACTACTGGAACCTCGCGGTCTTCATCGCAGGTGTCGGGACCATCGGCACGGCGATCAACATCGTCGCCACCACGCTGACCATGCGGGGCCCTGGCATGACCCTCGGTCGTATGCCGATCTTCGTCTGGACGATGGTGACGGTGTCGGCGATGACCCTGTTCATCCTCCCCCCGCTGTCGGCGGCCCAGATCATGCTGCTCCTCGATCGATTCCTCGGCGCCCATTTCTTCGACACCCAGGCTGGCGGGTCGGCCGTGATGTGGCAGCACTTCTTCTGGTTCTTCGGCCATCCCGAGGTCTACGTGCTGATGCTGCCCGGCTTCGGCTTCGTGTCCGAGATCATCCCGGTCTTCTCCCGCAAGGTCATCTTCGGCTACGCGACCCTGGTGGCGGCGACGGTGTCCATCGGCGGGGTGGCCCTGTCCACCTGGGCCCACCACATGTTCGTGGTCGGTATGGGGACCGGGCTCAACGCGTTCTTTGCGCTCTCCACGATGCTCATCGCCGTCCCCACCGGGATCAAGATCTTCAACTGGCTCGCCACGATGTACGGTGGCCGCATCCGCTTTCTCACGCCCATGCTCTTCTGCTGCGCGTTCCTGTTCCAGTTCCTGTGCGCCGGCCTCACCGGAGTGATGCTGTCCGTGGCGCCGTTTGACTGGCAGCTCAGCGACTCTTACTTCGTCGTGGCCCACTTCCACTTCGTGCTGATCGGCGGCCTGCTGTTCGCCATCTTCGCGGCCATCTCCTACTGGTTTCCGAAGGTCACCGGACGAATGCTCTCCGAGCGGCTCGGCCGCTGGCATTTCTGGCTGCTCGTCGTCGGGTTCAACCTGACGTTCCTCACCATGCACGGCCAGGGAGTGCTCGGAATGCCTCGGCGGATCTACACGTACCCGGCCGACCGCGGTTGGGAGATGTGGAACCTCGTCACGACGCTCGGAGTGCCGCTGCAGATCGTCGCGGTCCTGATCTTCGTGGTGAACGTCGCCGTCTCGCTGCGGCGCGGGGAGCGGGCGGGAGACGACCCGTGGGACGCGTGGACCCTCGAATGGGCGACGACCTCGCCGCCGCCCGAGTACAACTTCGAGACGATTCCGGTGACCGCCAGCCGCCGACCGCTGTGGGACATGAAGCATCCGGACGACCCCGACGGGCCTCACGAATGAGCGCGCACACCGCGGTGCACGAGTCGACCGTCGGCCACGAGTGGCGGGGCCGGGCGGGAATGATCGGGCTGATCATCGCCGAGAGCTCACTCTTCGGTGTGTTCGTCGTCGCCCATCTCTTCTATACGGGAAAGAGCGTGAACGGGCCGTCTCCGAACGACGTGCTCACGATCCCCGTGATCGGGACCATCTGCCTGCTGTCGAGCAGCGTCACCGTTGCCCTCGGCGCTCGCGCGCTCGGGCGTGGCAAGGTCCGGCGCTCGGGCTTCTGGCTCCTCGTGACCGTCCTGCTCGGCGCCATCTTCCTCGCGGGAACCGCCCGCGAGTGGCACCGCCTCATCTACCGCGACGGCCTCACGATCGCCACGAACCTCTTTGGGACGACGTTCTATCCCCTGGTTGGGCTCCATGGCTCGCACGTGATCGTCGGGCTCGTGATGCTCGGGCTCTGCTGCGTGTTCGCCGCCACCGGAGCGCTGAGGGCGGTCCATGCCGAGCGCGTGGAGATGGTGTCCTGGTACTGGCACTTCGTGGACGGAGTGTGGGTGGTGGTCTTCACCGTGGTCTATCTCATCGGTCGATGAACAAATCCGGGCCGGACTCCCACGCACTGCCCGCGCCCACCGTGTGGCCCATGGTGGTTGCGCTCGGCCTCACCCTGGTCGGCGCAGCGTTCGTCACGCACGTGGTCGTCGGCATCGTGGGGCTGACGCTCGCACTGATCGGCGGGGTCGGCTGGTGGTACCAGGTCCTGCCCGAGGAGCAGGTCGAGCACGTTCCGCTGGTGCCGTTCGCCGAGCGCGCGAAGCCGGTCGTCAGCGCTTCCGCCGCGGTCGAGTACCTCGAGCTCGGCGAGGCCGGGCACCGCGTGAGGCTGCCGATCGAGGTCCAACCGCTGTCGGCCGGGGTCAAGGGCGGCCTCGTCGGAGGCGTCGCGATGGCGGCCGTGGCCCTCGCCTACGGTGTCCTGCTCCAGCGAAGCCTCTGGTACCCGATCAACGTGCTCGCCGCCGTGGCGATGCCTTCGATGGCGCGGGCGGACGTGCCGGAGCTGCGCGCGTTCAACGCCACCGCCGTCGTTCTCGGTGTCGTCGCCCACGGAATCGTCTCGATACTGGTCGGCCTGCTCTACGCCACCATCCTGCCCATGCTTCCTCGACGACACACGCTGTGGGGCGGCCTGATTGCTCCGCTTCTCTGGACGGGATTTCTCTGGGCGCTGCTCGCGCTCAGAAATCCCGTGCTCGCTGCGCGCGTCGACTGGTCGTGGTTCGTCGTGTCCCAGATCGCCTTCGGGCTCGTTGCAGGGTTCGTGGTGGCGCGCGCAACGCCGATCGCGACCATGCAGACCTGGCCGCTCCAGATGCGGGCCGGCATGCATGCTTCCATCGAGCAGGGCGAGAGGCAGTGAGCGCTTCGCACTCGGCCCTCGTCGCCGGCCTGGTGCTCGGAGCGTCCGTCGCCTTCGCCGCGTGTGACGCGCTGCCGGGGAAGCCGAAGCCCGGTGCTCACGACGTCCTTCCCTCACAGGTCGTCGCTTTCGACGCGCTCTACTCTCGCCACTGCGCGGGCTGCCACGGAGTCGACGGTAAGCTCGGGGCCGCGCGGCCGCTCAACGACCCGGTCTACCTGGCGCTCGTTCCCCGCGAGCGGCTGCGGCAGGTGATCGCCAGCGGTGTGCCAGGCACGTTGCAGCCGGCCTTTGCGCGAAGCGCCGGCGGCGATCTGACCGACGCGCAGATCGACGCGCTGGTGCAGGGACTGATCAGCACCTGGGGACGCCCAGAGGTGGCCCGCGATGGTGGACTCCCCCCGTACGGCGCTCCGGCGCCAGGCGACGCGGAGCGGGGGAAGGCGGTCTTCGTCGTCGCGTGCGCCTCCTGCCACGGCCTGGAGGGACGAGGCGGACCCAAGGGCGGATCGGTTGTGGACCCGTCCTATCTGGCTCTGGTGAGCGATCAGGGATTACGCACGACCGTGATCGCCGGGCGCCCCGACCTCGGGATGCCCGACTGGCGCGGGTACGTCAGGGGACAGCCGTTGTCGCCTGAGCACGTCGCTGATGTCACAGCCTGGCTCGTGTCCCAACGGCGACCGGTACCCGGGCGCGCCGACACGCCACGCCCAGGTCGATGAACGGAGAGGACTAGAGCCATGTCTTCACGACGCGGATTCCTGTTCAAGCTCGGGCTTGCGTTGAACGTGGTGGGCGCGGCGCTCGTGGGAATTCCGGTGATCGGGTTCATCACGGCGCCGATGCGCCGCTCTGGCGGCCAGTCGTGGATCCAGGTTGGTTCGGTCGCGAATTTTCCAGAGAGCGAGACTCGCCTGGCCATCTACCGGAACCCGGTGAGCGTGGAGTGGGACGGTGCCACAGCCAACACCGCGTGCTGGGTGCGCCACGTCCAGGGTGATCGGTTCCAGGTCTTCGCGGTCAACTGCACGCACCTCGGCTGTCCAGTGCGCTGGTTCGCGCAGTCACGTCTGTTCATGTGCCCGTGCCACGGCGGGGTCTACTACGAAGATGGCTCGCGCGCCTCGGGGCCGCCTCCGCGGGGCCTCTACGAGTACGACTACCAGATTCGCGAGGGTCAGCTCTGGGTGCGTGGAGGTCAGCTCCCGACTCTCGCCGGCCCGGTGTAAGGGGAGCGCAGCGGTGGTTCTGTTTTCGTCCATCGGCAAGTGGATCGAGGAGCGCGCGGGGCTCGGCGAGGCCGCCATGCCCGTGCTCGATCACCCCGTCCCGCGCCGCACCGCGAGCTGGTGGTACACCTTCGGGAGCGCCACGCTCGCCCTCTTCATTCTCCAGATCGCGACGGGAATCTGCCTGGCCTTCGTCTACGTGCCGTCGGCCGACGAGGCGTACAAGAGTCTCCTTCACCTCAACTACGAGGCGCCGTTCGGATGGTACCTGCGGGCGGTGCACTTCTGGGGCTCGAACGCCATGGTGGCCGTGATGACGCTCCACATGATCCAGGTCTTTCTGTGGGGAGCGCACAAGTACCCACGAGAGCTGACGTGGATCGTCGGAGTGTTTCTCTTCCTGTGCACGCTCGGCATGGCCTTCACGGGGCAGCTGATGCGCTGGGATCAAGATGCGTACTGGGGGCTCGGGATCGGCGCCTCCATCGCCGCGCGCATGCCATTCGTCGGCCAGTCGGTGGTGCACCTGATCCTCGGAGGCCCGATCATCGCCGGCGGCACGCTGTCGCGTGTCTTCACCGCGCACGTGTTTCTGGTTCCGGGAATCCTGATCGCTCTTGTGGGTCTCCACCTCTGGCTGGTCCTTCGGCTCGGCGTCAACGAGTGGCCGATGCCGGGCCGGCTCGTCGATCGTCAGACGTACCGGCTGCGCTACATGGAGGAGATCTATCGGGACGGCGTGCCCTTCGTCCCGGATGTCGTGCGCAAGGACATGGTCTCGATGGCCGTGGCCATTCTGCTCGTCCTCGCCTGCGCCGCGATCTTCGGTCCGTTCGGTCCCCACGGCGTGCCTGATCCGACGATCATCGACACGGCGCCGAAGCCGGACTTCTACTTCCTGGCCCTCTTCGCGCTGTTCGCGCTACTGCCGCCGTGGACCGAAACCGTGCTGCTGCTCGTCGACCAGCCGCTCGCGATCGCGCTCCTTCTGGCGGTGCCGTTCCTGGCTGGGACCGGAGAGAAGAGCTGGAAGCGGCGACCGGTCGCCGTGCTGGGAGTGATCCTGATCGTCCTCACGGTCACCACGCTCGCCGGACTCGGAGTGAGGGTGCCGTGGTCCCCGGTGATGGACGCCTGGAGCGGCCTGCCCACGCCGGTTGAGTACGTGCATGGCCGCACCGCGCTGGAGCTCCAGGGAGCGCTCGTGGTGCAGAACAAGCAGTGCCGCAACTGCCACTCGCTCGGCGGGTACGGCGGCCGGCGCGGTCCCGCGCTGGACGACGTCGCTACGCGGCAGACGCGCGATCAGCTCGTCCGCCAGGTGATCCAGGGCGGCGGCAACATGCCGGCGTACGGAAAGAACCTGTCCCCGGCCGAAGTGAACGCGCTCGTCGCGTTCCTCGAGACCCTGCGTCCCGCCAAGGCTCGCCCCGCTCAGCCTGTCGTCGACCCGAGGCCACCGGCACCGAGATGAGCCGAGAATCCATCGTGCTCGCCTGGAATTTCGACCCAATAGTCGTGGCGCCGGTGCTCACCGCTGCCACGCTCTATATATATGGATGGGCCCGGGCGTCCCGTCAGATGGCCGGACGCTTCGACCGGCGTCATCTTTGCGCCTTCCTCGCCGGGCTGGTGGCGGTGGGCGTCGCGTTAGTCTCGCCTCTCGATTCGCTCGGGCAAAGTCTCCTGCTGGCTCACATGGGCCAGCATCTGCTCCTGATGCTGGTCGCACTCCCACTCCTCTGGCTCGGCGCTCCGGTGGCTCCGCTGCTGCTCGGGCTCCCGCAGAGGCTACGGCGCGCAGTCGCAGCGGGGCTCGCCGTTGCGCCGATCCGGACGCTCACCGAGTCGGTGAAGCACCCCATCGTGGCCTGGGTCTCGTTCTCGCTCGCGTTCTGGGTGTGGCACGTGCCGACTCTCTACGATCTCGCCCTCCATTCGGAGGCCTGGCACCACGCCGAGCACGCGTGCTTCTTCACCACCGCGCTTCTGTTCTGGCGGCCGGTCATCCTGGCCTGGCCCGCACGATCGGCGTGGCCACGCTGGGCGATGATTCCCTACCTCGTACTTGCCGAGGCCCAGAACACCGCCCTCGCCGCGATCCTCACGTTCTCGGACCGCGTGATCTACCCGGCCTACGCGGCGTCGCCGCGACTCTGGGATCTCTCGGCGCTCGAGGACCAGGCAATCGCCGGCGTACTCATGTGGGTCCCCGGCTCGATCGCGTTCGTGCTGCCCACGATCGTTCTGATCGTGCACACGCTCGCGCCGGCGCGCCATGCGCGTGTGGACGTGCAACGCTCCTGACCCGACGCAAGACGCGCGGTGGACCTTGGTCCCATTGCCGACTGCGAGCGAGAGCAGCGCTCGGGATGGCCGACGTTCATCAGCGCTCCGAACGTTTCGGTTCTCGGCCACGAGCAAGAGCGTGCATTCGGCGCGGAGACTAGCTTCACCTCCGCGAGGACTGCAATACGACCAACGTCCCATGATCACCGCAGCGCAACCGCTGATACCTTATCGCGATCCAGGCCTTTGCCATGAATCGGAAGGAGACGACACCGTGATGGTCACATCGATCTCTCGAGACCTGGCGCGTGCGACGCTGGCCGTGCTGTTCATCGCGGGAATGATCGTTGCGAGCTTCTGGGTTTTGCGCCCGTTTCTTCCTGCGGTCGTCTGGGCGACCATGATCGTGGTCGCGACCTGGCCTCTGATGCTGCGCGTCCAGTCGGCGCTGTGGGGCCGGCGCGGGTTGGCCGTGGCGGTGATGACGGCGGTGCTGCTGCTCGGCCTGATCGTGCCGCTCACGCTCGCCCTGACCACGATCGTGGCGTACTCGCAGGACATCGCCACCGGGGTGCAACGGCTCGCGACGTGGTCCGTGCCGCCGCCTCCCGACTGGGTCGTCCGGCTACCCCTCGTCGGTTCGCGGCTCGCCGCGAGATGGAAGGAAGTCTCCGCCATCGACGCCGGAGATTTCTCCGCACGCCTGGCGCCCTATACCCGCCAGATCATCGGCTGGATCCTCGGCACCGTTGGCACGATCGGGATGGTGCTCGTGCAGTTTCTTCTGGTCGTCCTCATCGCGGCGTTCCTCTATGCGACCGGTGAGGCGACGGCCGACGGCCTGCGTCGCTTCGCTCGACGCCTGGCAGGAGCGCGGGGTGAGCACTCCGCCCGGCTCGCCGCGCAGGCCATTCGAAGCGTGGCGCTCGGCATCATCGTCACGGCGCTGGTCCAGGCATGCCTGGCCGGGATCGGTTTGGGCGTCTGCGGTGTGCCGTTCGCCGCGGCCCTGACCGTGCTCGTGTTCGCGCTCTGCATCGCGCAGATCGGGCCTTTGCTCGTGATGGTTCCCGCCGTCGTCTGGACGTACTGGTCAGGCAGCGCTGGATGGGGGACCGCGTTACTCGTCTGGACTCTCTTCGTGGTCACGATCGACAACGTGGTACGCCCGGTCCTCATCAAAAAGGGTGCCGACCTACCGCTGTGGCTCGTATTCAGCGGCGTCATCGGGGGTCTTCTGGCGTTCGGGATCGTCGGCCTGTTCGTCGGCCCCGTCGTGCTCGCCGTCAGCTATTCGCTTCTCGCGGACTGGGTCAACACGGCGGAGTCGGCGACGGCTTCGCACGATTCCGGCCGCCGGCGGGTCCCGGTTGCCTGAGCCCCTTTCGTTCGGAAGGAGTACTATCGAGGGCGCCACGTGGGTAGCCCAGGAGGATCGGTGATGAGGAGCCGCGCGCTCGCCGTACTGGCCGTCGTCGTTCTGATCATCAGCATCGCCCTCCCGGTACACGCCGCCCAGGGGGGGCGCGGGGGCGGGGGCCACATGGGTGGGGGTCACGGGGGCCACATGGGTGGTCACTTCTCCCACCACCATCACGGTGGATGCTGCTGGTGGGGCGGTGCCGCCGTCTTTGGTGCCTTCGCGTTCGGTGCCGCTCTGACGTATCCGTACTGGGCGTATCCATATTATGGATATCCGTATTACGCGTATCCGTACCCTGCCTACGCAGCACCACAGCCGGCGGTCGTGTATCAACAGCAGCCCGTCTCCGCGCAGCCGACCGGGTTCGCGCCCCCGACGGGTTACCGACAGACGATGGTCCAGCGCGAGGTGGTGTACCCGCATGGAAAGTACGTGCTCCTCGGCGACGGCGTGACGCAAGCCTGGCAGTGGGTGTGGGTGCCCGCCGCGGTTCCATCCCCGCAGTAACCACGATTCGAACGAGCGCGCTGGCCTCAGCGACCGGCGCGGTCGAGCTCCGGGGAGAGCTGACGAGGCTCGCGAAGCTCCGGCGCGGTCTGTAGGTAGCTCCCCGAGCGCCACCTTCGCGGCTGATCGAGACGAAGGACACGGTCAGCGAGGATGCGGAGATTCACCTGCGCCTCGGCGCGGTCGGCATTGATCTCCTGAGCCCGACGGTAATCGGCGAGCCCGCGGTCGAGCGAGGCCCGCCGCTCCATCCACGACCATACCAACGGCGACGACACACGACGTTGGTCCAATACCCCCGCCTACGGTGGCACCTGCTCGCTGACCACGAGTAGGACTATCGTCCCATAGCGGCACTCACTGCCTGCGAATAGCTTCGCCCTGCGTGAAACCGTACCCTGTGCCGGCCAAAGGCTGCGGCCCTGAAGCGTTTGCAGGAGCTGGAGAGCCTCTCGCCGCCGCGGAATTGATCTCTCGCTGGACTCAAACCGCGCCCGTCCCCAAGGCGGGCGCGACCAACTTTCAGAAGGGGCGCGTCATCGCGCCTGGCATCCGAGAGGTCGACATGAGAGAGTTATGGCACTGGCTCAAGCACGAGTTTCATGAGGTGCTGCCGCCGACAATTTTCTTTCTCATCGCTTTTCACATCGTCGTCATCGACCGGAGGCTGATGCTCCGCGAGTACGGTCTCCCCCTGTCCTCGATCGTCGGCGCGACGGTGGGGGCACTGCTCATCGCGAAGGTCGTACTGATCACCGACAAGTTTCCCTTCATCAATCGCTTCCCGGGCAAGCCGCTGATCTACAACGTTGCCTGGAAGACGGCGATCTACATGGCCGCGGCCGCACTCATTCACTATCTGGAGCACCTCGTGCCGGTCTGGTGGCGCACGGGAGACCTGGCCACGGCGAATCGTCATCTCGCGACCGAGATCGTCTGGCCACACTTCTGGGCCATTCAGCTCTGGCTGATCGTCCTGCTCTTCGTCTACTGCTCGCTGCGGGAGATGGTCCGTGCCATCGGCCGCGAGAAAGTCGTCGAC
>WNFO01012423.1_pt1 | contig 12968 bp, 10 predicted proteins | sample 5400251 | NCBI WGS metagenome assembly WNFO01 (sample SAMN13153354, study PRJNA577476) | soil metagenome | isolation source: 100 cm saprolite under Madrone tree | place: USA:California | collected 2016-06-14 | reverse complement strand
CAACTTGCGTCGCCGGGCGTTGCATGAATCACACAGACCTTGCGTATTCTGCCGGCACGCAGATGGACTGCGGTTGACACGCTTCACCGGTTCCTGCGATGTTATATTGTAACATCGGGCGGCCGGGATACCTCGGCCTTCCGACGGAAGGCGTATCACTGCATGAAGTGGTTCCGGTCCAACGTCAAAACTGGCTCGCGGCTCGCGCTGTTTGCGCTGGCGATCCAGTTTGCATTGTCGTTCGGACATTTCCACGCGGTCGCGGCACAAGCGATTCAGCCGGACGCTGCGCCGTTCGAACTTTCCTACGCCAACCGCCTCACCGCGCCGGATGCGGTCGGTGAATCCGCTCAGCAGCGGTCTCCTTCCGCCCCTGATTCCGACCAGCAACAGAGCGACGGTTGCGCGATCTGCGCCGTCATGGCGCTCGCGAACGCGGTCTTGTTTGCGACGCCACCGCTCTTATGGCTGCCGCAAGCGATCGAATTTTTATACCTGACCACCGATGCCGAGTTCGCCCATCTGAACTCCGCCCGGGTCCCTTTTCAGCCCCGCGCTCCTCCCGCCTCCTGACATCGATCATCCCTGAAGGGATCGCCGCGTGATGCGCGGCCGATTCCGACGGAGGAGATGAATCGATCGGTCCGTCGCACCTCGACGGCAAGCGTTTCCGAATTCGTTGCCAGTGACGAATCCGGCCAAGGCTTTTCAGGATCGGAACAATGACATCTATTGGAAGACGTACTCTCAAAATAAGCGCCGCGAGTTGCTCGCTGTTGTGCGGCATGTGCGGCAGCGCCATGTCGCAAGACGCCGCCCAGTCCACGCAACTGCCCGGGATCACGGTGACCGCGCCAAGCCCCATCGTGCGGCGAAACGTTACGCCGGCGCGAACGCCTGTGCGCGTTTCCCGCGCCGTTCCCGGGCGCAATCGTGAACCCGCTGCGCAACCTCAGCCCACGCCGGTCGCGGCCGCGCCTCAACAGGGCGTGCTTCCGATCGTGACCGACCAGTTTGCCACGGTCACGGTGGTACCAAACGAGGAAATTCGCCGCGAGGGCACCGCCCAGCTTGGCGATCTCCTGTTTTCCAAGCCCGGCATTACCGGCTCCACCTTTGCGCCGGGCGCCTCGAGCCGGCCGATCATCCGGGGTCTCGACGTCAATCGCGTCGGTATCATCGAAAACGGCAACAACGCTGGCGGCGCCTCCGATCTCGGCGAGGACCATTTCGTGCCAATCGATCCTCTGGCGACAAACCAGGTCGAAGTCATCCGCGGTCCGGCGGCGCTGCGCTACGGATCGACATCAATCGGCGGTATCGTAAGCGCAACTAACAACCGCATCCCGGAGGCCCTGCCTGTATGTACGGCCGCGCCGTTCCAGACCTATGGCCTGCCGGCCAAGGCGCCGCTGGTAGGTGCGGAAGCCCCAGCCTGCACCACCGTTGAAACGCGAACGGCCGTCAATTCCGTCGACCGCGGTGTCGATGGCGGCATCCTGCTCGATACTGGCGGCGGTAATTTCGCGTTTCACGCCGACGCCTATGGCCGCAAGAGCAGCGATTACAATATCCCGGGCTATCCGTATCTGTTCGACCAGACCAGACCAGTCAACGGTCGTCAGCCGAATTCGGCCGCGCAGGCGGATGGCGCGTCGATCGGCGGCTCGTATATCTTCGACGGCGGCTTCATCGGCGCTGCGATCACGCAGACCGATGCTCTCTACCATATCCCCGGCATCGATGGCGCCGATCACCTTACCCGCATCGACGCGCATCAAACCAAGATCACCGCCAAAGGCGAGTATCGGCCTGACTCGGCGGCGATCAACGCCGTCCGCTTCTGGGCGGGTGCCACCGACTACAGGCACAACGAGATTGGCCTTGCAGATCCCGCCGATCTGACGACGCTCGGCGTGCGGCAGACCTTTACCAACAAGGAGCAGGAGGCCCGGGTTGAAGTGCAGTTGATGCCGTTCAACGCGCGTTTTGCTGAGGTGACCACGGCGTTTGGCCTGCAGGCCGGGCATCAGGAACTGACCGCCCCCAGCCCGGACGATCCAGGCACCCTCTTCAATGGGCTGTGGGACCCGAACCGCAACACCCGTGAAGCAGGGTATGTCTTCAACGAGTTCAAGTTCAGCGAACAGACCAAGGCTCAGATCGCCGGGCGCATCGAGCACGTCGATCTGCACGGCTCAATGCCTGATTTTCCGGCGGACTTTCTGCCCGACGGAAATCCGCAAGTAAGCACCGCGCGAAATCTGTCGTTTACACCAAAGAGCGGCAGCGTTGGCCTGCTCCAGAACCTTCCGTACGATCTAGTTGCCAGCATCACGGCGCAATATGTCGAGCGCGCGCCGAAGCCGGCGGAACTGTTCTCGCGCGGCGCGCATGACGCGACGGCGACGTTTGACATTGGCAATCCGAACCTGACGATCGAGACCGCCAAATCGGTCGAAATCGGATTGCGCAGGGCCACCGGGCCGCTGCGCTTCGAAGCCACCGCCTACTACACCCGCTTCGACAATTTCATCTTTCGGCGGCTGACCGGGGTGATGTGCGACGGGACTTTCGATTCGTGCGGTGCTCCGGACGCCGAACTTAAGCAGGCGGTGTATTCGCAGCGGAACGCGATCTTCCGCGGCGGCGAATTCCAGAGCCAGCTCGATATCTCACAATTTTACGGCGGTGTATGGGGCATCGAGAATCAATTCGATATCGTTCGCGCCACCTTTACCGATGGCACCAACGTTCCGCGGATTCCGCCGGTGCGCGTCGGGGGTGGGGTGTTCTGGCGTGACGCCAATTGGCTCATGCGCGTCAACCTGCTGCACGCGTTCGCGCAGAACGACATCGCCTTGATCGGCGAAACGCCGACCGCGGGTTATAATCTGCTGAAGGCGGAAATCAGCTACAAGACGACGCTCGATCCTTCATGGTTCGGCGCCCGCGAAATGATTGTGGGTCTCACGGGCAACAATCTGTTGAACGCGAATATCCGCAATTCGGTCTCCTACAACAAGGACGAGGTCCTGCTGCCCGGCATCGGCGTCCGGGCTTTTGCCAATCTGAAATTCTAGCAGATGATGCTCTCCCTCTCCCTGCTTGCGGGGAGAGGTGAACCGGCAGCGCCTGCGCCGTCTCTATCGCGCCGTGCTCCAGTCCGGCCGTATCGCTCCGGAAACGTCGGTGAAGGCGCCATCGACCAGTTCCGCCACCAAAAGGCGGCCGTAGTCGACCGGTCCCGGCATGCTCGCCCGTCCCTTGGGAACAGCCTTGAAACCGACACGGCTGTAATAGACTTCGTCACCGACCAGCACCACGAGACGGTGCCCCTTGGCTTTGGCGTCGCGGAGCGCGCGATCCAGCAGCGCTCGGCCGACGCCGCGGTTGCGAAACGGCGGCTCGACCGTCAGCGGCCCCAGCATCAAGGCCTTGGTATCGCCGATGCGAATCGGCAACTGGCGCACCGAGCCCACCAGCAGCGTCCCGATCCGGGCCGTGAACGACAGATCGAGCAGGTGATCGACATGCTCGCGAAGCCGATAAGCGCTCAGGACGAAGCGGCCGGGACCGAACGTGCGCTCGTGCAGGCGCTCGATCGCCTGCGCATCGTTGGCGGTTTCGGCCAGGATTGTGAGAGAGAGGTCGCTCATGGGTACGCGCGGGATAGCATCAAGCGGCGGCGCGGTCCATCGTCCCGGCCCCGCCAAATTTCGAGCTGATCAGTTGTTGTTGATCGGGACTTGCGCCAAATAGGCCAGCAGCTTGATCTCGCGGCGTCCGCGCGTCACCGTATCGAGCACCAGCCCCGACGATACCGACATGGCCGCGAAAATCATCAGGCCCATCGATAAAACCGCGGTCGGCAGCCGGGGAACGATACCTTCCTCGAGATAAGTGACAATGACGGGGATCGCGAGGCCGATCGAGACCAGCGTCAGGAAAAATCCGATCGCCGTGAAAAAACGCAACGGCTTTTCCGACCGGTAGAGTTTCAGGATCGTGCCGAGAATCCGAAAGCCGTCGCGCCAGGTACTGAGCTTGCTGAACGAGCCCTCCGGCCGGGCATAATACGGCGTTTCGATCTCGGCGACCGGCAGTGCCAATTCCAGTGCGTGAACGCTTAGCTCGGTTTCGATTTCGAAACCATCCGACAGCACCGGAAAGGATTTGACGAAGCGCCGCGAAAACACGCGGTACCCGGACAGCGTATCGTTGAAGGCTTGACCGAAAACCGACGAGAGGAAGCCGGTCAGCATCCGGTTGCCGGTGCGATGGCCGGGCCGGTAAGCCGCTTCAGCCTGATCGACACGAAAGCCCACCACCATATCGAGATGGTCCGACAGCAGCATCTCGATCATGCGCGGAGCGCTGGCGGCATCGTAGGTCGCGTCGCCGTCGACCAGCACGTAGATATCGGCGTCGATGTCGGCGAACATGCGCCGGACCACGTGGCCCTTGCCCTGGCGGCGTTCGCTGCGAACCTGCGCGCCGGCATCGCGCGCCACGGCGACGGTGCGATCCGACGAATTGTTGTCGTAGACGAAGATTTCGGCCGACGGCAAAATCGCACGAAAGTCAGCGATCACGGTAGCGACCGCGGCTTCCTCGTTGAAGCACGGTACCAGAACCGCAACCCGCGGCTGCGCCGGCTCGGCTTGCGGGAATTCCCGCTGCGCAAATTGCGCCAGCGCCTCCGCCAAGCCGGCGAGATCGCCGCAAAGCTCCTGCGCACGTTTCGGGTTCGGCACCGCGCCCATCAGGGAATCCTTAACGAATATTAGGGTTTGCCTCCGATCATAAGGATCGATCGCTAACGTTCTCTAACGCCAGGTGGAAATCGGCTGCCTGCTTTCCAGCACTTCGGCGATTCGCAGGCGAGTACCTTGGGTCGTCTCCGCCGGCAGCGCGTTCGCATCGAAGAAACCACAGGCGATGATCTCGTCATTTGCCTCGGGCAGGCGATCCTGGCTGAAATTGCGGATCAGATAGACCGCCACATGGTCCCTGCGGGAAACGTGGCTGTTGAGGAACAGACCATGCAGGGCCGGTTCGCCCAGCACTTCAATTCTCCCCTCCTCCACTAACTCGCGTCGCAGCGCATCGCCGAATGTTTCGCCGACTTCGACGCCCCCGCCCGGCAGATGCCAGCCTGAGACGTAGCTGTGCTTGACCAGAAACACCCGGTTGTCGCGTGCCACGGGCGAACCGCCAATAGAGATGAAAAATCCGCCGCAGCGCCGGCTCGGACATCTTTCGCAAGTCTTGCAGCGTCATCGCCATCGAAATCCCTGATATCCGAACATCGCGTTTGATCCTTGCGTTGCGGCGGCCCGCTTGCCAATACATTGCAGGATTTTACAGGATATCACGAGATGATCGTGCAGCGGCACCATCGCACGCATAACAGAAGCGGATGCAGCTGATGGCGGCATTCACGCTGGCCCATCTGTCCGATCCGCATCTTCCGCCCCTGCCCGTGCCGCGGCTTCGCGATCTCGCCGGCAAGCGCGCGCTCGGCTATCTCAACTGGACCCGCAACCGCCGAAAAGTCCACAAGCGCGACGTGCTCGATGCGCTGGTGTCGGACCTGCAGGCGCAGAAGCCGGACCACATCGCGATCACGGGCGACCTCGTCAATCTCGCCCTCGAAGCCGAGTTTGCGCCGTCGCGGGCATGGCTGGAAAGCGTCGGCGCACCGGAGCGTGTCACGGTGATCCCCGGTAATCACGACGCCTATGTCCGCGCCACCCAGCATCGCTTTGCGGAAGCCTGGGGAAATTATCGTGATGGCGACGACGCGACCGATGCCGGTGTCGCGTTTCCGTCGCTGCGCCGGCGCGGCCCGCTGGCGCTGATCAGCGTATCGTCAGCGGTCCCGACGCCGCCATTGATGGCGACGGGGCGGCTCGGGCGCACCCAATTGGATGCGCTCGGGCGCATGCTGGCAGGCCTGTCCGCCGAGCAGGCGTTTCGCGTTCTGCTGATTCATCATCCGCTGCGCTCGGATTCGCGCATCAAGCGGCTGACCGATTCATCGCAACTGCTGGCCGTTCTGCAGCAGCATGGCGTGGAGTTGGTCCTGCACGGGCACGATCATGTTCATTCAACGATATGGATCGACGGACCGAACGGCTCGATACCCGCGATCGGCGTGCCTTCGGCATCCGCGGTCGCACATGGCCGCTATCCAGCCGCGGCCTACAACCTGTTTGCAATCGAGCGCGAAGGTGCTGCGTGGCGGTGCGAACAGACCGTGCGAGGAATCGACGATACGCGGCGCGTCCAGCAATTGCGGCAGACGCGGCTGATCTAGAGCGGGATGACTTTTCTTCGAATCGTCATCCCGCTCTATCTTTTTGTTTGAGCTGATCTCCGGGCAAACGCTTCGCGTTTGTCCCGAGGGAAAACCGGTACCCACCCCGCATCAAGTGCGGGGCAGGCATTTTCCGGATCATGCTCTAGATATTGCGCAAGGCCGCGAACAGCGCCAGGCCGAACAGCGCGATCACGCCGAGGACGAATCCGAGCGCGAAGGTCCAGAACCTGCTGCGGCGCGGCTTGTCGATGACGGCCGGCTCCACGATCGGCGTCGCGACCAGCGCCCGTTCGCGCTCGATCATGCGGCGGGCGACATAGTCGGTGACGGCCTGGACCACGGCGGCGACTTCGTGGGATTCGGCAATCACGATGCGACCGAAACGGCTGTCCTGCACGAAGCGATAGATGCGCTTGTCGCGTCCCATCACAACATGCGCAACGACATCGATCCATAGCCGCGGCGTTTCGCCCTGGCTGATGCCGCGATCGAACAGATCGACGGTGTCGGAAATCTGCGCGAACAGCGGGTCGAGCGCCTCGTTGAGAATTTCGAGCCGGGCCACTTCGGCGTCACGCAGGTCGACGACGACGCCGGTGCGATCGGCAGCCTCGATCCGCGCCTGCCGCAGCGCGTCGCGCAGCCGTATCGGACGCGCTTCGGCGGCGGCATGGCTCCCGGTGTTTTGCGCCTCTGACATCCGCTGGCTGCCTTTGTCGTGATGGGATGGGGTCGGAATGAACTCAACCTATCAGCAACCGTACTGTCCGCAAAGGCCGTTTGTTCCCAAAGGCTTGCGCCATTCCCCTATTGTCTTGATGCGTTCTCCTTGGGTGAACAGACTTGCACTTCGCTCGAAAACCCTCCACCAAAACGCGAGCGGCCCCACCGGATGACCGGATGGAGCCACTGTTGTCCTTGGACGTTCGATCCGCCGTTTTCTTGTGTTAGCGGCAGCGGGCCTTTAGGCCGTGACGCGCGCGGGCTCTTCTACGATGGAAAAGCGCACGCCGGCCTTGTGGCGGTTCTCTTCCGACACCACGCGCCAGGCATCCTCGGCTTCCTTGCGGGTCTTGAACGGACCCTGTACCTGGGCCGAACCTTCCACGAGCTTGTGGAAGTTCATCGAACCGAACTCGCCGCCAATCACCCAGAAATTGCTGCCTTTGGTCATGATAGCCTCCTGTTATTCCGCTGCTTGAACCTTGATTTCCGCGCCCTGCGCCTTGAACTGCGCGGCTTCGGTCGAATCGTGAAGCGCCGTGGTCGACGAGGTGCCGCCGGTGATGGTGGTCGACACCAGATCGAAGTAGCCGGTGCCGACTTCGCGCTGATGGCGCGTCGCCGAATAGCCGTGCTTCTCGGATGCGAACTCGGCCTGCTGCAGACGGGAGTAAGCCGCCATGCCTTCGGCCTTGTAGCCGCGCGCCAGTTCGAACATGCCGTGGTTGAGCGAGTGGAAGCCCGCCAGGGTCACGAACTGGAACTTATAACCCATCGCGCCGATTTCGCGCTGGAATTTTGCGATGGTGGCCTTGTCGATATTGGCTTCCCAGTTGAACGAGGGCGAGCAGTTGTAGGCCAGCATCTTGTTCGGATAGATCTTGTGCACGGCGTCGGCGAATTGTTTTGCCTCTTCGAGATTCGGCGTCGAGGTCTCCCACCACAGCAAGTCAGCATACTTCGCAAACGCGATGCCGCGCTTGATGCAGTGAGCCAGACCCGTACCGGGCTTGAGGCGATAAAAACCTTCCGCGGTGCGCTCGCCGGTGATGAACTCGCGATCGCGCTCGTCCACGTCAGCCGTGATCAGTTTTGCACTTTCCGCATCGGTGCGCGCCAGCACGAAAGTCGGCGTACCGCAGACGTCGGCGGCCAAACGCGCCGCGATCAGGTTGCGCTCATGCGCCGCGGTCGGGATCAGCACCTTGCCGCCCATGTGGCCGCACTTCTTCTCAGAGGCGAGTTGGTCCTCGAAGTGAACACCGGCGGCGCCCGCTTCGATATAGGCCTTCATGATTTCGAACGAGTTCAACGGACCGCCGAAGCCGGCTTCCGCGTCGGCCACGATCGGAACGAACCAGTCGATCTTGGCGCCGCCTTCGGAGTGCTCGATCTGGTCGGCACGCTGGAAGGTGCGGTTGATGCGGCGGCACAGTTCGGGGCCGGCATTGGCGGGATAAAGGCTCTGGTCGGGATACATCGCGCCCGCGGTGTTGGCGTCGGCGGCGACCTGCCAGCCCGACAGATAGATCGCAGGCAAGCCCGCGCGCGCCTGCTGCATCGCCTGGTTGCCGGTGACGGCGCCGAGCGAATTGACGTAGGGCTCTTTCTTCAGCGACTCCCAAAGCCGATTGGCGCCCTTCTCGGCCAGCGTGTAGGCGATCGGCACCGAGCCGCGCAGCTTCTCCACTTCGGCCGGGCTATAGGGACGGCTGATGCCATCGAAACGCCCTGCGGGCGCGGGAACCAGCTGTTCAAAACTCTTCGCCATCTTAATTTCTCCAATCGACATTCGTGACAGTGCATTGCGATAGTGACGAGAGAGCTAAACGCTAAACTTCCGATTCCGTATAGATCGCTTGCTTCCTATTGATGATGTCATGTAACATACGAACATGTCATAGATGTCATGTTGTAATTTTTGTCACAAATAGGTAAGCGAGACTGTCATGGTCGGCGATTCCGGCAAGAAGCTGTTTGTCGGCCCGCGCTTCCGGCGCATCCGCCAGCAATTGGGATTGTCGCAGACCCAGATGGCCGGGGGTCTGGGCATTTCTCCGAGCTATATCAACCTGATAGAGCGCAATCAGCGCCCGGTGACGGCGCAGATCCTGCTGCGGCTGGCGGAAACCTATGATCTCGATCTGCGCGATCTCGCCACCGCCGATGAAGACCGGTTTTTCGCCGAGTTGAACGAGATCTTCTCCGATCCCCTGTTCCGGCAGATCGACCTGCCGAAGCAGGAACTGCGCGATCTGGCCGAATTGTGCCCCGGTGTGACTCATTCATTACAACGGCTGTACGCCGCCTATACCGAAGCCCGCCGCGGCGAGACGCTGGTCGCCGCCCAAATGGCCGACCGCGACGAGGGCACTCGCTTCGAGGCCAATCCGATCGAGCGGGTCCGCGAACTGATCGAGGCCAACCGCAACTATTTTCCCGAACTCGAACAGGCCGCGGAAAACCTGCGCGACGAATTGAGCGCGCCCGCCGAGGAACTGTTCGCCGCGCTCTGCGCGCGCCTGCGCGAAAAACATTCCGTGGTCACCCGCATCATGCCGGTCGATGTCATGCGCGAGACGCTGCGGCGGTTCGACCGCCATCGCCGCCAATTGCTGATCTCCGAACTGGTCGATGGCCCCGGCCGCGCGTTCCAGCTCGCCTTCCAGATCGGGCTTTCCGAATGCGGCGGCAGCTTCGAGGCCATCGTTGGTCGCGCCGGCCCTCTCGACGATACGCCGCGCCGGCTCTACCGGATTACGCTGGCGAATTATTTCGCGGCCGCCGTCATGATGCCCTATCAGGTGTTCCATGGTGCCGCGGAAGCGCTCAGCTACGATGTCCACGTGCTGGCGCAGCGCTTCAATGCCGGCTTTGAGCAGGTCTGCCATCGCCTGACTACGCTGCAGCGGCCCAATGCGCGCGGCATTCCGTTCTTCCTGCTGCGCGTCGACAACGCCGGCAATGTCTCCAAGCGGTTTTCCTCGGGCACGTTTCCGTTTTCGAAATTCGGCGGCACCTGCCCGCTGTGGAACGTGCACTCGACCTTCGACACGCCTGACCGCTTGCTCAAGCAGGTGATCGAATTGCCGGACGGCACGCGTTACTTCTCGATCGCTCAGATGGTGCGCCGGCCGGTGGCGCCGCACCCGCAGCCGCAACCACGTTTTGCAATCGGGCTCGGCTGCGAGATCCGCCACGCGACGCGGCTGATCTATGCCACCGGGATGGACCTCGAGAAGACCGAGGGCACGCCGATCGGCGTCAACTGCCGGCTCTGCGAACGCGAAAACTGCAGCCAGCGCGCCGAGCCACCGATCACGCGGACGCTGATTTTGGATGAGAACACCAGGCGGGTGTCGTCGTTCGCGTTCAGTAATGCGCGGGAGTTGTGAGGGCTGCAAGTTGAGTGCTCCCGTCTTGCGTCCGTCATTGCGAGCCAACGGGGCGCGCGAAATGCGCGCTCGATGGCAGGCCCCGCGAAGCAGTCCAGACACCGTCATTCCGGGATGGTCCGCAGGACCAGACCTCAGATGTGCAATTGCACATCGGGGAATCTCGAGATTCCGGGTTCGATGCTTCGCATCGCCCCGGAATGACGGAGTCTGGGTTGCTTCGTCGGTCGCCGCAATGATCACCATGGATTCGATTTTCAAACAGCAGTCGTTTGTCGCAGATACGCGTTTACGACCTCGCCGCGCAATGCGCCCGAGCCGCTGATAAATCTTCCGCCCCTTTGAGGGCGTGGGGAACGCCGGATGCCCGTTGCACCCGCGGCCTCGTGTGCACTTGGTAGTGGTAGAACGCACACGAGTAACAACGAGTACCCCGGAATCACCCGGCGTTCCCGCACGCAATGGTTTTAACGGTTTCCTTCGTGCTCTCCCCGGTGACCGGGCTGTTTTGCCACCGTCGCCTGCGGATAGGTCTTGTCTAAGCCCGGTTGGGCCGACGCGACTCCGCAAACTTGACGCCAGCGTCGGGGCGTCAGGACCACACGACTTCGCCGTACGCTGCAACATCGTTCGTCAGCGCGCCGTTTGACCGCTCACAGATCCTTGTCGGACCCGCCCTGCATCACGTTGCGCGCCTAACGCTGCCGCGTCCACCGCATCCCGCCCCGCGTTCGTGACGATCGCGATACGCCCCTCTGTGGGACGAGACGGCGAGAGTTCTAGAACTGATTTGGGTCAGGTGGGAACAGAAATATTTTTCGGAAAATCAGAAATAAGACTCGACACGCCCGTCAACAAACGGCCCGACGGGCAAATCACGCGGCTGTAGCCCGGATGCAGCCAACGGAAGCGGAAATGTTGCCGGCGTAGAGCACAAAGAGATCATTGTGATGCCTTAGCCAGCACCACGGGTTCCATAAAGGCGCGTGAATCCAATGGCGGACCACCCTCGCACGATGATGATCCTAAGCATTCGTTAAGCAGAACAATCCTTCAGCGGGCAGTAATCGAATTACATAACCGACTTTTACTCAACGTTAGACCGATTATCCTAAAAAGCACGCAGAGCCCGCAGGAGGTTCGCTTCGATCGTGGGGCTCATTTATGGACGCGCTGGAGGCTTGGGGCGACTCTAAGTTTGATCGATGGCCAAAGACGATCAGGCCTTACTTCCAGAGCTCCGGAATCTATATCTTCCTGATTTCCTTCGCATGTGTGTATTACCTTTCAAACGGGCCGCTCCTGCTTGAACACTATGATTTGGGATGGCACCTGGCCGCCGGCGACTTAATCAGAGACCGAGGCAATATTCCTTTCCAGGATCCATGGTCATTTACCCTTGCAGACAAGCAATGGTATAATCTTTCGTGGCTTTGGGACGTGATTGCCAGTGTATTATTTCAATATACGAGTTTCAGTGGTCTCACATTATTTGTAGTTGCGTGTGGCGCGGTCATAGTCGGATATCTCACGTCCATCTGCTTAAGCAGCGGAGCCTCGGCAGTTGCAGTTTGTATATCCGTTTTCTCCGCGTGTTTGCTTTACCCCTCTTTTGCGACGCCCCCAAATATTTATCTCGCCGCTTCGCCGAACACTGCCACTATGTTGTTTTGCGTAATTTTCTACGGCGAGTGTTTGAAAAGAACGAGATGTTTTTTGTTGCCTGTGATGATGGTCCTTTGGGCTAATCTGCATGGCGGCTTTGTGCTTGGTTTTCTAATTGTTGGCATTTTTTGCGGCGCGGCTTTGCTCAGACGGGATTGGGTAAATTTCAAGATCTACAGCTTCGCGGGCGTCGGTTGCCTTGTTGCAATATGTATCAATCCTCTTGGCTTGCATATCTACGACGGCGTCGTGGCTACGTTAGGCCACTTTGTGCAGGCATACATCACCGAATGGCTGTCTTATTTTCAGAACATAACCATGCCGGGGAGCATTCCAGGCGTCGTATATATTTTGATATTTATTGGGTTTGAACTGCGTTACAGAGGCTCTAGTCCTATTCCTCTGGAGTCACGGCTGCTTTCCTGGCTCTTTTTGTTTTTGGGATTTTATCAGTTCAGATACATGTCTTTCTTTTTTCTTTTTTCAACGGTTGCATTAGCTCTTCACATTGATCGGCTGCTACCTAAACGGCTGAATAATTTTGAAGTCCAAAAGTCGTTGTTGGCTGCCGGCATCATTGGAGCGTGCGCCCTGCCATTGACTTTCATGCAAATAAAACCGGCTCTCGAACTTCCGCAAATGCTTTCAGAGCAGGATGCTCTTTATCTTCAAACACACTTTTCGCATGCGCGGCTTCTGAACCACTGGAACGTCGGTGGACTTTTGATTTTCCGCACTCAAGGTGCCGTACCCGTGTTCGTAGATGGTCGGGCAGCTACCGCTTATCCGGATGATTTGCTGCGTGACTATTTCAAACTGGTCGAATTAGAGATTAGTGAGACCGCTTGGGACACGGTGCT
>WNFO01023105.1_pt1 | contig 12969 bp, 10 predicted proteins | sample 5400251 | NCBI WGS metagenome assembly WNFO01 (sample SAMN13153354, study PRJNA577476) | soil metagenome | isolation source: 100 cm saprolite under Madrone tree | place: USA:California | collected 2016-06-14 | reverse complement strand
TCGTTGGCAAAACTTTCTGCGGCTCGGTCGTCGCAAAAATAAATTTCACATGCTCGGGCGGCTCTTCCAGCGTCTTCAAAAGCGCATTAAACGCCGCCGAGGATAGCATGTGGACTTCGTCGATCAGATAGATTTTGTAACGGCCCTTCGCGGGAGCATAACGAACGTTCTCGCGCAACTGGCGCACGTCTTCCACGCTGTTGTTGCTGGCGCCATCAATCTCGATCACATCGAGGCTGTTGCCTGCGGCTATTTCCCGGCAGTTGTCGCATTCTCCGCATGGCGTGACCGTCGGGCCTTTGATGCAATTGAGCGACTTCGCCAATATCCGAGCGGTCGACGTTTTGCCGATGCCGCGTGGGCCGACAAAGAGATAGGCGTGGGCAAGCCGATTTTGCGCGACGGCATTCTTCAAGGTGCGCGAAACGTGCGCTTGCCCGACCAGATCATCGAAAGTCTGTGGCCGGTATTTTCTGGCGAAGACCTCGTAACTCACGCGATTAATCTAAATGCGTTGATAAAAACGCGAAAACACAAAAGATCGACATCCGCAAGTTTCGTGAGGTGATCTGATCGAAAAATGAGAGCCTCGCCGGTTTTCCGACGAGGCTCCGCTTAACTAACCAGCCCGAGTTATCGGGTCATCGTCATGCAGCAACCGCCGGGGCAGCAGGCGCCGCCACCGCAGCAGCCTGCGTCGCTTGACGAGATCGAAGTCGCGCTCGTCAGCGCCATCATTGCTGCAATCAAAAGGAAATATTTCATAATTCCTCCTGTTGAATTTCGTGAGTACCTCGGCTGCGCGAACGTGCCGAGCCAGAATGTCTGGGAAATCAGACACGCGGCGGCGGAATTGGCGGCTGTTCGAGTCGAGCGTAAGGAGTCGCGTGGCCAGTGAAAACCACAGAGCCGGTAAAGCGGGGGATCGAGAAACCAACTGAGGCCGGACAGAAAAGAATCAGCGTCGAGCACGAATTCGTGCAACAGCTGGATGGCTTTGATTCTTCACTGGCGCATCCATTGTGCGACGAGGCATGCTCGTGCGGTTTTGTGCACCCGTGCATTTTGGCGCAGCAATTCTGCGCTTTTGTCACCGCGAAGGTGCTTGGTTTTCCGAGCGCAGGACAGAGAAAAGTGCTCAGACACACCATCACCAACGCGCTGGCGGCGACTCTGTGCATGACGGCTGGAGCATAACACGCCGGTCTATTCGATCAAAGCAGGCTTTTCGATTCCGACCATTTGGGTTAGATGAAAATTCGCTGGTGCGAAGATCGACATCCACTCTTTTACTGCTGCACGTGCTCGTGGTCGGGCTCGACTCGTCCGCGCGCGAGCCGATCAAATCTCCGCCGCCGATAATCGAGGCGAAGATGGTTCGCGCACGAGATCTCGGGATTCCGTTCGAGGGAACCCCTGGAAAGCTTAATGCCATCACAGATGTCCCCGGCGTGGAAGTCGGCTATACGACATTGATCAGTGGCGAAGGAAAACTTGAAGTTGGCAAGGGCCCGGTGCGTACCGGGGTTACCGCGATCCTGCCTCGCGGTCATGCGTCACTCAACGACCCGGTTTACGGGGGGTTCTTCAGTTTCAATGGCAACGGCGAAATGACCGGCACGGCATGGGTCGAGGAGGGCGGTTTCCTGGAGGGACCGATCATAATCACGAATACGCACAGCGTCGGTGTCGCGCGCGACGCAGTGATTGCCTGGCGAGTCAAGCACGGCGCAGCCGATAAGACCGGCTACTGGTGGAGCCTGCCTGTTGTTGCCGAGACTTGGGATGGTTGGCTCAACGACATTAACGGCTTTCACGTTAAACCCGAGCATGTGTGGCACGCGCTCGATGCCGCGCATGGCGGCGTAATCGAAGAGGGAAGCGTCGGCGGAGGAACCGGGATGATCTGTTACGAGTTCAAAGGCGGCAACGGGACCGCCTCGCGCAAGGTCGATGTCCGTGTTTCGAAAGACGCTTCACCACAGAGTTTCATCGCAAACTTCGGGCGCCGCCCGGAGCTCACAATCGCGGGCGTGCCGGTGGGCAAAGAGATTCCAGGCGAAGTTTACAAACAAGAAAGCGGCTCTTGCATTGCGGTGGTTGCGACCGACGCACCGCTGCTGCCAAATCAATTGAAGCGACTCGCGCGCCGCGTTTCGCTCGGCCTCGCCCGCACAGGGACGATTTCGGGAAATGGCTCCGGTGATTTGTTCATCGCCTTTTCAACTGCGAATCCGAACGTCGCGAATCCCGATCAAATCACGCATACCGTGCAAACAATTCCCAATGATCTGATGGACCCGCTCTTCGCAGGCGTGGTGCAAGCCACGGAAGAAGCAGTCGTGAACGCGTTGGTTGACAACCATTCCATGACGGGCCGCGACAATCATCGCGTCGATGCGCTCCCGCACGACCGGTTGCGCGAAATTATCAAGCGTTTCCGCTAGCGCATCGATGTCGGCACGGAGCTGCGGTTAGATCGTCGCGATCAATACCGGCACAACTTTCGTCGCAGCTATCTCCAGAATATGGAGCGTCAAGTTCTCCGCTCGTTCCTGCGTCTGCGCCGGCTGGCTATCGATAAAGACCCTGAGATCGCGCTTTTGATTTTCCACGAAGAAATCGAAGTCCTCTTTATCGATTTCTCGTTTCTTTAAAAGGATGAGTCGCTCTTCGAGTTCGTTCGCGTTTCGTCGAACCAGCTCAGCGGTATCGCCTTTTGCTTGTGCGAGCAAATCGTGAAATTCCTTCATCGCTGCTGCGACCGATTCGTCGCCCACCTGATCGAATGCCAAATCCAGCTCCGATTTTTTGGATTTCCTGCGTTTGCTGTTACCGGCCGAGGGCATGATCGTAGATCTTGTTGATGTCTTTCTTCATCTCCCTTGCTAGCGCAGGAGTGACTTTGCCGCGGCTGGCTTTGCTGCGCAAATGTACTGCATCGGCGTCGAATTGCGCCTTGAGATCGATTAGCACCGGACGACGCGCCGTGAATTTTTCATCGGCAATGGCCTGCTGAAATTTGGCGTTGCCTTCATTCACTTTTGCGTCGAAAGCGGCGGCGTTGAAATGTTTCCCGGGCACCGCGAACTCATCGATAAAAGCAAGATGAAAACTACGCAGGCTTTCGATCTGCGCATCGCTTCCAGTTTTACTGACAGTCGCAGTGCCACAACTCGTGCTGACGATTGCGACGGCGCAGAGGAAAGCGTTTCGAACAATAAAATTGTTCGCGGTATGTGCATTCACAGGGCGCGGGTCGTTAGGCTGTTGATCTTGCGCTTGCCAGTTCCCGCGTGTCAAGACATAAGCGGCTTCGTGTCGTGCCTACTAGCGGCCTATTTCAACGCGTGCTGCAGCGCGCCCGCGCTATCGAGCAAGATCTATTCAATCACCGAGACCGACAGGTGGCCATTCTCATCAGGTCTTGGTGCTCGGCAGTAGTAGCCACTCCGACTACAGTCGTTGTAGCTTCTGGAAAAACTGGGCCGGCCCCACTCAAATTAAGAAAATAGAATAGCTAAAAAATAAAGCTTTTGCGTATCTTCGCTGATGGTGTAAAAACGCCTTCTTGTGGCAAGCTACCAGCAATCAAAGTCCGATTCCCATCGGCGACTTCTTAGTCTTTGGATCCCGTTGATCAGTCGCAGCGGCCTGAGCCATTCCCGCGAAAAGGCTGCGGAGGTGGCCATTATTTGTAATCGCCGCTTTGTGAGCGGCGCCCACGCTTCACTCGGCGAAGCGGCTTGTGTTAGGCTGGCGATTCGACTAGCAAGCAACGCTCCAGAGCTATCCGCCGTTACCCAATGAACTGGATTACGATTGTCTGGTCGATGAACGGAGCCGCGTGTTTGACGCTCGCGGCGTTCTATTTCGCGGTCTGGTGCAAACAGCGCGAGAACTGGGTGCATTTGTTGTTTTCCTGTAGCGCAATCGCGGCGGCGGCGATCTCTGCATTCGAGCTCGGGATGATGAATGCCCAGTCGGTAGAGCGGTACCAAGCTTTGGTACGCTGGATACATGTGCCCGTGTGGGTGCTCACGCTTTCATTCGTGGCTTTCGTGCGACTCTATCTCCACGCCGGACGAGCATGGCTGGCGTGGAGCATCTACGGCGTGCGGACGCTCGTACTGATCCTCAATTTCTTTTTTCCCGTGAGTATCAACTACCGGGCGATTACAGGCATCCGCCACTTTCCATGGGGCGGCGAGATCGTCTCAGTGCCGGTCGGCCTGCCGAATCCATGGAGTTTACTTAGTCAGGTCAGTCTGCTCTTGCTGCTTATCTTTTCCGTGGATGCCGCAATTACCGTCTGGCGCCGGGGTGATCGGCGACGCGCTTTGCTCGTCGGCGGTAGCATGATCTTCGCCGTGATCCTGGCGTGGCACGTCCCGCTGGTGATCTGGGGCGTCGTTGAGGTCCCCTTTTTCCTCGGGTTTACATACACGGCGATCGTGGCAGCGATGGGCTACGAGCTGAGTAACGACATGGCTCAAGCAGCGCGTCTCACGCGTGAATTGGAAACAAGCGACAAGAGGCTCAACTTAGCCGCAGACTCTGCTAATCTCGGCATGTGGGAGTGGGATTTGGACAAAGATGAAATCTGGGTCTCGCCGACGCGCCGTGCTCAGTTGGGCTTCCCTGCTTCTGGAAAGATCACATTCGAAGACCTCATTTCCGTATGGCATGTGGATGATCGCGAGCAAGTCCGACAGGCAGTGAAGGAGGCAATCGAATACGGCAAAGATTACGAAGCCGAGTTTAGGATTGTCCTAGCGGACGGCAGTGTGCGTTGGGTTTCAGCGCGTGGACGCGTGCAGGTAGATGAAGATAAGAAGCCGATGCGGCTTACGGGAGTTAGTATGGACGTCACGGCTCGAAAGCAGGCAGAGGTTATTGCCCGGCAGCAGCGGGATGAACTTGAACAATTGAGGCAGCAGGGGACTGCCTTGCTTGAGAAGGAGGTCGCCGAGCGCGCACGGCTGGAGCGTGAGGTGATCGAGAGTTGTGCCCGCGAACAACGCCGGATTGCTTACGATTTGCACGACGGTGTTGGGCAACAACTGGTAGGCATTGCTTTGAGCGCAAAACTGCTGGAGCAAGAGTTGCGCGCCGAACATCCCGCGCAAGCTAAGAAAGCTTCAGCGATTGTTCGGCTGGCTAATGAAACAGCCAGGCACGCCCGACTTACCGCGCGCAGTCTCGAGGGCGCCGATGGAGTTGGGGATTTGAAAGTGGCTTTGAAGACGCTTGCTGCGAATGTGCGGAGGAATTGCCGCGTTGCCGCCAACGTCAAAGCGGACGCCTCCCTCTTCCCGGTTAGCGCGCCCGCGGCCGCCCAACTTTATCGGATCGTGCAGGAAGCGCTGCATAATGCGGTGGAGCACGGTGGCGCGCGAAAAGTTGATATCGATCTCGGTGTCGATCATGAAAAGATGGTGCTGACGATACGCGACGACGGAAAAGGTTTCGATGGAAGTGCCGCTTCAAATGGAATGGGTCTTCGCATCATGCGATACCGAGCACAGTGCATCGGCGGCTCATGTGAAGTGCGATCAAATCGCGCCGAAGGCACTATCGTCACCTGCCGTGTGCCGTTGCAAGCCGATCCACACATTCGTCCCATACCATGACATCGAAAACGCAAACTCCGAGAAAATCGCGCATCATCGTCGTGGAGGATCATCCGGTGGTGTGCGCTGGTCTTGTGGAACTGATTCGTACACAGCCGGACCTCACTTGCAGCGGCACGGCCGAGAATACTGCGGCGGCAAAACAGCTCGTAGAGCAATGCAAACCCGATCTCATACTTCTCGACCTGCGCCTCAAGAGCGGAGATGCGCTGGACCTGATCAAATCATTGCGGGTTGAGCATCCCGAAACAAAGGTGCTCGTCCTGTCGCAATACGATGAGTTGATTTTCGCCGAGCGCGCGCTTCGTGCCGGCGCCTCCGGTTACATCATGAAGGAAAACGCCACAGACGAGGTGTTGCGAGCAGTGCGCAAGGTCCTGGCCGGAGAATTGTACTTCAGCGAAAGAGTCGCTGCAGCTGTAGTGCAGCGGACGTTGCGCGAAAAGCCGAGCGGCTCGCGTATCGGCGTCGAGTCCCTGTCAGATCGCGAGATGCAGGTGTTTCAACTTCTGGGGGCTTCATACAGCGCGCGGGAGATTGCGGAACAATTTCACCTTAGCCGCAAAACCGTCGAGACCCACTGCGAAAAAATTAAGCACAAGCTGAGCCTGCGCAACGCGGCCGAACTCAAGCAATTTGCTCGAAAATGGGCCGCCGAAAATTTGACGCCTGTCGAACCTTGGACGGCACCCGGCTCAGACGAGAGTCGATCAAAGAGCTAGCGCGTCGCGACTGACGCTATCCTGTTAATAACTCTTAGAATTCCCTAGGGTGATTCAAAGCTGTCGCCCTAGGTGAAAATCAGGCACTCAAATCAGGAGAGCAGGCTTTAATTTTTTCAGAACTTCGCTCCGCACTTTCCGGAATAATTAGTGAAATGAGATTGTGCTCGGCGGAGCCAGACTCGTCACCACATCCGGGTGACGGACTGTGCCGTATTGTGGTAATCGGTGACACGGTCATCAGTGAGCAGGGAATGGCTACGCTTGTCGCACGCGACGAGCGCTATTTGGTGTGCGGTGCTGCACATACTTTCAATGAAGCAAACAATATCATTCGGCAGACTCGACCTGATGTTCTCTTGATCGAGCCGTTTTTGGAGCATCAGGATGGTATTCGCTGGATCAAAGATCTCGCTAGAGAACTTCCGCGTACCCGTATCCTGATCGTTTCACGCCAATCCGAGCGGATCTACGCCGAACGCGCCTTGCGCGCCGGTGCTTCAGGTTATTGGATGAAGAACAGTTCCGCAGAGGAGCTAATGCGCGCGATTGCGATGGTCCTGAGCGGTGAAATTTATGTGAGCCCGCTGATCGCCTCCCGTGCCGTTCAACAATTCGCCGGCCTACAACGCAACATTCCTGGTCAGCTGGGCGTTCTTAGCGATCGTGAGCTGGCAGTATTTTCATTGCTCGCTGCGGAACGACGCATCGGTGAGATTGGGCAAGAGCTTGGGATTGGCCGCAGGACAGTCGAGTCGCACTGTGAAAATATCAAAGCGAAACTGGGCTATGCCGATGCTGAAGCACTTAGACGCGGCGCACATGAGTTATTAGGTGCTGCGCACCATTCAGGACGCCATCCCTGAGGAGTCAGTCCACCGTTAGATCCTGCGGTTGTTGGCAATACACCACCGCAGTTTCATCGTCCCCTACGTGTTCATCCGGGATTCGGTAGGCAAATAAATGCGTGCCTTTCCCGGAGAAACTTCGCCCCGCCGTTTCCGGAGAAGGAGGTGAGAGATGGAATAGCAATCCAAATCGCAATTTCCCCGAGCGATCGCAACAACGGCCGCCCCGAATCAGCACAACAAATGTCTTGGCCCACCCACGGGAATGGCCTGCCCAGGGCAACCAAAAACCAATAGAAAACAAAACAACTAAATGAAAACCAAACTAGCATTAATTTTAACGCTGGCGGGCTGTTTCCTTTGCGGAAATATCTCGGTGCGGCAAGTCTGCCCGACGGATCTTACTACGTGCGGGTCACCGACCCCAGCGGAACCCCCGTACTGGGCACCAGCATCGGGTCGGGAAATGACACGCCTTTTGTGGTCAGCGGCGGGGTCGCGAATTGTATTCAGCTTAGTGCAGTTCTGATCAAGGGTTCGGATGCAACGCCCGGCTACGACGACACCACCAACCTAGGCGGCGAGTACAAAGTGTGGGTGAGCGCCGTCAACACCTTCGACAACAACAGCACCAAGACCGATAACTTTAAGGTCAAGGAAAATCCCGTAGTGGCTACACTGTGCATCGACAAATTTTACGATGCCAATGCTAACGGTATCAAAGACAACGGCGAAGTTTCAATTAATGGTTGGCAATTCACCATCGTGGCCGACGCCAACCAGATTAACACACGGTTCACCAGCCCGCTTTGCATGGTTACCGAGGCCGGCCTGTATCACATATTCGAATCTGATGCGATTGAAACGAACTGGTTGCACACCACGCCAATTACAACGGATGCTGCCATCCCTCTGACTCCGAATCTGCCGGTAGAGTTCGGCAATGTCTGCCTGGGAGCAGGTGGCGGGTTAACGCTCGGATTCTGGAGCAATAAGAACGGCCAGAACCTGGAAAACGCAGCCGACTTTACGTTTCTTACCGGGCTGTGCCTAAGAACTGCTGGCGGCAGCAACCAGGACTTCACCGGGAATCTCACCCAGAATAAGAGCGCTCTGCACGACTGGCTGCTCAACGCCAACGCAAGCAACATGGCCAATATGCTTAGTGCCCAACTTGCGGCCATGGAACTGAACGTGCGCCACCCCGGCGTGACCGGGACTAGGCTGGTTTATGGAGGCGACTGCGTTAAGGCCTACCAAGAGTCGCTGCAACTTCCTGGAAGTAACGGGTTCATCACGATTAATGACTTGATGAACGCCGCTAATACCGAGCTATGTCTCCACGGAACCACACTTAGCGGCAGTCCGTTCCGCGCATTCCAAGAGTGCATGAAAACCACGCTGGATCAGGCTAATAACAACATAAACTTCGTGCAGGGCTCACCTTGCCCATTCACGTTTAGCGGAGTAGCGCCATAATAGCGGAAAGATAAAAAGATAACCCCAGCATGAGGGCTCCGCGGGAAACCGCGGAGCCCTTTTTGCTTTGTGCGTGGCCGCGCAAGCGAGATCGTCCACTTGAAACGCGCGAAGCCTCAACGCCTTTGGTTTTTCTGTAGTGGCAGGCTCGGTCGCCGCGGCGACACGAGTCCGTCCGGCTGGCGGACGTGTCGCCCGCGACATTTGGAAAAACATTTTGATATCCCGCAGCCGGCACAGCTGCCGCTACAAGAATCTTCTACCCACGAATGCCATCGCTGTGCGCGTTTGGATTGGGGAGCACCGCGAAATTTAGACAGAATGAACCGAATTTCAGAATCAAAATTCTGTTTTGGTTATCCGTGAAATCCGTGATTGCTCAGATTTCCCGGAACTCCGGTTCGGAAATTCCGGAGAAGAATGATGGAGGGAGGCACGGGTGCCGATGACGCGCTGTACTGGATTCCGGATACTTCATGAGGAAATGAGCGTCTGGCCGCGGTCAGCGCTCGTGACTACAAGGCCGCAATCCGCTGCACATTTAAGCTTGCCTAGTAATTGCGTAAATACGATGATGCGCGGGCTTGAACCCGAAGACCCCTTCTCCCAACAAGCCCAGCGCCGATCGCTTCGTGACGACACGGTGGAGCGTCGTCCTTTCCTGCGCGGATGCGGGTGGCGACGAGCAAAAGACGCGCAAAGCGCTCGCCGAGCTTTGCAAAATTTATTGGCGACCGGTTTTCGCTTTCATCTGCCGGAAGGGCCATTCCGTGCCTGACGCCCAAGACCTGACACAGGATTTTTTTGTAATGGTGCTTAAAGGTGGTCTCCTCGAGCGTGCCGATCGGAGTCGTGGGAGGTTCCGTTCACTCGTGCTCAAGGCGCTGCAGGATTTCTTGCGCGATGCCGCCGACAGGCGCAGCGCGCGGAAACGTGGTGGCGACGTGCAATTTGTCTCATGGGACGATTGGATGGCGGAGGCGCCATCGCAGTTGTCCATTCCAGCCCAGGAATCGGAGAGCTGGCCGGCGGAACGGATTTTTGATATCCGCTGGGCGGCCACGATAGTCGAGCGCGCGCTGCGGCGATTGGGCGATGAATGCGAAAAGCATGGCCGGCGGCGTGTTTTTGATGTGCTAAGCAGTTGTCTCGCTGCGAAGCGGGAAGATGTTTCCTACGCCAAATTCTCGAAAACGCTCGGCCTACAGGAAGCGGCGGTGAAACGCCTCGTGCACCGGTTGCGCGAGCGCTATCGCGCGCTGCTCCGCGACGAAGTCGCTCAAACCGTCGAGAAACCCGACGACATCGACAACGAACTTCGATATCTATGCGCGGCGTTGAATGCCGCGGAATGAGAACGTTGAGTCAGCAGCCTGCCAGAGCTTAGCCCGCAGGGTTGCGGATCTTTGCCACTGCAGCGGCGTTGCTCGTCGGTCACAGATCCATGAAGGATATTCTCCCTCCTCGCGCCTTGCTGCAGCGCCAAATCTCCAGCAACGCACCCGTTCCCTATTTAGGAGATGGGTTCTAAGCGTTGTCATTCGCGTCGTTTGGTTAAGTTCCGCAGTTTCCAGAGAATTTTCTTAGTTCTTCAAGATTGACGCTCGCTGCTTCGATTTTTTATCTCGTAATCCCGGCGAGTTCGTGCACGTGGCCGACATCGCGGCAGCGTCAAAACGCGAGGGGATAAAAAGCAAGCTCGCCGAATTTCACAGCTATCGTGAGTTCGACTTGCAATCGAGACAACCCGATATACTCGAGACTCGATGATGTGCTGAGGGAAATCGACATGCGCGACGCCGACTGAGATGGGCAATTGTTACATTCTAGAAGAAATCGAGCGCGACGAAATCGACGAACTCCGGTATCTCTGTTCGGCGTTAACTGCCGCGAAGTGATCTAACAATTTAACAATTTAACGATTGACATTCACGATTCACGGGTCACGTTTTTTAGCTCTGTAACTTTTTTAACTCTTGTACCTTCCCCAGAACTCCCCAGACATTTCTGTTTCGGCGCGGCTTCGCAAGGAGCCGATCACATGCCCAAAATGTCGATCGACATCGCGCGTCGCGCGGGGTTTTTGTTTGAGTTGTCTGATCGATAGCGGTCTTGGCGCTGACACTGACGATACTGAAACGCTGGAGAACGTGCTCGCTGAAGTCGACATTCGCGATGCCGAATGGCGGCTGGGCAATTATCAAATTCTCGAAGAGATCGGACGTGGCGGGATGGGGGTCATTTATCGCGCCCGGCAACGGCATTCGCGGCGAATCGTCGCGCTGAAACGGATTTTATCGTACCACGCTGATTCGCAGGAAACACTGACGCGTTTTCGCCGCGAAGCGCAGGCTGCGGCGAGCCTCGATCATCCGAACATTCTGCCAATATACGAGGTGAGCGAGAGTGAGGACGGGTTTCCCTTCTTCAGCATGAAGTTCGCGTCCGGCGGCAGCTTGCTCGAGGCCGCACCGGCTTTGCGGAGCGAACTGCGCCGCAGTGTGGCCCTGATGGCGAAGGTCGCTCGCGCCGTCCAGTACGCGCATCTCCAAGGCATTCTGCATCGCGACCTGAAGCCGGGAAACATCTTGCTCGATGGGCGCGGCGAACCATTGGTGAGCGACTTCGGTCTGGCCAAATGGCTTGACACGACCACCGATCTTACGAGCACGCTGACGATTTTCGGCACGCCCGGTTATATTGCGCCAGAGCAAGCAAAGGGATCAGCTCCAAGTCTCACACCGGCGGCGGACGTTTACAGTCTGGGCGCAATTTTATTTGATTTGCTGACAGGTCGTCCACCGTTTTTGGGCGAGCACGCGCTTAAGATTATCCAGCAGGCGAGCGAGAAGCCGGCGCCGAAGCTGCGCACTGTGGCGCCGACACTTGATCGCGATCTGGAAACGATCTGCGCGAAATGTTTGGAGCGGGAACCCGGTGCGCGTTATCCCTCAGCAGGTGCTCTGTCCGAGGACCTTGAACGCTGGCTCGAAGGCCGGCACATCATCGCGCGTCCTGTCTCGCCGCCCGCGCGCGTCTGGCGCTGGTCGAAGCGGAATCCAATCGTTGCGGGAATGGCAGCGCTGCTGTTGGCATTAGGATCGGCCGTAGGCGTGATGATCTGGAAGGGCGAAATGGCGAGCCCGCCAGCGGCAAGTGGCATCGCCGTCCTGCCGTTCGAGAGTTTAAGTGCAGACAAAGAAAACGCCTTTTTTGCGGATGGCGTTTACGACGGTGTTTCCACCAAGCTGGCGAAGGTCGCCAATCTGAAGGTGATCAGCCACAACAGTGTCGCAAAATATCGCGGCGCGCGGAATACACAGGAAATCGGTCGCGCGTTGAACGTCGCGTACGTGCTTGAGGGAAACGTGCGCAGGGATGCGGGCAGGATCCATCTTGACGCCCAGTTGATTGATGCGCGCACCGACGCACACGTGTGGGCGGAAGAATACGATCGCGATTTGAAAGACGTGTTCACACTGCAAAGCGAGATCGCGCAAAAGGTCGCAGATCAGCTTGGAGCGAAAGTCTCGTCTGTTACGAAAGCCGCAATCGAAGAGCCACCGACCACGGATCTTGTTGCCTACGATGTCTACTTGCGTGCCGAAGACCTCATCAACGGAATTTCCTTTAGTACGCGGGCAAAAGACGATCTGTTCCAAGCCGTGCAACTGCTTGACCAGGCTGTCGCGCGCGATCTTTCGTTCTTTGACGCCTATTGTCAACTGGCCGCAGCGCACGACCGGATTTATTTCCTCGGTTTCGATCACACCGATTCACGCCTTAAATTGTCCGAAACAACCATTCAATCAATTCGCCGTCTGCGCCCAGAATCGAGTGAGATGCATCTGGCCCTGGCACAGCATTATTACTGGGCGTATGGATACTACGATCGGGCGAAGGAGGAGTTGGCTACCGCCCGGCGTACATTGCCGAACGAATCGCGAATTCCGCTTTTGTCTGGCTACATCGATCGGCGGCAAGGCCACTGGGAAAAATCCTTGGAGGAAATGAAACAGGCATTGGAGTTGGATCCGCGCAATTTCTCCATACTCCAGCAAATTTCTCTTACGTATCAAGCAATGCACCGCTACAAGGAGGCGCTGTCCACTCTGGACAGCGTGCTAGCGATAGCTCCAAAGGATGTTGCGAGCCAGGTGCGACGGGGTTGGGTTGAGATGGAATGGCGCGCAGACTCAAAACCGATGCATACGACGATTGAAATGATCCTGGCCGAGGATCCGAGCGCAGCGCCTATTGTTTTTAACTCATGGCTCGCCCTTATCT
>WNFO01003781.1_pt1 | contig 12970 bp, 9 predicted proteins | sample 5400251 | NCBI WGS metagenome assembly WNFO01 (sample SAMN13153354, study PRJNA577476) | soil metagenome | isolation source: 100 cm saprolite under Madrone tree | place: USA:California | collected 2016-06-14 | reverse complement strand
GCCTGCTGCAAGCCGCCGATTTCAACGTATCCGAGGCCGAGCGGGGCATCGTCTACATCGACGAGATCGACAAGATCGCGCGCAAGTCAGAAAACCCCAGCATTACGCGCGACGTCTCGGGCGAAGGTGTGCAGCAGGCGTTGCTCAAGATTCTCGAGGGCACGGTGGCGAGCGTGCCGCCGCAAGGTGGCCGCAAGCATCCGCAGCAGGAATACATCCAGGTCAACACCAAAGACATCCTCTTCGTTTGCGGCGGCGCGTTCGACGGGCTCGAGAAGATCATCGAGTCCCGGACCGGCCGCCGGCAGATCGGCTTTACAAAAGAAGAGGTCGCCGAAGGCGTCGCCGAGAAGTTGAAGAAGAATCCCTTCGTGGACGTCGAGCCGGACGACCTGCTGCGCTACGGGCTGATACCCGAGCTCGTCGGCCGCCTGCCGGTCACCGTGCCGCTCGACGCGCTCGATGAGGAAGCGCTGGTCCGGATCCTCACCGAGCCCAAGAACGCGCTGGCCAAGCAGTACCAGAAGCTGTTCGATCTCGAGGACGTGCGCCTCACGCTGGAGAAGGAGGCGCTCAAGGCGATTGCGGCCAAGGCGATGAAGCGCGGCACCGGTGCCAGGGGCCTGCGCGCCATCCTCGAAGAGCTGATGACCGAGATCATGTTCGAGCTGCCGAGCCGCGATGACGTGCGCGAGGTGGCCATTACCGCCGAATGCGTCACGGCCGGCCGCGCGCCGCTCCTCGTCACCGAACGCCCCCGCCAGAAGAAAGAAGCCTGAGCGACCCTCGTTACATCGGCTCGTTTCCGCGTGCTGATGTGCTGCTCGATCCCCAGCTGCCCGAAGTCGCGTTCGTCGGCCGGTCCAATGTCGGCAAGTCATCGTTGCTCAATGCGCTGGTGGGGCGCCGCATCGCGAAAATCTCCGGCACTCCGGGGAAGACTCGCGCCCTGAACGTCTTTCTGATCGACGACTCGCACTACTTTCTCGACCTCCCCGGGTATGGATATGCGCGCGCGGGCAAGGCGCAGCTCATCGCGTTCCGCGCCCTGGTGAAGTACGCGTTGCAGCGGGAACGGCTCAGGGGTGTCGTATGGCTACTCGACATCCGACATCCCCCGTCCAGCGACGACCGGGCGATGCAGGACGCACTGGCAGAAGGGGAGACGCACGTGCTCGCGGCCCTCACCAAGGGCGATAAGCTTTCCACGGAGCAACGTCGCGCGCGCGAACGCGAGCTACGAGGCGACCTGGAACTGCCCGAGGATCAAGTAGTGGTCACCAGCGCGAAGACCGGCGAAGGGATCGTAGACTTGAAGGAAGCGATTGCGGGTCTGATTTCGGGAGTGCCGCAGTGATCCTCGCCCTGCTGCTCTGTCTCGTCGTGCAGGATACCGTGCCCGCAGGCTTCGGCACGCTTCGTCGCGACGACGTCGCGGTACGCCTGTCCACCGGCACGATCGAGATCCAGGTACTGCCGCTCGACGAACAGGTCATCCGGCTGCTCGCGCCCGACACCTATCGCTCCCTCGCCGACCTCGTTCGCAGTCGCGCGGCCGAGATCGCGGATGCGGCGGCGCGGGGTGGGACGGAGCACCCCACGCTCGTGATGGTGACGTTTCTCGGAGTCGTGCCGCAGGCGCGGTTCAATCCGGAGGAGCTGAACATCACGAGCCGCGGCCGGCTGTTTCGTCCCACCGGGATCGTGCCGCTCTCGCCCACGTGGAGCTCATTTCAGCTCGACGCGCGGCAGCAGGCCGCCGCGCTCTACCTCTTCGAGCCGGGGATCAGCTTCGCCGAACAGCTCACCGTCAGCTACCAGGGGCTGTCCAGCGACGCCTGGAGCCGCGCGGTGCGCTTGTTCGAGCAGGAGCGTGCGCGGGTCAAGGCCCGCGCGCAGCTGGAAGCGAAACGCGATTCTGGAGCTCGTTAGTCCACCGCACGCCCGCAGAATCGGCACACACCACACTCAGTCCTTCGCTGTTCGCCAGGGCACGGTCGCAACCCAGCGCGAGAAACGTCGCGGCCCAGGCGTTCGCCGTCAGCGCGTCGGGAGCCAGCACCGTGACCGAGCGCGCGGCGCCGCGCGGCGCGTTGCGCCGCGACTGCGTCCGCACCGACCCCCCAAGCAGATCGACGGACGCCAGCAGGCGCAGCGTGTTGTCGGGATCCGGAATGCCGACCGTGCGGTGCGTCGGTCGCGCGGCGCCTCCCACCCAGCGGTATTGGCCGCCCAGATCCAGTAGCGCGCTGTCCACGTCATTGCCGAGCGCCATCGCCGCGCGCTCGAGCGCATATCCGGGCGCGATGCTGTCGCCTGCGAGCGCGACTCCGGTACCGCGACGAATTGCACGCCGCACGGAATCGAGTGCGGCGATTCCGACACGCCGCTGGATCAACGAATCGATGTGATCGACGGAATCGTGCGCGGCTTCCAGGGCACGCGCAACGCGCGTGCTGTCCGCTCCCCAGGCGGCCGCGGACATCATCGTTCCCATCTCGGGCCATACGCGCGTCACGCTCGGGCGGTGCGCGTCGGCGCCGCACGCCGCGATGGTCAGGCACAACAGAAGATTGATTCTCAAGATGTATAGTTGAATATAGATGTCCATGGACCAGCTGCGACAACACGCACTCGAGTTCGCGACGATCGCGATCGCGCTGATTGTCGTCGGCGCGAGTCTCGTGGTGTGGCGCCTCCGGCAGCGGTTGCTGCGGTCCGAGCACGAGCGCCGTCGCGCCGCCGACGAGCTCAATCGCCGCCTGTCCGAGCTCTTTTCCCTCCAGGAGCTGTCGTACGTCCTCTCGGACTCGCTCGAGCTGGACCGCATCGTCGAGCAGGTGGTGCGCTACGCCGTCCGCTTTCTGGACGCACAGGGCGCGCTGCTCGCGCTGCTCGGGGATACGCCGCACGATCCCCTCCAGGTCGCCGCTGCCGAAGGCACGCTGGCTGCGCTGCGCGGCCAGAAGATCACAGGGGATGACGCCGGCCTGGTCGCGCGCTCCACGGGCCGCGAGCACCTCGAGCTGATCCGGAACTCCGGGTCGCAGCCGACCGTGATCGTACAAGGCTTCGAGGCTGCCGCCGCCGCCGCGGTGCCGCTCCGGTCGCACGGCATCGTCATCGGCACGCTCATCATCACCGATCCGAAAGAAGGCGTGTTCGTTCCCGAAGACATCCGGCTGCTGTCCACCCTGGCGACCCACGCGGCGGTGGTCATCGCGAATGCCCGGTTCTTCGAGATGGTGCGGCGCGCCAAGGAGCAGTGGGAGACGGCCTTTGACGCGTTGAGCGAGGGCATCGCGGTCGTGTACGACGAGGGACGCGTGAAGCGCTCGAATCGCGCGCTCGCCGACCTGCTCAACACACCGCTGCAGAACGTCGTCGGCACGCCGCTGGGCGAAGCGCTGCTGGGCAAGCCGAACGCGCTGCAGGAGTTGCTGACGGCAACACGCCGGGGCGAGCGCCCCGCGCCGCTGGTAGCGCGCTCGGAGCGGCTGAAGCGCGCGGTCCGCGTCAACGCTGCCCGCATCCCGGGCGCCGCGACCGAGCAGAGCGTGGTCGTCATGGTCGAAGACGTCACCGAGCAGCAGGCGCTCGAAACGCAGCTCGTGCAGAGCGAGAAGCTGGCGGCGGTCGGGCAGCTCGTCTCCGGCGTCGCGCATGAGCTCAACAATCCGCTGACCTCGATCGCCGGGTTGTCGGAGTTCCTGCTCGAGCAGAAGGAGCTCGGCAAGAAGGATCGCGGCCATCTCCAGGTGATTCAGGAACAGGCCGAGCGCGCCGGCCGCATCGTGCGCAATCTGCTCACCTTCGCACGCAAGGGCGCCGCCGAGCGCGTGCCGGTGGACCTGAACGACGTGATCCGGCGGACGCTGTCGCTGACGTCGTACGACCTGAAGCTCCAAGACATCCAGGTGGAGCGTGAGCTGAGCGGCGCGCTGCCCGACGTGTTCGGCGACCGGCACGGCTTGCAGCAGGTCGTGCTCAACCTCGTGACCAACGCGGCGCACGCGGTCGCCGAGAATCCGCGCGAGCGCCCCCGCGAGATCACGGTCTCAACCTGGTTCGACGGGCAGGTCCATCTGCGCGTCGCGGACACAGGGCCCGGGATCCCCGACGAGATCACCCAGAGCGTCTTCACGCCGTTCTTCACGACCAAAGAGCCCGGCAAGGGCACGGGGCTCGGCCTGTCGATCACGTATTCGATCGTCGAAAGTCACGGCGGGCAGATCACGCTCGAGCCCCGCGGCTCGCGCGGCGGCGCGGCGTTCCGCGTGGACCTGCCTCCGGCGCCGGCGGACGCCGTGCGACCGGCGCTGACGCCCGTGCATGGAACGCCGGCCGTCAACGCCGCATCGACGGTGAAGCGCACGATTCTGCTCGTCGATGCGGACCCCGCCGTGCAGCGGACGATCAAGGCGCTATTCGCGCGCGACGGCCACGACGTGGAAGTGGCGGGCGATCCGCAGCACGCGCTCGATCTGGCGCAGCGCGGCGGTTTCGACCTCGTGATCACCGACGCGCGCGCGATGGCTCCGGGGAAACGCGGGACACTGCTGGCGGAGGAATTTGTGACGCGGATGCCGGCGCTGCGGGATCGGATCATCGTCGCGACGGGCGACGTACGCCCGACGACGGAAGAGACGCTGGCGCGTCTCGGCGTGCGTTACGTGCGCAAGCCTTTCAACCTGCGTGATCTCCGCCTCGAAGCCGCGCGCTTGTGGGAGGCGACGGCGCTGTCGTAGGCCTCTGCGGGCCAGCCGAACGTCGAGAGACTCACCGCACCACCCGGCGCGAACCGCACGCCTTCACGCAACAGCAACGCGCGCTGCAGCACCGCGCTGTGATCCTGTCCTGAAAAAGAAATCCGCCCGGCCGCGTTGATGACGCGCCACCACGGTACGTCGTTGTCTTCGGGGAGTGCGGAGAGTGCCCAGCCGACCGTGCGGGCGGCACCGGGCCGACCTGCGAGGCGCGCGATGATACCGTACGTCGCCACCCGTCCCTTGGGGATGTGACGGACCACGCGGTAGATCCGATGATAGAATGGATTCACAAGGGAGCCTCACTACTAGCTTACTCGCAGGACGTCTTCGAGCAAGCCCGCGTCCCCACCCCCCACTATTGACAAAATGTCGTCCATTGCTCTCCGCTCTCGCGGCCAGGCAAACCGCGCCGCCGCGTCTCGGGCCTTCAGCCACTCCGCGCGATCGTGCTCCGCCGAGAGGTTTACGCTCGCGCCGGACGCGACGAAGGCGGCGAACACCGGAATCAGTACCAGCTCGTCAGTCTTGTGCTGATAAAACGCTTCGGTCCGGCTCAGATTGTAGAATTTTTCCGGCACGAGGCCGGTTTCTTCACGCAGCTCACGCAGCGACGCCTGCACCGGCGTCTCGCCGGGCTCGATCGTGCCGTGCACCGTCTCCCACGATCCGATGTTGCGGCCGTGCGGCCCGCGCCGCAGCGCCAGCACCTGGAGCTGCTCACCGGAACCCTGCAATGCATATGTATCGACGAACCGGACTCGGATTTCAGTCACGAGGCCTATTTGCGGCGGCCGAGCACTGCTTCGAGACGCGCGGACAGCGCGCGCGCGCGGAATGGCTTGGTGAGAAAGTCGTCGGCGCCGAGCTCGAAGACGCGCACCTCGTTGTCCTCGTCGCCCTTCGCGGTCAACACGATCACAGGAATGTTCGCGGTGGCCGGACGCGAGCGCAGGTGTGACAGCACGCCATAACCGTCGAGGCCGGGCAGGTTCAGATCGAGCACGATGATGTCGGGTCCCACGCGATCGACCTGATCGAGCGCCTGCACGCCGTCGCGGGCCTCGGTCACGACGTAGCCGTCGCGCTCGAGCAGGTCGCGCATGACCTTGCGCAGGCTGTCTTCGTCGTCCACGAGCAGCACCTTCGACGCCGGCTGGCCATGCGCGCCGGAGCGCCGCGCGGGCGGTGTATGCTCCTCGAGGAGATCGAAGACGGTGGAGACGGGCTCGGGCGGAACCGTGAACGCTCCCGTCGCGGGTGCACGCCGCACCCCGGCGCTGCCGCGCGACGCTCGGGTCTCCACCGCAGGCGGAGGCTCAGGTTCGTCAGGAATATCCACGACGCGGGTGAGCTCATCGAGCGTGGACTCGCCGCGCGTCACGTGCGCCAGCCCCGAATCCCACAGCGACTTCATCCCGCCGCGCTGCGCAGCATCCGCGATCTTGTTGGCCGCCTCGCCCGCAGCGATCAGCCGCTCGAGCTCGGGCGTCATCGTGAGAATCTCGAGAATGGAGAACCGGCCGCGATAGCCGGTCATCGCGCAATCGGGGCAGCCACCGGCCCGATACAGCGGCGTCCCCGACGGGATCCAGCGGCGCAGCCGCTCGGGCGGTGCCTCCATCCAGACTTCCTTGCACGTGAGGCACAGCTTGCGCATCAGCCGCTGCGCGACGACGCCCCGCAGCGACGCGGCGATCTTGTAGGACTCCACGCCGATATCGACGAGCCGCGTGACGGCATTGGCCGCGTCGTTCGTGTGCAGCGTCGAGAGCACGAGGTGTCCCGTGAGCGACGCCTGAACGGCGATCTGTGCCGTCTCTTTGTCTCGGATCTCGCCGACCAGAACGACGTTCGGGTCTTGCCGCAGGATGGACCGCAGCGCCGCGGCGAAGGTGAGGCCGGCCTTCTCCTGCACCTGCACCTGCACGATCCCCTGCATCCGGTATTCGACCGGGTCCTCGACCGTGACGATGTTGACGCCTTCGCTCTTGATCTGATTGATCGCCGAGTAAAGCGTCGTCGTTTTGCCGGAGCCGGTCGGCCCCGTGACGAGCAGAATGCCCTCGTGATTCTCGAGCAGCCGCTTGATCGCTTCGGCTTCCCCGGGATTGAGGCCGAGGGTATCGAGCGACTTGACCGTCGCGCGGGAATCGAGAATGCGGATGACGACTTTTTCGCCGAGCTGCGCGGGCAGCGTCGAGACGCGCAGGTCGATCGGCTGGCCGTTCACCGCGACGCGGGCGCGGCCGTCCTGCGGCCGGAGTCGGTCGGCGATGTCCAGCGACGACATGATTTTGATGCGGGAGATGAGCGGCAACCCCGCCTGGCGGGGGATCTTCATGACCTGGCGGAGTACCCCGTCGATGCGGTACCGGACCGCGACGCCGCCTTCCTCGGGCTCGACGTGAATATCGCTCGCGCGGGACAGAATCCCTTCGGAAATGATCATATCAACCAGGCGTACGACGGGCTTCTGGCTGGCGTCGGCCTCGGAGATGTTGAGCTCTTCGGGCGGCGGCGCATCCTTCAGCATCGTAACCTCTTGGTCGCCCATGCCCTCGAGCAGCTTGTCGATCGCCTTGTCCGACCGGTACATCTCGTCCAGCTTCTCGCTGATCTTCGAGGGCGCCAGCAGGAACAGTCGGATCTCCCGGGCGGTCGCGAATGCCAGCGCCTTCTCGGCGTCGAGATCGAAGGGGTTCGCCGTGCCCAGCTCGAGGAAAGAATCGGTCAGGCGCAGCGGCAGCACGTGGTAGCGGCGCGCGAGCTGTTCGGGCACGCCGTCCCGCGCCGAGAGATCGATCTTCGAGGTGTCGGCGACCTTCAGGCGGAAGCGGTGCGACAGTTTCTCGATGATCTGGGCGTCGGTCGCGATCTTCTCGGCAACGACGGATGCCCACAGCGTACGGCCGGACTCCGCCTTCCCCCGCAGCTCTTGTAGGCGCTCGGGCGTCAGGCCCTCAACAGATTGGGCCAACCATTCGTCTGGGAAGGCGTTTACGGGCATGCGGCTGCCTCCAAGCTATTACCGAAGGCGCCCGAGTCCAGTATTCCGCATCACAGGATGTCCCAAAAATCGCGCGTGACGTCGAAGGCGACGTGTAACTGGCGTGTCTGCACACCGTAGCCCACTTCCAGCCGTACCAGTCCGAGCCATTCCGCGCCCAGGCCCAACGTCACCCGGGTTCCGGGCGTTGCCCGCCACGGCGTGAGTGCGATCGGCTGAGCGGTCCATCCCCACGCGGCGTACGGTGCGAGCGTGATCGTTCCAGGCGTGCGCGCCGGCCCCGCGCTCAGACGAATGAACGGCACCGGGCTGCGCCACTCGACGTGCACGAGCGCAGCGCGGCGGCCGCCCCAATCCCGGAACTCATCGCCCAGGAGCGTTCCCCGTCCGCCGAGGACGAACGCGCGGTGCGGCGGGACGTTGCGGCTCGCCACACCGAACTGCACGCGCGTCAACAGGCGGGTCGCCCCCGCGCCGAGCGGCACGAGCCAATGCGCCGACCCACTGAGCCGCGTGTAGCGCTCGCCGAATTCCAGCGTCGTCTCTCCCGCGACATCGCGACGCACGGCAAAGCCTTCGCTCCTTCGCCGCAGGGTCAGCGCAGCGGTGGAGTAGTCGCCATCGCTGATAGCGGGATTCGGACGATACCGTCCGGTTGCCGGAGTCGCGTGTACGGTGAGGGATGCGACGTGCTCGCGTGCGACAGCGAAACGCCACTCGCCGCGCGCACCGATGCCGGCGCGCACGCTGAGCCGCGCACCCGTCGCGCGGTAATAGTCGCCGTAGTCGTCGCCAAATTCCTGCGACGCAATCGAGTTGAGCAGCGGTGCGATCACGGGCGTGTCCCCGATATCTCGCACCTGCGCGTACGCCATCAGCTCGAGCCCGTCCGCGGACGTAAGGGCGAGGAGGCCTTTCCCCGTACGGTCGCCGAACCCATAACTTCCCAGGCCGCGGAGCTCGAACCCATCGTCAGGCGTGCGCCACACGAAGCCGGCCCCCGCTGCCAGACCCTCGACCCGATTGACGTGGACCAGCTCGCTCAGCGCGCGCGCGCCGAGGCGATGGCGCTTGAGCCCGGTGAGCGCGCGGCGGCCCGCGATGCGACTGACTTCGGCGCGGACGTGTTGGAGATCGTTTTCACGGACCGGTTCGGCGACGTCCTGGATCGCGGCGCTGAGGGGCAGAGGCCAGGGAAACGAATCGCGCTGCGCCTTGGGTAACGCCGTGATCTCCTCGCCCGAGAAAAAACTCGTCTCGAGGCCGAGGTTGAACACGTAGCTGTCGATCTCCCAGCGCCCGCGGATGATGCCGCGCGCCGGGATGTCGAGCCAGGTGGCGCGGCGTCGAATCTCGATCTCCTGGCGGTAGGGGAGCCAGAATCGGCTTTCCCAGAGCGCGTTGTCCAGCACGATGCTGACGTCTTCGAGCTGCGGATCGAGATATGCTTTGGGCGTGAAGTTGAACGCCATGCGCACGAGATCAGCGGATTCGACGTCCACGAACAGCGTGCCGACGATCGCGGCCGTGCCGAAGTTCTTGGGCCGCACCCGCAGCGCGACGACGCGCACCGCACGCTGCGACAGCACGATGGCCGTCGTGTCGCCCAGCGCGAAGTCGTACACGTCGGTGCCGCCGGGCGCCAGTGGGTGCGGCACGTCGCGCACTTCATCGCCCTCGCCCAACCGGATGGCGGCTCCGAAGTTGTTCTGCACGATGCCGAGGTGATCGCGGTGGTAGTTGATATCGGTGGGGAGCTCGGCGCGATCGCGCCAGCCGATGATGTGCTGCTTGCTGAGCTGCGGCGCCTTCCAGTACACTTCCAGCTCGAGCTGATCCGCCTTGACGAGCCGCGGCGGCTCGGTGAGCCCTTCGCCGAACTGCCCGAGGAAGAAGAGAAACCCGTGAGCCTTTGCTTTGTAGTCACGCAGCGCCGTATCGACCGCGGTCTGCGCGCGGCGCTCGATGGCGCGCTGCGCCAGTGCCAGGGCGGAATCGCTGTTCCAGGCCTGAGCCGGCGCACCGATGGGCGTTGCAAGGGCGAACAGCAGCACAGCAGACCAGCGCATGGCGGCGAAATTTAGGCCATGGACCCACGCGACGCATTTCTGGAGCGCGCCAAGGGCGGCGGGATAGTGCCGGTGATTCGCGAGGTGGTCACCGACGCCGATACGCCCGTGGCCGCCTTCGCGAAGATCGCGCGGCCGCCGTTCGCGTTTCTCCTCGAATCACTGGTCGGCGGCGAGCGTTGGGCCCGCTATACGTTCCTCGGCACCGAGCCGCGCGAGGCGTGGCGGTATCGCGGACAACAGGTGGACCACTGGACGCCGGCAGCGGGGTGGGAACAGGCGGGCCAGACCGGGGATCCAGTCGCGCACCTCGCCGACCGCATGCGGGCCCTTCCGAGCGCCGCGCTGCCGGGCCTGCCGCGCTTCATGGGCGGTGCCGTCGGGTTTCTCGGTTACGACGTCGTGCGCAGCATCGAGCGCCTGCCCGGGGGCCCGACCGATACGCTCGGCGTGCCCGACGCGGTCGTGATGATCGCGGACTCGCTGGTGATTCTCGACAACGTGTTCGGGCGCGCCATCGTCGTGGCGAACGTCGAGGTGCCGGCGAAGTCGTCCCCCGCGCAGCGCCTGCGGCTGTACGACGTCGCGCAGGAGCGGCTCGACACGTTGATCGGGCGCCTCAGCGGGCCGCACCACCTGGCGCCGCTGGCCCTGGAAGACGACGGTCTGGCGCTGCGGCCGCCGCCGCAATCCAAGTATCCGCGCGCCGCCTTCGAACGCGATGTCGCGAAGATCCGCGAGTACATCGCCGCGGGCGACGTCTTCCAGGCCGTGCTGTCGCGCCGCCAGGTCGTGCCCGGCGCGGTCGAGCCGCTGCGACTCTACCGCTACCTGCGCGCTCTGAACCCGGCGCCATATCTCTTCTATCTCACCCTCGATGATGTCACACTCGTCGGGAGCTCGCCGGAGGTGTTGGTCCGGGTCGAGGGCGACGAAGTGACGGTGCGACCGATCGCCGGCACGCGTCCCCGTGGCGCGAGCCCCGAGGAGGATGAAGCGCTCGCGACGTCGCTGCGCGGCGACGCGAAGGAGCTGGCCGAGCACCGCATGCTCGTCGACCTGGGACGCAACGACGTCGGGCGCGTGGCGGAGTACGGCACGGTGCGCGTCACCGAATCACTGCAGATCGAGCGCTACTCGCACGTGCAACATCTCGTGAGCGAAGTACGCGGCCGGCTGAAGGACGGCTACGACGCGCTCGACGTGCTGCGTGCCTGTTTCCCCGCCGGCACCGTCAGCGGCGCCCCCAAGGTGCGCGCCATGGAGATCATCGACGAGCTGGAGCCGGAGCGACGCGGCCCCTATGCGGGGGCGGTGGGCTACGTCGGCTGGGGCGCGACGAGCATGGATACGGCCATCGCGATTCGCTCCGCGCTCGTGCTCAAGGATCAGGTCGTGGTTCAGGCGGGCGCGGGGATCGTCGCCGACTCCGACCCGGCGCGCGAATTCGCGGAAACCGAAGCGAAAGCACAGGCTGTGCTACGGGCGCTCGCGCTGGCCAAAGCAGGCGATTAGTTTCGGGCCTGTGTTCAAGCTGCTGAGCACTTCCGGCGAACAATCGATCGACCTCCAGCTCGGGCGGAAGCTCGTGGTGGGGCGCGCGGTCACGAGCGACGTCCCCATCTACGATCCCACGATCTCCCGCCGGCACGCCGAAGTCGTGCTGACCGAAAGCAGCGTGCGGGTCACCGACCTCGGCTCCTCGAACGGCACATTTCTGAACGGCGCCAGGATCACGGAAGCAGAAGCAGGGGCGAACGACGTCGTCACCTTCGGCAAAGTGGCGTTTCGGGTCAAAGAGGTGACGGCACCGGTCCCGCGGCCTCAGGTCGTCCCCACCCCGCCCGACTTCCAGAGTCCCAAACCCGGCGCCAAAGGCAGCGTCGCCGGCGGGACGATCGTCCGCCAGCTGCCGGTCAGCGGCGGCGTGCCCGCGATCGTCATCGACCAGCCTGAGGGCTCTTCCCACCTCAAAGTCCGGGCGCAGAGTCAGGAAGAGCGGCGCGAGAAGAAGCTGTCGCTGTTGCTCGAGGTGTCGAAGGAGCTGTCGAAGCAGCAGGAGCTCGACCGCCTGCTCGACAAGGTCGTGGACTTCACCTTCCAGATCATGAACGTGGACCGCGTCTCGATCCTGCTGCTGGACGGCAAGTCGGACGAGCTGATTCCGCGCATTTCCAAGAGCCGGACGGGCGACGCGAGCGCCGCCAAGCACGTGCCGCAGTCGATCGCGCGGAAAGCCGTGGAGGAACGGGTCGCGATTCTGTCCGACAACGCGGCCGCCGACGAGCGCTTCAAGGGAAAATCGATTCTCATCCAGAGTGTCCGCAGCGCCATGTGCACGCCGCTGATGGGCTCCGACCAGAAGGTCCTGGGCATCCTCTACGTGGACAACCTCACGGCGACGCATTCCTTCGCCGATGAGGATCTCGAGTTCCTCATTGCGTTCGGCGGTCTCACGGCGATCGCGATCGAGAACTCGCAGCTGTCGGAGCGGATCCGCCGCGAGGCGCTCGTGCGCTCGAACTTCGAGCGCTACTTCTCGCCCAACATCGCGTCGGTCATCGCCGAGCAGCAGGACGCCGGGAAACTGCCCAGCAAGAAACAGCCGGTGGTGGTGTTCTTCTCGGATATTCGCGGCTTCACCCCGATGTCGGAAACGATGAACCCCGACGAGATCGCGGGACTGCTCACCGATTACTTCACCGAGATGGTGGACATCGTGTTCGAGCATTCCGGCACGCTCGACAAGTTCATGGGGGACGCGATCATGGCGCTGTGGGGCGCGCCGATCGGCCACGCCGACGACGCGGACCGCGCGATGCAATGCGCGATCGATCAGCTCGACACGTTGGAGAAAATGAACGCGAAGTGGAAGGAATCGGGGCGGCAGCCGCTCGCCGTCGGCATCGGCATCAACTTCGGCGAAGTGTTTGCGGGCAACGTCGGCTCGAACCGGCGGCTCGAGTACACCGTCATCGGCGACGCCGTGAACACCGCCAGCCGGCTGTGCTCATCGGCCGGCGGCAACGAGATTCTGATTTCGGAGCCGTTCTACAAGGCGCTCAAGAACCCCCCCGAGGTCGAGGCGCTCGAGCCGATTCAGGTCAAAGGAAAAACGAAGAAGG
>WNFO01008286.1_pt1 | contig 12971 bp, 9 predicted proteins | sample 5400251 | NCBI WGS metagenome assembly WNFO01 (sample SAMN13153354, study PRJNA577476) | soil metagenome | isolation source: 100 cm saprolite under Madrone tree | place: USA:California | collected 2016-06-14 | reverse complement strand
CGAACTCTTCCATTAGATTAAAAATTCGTTCGGCTTTCTTTTCAGGAATTTTGTTCTTCGCGCACCCATCCAGGAATTTCGCGCGCTGCGCCGCCATCTCCTCTTTTTTCTTTTTCCCCATCGCGCGGCGCAAAATGTCTGCTTCGCCCAGTGAGAAACTCGCCAGTCGGTTCGCAATCTGCATCACCTGTTCCTGGTACAGGATGACGCCGTAAGTCTCCTCCAAGATGTCCAGCAATTGCGGCAGTTCGTAACTGACCTTCGTTTTCCCATGCTTGCGGTTGATGAAGTCGTCGATCATGCCGCCCTGGATGGGGCCCGGGCGATATAGCGCGTTCAGCGCCGTCAAATCCTCAATTTTCGTGGGCTGATATCGCCGCAGAATGTCCCGCATGCCGTGCGACTCAAATTGAAAAATCGCCGTCGTATCGCCCCGCGCAAATAACTTATACGTCTCCGCGTCATCCAGCGTCAGGCTATCGATCTCCACTTTGACGCCGCGATTCTGCTCCACCATCTTCACCGCATCGTGCAGCACTGTCAGCGTCGTCAGTCCCAGGAAATCCATTTTCAGCAGGCCGATCCGCTCGAGCGCGTTCATGTCGAATTGCGTCGTAATTTCGTCGCGGTTGGTCTTGTAAACAGGCACGAGGTCAGTAAGTGGTTGTGGCGAAATCACCACGCCGGCCGCGTGCGTAGAAGCGTGCCGCGAAAGTCCTTCGAGCCGCAGCGCCACGCTCATCAGGTCCTTCAACTTTTCGTCGCTGTTTACCGTCAACTTCAGTTGTGGCGCTTCCTCAAGCGCCTTGTCTAAGGTAATGCCCAACGTCGTTGGCACCATCTTTGCCAGGCGGTCAACCTCCGCGTACGGAATCTCCATCGCGCGGCCCACGTCCTTGATGGCCGCTTTCGCCGCCATCGTTCCGAAGGTAATAATCTGCGCGACGTTGTCGCGCCCATACTTTTCTGTCACATACTCAATCAACTCGCCGCGACGCCGCATGCAGAAATCGATATCAATATCCGGCATCGAGATGCGTTCCGGATTCAAGAACCGTTCAAACAACAGGTTGTACTGCAGCGGGTCGACGTCCGTAATCCGCAGCGCGTAGCTGACCAGACTTCCCGCCGCCGAACCTCTGCCGGGTCCGACGGGCACATCTTGCGTGCGTGCATAGTGAATGAAATCCCACACGATCAGAAAATATCCCTCGTACCGCATTTTCTGAATCATCTGGATTTCGCTGGTTAAACGTCGTTCGTACTCAGAAAGGGGATTCGCGAGTGTCCCGGTTTTGGCCAGCCTTTCAAGGTAAGGGACCCGTGTCGCGAATCCTTCCCTCACCACTTTTTCAAAATAACTTCCCGCCGTATGTCCGCACGGCACCTGGAATTCCGGAAATGGATTCGGAATCCGCTCCACCTTCACATTGCATCGCGCCGCAATCTCCACGGTTCGAAAACTGGTCCGTCGCGAACTTCATGCGGTTTGTGTCGCCCATCGTCTTGCCGGTTTGAATGCACAGCAGAACTTCCTGTGCGTGGGCATCTTCGTGATGCAGGTAGTGGCAATCGTTCGTGGCCACCAGCGGAATCCCGGTTTCTTTTGACAGCCGCACCAGGTGCGGATTCACCTTCTTCTCGATTTCGAGTCCCTGATCCTGAATCTCAAGGAAAAAATTCTGTTTACCAAAAAGGTCTCTCAGCCGGTAGGCGTTCTCCCGCGCCTGATCGTATTTCTCTTCCACCACTGCTTCCGTCACCGCGCCGCGCAGGCATGCGGACAGCGCGATCAATCCTTTGCTGTGCTTTCGAAGGAGGTCGTAATCGATTCTCGGCTTGTAATAGAAGCCTTCCAGGAATCCCGCGGACACCAGCTTGATCAGGTTGTGGTAACCCTCCAGGTCTTCGCACAACAACACCAGGTGATTGCTTCCGCGCGATCCGCCTTCCGCGTCAGCCCGATCGCCACCGTTCGATTGAGTTTTTTCTCCGCGGTCGTGCCGGCTGCCCTTCGCTACGTACACTTCGCAGCCGATGATCGGCTTCACGTCGCGCTTGCTTGCTTCGTAGAAAAAATTGGCTGCCGCGAATAAATTCCCATGGTCAGTGATCGCCACGGCGGGCATTTTCTGGCGGGATGCTTCATCGAGCAGTTCGCCGGTCTCGCAGGCCCCGTCGAGCAAGCTGAAATCCGTGTGAACGTGTAGGTGAACGAACTCTGGCTGCCCCATGAACCTTGATTCTAAATCGCCGCGAAAAGAATTGCGACGTTCTTTCGCAGGTTTTCAACAGAAATCTTTTCTCACTCGGCGATTCTTCTGGAGTAAATCTTCAAAATAAATTGCCCGCGGTCGCGGCAGTCTCACTCCGCAGTCACTTCTTCCGTTTCGCTTTCGCCACCGGTTTCCCGGATTTCACCACAGGCTTGTGCGCAGCGGCCGCGGGACTTGGCTTGCCCTTCGGTTTTCCTTGCATCTTCATCAGCGCATCGTGTGCTTTCTCAGAACTCTTTCCCGCCTTTTTCTCTTTGCCCTTCGGCTCCTTTTGTTTCGGCGGTTCCTTGATTCCGGAGAGTTTCCGCAGAGTCTTTTCCCGCTCCTCGGGCGTCTTGCCTCGTCCATTCAATTGCAGTGCGAACATCTGTTCAACCACCGCATCGAACTTCGGTCCTTCCGGCATTCCAATGCGTGTCAATTCTTCGCGCACGGTCCCAATTCCTGCTCGCAGTGGCCGCCACTTGTTCAAATACGCCTTTATCTTTGAAAGCGCCGCGGAATTTCTCGTTTCCGCAAGCAGATACCCCAGCCGGTCCACGGGCAGCTTCTCGATAAACTTGTACGCGTCGATCGGTGCGTTCAGTTTTTTTCCGGATAACTCCTTGGCCGACGCCTCCGCTTCCTCCGCGAAACTTAGAATCGCATCCATTTCCGCCGCTCGGAATCCCAATTTACCCAGCAGACTTGACTGCTCGCGGTCCTTAAGCCGGCCAAGAATCGCCAGCAGCATCGGCGTCGCCAGTCTCGGCCGCAATCCCGCCATCATCAAGTCGTCTCGAACCTTACTCAATTGGTTGATCGCTTCATAATCCGGCTTCTTCTTTGCCAGCACCGGGTGCACAATCTCCATCAACCCGTGCTCTTCCCACGACTTCAGTGTGCCGCTTGGCTGCTCTTCTCGCGCCAACGCTCGCAATTCACCGCCCGCATCTTCCGGCGTGATGCTGTGATGCAGATCCCGCTCCATGGCCAGCTCCAACCATTCTTGCGTTCGCTGCTCCAGCTTGAATCCCATCCGCGCCGCGAAACGCAGCACGCGCAACAATCTGACTGGCTGATTCGTAAAGCTATGAATCGTCAGCGCGCGCGCCTCGCCGCGCTCGATGTCCGAAAGCCCGTTCGTCGGGTCCAACAGCAATCCTCGCGATGCGGGGTTCAACGATATTGCGATTGCATTCAACGAAAAGTCCCGCCTCCGCAAGTCCTCCATAATGGTCGACCAGCGAATCTCAGGCCGCGTCCCGGGCCGAACATAGTGGTCGTCGCGCGCCCCTGAAATACTTCCTTCGCATTCGCCCGCGAACAAAATTTCGATATGCCGCAGCTTCTCGTCCTCGTGCAGCACCTTCGCGCCACCTTTTTCCAGCTCACGCGCGATTTTTGTGGGATTGCCTTCCACCGTGAATGAGCCCCAGTGCCGCGGAAAGCTCCTGCACGCGCATCATGGTGGCGCGTTGCTCCGGCATCAGCCGGCTCTCCAGCAAAAACATATAATCAGGCATTGCTATCCCTTCTTCAGGCCGGCTCTTCCTCGACATCGTCTGAGCCGCGCCGCATCTATCACTCTGGCCGCGCTATGCGCGCGGATGGTGCGCCTTATAAATCTGCTTCAACCTCTCCTCAACCACATGCGTGTAAATTTGCGTCGTGGAAATGTCGGAGTGCCCCAGCATCAGCTGCACTGACCGCAAATCCGCTCCGCGCTCCAGCAAATGCGTCGCGAAACTGTGCCTCAACATATGAGGCGTCAGCGGCACACGCAATCCTGCTTTTCTCCCATACGCGGAGAAAATCTTCCATACGCCAACCCGGCTGATTCTGCCGCCCCTTCGGTTGACGAACAGAAATGCTCCAGCGCTGCCTCTACCTGGCCCGATTAGCGCCGTACGACCGTCGCGCAGGTACCGCTCGACGATTCCCAGCGCTTTCCGGCCCACCGGCACGAGCCGCTCCTTATCGCCCTTGCCGATGCATCGTACGCACCCAACCTTCATATCCAAGTCGTTCACCCGCAAGCTGGTCAATTCGCTTACGCGCAAACCCGTGGAATATAGCACTTCCAGCATGGCCCGGTCGCGTAAACCCAGTGGAGTCTTTTGGTCCGGCAATTCCAGCAGTTTCTCCACTTCCTCCAGCCGCAAATAGCCCGGTAGGGACCGCCGAATCTTGGGCGATTCCAGGTGCGCCGTAGGATCCTCGGAGATCGACCCTTGTACCTGCGCATGCCGGAAGAAATTCCGCAGTGTCACCAGGTGCCGCGCCACCGTCTTGCTTTCAAGCTTCTGCCGGTACAGGCTTGCCAGAAAGTCCACCAGGTCATCGCGCTTCACCGCATTCAGCGCTAACTTCCTCTTCTTCGCAAAATCTTCAAATTTCGCCATATCGCGGCGGTAAGCGCTCAGCGTATTGGACGCTAGGCCCTTTTCCACCTGCACGTGGGTCAAATACGACGATATGGCTGCCGCAATTTCCATCAGTTCTCCACGTACGCTTCGCCGTCGCGCCGCTTCCGCGTCGCGATGCCGTATATCTCCTCGATCTCGCTACACCTGAAAACCCAGGCCAGCGCAAGGTAAAGCACGGTCGCTCCAACGATCAGTCCTGTAAAAACCCCCAACTGCACCAAAAATCTCGAATGAATCGTGAATTCCGTATAGTGCCCGCCCAGCCAGCACGCCGCGCCCATGATTCCCGAGCACAAGAAAATCTTCGAAAACGACTTCATGATTTCGCGAATCCCCATCGGCCCGTAACGCAGCCTGAATATCAGGATCAACGCAAAGAAATCGAAGTAGCACGCAATCGCGGTCGCCAGCGCCGGTCCGCCGTTTTGCACCCGCTTGAAGAAAAACTCCAGAAAAACAATGTTTAGAACGATGTTCACCAGCATCGAAATCGCCGCGACAATGACCGGTGTCTTCGTGTCCTTCGTCGAATAGAACGCCGGCACCACCAGCTTCACCGTGGCCAGCCCCGGCAACGCGATCGCGTAATACAGCAGCGCCCGCGCCGTTAACCGAGTAGACTCCGCGACGAATCGCCCGTGCTGGAATAACACTCTGATGATCGGCTCGCGCAGAATCATCAATCCCAACATCGCCGGAATCGTAATAAACGCCACCAGCCGCACTGAGAACGCCAGCGTCTTCTTCAACCCGTTGAAGTCGCTCGCCGCCGCTTGATGCGACATCATCGGTAGAATAGCCGTCGCCACCGCTATCGCGTACCCGCCGAGCACCAGTTCCATCACGCGATCCGCCAGATAGAGCGCCGCCAGGCTTCCTTCCGGCATCTTGCTCGCCGTCGCAAAACGAGTGTCGATCAGCAGGTTGATCTGCCCAATCCCAATTCCAAACAGCCGTGGAATCATCAGCCGTGCCACATTACGGATCCCAGGATGCGTAAATGAAACGCCAAATTTAAAGGTCATCCCCTTCTGTACCAGCAGTGGCACTTGAATCAAGAATTGCAGCACCCCGCCGACTAGAACTCCCACCGCCAACGCCGTCGCGGGGCTCTTGAAGTACTTCCAAACCGCCGCAACCGAAAACAAAATCGTCGCGAGAATTAAGAATATCGGCGTTGCCGCCGGCAGTCCGAATACGTGAAAACAATTCAGAATGCCCATCGCCAGCGCGGCCAGCGCCACAAAAAACAGGTATGGGAAAATAATCCGGTTCAGCTCAATCGCTTGTTCCCATCCTCCTTCCTTGCTGCCGCTCGAGGCGAACAGGTGAATCACATACGGCGAGAACACCATCCCCAGAACGGTGATTGCCGCCACGACCAGCGCCAAAGTCCAAAACAGGCGGTTCGCGAAGTCCCAAACCTCTTCTTTGTCCTTCTCCCGCATGTATCCCGTAAATACCGGGATAAAAGACGCCGTCATCGAGCCTTCCGCCACCAGCCGGCGGAATAGGTTCGGAATTCGATACGCCAGCAAATAGGAGTCGGCAGCAACAGTCGTTCCCAGCAGGAGGGCTATGCGTTGGTCGCGAACGTAACCGAGAATGCGGCTGACAATGGTAACAAGCGAGATGATCGAAGCCGATTTGAGGATTTGCTTCTTCTCAGTCAACGAGCTGCGCCCTCCGGCCTAAATCCATTAAAAACAATAGGTTGACAGGAATTTCGCGCTTAACATAACATAGAATTTCTTTATGTGCAAATCTGCTTCTTTGGGGGTCAATCCCGTCCCTTGAAACTCCGCGCCCCAGCCTCCACTCACAAAAAGGTGATTGTCGAATTGCAGGACCGCAAATCTTTTCGCGGCTACCTCAATCCTTCGCGCATCGGTCAGCTCGACCCGATCGATCTTCTCACCCACGATGGCGAGCATCAGGAGCTTCCACTCTCCCGCATTCGCTCCATCTATTTTGTGCGTGATTTCGATGGCGACTTTGAACCCGAGCGCAAAGCATTCCTCAGCCGCCCCAAGCTTGATGGCCTGTGGCTTCGCCTCCGCTTCCTTGACGGCGATTCTCTTGAAGGCGTCGTTCCTAACGATCTGCTCTCGCTTCTGGACAACGGCATCCAAATCACTCCGCCCGACCTCAACTCCAACACCGATCGCATCTTCGTCCCGCGTTCCGCCCTCAGCGAAGTCACCGTCCTCGGCGTCGTTGGCATCGCCCGCCGAAAACCCGCCGTCCCCGCCGCCGCTCAACCCACTCTCTTCAACGAATAGCGCCTCTCCGGTTTCCAGCCTCGATGTTCATCTTTACAATCAACCCGCCAGACGGTTTAACCGCCATTTAGCTTTGCCGTGCTACCGTCTCAATGGTCTTGCGCCAAAAAATTTCCATTGTGTTTCTCGCGTGGGCATTGCTCGTCGCGGTGAGCGGCGCGCAAACCTTGCACGCCCCGGATTCGCCAACCGCACGGCCCGGTTCCGACGACTCCCAGTCGTCGTCCACTTCGTCGATGCTTTCGGGAACAGTCCAGGACCCCTCCGGCGCTGTCATTTCCCACGCCATCGTCCTGCTTCGCCCGTCCGCCAACCGTACCCCGATCCGAACGGAAACCGACTCTTCCGGCGGCTTTCACTTCGAAAAAATACTCGTGGGATCCTATACCCTCTCTATCGCCGCTCCTGCGTTCAAAGACGCCACTATCCCCATCACTTTCAAGGGAAAGCGCCTGCCGCCTCTGCGCGTCACACTTGCTCTCGCTTCGCAATCCGAAACCGTCACTGTTGGCGGGGCCGATTCTTCCCCACAAGTCACCACCGACACGTCGCAAAATCAAAGCGCCAACACTTTCGAACGTGCCGCCCTCGATCGCGTTCCCGTTTTCGATCAGGACTACATCACCACACTCTCCCGCTTCCTGGACGACAACTCCGTCTCCACCATCGGCGTCTCTCTGGTCGTCAACGGCATCGAAGCCAACGGGCCTGGTGTCACGCCTTCCGCCATCCAGGAAGTGAGGATCAACCAGAATCCCTACTCCGCTCTTTTCGCAAATCCCGGCCGCGCCCGGTTGGAGATCACCACCAAACCTGGCACTCCGGCTCTGCACGGTACTGTAAATTTTCTCTATCGCGACGCCGTCTTCGACGCCTCGAACGCGTTCGCCCTCCAGAAACCTCCCGAATCGCGCCAATACTACGAAGGCTCCCTCACCGGGCCGCTCAGCCACAGCAAGAAGACCACTTTTCTTCTGTCGTTCGAACGCGACCTCGACGACCAACAGGCCGTCGTCAGCGCCATCGGCCTTTCCGGAACGGCCCAGGTGCCGATTCGAGAAAATGTTCCCGCTCCCATGCACCATTTTTTCGGTGAAGGGCGCGTTTTCCACGAACTGGCGAACGGCGACCTCTTCTGGATCGGCTACTCCAACGAAAACATGTCAAACAAGAATCAGAATGTTGGCGGCACCGTCCTGCCCGAAGCGGGTTACAACTCTTCCATGGTTGAGAACGAGATTAACGTCAGCTATCGCCATGCCTTCTCAACCGTGTGGGCCAATCAACTCCGTTTCCTCGTCGGCCAAAACAATCAACCCCGCACTAGCGTCAACTCTGCTCCCCAAATCATCGTTTCCGGTGCGTTCACCGGCGGCGGGGCACAAGCTGACTCCCGCCGCACTGAATACCATTTCGATGGCACCGACATCGTCACCTACGCCCACGGCAAGCATCTTCTGAATTTCGGCGTGGACACTCCGGACATCAGCCGCCGGGGCGCTAACGATTTCACGAACCAGCTCGGCACGTACACCTTCGCCAGCCTTGCCGACTTTCAAGCGAATACGCCATCCACTGTCGTCATTCAACAGGGTAACGGCCATCTCGTTTTTCTCGAAAAGGTCATCTCCGGCTTCATCGAAGACACGATGCGCATCAATCCTAAGCTCTCCGTCACCGTCGGCCTTCGCTACTATTGGCAGAACTTCTTTCATGACGACCCGAACAATTTCGCACCGCGCTTCAGCTTCGCTTTTGCTCCATCCTCCAAAAGTAAAACCGTCTTTCGCGGTGGCGCTGGTTTTTTCTACGATCGATCCGGTCCTCGCCCCATCGCCGATCTTCTTCACTTCAATGGCGTCGATCTCCTGCGCTTCATCGTTCCCAACCCCTCTTTCCCTGTCACACCAGCCGAACTCGCCGCCATACCTACCAGCTTCGTCACACTTGATCCGCGCCTCCACATTCCGTATCGCGTGCAATACGGATTTGCCGTCGAGCGCCAAATCACCGCCAAGAGCACCTTCAGCGCAGGCTACATCGGCTCGCGCGGCATCTCGCTCTTTCGCTCCATTGACGCCAATGCTCCCCTTCCGCCGTTCACAGATCGTCCCAATCCCGCGATCGGACAGGAACGTCAGCTACAGTCCGACGGCTACCAAAAAAGCAACGGGCTCGAACTCACCTTCCGCGGCACCCCTTCCCGCTTCTTCAACGGTCAAATTCAATACACGCTCAGCAAAACTTACAACAACACCGGCGGCGTCACTTATTTCCCCGGCAACAGCCTCGACCCGTCCGCCGATTGGGCCCGCTCCGATAATGACCGGCGCCACAAATTCGATCTCCTCGGCGCAACTCATTTCACCGGACTCTTTACCCTCGGCGCCGCTCTTTCTCTCTATTCCGGGAAGCCCGTCAATGTCATCACGGGCGCCGACAACAACGGAGATGGTGTCGTAAACGACCGCCCTCCGGGCTATGCGCGCAATACGCTACACGGCCCGGGCCTCGTCAATCTCGACCTCAACCTTTCTCACGATTTTCCTTTTTCAGCGCAACATGGCGAACACAAGAACGACGTCCCTACACTCACCGTCTCTCTCAACTCTTTCAATGTCTTCAACCATCCCAACTACGTTACCTATATCGCCGTCCTCGGCTCGCCGCTCTTCGGCCAGCCTGTTGCCGCCAATCCTCCGCGCCGCACTCAGCTCAATCTCGAATTGAAGTTCTAGCTTGCTGCAGTGCCGTTTGACCCGATTTTCGGAGTTTCGCTTCTTGTACTGGGTGTCGGTCCGGTTGCTTCGAAAACTGCCTGAACACATAAATCCAGTTACTCATCTGCAGCTCTTGGACAACGGCATCCAGACCACTGCCAACAGCAACCAAAAACCAATAGAGGAGGTGGAAAAACAGCGCGGTAACGAATAGCTTATGGCGCGGACCGAGCGCTCAGGGCAATTGCTCTACATCGAACGGATTCTCATCTGTCGCACGAAGTCTGGTGCCGCCGTCCCGAATTAACGCGAGCAGGAGGCTCACCCCATGTTCCCACGCGTCGAAGAAAATACCGGAAATCTCCGAAATGGACGGATAGCTCACCGCCTATTCAGGAGCGCTTATTCGCCCCTTTCGCTGGCCCGGAACGCTTCGAGGCTCCACAAATCCAGTCCTTCGTCATGACAAAGCACGTATCGGTTTGCATCAGACGCGACCACGCGAAAAAACGTAGAGTGTGGCGAGTACCACCGGTCCTCTACCTCCACGACCTCGTACACCCGCCCACTCATCGCAAACCGCACTGGCCGTTCGTCCGCCCGGTATCCCGAATAACTCTCCACCTCAATCAACATGATCTTGCGGTACCCCACGTGACGGTCTTTCACGTGGGATCTTTCGCATTCCCCTCTCACACCTCATTTTAAACTGACCTTCCCACTCGCCAGATCGTAGACTCCCGCCTCCACGTGCAGTTTCCCGTCTTTAACGGCATCGCGAATCACGGTGGAAGAAGTACGTAACAACTCGGCCTGATGCTCTGCATTCAGCTCGATTGCCTTATCCAGATTCCCTCCCGACTTTTCCACCGCAGGCCGCAAATGCTTATACAACACGCTGATCTGACCAGGAACCGTATCGGAGTTCATTGCCGCCTTCACTGCCCCGCATCCCGTATGCCCGAGCACGAGAAGCACTTTAATCCCCAGCACAGCCACTCCATACTCAAGACTGGCAATGATCTCCGGCGTCACCATATTCCCCGCAACTCGCGTCACAAAGATTTGTCCAACCGTCTGATCGAACACAAGTTCTACCGGCACGCGAGAATCGGCGCATGAAAGGACTCCCGCAAACGGCTCCTGCTTGTCGGCGGTATGCTCTTTCAGAATCACCAGATCGTGCTCAACCGACGTTAGCTGATTCGACGCGAATCGTTGATTCCCCGCCAGCAACTCCTCGAGAGCCGCGTCTGGCGTTAGATTATTTTGCGTACGAGGCATTTGAAACCGTGCTCTCAAGAAATCTCCTTCGGCTGGTCTTAGCGAATTCGCCATGATAATGCATCACCGCAGAAATCACGGGCAAAGAATGCGTGCGCACTGCCGCCCGATTTGCTCTTAGCTGCAACAAGAGCGGGGCATGCGCTTTATCTTTCGAGAGCTGCGGTGGCGCTCAACACTGCTATTCGTCTCGTTGATCACAGCCTCACGCTTCCGATCTGCTGCAATTCTTCCGCAATCCGAGCCAAGCAAAGGGATTCCCTTTGTTTTCATAGACTTCCGAACATTTGCGTCTCGGAAAGATCTCAACACCTTTGTTCTCAATCGCTTGCGCACTCTTTGCGCAAAATACCCGGGTAATAAGCTCTGCCGCCGTCATCCGGCATCCGCTCTTCACTCACTTTTTGGAGAATAAGTCCTGTATTTGCCACTCTTACGCGAAATGGCGTGGGTACGTACAACCCCTCCTTCTCAACCCAATCCCCATTTTGGCTCGAACTGTACTTCCCTCTTGCCCCTGTGCGAGACTCGCCTAGGGAAGCACGGCCACTGTTGCCTGTGCTCTTCGATTGCGCAACTCTCAGGAGCCCTCTCCATGAAACTCTCTGACGTCGCAGAGAAACTTTCCTGCCGCCTCGAAGGCGATCCCTCTGTTGAAATCACCGGCATCGCGGGAATGGACCACGCCACACCAGGACAAATCACTTTCCTCGCCAATCGCCGCTACTTCCCTTTGCTCCACACCACCCGCGCTGCCGCCATCTTCATCGAAGAAGGTATTCGCATTGAACGCGAAGCCGGCCTTCCTCCGCTCGCCGCACTGCGTTCGGCCAACCCATATCTCGCCTTCGCGCACGCTATCGAACTTTTTTATCAGCCGCCTGCCTACGCCCCTGGGATTCATCCCACCGCAATCGTTGCAAAATCCGCACGCGTTGGCGCCGGTGCACACATCGGCCCAAATTGCTTTGTCGACGAGGATGTCACGATCGGCGATCACGCTGTTCTCCACAGTTTTGTCTCCATCTACCGCGGCGTGAAAATCGGCGATCACTTTTTCGCGCACTCACATGCCGTTGTCCGCGAACACTGCCGCATCGGTAATCGCGTTATTCTCCAGAACGGCGTGGTCATCGGAGCCGACGGTCTCGGTTTCGCCAAACAGAAAGATGGTAGCTGGTACAAAATGACCCAATCCGGCCCGGCCGTTCTCGAAGACGACGTAGAAGTTCAAGCCAACGCCTGCGTGGACCGCGCCACTGTCGGCGAAACCCGTATCGCACGCGGCGCAAAAATAGACGATCTCGTTTTGATTGGTCACGCCTCGCAGGTCGGGGCGAATGCCATGCTCTGCGGACAAGTCGGGCTCGCGGGTTCCACGAGAATCGGCGACGGCTGCATCCTTGCCGGACAGGTTGGCACCGCTGGCCATCTCACCATCGGCAACGGCGCTGTCATTACGGCAAAGAGCGGCGTCCCAAACGACGTTTCCGCCGCGGGACTCTATTCCGGATATCCGGCCGTCGAAAATCGCCAGTGGCTCAAAACGCAGGCCGCCTTGAATCGTCTGCCTGACCTGCAGCGCAAAGTCCGTGAACTGGAGGAAGAAATCGCAAATCTAAAAAGGACCGCCAGATTGTTTTGAACAAAACTAGGCCGCTCCAGGAAATCCAATCGGTCGCTGATCAGGAGGAAGCGCCGCCGCCATCGCGTCATGCACTGTTTCGTTGAGTTTTTCGCGCTCCTCGAATGTGTATTTCGACGTGTCAATCGGCTCCAGAAATTCCACGAGAATTTCTCCTGAATGAATCACCAGCGACCGTTTTTCCATCACCCGATGCGCTCCGGAACAAACGATCGGCACAATCGGTACCCCGGCTTTGATCGCCATCACCACGGCGCCTTTTTTGAAGTCTTGCAGCCGTCCATCCGGGCTACGCGTTCCTTCCGGATAAATCAGGAACGATTGCCCGGCACGCATCGCTTCGATGGCTTTCTCAA
>WNFO01003778.1_pt1 | contig 12972 bp, 11 predicted proteins | sample 5400251 | NCBI WGS metagenome assembly WNFO01 (sample SAMN13153354, study PRJNA577476) | soil metagenome | isolation source: 100 cm saprolite under Madrone tree | place: USA:California | collected 2016-06-14 | reverse complement strand
CCACCAAAAACACACCGGCAAATATCGATTCCGCCATAGGGCGGATTCCTTTCTTGGGGCGGCTGAGCAGCGTCATAGCCGCAAAAGGGACCGCCGCCATAGCGAGGGCCGCAAAAGGAAAATCCTTTTCGCGCGGGTCCGGCAGGCATCGGGTTTAACCAATCTGCTCCACAAACCGTTGAAGCGCCTGACGCACTGGTGTTCGAACGAAATCGGGTGCTTGCTTTAGATATTCCCGAGCCATAGTTGCACCGTTAGCGTCTAAACCCTCAACATATGCGACCGCCGCCTTTGCGGAGAACGGCTTGCCAAGAAAGTCCGGTGGCAAGTCAGTCCATACAACGTCGTCGAAGCCATGACTCGAGGCCCATGTGTGTATCGCGGGAAAATAGCGAGATTGTTCAAAGGGCGGCCGAAAACTTCCTATCCATTCCTTCCGTGTTGGTCCCTCCCTCACACGGAGATCTTCGATAGCGTCCGGGGGCCGGGTTCTCGCACTGACGCAGTAACTGACAATCGTTTCAGTCCCATTCTCGGGATCGACGACGAGCGTTAGCGCGCCGCCCCGGCTTTTCGAGATCCTAGAGAATTCCAGGGGAAGGCTCGGCCCGTCCCAGAACCAGGGTCCACACTGACTCAAAAAGGGTAAAAAACTTGGCCGCGTATCCCAAAGTAGCGAGCCCCATCCCAAAATTGCGATCTTAGCAAGAAATGCTGATTGCTGACCTTGGATTGAAGATAGATCGCATGGCTCATCAGATGAACCAGATTGCGAATGCCATAAATCCGATCGCCCTAGATCGGCCACGCCGAAGCGCCAAACACCTGCCAGACGACTAACAGCACGACGATCAACTGGGAACTTCTCCCAGACCATCCGATTAACTAGCGAGTTTAATCCGCGACTTGGGAGGTCAGCCAGTCTTGCGAATTGCCCCGGGCGGAAACTGCTCCGCAAAAGTACGTTTCGGCGGGATCTAGTCTAGCGGCCCGCCTTGACGAAGTCGCAGCAGCAGCGCGGGCGCTTTGTACCAAGGTCCTGCACTCGCGTGGAGCGGGCGTGTCACTCGTGTTTCATAGCTGCTGTAGTTGGCCATTGTGGCCCCTGCTTTACGATCTTGTAGCTGGAGAGAGTAAGATGGACCAAGCCGACTGGAAACTTCGAGTTTTCTATCAATATCAGATCGCAAAGATCGCGAAGCTTGCCAGAGAACAAACCCACCCCGCCGCTCGAAAACGTCTCAATTTCATCTTAAACCAATATATCGACATGTTGCTGGTCATGCCGAGGCCAAGCGAACGGGCGAAAGGCGTTGAAACGAGAATGCTGCCCATGTTCGTCACACGGCGGCGTAGGCGCCTTGGTTCCGTAAGCGAGGCAGGTCGGCCGGCAATCCAGTCGTCGCCTCAGTCGAACCGGCTAGCTGGCGCCGACCGCCAGATTGGCCAGCAGGTACAGTAATCCTCTGCGTCCTGGCGGGCCCGCTCCGCAGAACTGCGGTGACGCGCTACCAAAGCTTCCGAGACGCGCTGCCAGCATGGCGCACCGTCTGACCCTGCGCGCCGTCTGCTCAAGCCTCCCCCGGTCCGTGCCTCATGCGGAAACGATCCCTGAGACGCCCGCGCGGCTGCCGGTCCGTCCTTCGATGGGGTCAGCTGGCGAGTATCATCATGGTATGGTATCATCACGACCGCATACCATATACGGTCTCGTCGACCTGCGCGCGGCGGTCGAGCCTCGACAATATTCATCCGGAAATCAGCGGAGCACGATTAATGCGGTCATCGCTACGTCGTTTCCACAGCCTGCACTCGCTCGTCCAGTTGGCCCGATTCATCAGCCGCGCTCCGGATACGCACGCGTTCCAACAGGTCGACGTCGCGCAGGCCGCACTGGTTGCCAGCTGGCGCACGCTCTTGCAGAGCGGACAGATCCTGCCGTTCGACAGCGTCGGCTTCCAGACATACTCCGAGAACGAGGAGGATGGGATCCTGCTCTATATTTTTACCGTCGCAGGGACAACCAACAAAATCGTGGTCGAGATCAGCTCACAGGATGGCCGTATCTGCATGGCCTCGAACCTGATCATCCACCACCGATGGTCCGGTTTTCTTTTCGACGGCGATTCCTCGTTTGTGACGAACGGGCGCCGGTTTTTCGGCCGCCATCCGGCCACGAGATCGTTTCCGCCGACATTCGAGGCTCGCTGGTTCGATCGGGACAACGTCAATTCGATGCTGGCCGAGCTCAACGTTCCCTCGGAGATCGATCTGCTGTCTCTCGATGTGGACGGGAATGATCTTTACATCTGGGATGCCCTGAGCGTAACGCGTCCGAGAGTGCTTGTGTGCGAGTTCAACAATATCGTGCCTTCGGACCGGTCGGTCACAATTCCGTACAGCCCTGATTTTAGGTGGCAGAAGCTGCCCGCCAAGCATCAGTTCTTCCGCTCCGCAAGCCTGTTGGCGTTCACGAGGGTGTCCCGGACAAAGGGGTATCGACTGGTCGGATGGAACGCGCTGGGGTACAACGCCTTCTTCTTGCGGGACGATGTCGCTCGAGACATCTTTCCCACGCGCCCGCCGGATGAGCTGGACGGGAATCCCTTCACGATAGCAATGCGGAAGATGCATTGGCAAAACATCGCGCACTTGCCTTGGGTGGAGATATAGCCGAGCGCGCAACGAGAGACTCGGCGCCGCTCCTGAAAACACTGGTCGGGAGGAACTTAAACTAGCAGTTTGCTGAAAAACATTAAAGATTGAAGCTCTTCCCGTTGTTTGACTGGATTTCCGAGGGCCGCTGGGTGCGATTTTGGGTTTTCGGTTAGGCCCCAGCCTCAAGCGGCGATGAGTTTTGGGAGGCGAATCAGATTGTAGGCGATGAGATTGAGCACGAAATCGACGCCGACCCTAGCGATGCCTCGATGTTTGGTCTTGCGCATCGTGCCGCGCTGCTTGCCCCAGCCAAAGATGCATTCGCTCATCGCGCGGCACGACTGTGAGATGCGGTAACCGATGTGGCGGGTCGTGCAGCCATCAATCGCGCTCTTGCGATGCTTGCCGGTCTTGGTCAGGCTGTCGTTCTGCGCAACATGTGGCGTGATGTTCATCTCGCGCAGCGCCGCAACATGATCGCTGGTGTCATAGGCCTTGTCCTCGCCAACTGTGATTCTTCGGCCCGATGGTCTGGCTTTCTTCTTGAGCATCGCCTCTGAGGCGCGCCGCTCCGCCGTGCTGTTGGCCTCCGTCACGGTGCCGCCAACAGCTAGGCCGTTACGGTTCTCTATGACCGCATGACCCATATAGCAGAGCTTGGCCTCGCGCCCGTCCGCCTTACGGTAAAGCTTGGCCTCGGGATCGCTTGTGCTTTGGTGCGTGTCGTTCTTGCGCTTCTGGCCGTGAAAGTTCGAGCCGTCACCGTCATCCGAGCCGTCTTTGGGCTTGAAGCTCTTGTGCGAGGCGCAAGCCTCGATGAGCGTACCGTCGACTGAGAAATGCTCATCCGACAGCAAGGGCTTGACCTTTGGATGATCCGACAGCCCTTCCATGAATTTCCGGAACACATCGCCTTGCTGAAGGTGCTCCCGATTTTTGGTGAAGGTAGTCGCATCCCAGACCGGATCATCGGGCGACAGTCCCACGAACCAGCGATACAACAGGTTGTAGTCAAGTTGCTCCATCAGCATCCGCTCCGAACGGATGCCGTAGAACACTTGCAGCAGCAGGGCACTCAGCAATTGCTCAGGCGGGATCGATGGCCGGCCCTCAGGTGAATAGAGTTTGCCAAAGCTATGGCCCAGCTCCCTCAAAACCTCGCGAACGAGTTCACGCACCTTGCGCAGCGGATGGTTCGCCGAAATCCGCTTCTCCGGCTGGATGTACGAGAACATACCGCCCTGATCCGGGAACCGTCCCCGCATCCCAACCCTCCCGCAGAATCGCTCTGCGAAAAGTGAATCACCGGCCCTCCGCTCTGGCGAGCTTTTTCAGCAAACTGCTAGAGCGTTTTCAAGCGAAGTGGGTACCGGTTCGCGTGAAGAAAACGCGTCAGAACAAGCGAATAGAGCCTCCGTTCCGATTCAATCGGAACGGAAAACGCTCCGGCTCGGGATCAATGCGGTCTGACGCGAGCGTACGCGATCATCCGCCGTGCCACCGCCTCCGCAGCCGGAAACCTCCTGATGAGATGCTTTGCGTGATCGTAGCCTGCGGCGGGCACTCCGCGAACCGACAGGGCGGCGGTCAACTCGAGCAGAGGTCTTTGCTCCGTCCCGAGACGCCTCTTGTGCGGATAATCGCCGATCGAGAAATCGAACGTCGTGTAATGCTCCTGGTGTAGCATGCGCATTGTCTGCACGATCACGAGCCGGCCTGGGGAGCAGTCCGCCCACGCGCCGGCCGCCGAGGAGATGCGGATCATAATGTAGGTCGGCGGCCGGGCAAGACCGAGTAAGGCCGAGACGACTTCGCCGCCGCAGGTCAGCGCCGTCAGGATGATCTCGCCGCTGCCGACTCCATTCTCTACGAGCGAGCGGTAGAACGCGGCAATCGCGGGATTGTCGAGCAGATAGGGGGCGCTCCCGCGCTGGTGCCGCATACGCTGCTGAACCTCCATCGCGGCCATGACCTGTGCGGCCTCCGTCTGGTCCCGGACCCTGCGGAAAGCCGCTCCGTCACGTTTCGAGAACACTCTCCAGCAGCGTTCGATCTCCTTGCGGACCTTTCGGTCCAGTCGCGAAAGATAGTCATCCCATGAGCCGTTGATCGAGAGCTCATTCGTGCCGACGGCGCACCGGCCGCAATGCGGCAGCAAAGTGAGAGGGTTCGGCCGTCCTTCGACCTCGGTCGGCATCTTGGTGAAGTTCACGAGGTCGACATCACCGATGGCTCTTCGGATGGCCTTCCAAAGTGCCTTGGCACCGGTCGGGTCGACGGGGGCGTCAGGGCCGAGTACGGGGGCATTGTAGTCCGAAACGCCTGCATCCGCGAACCGCACCACCCGCAACGGCCCGCTCCGATGCGCGAAGAGCGGCAGCATTGCGACAAGGCGCTGGGTCCGCCGGTCACGTACCGTCAAGAGGATCGGCTCTCCCCCGCATCGCCCCACCGTGCCGTACCAGCTTTCGAGCCAGCGGCCGGCCTGGAACGGCGTCATTGCGGCTCCGTCCGCAAGGGCATCCCAGCGGGACGCCATTCCTGTCGCGTGATTGTCGACGAGAACCAGGAACCGATCGTCCTGATAGGAAGTCACCGCAACCGTCCTCGAATGTTCACCGTCTGGCACGGCCGGGCGATCACGTGATCAGATCGACCACCGCGCCTGGGGCGGCGCGGTCGAGCCGGAACTCGACTGCCCTGCGAGCAAGCCGCGCCTGTCGTATCCAAGAGCCGTTGCACAAGGCCTTCTGAAGGACGGCCTTTGCCCAATACGATGGCCCTTGAATGCTTCGACTGCGCGGCCGCCAGCCGAAGCGATGGCGAAGGAGCCCGTTGGCGAGCGTGACAATTTGCGCGCGCCGGATGGGCTCGGTGAGGAAGTCAATCGTCAAGGAGATGTTCAGGCAGTCCTGGTTCTCCACGCGATGCGGAGCATTGGTCGGCCAGTACACCATCTGGCCCGGCTCGAGATCGTAAGTCAGGGCATACTCGTCGAACCAGCTGTGGTAGGGAATGTCGATCTCGAGGTCGAAGACCGCGATCCTCTCCAAGAGCTCGCACGAGATGAAAGGCTCTTCCGCCGGATAGAGGTAGAGGCGCTTGCGGCCCGCGATCTGCAGCAGGGCCTGTCCGGGAAGGTCGGCATGGTAATGGACCTGCGACCGGGGTGAGGATATCAGAAGGCCGCAGCCGCGTCGCAACGTGACGAAGTCAGGAGCGAGCTGCCGCATCTCGTCGAGCAGCTGCTCAAGAAGCCGCGCATATCGTCCATCAACCTCGTTGAGCCGCCGCATGTTGAGCCAGAGGCGGCCTCGTCCTATGGCCTCGATCACCTCGCGGCCCGAGAGCCCTCCGAGCTCGCCTTCTCGCCAGAGCCTGCGTTGCGTGTTGTCACTCGTTTGAATGATACTGAAGTGCCGGCGGGGATAGCTCTCGATGAGGCTTGCCAGGCCGTCGGCACCGAAGAGATCCAGCTTGTGCAGCTGATGCCCGAATCGAATCGGCTGATGTCCCCACAGGCTGCGATATTTGTCGTGCCAGCCGCGGATGAGACCTTGCTCGCCCATGCCTCAACCTCCGCCGTTCTCGCCGCTCGTCTCGATCACAGATGCACCGATGTGGCTGCGGGCCGCTTCGCATCCGTCGGGCTGCGCCTCGGCACAGCCGACGGTTCCGTGCGGGCACCAGGATTCATCTCGGTGCAGATGTCTTCCCAGTAGCCGCCCGTGACGTCGACACGCGGCAACCGATGGAGCCGGACGTGCCGTCGATCCAGATGATGTTTCTCGGCCGTCACCGCTGACAGGAAGCCGAGCCTCAAGCTCGCTGCGAATTCCCTCTCGCCACATGCCCGAACCGTGCCATAGGGATAGGACAAGTGCTCGACCTTGGTGTCGAGCATGCCCTCAAGAAAGGCACGATTGTCCGCGATTTCCCGAAGCATCTGCTCCTCATCCAAAAGCGAGAGCGGGCGGTGCGAGGAGGTGTGGCCGCCGATCGTGACAAGCGGGTTTCGTGCGAGCCGCTTCAGCGTGTTGCTGTCGAGACAGTAGCGCTCAACAAGATCGTCCATGCTGACGCGATAGACTTGAAAAGTTTCGCAGAGCATTGGCAGGACCGAGAAGTCCTGGGCAATCCAAGCGCAGGTCTGCCGAAGCGCCTTCACCTTCGCCGGAAGGCTAGAACACACAAACGTGCGCTCCATCGCATCGATGCGCACGACGTCATGATTCCTGAAGATCGAGCGCAGCCCCAGCCACCAAGCATTGAGCTCTCGCGTGATCGCTCCGGTCGGAACATACACCGTGAGCGGTGCCGAATATCGCTCCAGAATAACGCGGGCGCGGCTGAACGTGTCGCGGTAGCCGTCGTCGAAGGTAACGACGATAAAGCGGCTCCCCGTCCGGTAGCGGATGCGCCGAAGCGCCTCGTCCAGTGTGACGATGTCCCACCCGGCCGCGATCAGCCCGCGCACGAGCCCGTCGAGAAACCCCGGGGTGCAGCCGGTCCTCAGCTCGTCGTCCGGGTCCTCCTGCACCTCGTGGAACATCAGGATCGCGCCGATGCTTCCGAAGGTGAGCCTGCTCAGCGGCGCGAACGCGCGATGAGCCGAGACGACCGGCAGCAGCCGCCTCAAGATCTCCAGCACCATCGCGAAGCTCCACTCGACATAGGCGGTCGTATGATGTTATACGATAGTTCGTATCGTATTTTAGTGGATGATACGATACGGTAGTCGAAACAGGGATGTCAACTCCACGGCACAAATATCAATGGGCTGAACGGGGCATGCGCCGCTCGGTGCCACTCATGCCCGTCGGGCGCCTTTCAGACGCGCCGCCGCAGTCCGGAGCGGCCGGTCGAGAGCTGCTCGTCCTGCCGCCATCGCCGAATGGAACTGATCATGATATCAGCAACGAGGCGCCGCATATCATCGATGTCACGCAAAGTTCGGCACGATGGCCGCGATCGGCTGATGAGCTCGGTGCGGGAATACTCGGGCCAATACCTGACGATCGTTTCCGGCTCCGCCGCGAGAGTGACGATCCAGGGTGCTTATTTCGTCCTGTTGGCAAATACCCTGTCTCTGAACGAGTTCGGGCTGTTCGCGGGCATTTCCGCGGCCGGCATCATCATCGGGAGTTTTGCGGGGCTTGGCTTTGCGTCGGCCGCCTTCCGGACCGCGGCGACCAAGAGCATCCTTGTCGGCCGCTATCTCGCGGGCATGTACGCGACGTTCCTGGTCTCGACGCCGCTCTGCATCGCTTGTGCCTATCTGCTCTATGAGCTGGCGTTTGCAGGGCGCGTTGCGCTCTCGACGTATCTTGCGATCGCAGTATCCGACATCGTGCTGTGGCGCCTGCTCGAAGCGGTATCTCAGGTTAACAACGGGCTCGGCAAATTCTCCCAGGCGTCCGTGGGACTCGTCATCGGGTCAGGGACCCGGCTCGTCGCGGCGGTTATCTTCAAGCTGACGTTCACGACACTGGACGAGTGGGCACTGATGTACCTCGTCGCGAACGGCGCCGGTACCGCCTTTTACATATGGGCGTTCAGCCCCTCGAGGCGCGTCTGCTTTCGCAGGGTCGCTCCGCTGATCATCGGGAGGCTGCGCGACAGCCTGCTGTTCGCCTTCTCGTTTTTCATCTTCTACGCACAATCGGAATTGGACAAGCTGATAGCCATATTGCTCGTCGATGGCCGCACCGCGGGGATATATGCAATTTCCATGCGAGTCCTGGACTTGACCGGCGTGCCTGTGCGCGGGTTCCTGCTCCTCCTCGTCAGAGAGATCATGCGAAGCGGGGGGCAGAGATCGAAATGGAGTGCGGGGCTCGTCATCGAAGCGGGTCTGGCGGCGATTTCTCTTCTCGGATTCGCTGCAATTGCCCTCATCCTCACTGCGTACCCCATGATCCTGGGACACCAGGTAGCCGAAGCGACGTCCCTCTTCATGTTCATGCCGCTGGTGCCTCCGCTCAAGAACCTGCAGGAATACCACGCCGAGCTTTTCTTCGCCTGGAGGAAAATGGAGGTCCGTGCGTTCACCGCCGTGCTGCTGACGCTGATGAAAGCCGCTCTGACGGTGGTCATTTTCCTGTCCGAGCATGATCTTCGTCACATGGGGCTGATGTTCAACCTGTTGTTTGCGGCGACCTATGCGGCTTCGGCGACCATTCTGTTCCTGACCTTCTACCGCGCTCGACCCGCCGGAGACCTGATCGGAAATGTGGACCGGTTAGACGGCGCGGTCACTCAGCAGGCGCGATAGGCCGCTCGAAAGCAATGTGATAGTCGCCGTGGCTCGGATCCCTGTGGTCACGGGCGAGCGTGGTCAGGATCGCGTTGAAGGAATGGAGAATTCCCCCAAGCAGCGGCCATTCTTCCCGGATCTTTCGGTAGTTCGGGCTTTCGTACGAGTTGTAGGCGACCAGCCTCAGGCCTAACTCTTTGCAAAATGCCCGGAGCTCGTCGGGGTCTACAATCCGGTGGAATACGACAGGGAAGGGTGGAGCGCCGGGTTCGCCGGCATTCTGACAGTGAAGGATGGCGCGGTAGAACCACACGTGAAACCAATGCGGGGTAAACCTTGTCACCAGCCCGGAAAAAGATCGGGGATGTGGCGCCCCGATCAGGAGCACCCCGCCGGGGACGAGCGCGCCATGGAAGAGCCTGATGGCGTCGTCGGGCCTTGGGAGATGCTCGATCACGTTGTAGCAGACGATCAGCTCGAAGCTGTTGGGTGGGAACACGGTGGACTGGATATCTCCCAGGATCCTCTGATGAGCATAGGTGTTGTTTCGGATCTGCATCTCATCGATGTCGACAACAACGATTGTCGCGCGTTCGCTCAGCTCCTTCGGCAACCAGCTTGTGGATCCGCCCCCAGCCTCGTAGAGCCGAATGGCTTTTGATCCAAAGCGATCCTTCAAGAGCTTGCAAAGGGCCGTGAGGGTGTCACCGTTCTGCGTGTCCATGTGCGCCTCGATATGCGAGCTCTCATTCGCCGGGAGCAAGCGGCCGGTCGGCCAGGGAACGAGCCGGCGGCGTGGCGGAATAGAGCGGTGCCGGAGTTTCTCCTGCCGAGGTCGCGTGCTCGTGCGCCGCTCAGTCGTGCCGCCAGGCGATGGGCCGTGAATTGGGCTCCCGCGACGAATCGCATCACCGGCCCGAAGCTGTTCGCTGACGCCGGACCGACGAAATACAGTCCGGGAACCCTCGATTCGAAATGCGGCGACAGAGCGGGGGCGTGATGGGCGGTGTCAAGTCGCGACTGCAGCGGCGCGCTGAGAAGGCTCATGCGCCGCACGTCGGTCTTGAAGCCAGTGGCCGCGATCACGTGATCCGCGGCCAGGCGCTCGGTCTTGCCATTGCGATGAATGTGCACCTCGATTCCACCCTTGCGGCTGGTGGCGTCCAGGATTCGACAACCATGGATGTGGGGAACGTGAGAAAGGCGCTCCTTCATGAACCATCCGCCTGCCGGACCGAGATAGCTTCCCGCGATCGACGTCCGCAAGTCTCGCGGCAGCAGATGAAACATTTGGGGCAGGCTTGCATAGAACAGTGATCTCCAACCTGGACCAATCGTGGACAGCGGACGCTTTGCGCGGTGCCACAAGGGGCGGGGGAGGCGCATCTTGTCATGGACCTCGACGGCCTCGCGGCGGGACACGAGCCGCGCCGATGCGCCGCATTCATGCAGCAGGACGGCAAGGTCGATCGCTGACGCGCCGCCGCCGATCACGATCACCTCGCGCCCGCGAAAGCGCTCGAGATTCCGGTGCGCCGAACTGTGAGACACCAGCTCGATCGGGACGCCGAACAGTTCCGCCGGAGTGTGCTCGGAGCAGGTCAGCCCGACAGCGATGACGACGGCTCTCGCCCGCATCGCCTCGCCACCGGCGACCTCGACGCTGAAGCCGGCCGGCAACATGGCGATCCGCGTCACGGGCCGGCAATCCAGCTCCGGCACATATCGCCTTTGAAATGCCAGTCCGTAGCTGCTGAATACGTCGAGCTCGACGGGCAGCCCGAGATGCTCATACGCGTGTCCATTTTCTTCGCAATATTCCCGCAGCGAGTAGGCCCTGCCGGGCGCGCAGAGATTTGATGCAAATCCTTCAGATTTGAGGAGCATCCCTTCGGGCATCTGCGTCAGCCATGCCTTCATCGGCTCCCCGAAGATCCGATGCTCCACCCCGTTGGCGCGCAGGCTGGCGGCCAGCGAAAGGCCGTATGGCCCGGCCCCGACGATCACCACGTTGGTGTCACTGGCCATCTTTGGGCACCCATCGCTTCGAGCCTGATCCGGAAAAGAGTGTAGCGGTTTTCCGAAAGATCACGCTCAACCAAGAACTAAGCGGTCACTCGCAGGTAGATATTCCCGTTCGCCACTCGCGCTGGAGCGCATCCGCACTTTGCGGACCGCCGCCCACCAGGAGTTTTCGCCGGCTCCACGCATTCCGAGGCATGCCCGGATGAATGCGGGCTCGTGCCACGGAACGTCGTGGGGGCCAGACGCAAGATGCGGGCTTGCAGGGTTCCTGAGCCACTCGTGGGGGAACAGCGCGATTGTCTCATCCGGGCGGTAGACTTGCCGGGCACGTCCGGACAGGCCGGTCACTCGCGAGAACAACATGCCGAGCAGATCCACGCGCCAATTGAGATGGCATGTGGGAGTGACGCGCGGATTGACCTCCAGCAGGAACGCGCGACCGTTCGGATCAATGACGAAGTCGTACCCGCAAAATCCGCTCAGGCCCAGGCGGGCGGTGAGGCTGCGCGCCGCGGCCTCGATCTCCGGGTGATCGATCATTCTCACCACGGTCGCAGGACCGGCTTCGCATGACACCTCGGTTGCCTCGACGCTCAGGCCGGCGATCACCGTGCCCTGCCAGCACAGGAGGGCGCGACTTGCTGGCCGGCCTTCAATATGCTGCTGAATCGTGACGCGCGGCTCTGGAGCCGCCGCTCTGTCGCCTCTTCGAAAGCCTGCGGAGCGCAGCCGATCCAGCAGCAGTGCTTTCCTGCGGATCGCGTTCAGCTCCAGGTACGCCGTCCAGGCGTCCGCCCTTGCGCGGGCGATCCGCACGCCGGCCCCACCGGTCGTGCCATCCAGCTTCAGCACAATGGGGAAATCCGCCGTGGCGAGCTCGCGAGAAAAGGCCGCCCTGTCGACGATCTCCACGGTTCGAGGACAGCGAATCCCAAGCGCCGGCGCAATCGACATGATCGCGCTCTTTTCCGTCAGTCCGTACCATCGGGGATCACCAAGCGAGTGCTCGATCAAGGCGACCAGCGGCTTTGCCGTCTCAAGTCGCGACCGGACAAGCCGATGATGGAGCGCTTGAAGGATCCGCACGGCCACGTCGTCGACGCAGATCACGAGCGCCGGCTGCCACCGCCTCATGGTTCGCGCCAAGGTAAGGTGCGGCATGAGCCAGCTGAACGCGAACGTCTCGTCGGCGGTTCTCGCCCTCCGCATCATGTGAAAAGCCGGACAGGCTGCGGCCACTGTAAACCCGGTCCTCCGGAGCTCCGAGCACATGCGGGCGCCGAGCTCCCATTTCTCGACCGCCAGGACCATGACCCTATGGCTTTGCACGACCAGCACCGGCGTAACTCAGTGTGGGATTATTGAACGATACCACGTTCTCTGCGTAAACGGTATAGTATCTTTCGAACTATGATATCGAATGATCTCATGCTATCGTTAAATTGTCACCGCGGGACCCTGCCGGCCGCGCAGGCGGACGGCGCGAGGACCGGAAGCGAAGCGGTCGATCGAAGCCTTGGCTGCCGCGCACCCGCGGGCGGCGGGGCCAGTCGGGATGACGCAAGCCCCTTCGAGATGACGAGAACGGCTCGCATGTCCGGCATCAGCGGGAGAATCCTGAGCACCAGTGCAGACCTCGATCCCCTCGAGGTGGGGATCGTTGTCTGCATACCCACGTTTCGCAGGCCTGCCTCACTGCGGCGCGCTCTTCGGTCGCTCACCGATCAGCGGGCCCAGTTCCGCTTCGGCTGCGTCATCGTGGAGAATGACAGCAGGGATCGCGAGGGTGCGGCGGTGGCGGCGGAGTTCATCGAGAGCGGTCTGCTGCTCGGTTTCTGCGTTCTCGAGCCGCGGCGTGGCAACTGCATGGCGATCAACTGCGCGTTCACAGCGGCGCGGGACGCCTTTCCTCATGCACGCTATCTGGCAATGATCGATGATGACGAGTTTGCCAGCGGCGAGTGGCTTGCACGCCTTGTCCAGACTGCCGACCGGAGCGGTGCGGATGTTGTCGGCGGTCCCGTATTCCCGCA
>WNFO01003773.1_pt1 | contig 12976 bp, 10 predicted proteins | sample 5400251 | NCBI WGS metagenome assembly WNFO01 (sample SAMN13153354, study PRJNA577476) | soil metagenome | isolation source: 100 cm saprolite under Madrone tree | place: USA:California | collected 2016-06-14 | reverse complement strand
CGCCTCGCCCAATGTGCACGCACCCGCCTGCGCAGCCAGATGCGCACCCCGCGCCCCCTGCCCCAGGTCCCGGCTTGCTGGCGCGAGCCTTCAGCCACAGCGTGAAGGCGTGGCTGCAGGTAGTTCTCGGCATCGTGTTCATTGCCTCGTCGCTCGCACCACTCGGCGCGAGCCTCTTCGTGAGCGCAACATTCGAAGGCGCATCAGGGTCCTCTCAGACCGTTCAACTCTCAGCGCGCCGAACCGGCCGGAAAAAGGAATGCGTCCGGATCGAGCCGGGTGAAGCCGATCGGCCCGTCGCCAGCAACTGAGATGATCGCATCGAGCATCTGCTGGGTCACTGCAATCAGCGAGCGGCCATAGGGCGCGTTGTCGATCTTGCGCGCGAGATCGCGGTACGCTGCTATCATGGCCGGATCGGTAATGCCAATCTGCTGCGCGACCGCAGGCCAGACGTTGTCGTCGCTGGAGAGCTTGGCGTATGCCTCGTCGATCATGGAAAACAACTTGTCGACGCCGTCGGGATGAGCGGTCACCCATTTGTCCGATACGTGCCACTGCGAATTCAAAGCCTCCGGGCTGAAGCCCGCTACGTGCATCACGCTTGGAACGTCGATGATTAACCGCTGCTCACCTCTTAGGATCGGTGCCACGCTGAGCGTGCTAAATTGCAACATCCCGTCCACCTCACCGCGCGCAAGAAATTGATTGAGCAGCGGTGGAGAGCCCGGAATCGAAGTGGCGTCCTTCTCGAGATCGATGCCAAAGGCCCGTTTGCCGGCAGCGCGGACGATCAGCCAGTCAAGAAATGTAGTCCCGAAATTGCCGACTTTCTTGCCCTTCAGGTCGGAGAAATGCTGAATCGGCGAGCTCGGTTTGGTGACAATGAGATTGTTGTAGCGCTGGCGGCCGTGAAATGCCCGTAATCCAATGCCGGCTTTGCGCTGGCGCATGAGGTCGACGAACGTGCCGGGGGATGCGTCGATCGTGTCTCCCCGCAGCATCACGTATTGCTGACCGGGCGCCGACAGTTCGACTTGCTGCACGGCGAGGCCGTGCTTTTTGTCGATCCCGAATTGCTGGATGATGTAGGTGACGTCCGCTTGGCCGGCAGATTTGATGACGCCGATGCGGATTGGAATTTCGTCGGCCCCCCGGCCGTGGGAAGGAGCCCCCGCCAAGGCCGCGAGCACCGCCATTCCTATTATCCGCCTGCGTGACATGATCTTGCCTTTTGATCCCAGGGCTCAAGCGTGGAGACGCCGCGCCCGGCGATTCGACCGCCAACGACGCATTCCGATAGATTGCCGCCGGAGAGATATAAAAATCCAAACGCGCTGCCTAATTCGCCAGCCGAATAGAGCCGCTGGATCGGCTCCCCGAATACGTCCAGAATCTGGCGCCGCGCGTTGTGCACCGGGCCGCCCTGGGTGTTGGACACCATCGGCCAGATTTCGCCGACATAATAGGGCGGCGTCTCGATGGGCATCATCGTGCCATGAGGGCGGCCAAAGTCCTCGTCGCGCCCCCGCTGGCATGACGCGTTCCACCGGCCGATCGTCGCGCAGAGCGCCGCCGGAGCGCCGCTCATATGGAGCGCAAGCTCCTCCAAGGTGTCTGCCTTCTTCAGGATACCGAGCTCAGTCTCGCGCAGATTGTCTTCGCTCCATTCGAAGTCCAGGCCGGCGGTGTTGTAGATCGCTTGCCCTACCGGATAGAGCTTGCGGCCGCTCTCATCGAAGATCAGACGCGAGGGAATGCGTGGGAAAATCTGACGGGCCGAATCGTAATATTCCATTGGCCGATGCGCAGTGTCCTGGGCGTAGGGCGGGTACTCGTTCATGTAACGCCGCCCATCCTGATCAACGATGATCCAGCCCATCTTGACGGTGGCGGCAGCTTCACGACCAGGGAACCAATCCGGCAGGCGTTTTACACGTAACGACAAGGGCGTCTTAGGATCGGGATATTTGAACCCATAGGCACCATGGTAGTGCCACATGTGCCAAAGCGCGGCACCGATATCCTGCGCCATGCGGATGCCATCGCCTGTATTTGCCGTCGTGGCGACTGGCAGCACCGGCGCCTTTTCCCAGTATTGCGCTTTCATCTCAGCGTTGGACTCGAAGCCGCCGCATGCGAGGATGACCCCACGCCGCGCCTTCACCGCGATGACTCGTCCGTTTTGATCGCGAAAACAGACACCGAGCACCTCGCGATCGCCGGTCGCGATGAGGCGCTCCGCCACGAAGGCGCAGCGCACCTCGATGTCGCGCTCTGCGATATTGTCTTGCAGGACCTTCATCACGCGCCAGCCATTGCCGGATCGGCCGCCGCGAAAATGCGGGTACAGGGCCTGGGCGTCGTCGAAGCCTGGGATTTCGATGATGTTGGCGTCGTAGAAGGTGTCGTGGCCGGGGAACGGATAGTTCCCGCCGTTGTGGCGGATGCCCACTTTTGCGCCATTCACCTGCGCAAGATCGCGGATTTCCTGCTCTATCTTGGTCATACCGTCCGCAAGCATGCGGACAATATCGTCAGGCGTCCGTTCGGCGTTAGTGGCCTTCAGATACGCGAATGCGTCGTCGACATTGCGGGCGCAACGCATCGAGCCGTAGGAGCAAATCGAGATGCCGCCAGGCACCGCCTGTTTTTCTGCAAGCAGCACCCGGCAGCCCGCATCAGCCGCGTGGATCGCGCTGAATGCGCCTGCAAACCCGAAACCGACAACGACGACATCGAACGTCTCGTCGAAGTCGGGTATGCGGCTGTTTGGCAATCCGTTTCTGACCATCCTCCGAACAGCTCTTATGGAAAAAGGAACGCTGCGGGATCAACAGTGGTGATGCCGACGGCCTGTTCGCCTGCGATTGCGATAATCGCGTCGAGCAGTTCCTGAGTTGGCTTGATCAGTTCAGCTTTGTACGGCGGATTGTCGACGCGTCGTTCCAGGTCCCGATAGGCGGCGGTGATCGCCGGATCGGTGACGTTGATCCTTTGTGCGAGGGCGGGCCACAGCCCGTCGTCCCGCTTGAGTACCGCATACGCCTCGTTCAACATCGCCGGTAGCTTAGTGACCGCCTCCCGATTCGCCTTCACCCATCTCTCCGTGATCATCCACTGCACGTAGAACAGGTCGGACCGAAAGCCGGCCGCTGTCATCAGCGCGGGCAGGTCAGTGAGCATCCTCTGTTCGCCACGAGCGATGGGGGCGAGTGTCAGCGAGCTGAACTGCAGCGTCGCGTCAACCTCGCCTCTCGCCAAAAATTGGTTCAGCAAAGGCGGTGCGCCCGGCACCACACTAGCGTCGGTCTGAAGATCAACGCTGTAGGCCTTCTTGCCCGCAGCGCGCGCGATCAGCCAGTCAAGGAAGGTCGTACCGAACGAGCCAACCTTCTTGCCCTTGAGGTCTGCAAACTCCTTGACCGACGAGTTGGGTTTGACGACGAAGATGTTGCTGTAGCCCTGGAAGCCGTGAATCGCCTGGATGGCGTTACCGCCCTTGCGCTGGCGCAGCAGGTCGATGAAATTGCCGCCAGCGATGTCGGCCGCTCCCGACCGGAACATATTGTATTGCTGACCTGGTGCTGCGAAATCGATGATTTCAATGTTGATTCCGTATTTCTTGTCGAGACCGGCTTGCTGAATCGCAAAAGGTACTTCGGTCTGACCCGCCGAGCCGATGACAGCGAACCTCAGCGTCGGAGCGCCTTGGCTTCGAGCGCCGCCGATGTCCGCGACCGCCGCAACCACAACGGCGAGACCGAGCGTCGCGAATGCTTTCCGGGCTGTCATGATTTTCTCCGCCAGCTCCAAAGCTTCCTGCACCTTAGCGCGCAGACTACACGGTCTTATCGTCCGACCATTCCACGATGTCGGGACTGGTCGGCCGGTATGTCAGGACTTGAAGTTCAAAACCCTCGTTGTCGCTCAGCAGCACGCTGCGGGCCTGGGCTTCTTCTAGATCAATCGGCCCGCGCTCCCATTTCCACCCCTTGTCGACCAGCGATCTTGCCGCTGCGTCGACACCGCTGCTGCGGAAGGCGACATGCAGAAAACGCGGCGCCCCTCTGGCGGCGCCCCTGTTTTCGATCAGCTCGAGCTTCATGCCGGTCGGATCGCCGACCATGGCCATTCGGGTACCGCTGCGCTTCGCGGTCGCGCGGCGTAGCAACTTCATGCCGCCAGTCCTGACAAGCTGCTCGACATAATAGTCGAGATCGCTCACCTCGATCGCGACATGATCGAGTCTTTCAAGGTTCATGGCCGCCTCATTGCAGAGCGCAGCCGGCCACGGCTGAGCAGATCATGCGGGTCGAGTTCCGATTTCATCTTCACGATCGGAGCAATGTCGGAGAACAGGCCATTGTCCTCAATCACGTTGGTGTGCGAGTTCTGATATTTGATGTTGTTCGCATCGCAGAAGCGCAAGACTTCGTCGACCTTGCCAGGTTCAAAGCCGTTGCGCACCACACACAGCGCGGCGGGGAGTGAGTCGCCGCTCATGCCGAGCGCGCGCAGCATCCACTTCGAGCGGATGAATTTCATCTCGACCAGAAGATCGTCGCCGAACCGCTCCTTGAGCAGCTTGACGGTTGCCTCGGGCTCCGCGGGATCATAGTAGATGTGGCAGAAGGCGGCCTGGGGCAGGTAGCGCTTCACCCACAACATGCGATGACCGTAGACCATTTGTGCGATCGACGGCTTGCCACGGGGATCGACTTTCCATTCCTGCCATTCGACGAGTTCGCCTCCGTGGGTGGCGACGAGCTTACGGATTTCGGTTGTTTGCTCGCGATCGAAGATCATCAGAACGCCGGCACCCGGTCGACGTACCGAGGCGAGCTGGCGCACGCCTGCCATCAGAGCTGCCTCCTGGGCAGTGGCAACGCGGACACTATAGCGCAAGGCATTGGAAATCTCGTTCACGAAGGCGGATGCCTGCGCGAAGGTCGGATGAAAACTCACCGCCTCGAGCCAGTCGTGGCTCGCAACGGTGCGCATGGTGATGTTGGTGCAAATGCCGATCGCCCCGAAGGTGTGCAGAAGCGGATTGACTTCCTCGCCCCGCAGCGTCAGCGTGCGCGGGTTCTCTTCGACTGTGACTACGCGCACCTCATCAACGAGGTCGTCCCACACCGCGCCATGCATGCTACTGCCGATGCCAGCATGCCCCCCACAAAGCCAGCCACCAATCGTTGCGACGGAGTAGGTCGTTGTGAGCACCGGCAATTCGCGGGATCTGGACCGTGCAGCTCTTTCCATTTTTCCCTGCACCGTGCCTGCCGGCGCGCGCACAGTATTGTCCCGGAGTTCCGGATCGCCGGTGAGCCCGCGGAAGTCGACGATGAGCCCGCCTTCCTCCGGCGTGAGCAGGCCGAAGTTCGACGTGCCGGCGCCGCGCGGAGTCAGGGGGACGCGGTTGCGCGCGGCGATCCTCGCGAGCGCGATCACGTCCTCCTCGCTTCTCGGGCGCACCACCGCCTGGACGCCGAGGCCTTCGCCCTCCTCCTCGGTGCGCCGCTCGATCTCTCGCTGGAGGATCGGCGAAAGCCAGGACTCATCTCGCATCAGCCGCAAGATCTCCTCGCTTGAGGAGGATACGGCTGCATCGCCAAGCGTTTCGCGCAGCTCTCGCACGACCATGGTCCGCGGATTGTCCATGCTGCTCCCTCAGCGGCCGCTCAGATTATGCCGCGGCCTCCGAAGATGCACCCGTGCCCGCATTGCGATCGATGAAACCGCGTACATGCGCGGCGATTTCAACAAGGCGCGGATCATCGATTCGGCGCGGGCGGGGCACATCCACAATGACCTCCGCGACCACCGTACCGGGATGCGCACTCAAGACGATGACCCGCTCGGCAAGATAGCATGCTTCCTGGATGTTGTGGGTGGCAAACAAGACTGTGCGTTCCTTTAGGGCGCACAGCGCGACGAGTTCTTCGCGCAAGTGCGCCGCGGTAAGTTCATCAAGCGCCGAGAATGGCTCATCCATCAGCAGAAGGTCCGGATCGACAGCGAGCGCGCGCGCCAGCGAAACGCGCTGCTGCATGCCGCCTGAAAGTTGCGCCGGAAATTTGCCGGCGGCGGCGCTGAGGCCGACGAGATCGATCATCTCGTTGGCGCGCCGGCGCGCCTCGTGTTTTGCGACCCTGCGTGCTTCCAGCACAAAGGCGACATTGTTGCGCGCCGACTGCCAGGGCAGTAGCCGCGCCTGCTGGAACAGGCAGGCGAGCGTCGCATCGGCCGGCTCACGGACGAAAGAGCCGTCATATTCGGTGTCGAGTCCGGCGGCAATGTGCAGCAAGGTCGACTTGCCGCAGCCGCTCCGACCGATCATGGCGGTAAAGCTGCCGCGCTCGAGCGAAAGGTTGACGCCTTTGACAGCTACTGTGGTGTCGTGGCCGCCACCAAACGTGCGTCCAATATTGCGAAACACGAGGCGCGCACTCATTTCGCCTCCGCGCGGCGCCAACGGAACGCCCACCGCTCGAGCGGACGCAGCACCCAGAATTCGAACAGCAGCATCAACGCGATGAACGGCAGCGCCGCCGCCATGACGCGCTTCATGTCGACGAGATTGTAGAAATACTGGATGCGATAGCCGACCCCAGACGAGCGGCCGAGCAGCTCGACGAAGATCATGAGGCGCCACGTCAGCGACAGCCCGGTACGCGCAGCAGTGAAGATGAACGGCGTCGTCTGCGGCAGGATGACCCGCCGCAGGATGGTGAATTTCGGGACCGCGAAGGCGCGCGCCATTTCTTGCAGTTCCGGATTGATGGCACGGATGCCGTCCCATACCGCGAAGATCATCGGCGGCGCCACGATCAGCGCCGTGCCGATCATCGCCGCTTGGTCATTCACACCGACCGACAGGTACACGATGACGATAACGACGAGCGACGGGATCGAGGCGCCGATCGTCACCCATGGACCGAACAGACGCTCGACATGCCGCGAGCGCCCGAGCGACGTGCCGATCACCAGCGCCGCCGTGAGCGCGATCAGGAATGCGCCAACGATGCGGAAGGCGGTGATGCCGATGTCCGACCACAGATAGCCTTCGCGGTTCGATTGCTCGACCGCGAGAATTGATGCGATTGGGCCTGGAAGGACATCGGCGCCCACGAGGAAGGATAGCGTTTGCCACACCAACGCAAGGAGACAAAGGGAGGCGATGATATAAAGCGCCGAACGAAAGCGATCCGCCGATGTCATGATCTCAGTCGTAGGCACACCCAGGCCGGGGGCGGCGAGCCACTTAAGTCCTGGTGCGACAATTCGCGGATTGGCGATGCCCGCGGATTCGTCGCGCGGCGCCGCACGTTTTGCGACGGTTGGCATGACGCTCATCAACTCGTCCCGGGCTCCGGATCAAGCTAGCCTTGCTGCCCGCACTATACAATGGCAGTCGGAAGGCTTGAGTCAATCTGAAGGCTGATCTCGGAGCGGTATCGATCGGTTCGCCCGGTGCGCAAATGATCGCTACGGCCCGGTTTTCTCCGCGCCTTTGAACTCGGTCGCCCGCCTGAGCATCGTCAGCACCCTTTCCGAGGGCCCGGCGATCTTCTCGACCATTGCCTGCAGCTCCTCGCCGCCCATCGGGTTGATGTAGATGTTGGCCTGCTTGGCCGCCTCGATGAACTGCGGATCAACCAGCGTCTCGTCGAATGCCTTGCGCAACGCTCTCACTCTGTCGGCAGGAACACCCGGAGCGGTGAGAATCGGCCGTCCGATGGCCACGTCGCCGGAGAGAATTTCCAGAATTTGGCGCTGGCTTTCACTCTCGCCGAGCTCGCTCCACAGCGGCACATCGGGCAAATCCGGCTCGCGTCTGGGGCCGACCTGGAACAGGATATTGATCTTGCGATCGCGCACCCAATCCGCATGTGTGGATTTCATTGACGCCCAGGAATCGCTGCCGCGCCCGTCCAGCTCGCGCCGCTCCACTGCCAAGTTGATGTCGCCGCCCCCGGAATAGCCCGGCACAATCTTGAACTTGGTGCCGAGTAGATTGTTCGATACCTGCGGATAAAGCACTGAGGGAGAACTCGCCCCCGTCGCGCCAATGGAGACTGTTTTCTTCTTGGCGTCGTCGATGGTCGCCACGCCGGACGCGGCCGATACGAACATGATGTTGTTGACCACCACCAGATTGCCGATCCAGTTGAATTTGCGTGCGTCGAACTGAATGCCAGGCTGGCCAAGCGCCTGGTCGGTCGGTGTCGCCTGGCCGAGACACGCGAGTACGGTGCCATCCTTGGGGGCGACGGCGTAGAGCCAGTTCGCCGCGCGCCGGCTGCCGGCGCCCGGCATGTTCTGAGGCACGACCGTGGGATTGCCGGGAATATGCTCGCCGATGAATCGCGCGAATAGACGAGCATAGATGTCATAGCCACCGCCAGTGCCGTAGCCGATAACGAAGTTGATCCGCTTGCCACGGTAGAAGTCCGCGACGTCGTCGGCAGCGGCCAGCGAGGCGGTGGCGCCAAGCAGCGTTGCGGCAACAAGCATCGTGAGGGCTAGACGGCGTTGCATGAACAATTCTCCGTCACGGCGACGGTCTGAACCCAGACTCATAGTAGGCGGACAGGTCACTGCCTAGCCATTCGGTCGGAATGGTCCTGTTCGAGCCCTCGGCTAGTGCTCTGCGATACATGATGCCGCCCGCGGCGGCAAACTGGATCGCGAGGCCGGAATTGTTCTTGTAGTAAATGATCCCCTGGCCGGGTCCTTGACGTGGCGGCTGGCTGACTCGCACTTTGCCCAGGACGAGGTCGCCGAGTTCATGGACCTGCTCCCGCCTGATGACGCCGTCCTTGATCGGGTCGAGCAACTCGGTTTGGTCGTTTTCGATCACGCTTTCCCAGTCGTTGACGATGACGGTGGTTGCGCGCTCATAGGTCCGCCGATCAACTTCAGAGCGCTTGTTGGTGACGTCCGAATTGGCGATCGACACGACCACCTGCCCCTCCTCTAAGGAGTTGCCATCGAACACCGGTTTCATAGCGGTCGTGGCGCAGCACACGATGTCGGCGTTGGCAACGACGTTGCGCGGGTCGTCTACGGCGACCACGTCGACGCCGTCGCGCCTCATATCATGGGCAAAGGCAGCGCGATGCGCGGCACTCGGACTGTAGACATTGACGCGACTGATCGGACGCACGAGTTGGATGGCCTCCAGCGCACAACGCGCCTGCTTGCCGGTTCCGAACAAGCCAAGCGTCGTGGCGTCCGCACGCGCGATCTGATCGATCGCCACGGCCGTTGTGGCGCCGACCCGCATACCAGAGAGTCGGAATTCGTGCATCAGCGCGAGCGGCTCGGCAGTCTCGATGCTGTAGAGAATGACGACGCCCCAATTGAACGCCTGCGGATTCTCATAGAGCCGCCGATCGTTGCCGGCGCTCGGCGGTCTGATGACCTGGGAACCCGCCCGCACGCAGGCTATGCCATAGGACGGGACGGCGCCGACATGGACATTGGCGAGATATTTACGTTCAGGATCGGGATGCCTGGCAAGATAGCGCACGCGCGGGCGGTTGACCGCTGCACCATTAGCGAGATCGCTGAAGGCAACGCGCATCGCCTCAATGCAGTCCCGCATCGGCAGCAGCCGTTTCACATCCTCATCGGTGATGATGATCGTCATGTCCCGCTCTTTGACGACGTTTGGCTGGTGCTGGTGGTAGGCGAGAAATTCACTTCTGGGCTCGGGCAGAGCTCCATGAATCTGCCTTCCGCAGCGAAAGACCAGGCGGCGTGGAAGAGCCGGTAGCTCATCCCACCTTCCTTTCGCATCGGTCATGGACGGGGATGAAAGAGTATGCAAAAGGCGGCCACGCGCCGCTTACTTCTCCAGCGCCAGCGAAACCACCTGAGCGGGTTCAGTCGGGGTGCCGACGGTGAACGCGATGTACTGCTTGCCATTCACCATGTATGTCATCGGCATGCTCCCCATCATGCCGGGAATGGTCAGCTCGGACAACACGGCCCCAGTCTCCTTATCGTATGCACGGACCATGTGAGCCCCACCCCATCCTTCACCTGCAATCAGCAACGTCTTCGTGACGAGAAGCGTAGCGTGCAGGTTGATGCCGCCAGTGTTCGGCAACTTGATGCCGTTGAGTGCCGGATGCTGAGACACGCGTTCAGGTGTCGTGCCGAGCGGCGCCATCCAGGCGAATTCGCCCTTGTTGAGATCGAGCGCCGTGATCCGGCTGTACGGCGGCTTCAGGATGGGCAACCCTTTGACCGACAGGTTGGCGCCCGGACCGCGCGAGAATCTCAGGTCCGATTTCGGGTCCTTGGCAACAGTGATGATCCCGGGACCGGTCTTCGACGGGATGTAAAAGTAGTTCGTTTCGGGGTCGAAGCCCCCGCCCTGCCAGAGCGATCCCCCGGTTCCGCCCGGATTGTACCAACTCCCTTTCGTCGCCTCCAAAGTGATTTCGGACGGGGGCGTGAACACAGGGCCGAGCCGATACTGCTTGGCGATCTTTATCGCTTCAGCGCGAAGCTCCGGGGTATAGTCGATCAGATCGTCCTCTACATAACCCTGGTAATCATAGGGAGGCGGCTTGGTTGGATGCGGCTGCGTCGGCCCTGCGCGCTCTCCGGACACATCGCTTGCCGGAGCAGGCCGCTCCTCGAACGGCCAAACCGGCTGTCCGGTCACCCGATCGAGCACATAGGCATAGGCTTGCTTCGTCAGCTGTACGAGCGCTCTGACAGGCCTGCCGTCAATCGTCATGTTCACGAGAGCCGGAGCGGACGGAAGATCGTAATTCCAAATGTCGTGATGCGTGATTTGGTAGTGCCAGATACGTTTGCCGGTATCGAGGTCGACGCAGACAACGGAATTGCCAAACAGATTGCTGCCCAGTCGGTGGCCGCCATAATAATCATCGGTCGGCGTTTCTACCGGCAGATAAGCAAAACCCAGTTCGGGATCGACGGAAATGGGCGCCCAGACGCCGGTGTTGCCGGTGTATCCGTTAGCCCCGCTTTCCCAAGTATCCGCTCCAAACTCTCCTGCCTTTGGAACCGTGTGGAACACCCACTTCTGTCTGCCGGTACGCGCATCGAAGGCCATCACGTAGCCGGGCGTATTTCTCATTGAATCGGGAGTGAATCCTTCTTCGAGTGCAGGCGGGACAATGACCGTATCGTTGAAGACCATGGGCGGCGAACTGTTGCCGATCCGCGTAACATGGTCGAAGTCGACATGGAGCTCTTCCATGAGATCGACCGCGCCGTTTTTGCCGAAAGTCGTCACCGGCACACCTGTCGCGGCGTTCAACGCTACCAGATAGAAGCCGGTGGTGACGACGAAAATCCGTTCCTCGTGGCCATCCGTCCAATACGCGACGCCGCGACCGGCATTCCTCCTTGGCGCTTTGCGATCGCGGCCGCCTTCGTCCATCCCCATCCACATCCATAACTGTCGACCGGTGGCTGCGTCGATGGCGGCCACTACGCGTTGACCGCCAGCCGCCGTAAACAAAACGCCGTTGGCCATGATAGGGGTCGATTCACTTTTATAAATTGCCAGCCTCGGGTCTCCGTTTCCCTGCGCGGTTCCCCCCAGCGACGGCGGCGCAGGCCCGATCGCTGGCTTCCAGCGCCAGGCGATCTTCAGATCCTTGAAGTTATCTTTGTCGATCTGGTCGAGCGGCGAATAGCGTGTGCTCATCGGATCGCTGTTCAAATATCGCCACTCGCCGGGCTTCGCGGTAACCGATAGCCCGGCCTTTGCCTCCTGGCTCCGCGCCGGCAACGGCCCTACCATCGCGACAAACGGCACCAAGATGAGAGAAATCAGAAACGCTAACCGCGATCGTGCCATGCTTTCCATCCGTTTTTTTCGCTCCGCAATCGCAATGTTCGGCGTCAGCGCGATCTTTGCTTCTCGCGCCGCACACCGCCTTGAGGGCCAATGCTGCGCGACGACCTCCCAGCAGGTCGCAAACACGCCAGCGCCTGCTGTACTTCGGCGACGTTGATCGATCGGGATGAAAGCGTAATCCGCGATCATTCCCGAGGCTGCACGCGGACCATGTACCCGTTGTGATCGACATACCAGACCGAGACCGGCGTGGTGGAATTGTCGATCCAGGTCCTGCGGTCATGCGAGTAGGGCTCCGGCAGCACGTATTCGATCCAGCGGTCCTCTTTGGGATTGAACCGTACCATGCGGCCGCCATGCAGCTCGCCGGCCCATACTTCGCCCTTCTTGTCGGGCTGGGCCTCGTAGAAATCGACGTACGGCGTCGGCGGTGCATATTCGCGGATCTGGCGCGCCTTCACGTCCAATTGCAACAGCGAGCCGCCGCGGCCGCCGAACCAGGGATTTCCCTCCGCGTCGAACCCGCCTCGCGCCGGGGTCGAATCATGCGACGGGCTGTGCAATTCGAGGAGCTTGCCGGTACGCGTATCCATCAGCTCGATCGTGTCGCCTGCTTGCGCCGCCGCGCCGCCGGCCCAGAAGTTCCCGTCGTCGGTGATGATGTTGTCGTAGGGATTGGTAACATTGATGGTGAAGGGAACACGCTGCAGCAGCTGGCCGGTCTTCGAATCGAATTTCTGGACCGCCTTGTTGCGCGCAAACCAGATGCCGCCGTCGGGTCCGATCGAGAAATTGCCGACCCCCGGGGTGTTCATCGGCTCTTGGCCCGGGATGGGCATCTTGATGAAGGTATCGCTCGACGGATCAAACCGCACCACCGTGTGCGCCCAGTTCTCCGACATCCACACGATGTCGTGGGCGTCCACCGTCATGCGGTGGGTGCCGGGCAGGACGCCGGCCGGCGTCGGCGGCACCAGGTGCTCGGTCACGATGCCGGTGCGCGGGTCGAGCACGCCCATGTAGGGGGTGCGGTGGCTCGAATACCAGATATTGCCTTTCGAATCTCCCGACACGTCATGCGCAGAGAGCAGAACGCGCGGCAACTCGTATTCGGTCACCACA
>WNFO01003772.1_pt1 | contig 12977 bp, 10 predicted proteins | sample 5400251 | NCBI WGS metagenome assembly WNFO01 (sample SAMN13153354, study PRJNA577476) | soil metagenome | isolation source: 100 cm saprolite under Madrone tree | place: USA:California | collected 2016-06-14 | reverse complement strand
TGATCGCTGATGACCGGCGTCCAGACTCCGCTCCAGTCCGGCAGCTTGGCAAGCGCCTGCCGGTCCTGCGCACTCGGCGGGAGGTTGATCGCGTCACTGTCCGCCGCGTTGGCGGGCAATGGCGCGAGCCGCGCGCAAGCGATCAGGCTCAGGGCGACAACGATGCGATGGGCGCGTTTCAACATGGCCACGAAGATAACCGGATCGCACTCCGGTTGCCAATCATTCGGTGCACCGGCCCGTTTGGTGCACCAGCCCGTTATTCGAAGCACCGGCCCCGTTATTCGAAAGGCGCCCACCCGTCATTTGAACTTCACGCTGAAGCAGCGATGGATCCGCGCGTGGCGCTCGAAGTCCTTCGGGATGGTTTGGGCGCTGATATCCTCGACGCTCAGGTCCGCGAGCGCCTCCGCATCGAGCTTGAAACGGGTGTAATTGGTCGAGAACACCAGGCGGCCGGACGGGCGCAGCAGCTTCAACGACCGGCGAATCATGCCCACATGATCGCGCTGCACGTCCAGCACTCCCTCCATGCGTTTGGAATTGGAGAAAGTCGGCGGATCCACGAAGATCAGATCGAAGCGCGGGCCTTTGGGCTCCTGTTCCTCCAGCCACTGCAGACAGTCCGCGCGGTACAACTCGTGCTTGGTGTCGCGAAAGCCGTTGAGCAGCAGATTCTCGTGCGCCCAATCCAAGTAGGTATTCGATAGATCGACGCTCGTGGTGCTGCGCGCTCCGCCGGCGGCCGCATATACCGTGGCGCTGCCGGTATAGCAGAATAAATTCAGAAAATCCGCGCCCGTCGCCCATTCGCGCAAGCGGGCGCGCACGATGCGATGATCGAGAAACAGTCCCGTGTCCAGGTAGTCGCGGAAATTCACCCAAAATTTGAGGCCGCCTTCCTGCACGGCATGGCGTTCGGCTTTGGCGTCATGCTTTTCGTACTGCTCGCTGCCCTTCTGCGGCTTGCGCACTCGAGAGTGAACGTGAGCAATCGGCACGGCCAGGACCTCCGGCAGTACTGCCAGCGCCTCGCGGCGGCGCTCCCGGGCACTCTCCTGATTGACGGACTTTGGCGGAGCATATTCCTGCACATACACGTGCCGCGAACCAGGAAGGCCAAGTTCGGGCGCGCCTTGGCCATAGAGGTCGATCGCGAAGGCGTATTCCGGCATGTCCGCGTCGTACACGCGAAAGCAGTGGATGTGCTCACGTTCGGCCCACGGGTCCAGGCGCTGCAGATTCTTGCGCAGCCGATTCGCGAACATCTGGGCGCCGGGCCGGCTCGACCAATCCGCGCGGACCGCTTCAGCCGGCCGTTGCTCACTGGCCTCATTCAATTCGAAGCGCAGCAGGCGGCACTCGATGGTGCCGTTGAAAAATCGATGCGTGCGCTTGGCATAAATCCCCATATTTCTGGCAAGCGGCGGATTGCCCGTGAGAATCGCCGCCTGCCAGCCTTGGAATCGATCGCGCAGCGTACTTCCCAATTCCGAGTACAGGGCCGGGAGCCCCGATTCCGCGCCGATGCGTTCGCCGTAGGGCGGATTGGCCACCACCAGGCCGGCGCCGCCCTTGGGACGGTCGATCTCGCGGAGAGAACGCTTCTCCACGTGCAGCCAATCGGCAACGCCGGCACGCTCGCCGTTGGCGATCGCCATACGCACGGCATCCGCGTCGACGTCGGAACCCAGAATGCAGCGCCGCGCGGCCCGCGCGCCGCGCCGCTCGCGGGCCTCTGCGCGCAACTGCTCCCAGAGCTGCGCATCGTGGCCGCGCCAACCCGTGAAGCCGAAATAGTCGCGGTCGAGCGCCGGCGCAGCGTCCGCGGCGATCAAGGCGCCTTCGGTGAGAAAGGTGCCGGAACCGCACATGGGGTCGAGCAGCGTGCCGCCCCGTTCACAGATGGCCGGCCAGCCCGCGCGCAGGAGCACGGCGGCGGCGACGTTCTCCTTGAGCGGCGCGCGGCCGCCTTCGGTGCGGTAGCCGCGCCGATGCAGACTCTCGCCCGAGAAATCCACGGACAGCAGCGCCGTAGGTCCTTCGACATGCAGATGCAATAGCACGTCGGGTCGCTCGGGCTGGATGTTCGGCCGTTCGCCGGTGGCGTCGCGCAGATTGTCGCAGACCGCGTCCTTGAGCAGCTGGGAACCGTAGATGGTGTGCCTGATCGATTCGTTGCCGCCGCTGCAGTCGCAGGCCAGTGTCGCACTTAGGCCAAAATGTTCCCGCCAGTCGATTCGCTTGACGGCTTCGTACACGTTCTTCGAGCTGCTCGCATCGATCGATCCCAGGCTCAGCAGCACGCGGGTTGCGGTACGCGACCACAGGCAGGCGCGATAGCCCACTTGCAGAGTGCCCTGGAACTTCACATCGTGGCTGCGCTCACGGACATCCTGGGCGCCGAATTGCGCGAGTTCCTCGGCCAGGACCGAGGCCGCGCCCACCGGCGCCGTTGCGATCCAATAGCGCACGTTGTCGTTCACGTGCGAATCGTACTACCGCGCACGCCGAGCCGATCAAACATTTGACGGTGCAATGTCGCGGTATTGGCTCGAGGCTTAAGGTCGCGCGACCGAGGGTATCCGATCGCGCGACTCTCGCCGACTACTTAGAACGGCAAACCATGCGACTGAGCGCCCATGCACATGAGCATGGGCAGGGAGAGGATGAAATTGATGCGCGATGCCCGGCCCGCAATCTTGCGTGCCGCCGCCTTCTCCTCATCCGTCGCCGGCACGATCCCGAGGATTTTCTTTTGGTTCGGCCAAATGAAGACCCACACGTTGAACAACATGATCGTGCCGAGCCATGCACCGACGCCCAAGGTCCGGAATCCCGGCTGCAGCGCAAAGGCTAGGACGAGAACGCTCGCGCTCCCGAACCCGCCCAGCAGGTAGATCGCTCCCGACACCCAGGTGACGACCGCGGACCAGCGGAACCATAACAGCGCCCGAGGCGCGATGTACTTGGAGATACCGGCACCGCCCGGTCCGCCCGAGTCGGCGGCCGCGGCCGCAAGCCCCGGCGTCTGCACGACGTTGAAGTAGTACAGGAGACCGATCCAGGTGACGCCGGCGACAATGTGCAGCCACCGGTCGAGATGCCCCCAGTGGATAGAGAGACTCATTCCGCCCGAGGCGGTGAGCCAAATGCTGATGATTATCGCGATCACGACACCGGTGGTGATCGCACCCTTGACGGAATTGAGCGGATGCATGTGATTGATCCCCGATTGTTGGCTTGTGCTTCGATGAGAAAACAGGCTTGCGTACAAATTTAGTTATTGCTTCGAATTGAACGTGTACAGGCGTTGGATGCGCGCCAGCAAACGCGTCTCTTTAGGACCATTGCCTGCCCCGCACATCTCAATTCACGCGTCACATTGTACGCCGCCGCAGGGGCAATGCTATCCGTGCACCCCGGTCCGTCCACGTCGATATCCGCGCGCAGGGGTATCCGTAGGCGGGCATCCCGTGCGCCTGGCCCATGACTTTAAGAGACGGGCCGCTCCGTATGCCGTAGATCGAGCCAATCGAGCTTTGGGTGCTTGGCGAAATAGCGCACCAGAATCCGGTAGATGTCGACGTTGAAGGCCGCGCTCGATTCCCTGGACCCGAGCTCGGCGAGTTCCTCCTCGGTCCGCGCCGTTCCGAGATAGGTCCAGTGATCGACGACGTGCAAGTCGGCGCCCTGCATGTATTCGGGCATGCCGCCGCGCGAATACCGCTCGCGCAGCGCCACTCGTCCCGGAAACGGCCAAGTTTTCAATTTCAACGATGACAAGGCCAGCTGCAGCCTCGTGTTGTGCAGGATGAGCGGTTCCTTGCCCAGGCAGGCGCCCCTGCACTTCCCAACCTGGTATGCAAAGCACGAACCCGCGCCGTCCTCCAGGCCCATCACCTTGAGGCACAGCTGGTGCGCGCGCGCGATGTCGCTTTGCGCCTTGCGCGCATCCTTCTCGGAATGAAAGACGCCGAAGCACTGCATGAGATCGGCGAATTCCACGCCGTCGATGGCCACAGCCTGGACACGGTACACCGGGCCTGAGGGCGTCGGCGAGGTGCGGCCACGCAAGGTGTGGGGCTGCGCTCCGCTCTTGGTGCGTTGGTTGTACAGCGGCTTCTGAATCCTGATCCATTCGGCTTCCCGCAGGATTGCCCCGAGCTCGCCCGCGGTCTCCACCCAATCGACCCGCCGCACTTCACGGCTGAGCCTGCGATCCAAAGAATCCGCCGACTCCGCACTAAAGTAGCTGGACACACGGCTCCGAAGTGAATTGCTCCTGCCGACGTACAGCAAAACATTGTCATCGCCGAAAAATCGATAGGCGCCGGGGCCCTCGGGCAAGTCATCGAGCAGACTCGGCGGCAGGTGGGCGGGCAATGTGTGCGCGCCGAGCAAAGTCTGCACCGCCGCGGCAAGGCGCGGTTCCTCCACGTCACGGCGCAACTTGACCCAGAAATCGTAAAGCACCCGCGCGTCGCCCAAGGCACGATGCCGGGCCCCGCAGGTGAGGCCGTTCCGCTCCATCACCGCGTCGAGGTTGTGCCGCACGTATTCGGGAAACAAGCGTCGCGACAGTTTGACGGTGCAGAGGACTTTTGCGGAGAAATTCATGTCCGACTCGAGGAATTCGCTGCGCAGAAACGAATAGTCGAAACGCGCGTTGTGCGCCACGAACACCGCACCTTGCAGCTTGTCCCGCACGGCTGCCGCGATCTGGCCGAAGCGCGGCGCGCCGGCCACCATCTCATTGCTGATACCGGTAAACGCCTCGACGTACGCGGGGATGGGGCGTTCGGGGTTGACCAGCGAGCTCCACTCTTCGACCAGCTCACCGTTCCTTACGCGAACGATACCCACCTCAGTGATCCGGTCAAACGCCGCGCTGCCGCCCGTCGTCTCCAAGTCGACGAATACTAGATCCTGGGGAAGTCCCTCAGCCGCGACCATCGAGCGACAGCAGGGGGTAGTAGAGATCCGGCCGGCGATCGCGGAACACACCCCAGGACTGCCGGTACCGGCGCGCCTCGTCCAGATCGAAGGCGGCGGTCAGCACCGTTTCCGTCACGCGGTCCGCTTCAGCCACTTTTTCACCGGTCGGCGAGGCGATGAACGATGAACCGTAGAACGTCATCGTGTACTTTTCGCCCTCCTCCGTGCCGATGCGATTCGAGGCGATCACCGGCAGGATGTTGGCCGCGGCATGGCCCTGCATGGTTCGCTGCCAATGTCCGCTCGAGTCGATGCTCGGATCCTGGGGTTCCGAGCCGATCGCGGTGGGATAGAGCAGCATGTCGGCGCCCATCAACGCCATGGAGCGTGCGGCCTCCGGAAACCACTGGTCCCAGCAGATCGCGACTCCGAGCTTCGCATATCGAGTGTCGAAGACCTTGAATCCGGTATCGCCGGGGGAGAAATAAAACTTCTCGTGGTAGCCCGGACCCTCCGGAATATGCGACTTGCGGTAGCTGCCGAGCACCGACCCATCCGCATCGAGGACGACGACGGAATTGTAAAATGCATTGTTGGCGCGTTCGAATACGCTGATCGGCAGCACGACGCTTAAGGAGCGCGCCACGGCGCGGAAATGCTCGACCGCGGGATGCGCATCCAGGGGCTTGGCGAGCTCCAGATGCCGCGAGGAATGATCCTTGCAGAAGTACGGAGTCTCGAACAACTCCTGGATCAGAATCACCTGCGCGCCGCGGCGCGCGGCCTCGCGGATCAATTTCTCGGCGCGCGCGATGTTCGCGTCGCGGTCCCAACTGCAGGCCATCTGAGTGGCCGCCACCGTAATCTTGCTCATAGGGTTGTATGCTACCCGATCGATGGGCCGGGAACCCAGCCGCGAATTGACCTCTGAGTCTGTCACCTGGTCGCTGCGACCCCGTAAATCCGGCGCGCCAGCGCCTAAAAAGTGGGCGGCGAGCTGGCGCTCACGAGCTCGCATTCGTCGCGTCCGACGTTGCGGAAGCGATGCGGCAGTGAACTCTTGAAGTAATAGGCGTCGCCGGGTCCGAGAATCCGCGTCTCACCGCCGACGGTGAGCTCGATTTTTCCCTTGACGATGACACCCCCCTCCTCGCCGGCATGCGTCAGCATCTCCTCGCCGGTATCGGCATTCGGAGCATAGCGCTCGTGAAGGATCGACATATTGCGCTTGGCCAAGCGGCTGCCGACCAGGCGCAGCTCGACGCTCGCGGTACCGATATCGCTGAGCTCTTCCCGCGGGAAAAACACCTGAGGCTGGCCGCCGAGATCCAGGGTGAAAAAATCGGCGAGCGCCATGGGAATACCGTCGAGTACCTTTTTCAAGGAACTAACCGAAGGGCTCACCCGGTTCTGCTCGATCAAGGAGATCAAACCGTTGGTCACGCCGGCGCGCTTCGCCAACTCGCGCTGCGACAGCCCGTACATCTGCCGTACGGCTTTCAAATGGGCACCCACGTCCAGGCTCATAGCGTCTATTATAATAGACAGACGGCCCTACTTTTCGGCTAAAATTGAGCTGAGTGTCGATTTTCCTTATCATTCGAGCCGTTCGATGGCAAATACCGCAAGGATCCCGCAATGAACGCCCAGCTCACCCCTGCTCCTGCCCAAGGCGATCTCGACGCATTTTGGATGCCGTTCACGGCAAATCGACAATTCAAGGCGAATCCGCGCCTGCTCGCGCGGGCCGAGGGCATGTATTACTGGACGGCCGACGGGCGTGAAATCCTCGACGGGGTCGCGGGCCTCTGGTGCGTGAACGCCGGCCACGGGCGGCGTGAAATAACCGAAGCCGTGACGAAGCAGCTCGGCACCATGGAGTACGCGCCGGCCTTCCAGATGGGTCATCCCATCGCGTTCGAACTGGCCAATCGCTTGGCCAAGATCGCGCCTCCGGGCCTCGAGCGCATTTTCTTCACCAACTCCGGGTCGGAGTCGGTCGATACGGCCCTGAAAATTGCGATCGCGTATCACCGCGCCCGCGGCGCCGGCCAGCGCATCCGCTTCATCGGTCGCGAAAAGGGCTATCACGGCGTGGGGTTCGGCGGCATGTCGGTCGGCGGGATGGTCAACAACCGCAAGGTGTTCGGCTCCTCGATGCTGCCCGGCGTGGATCATCTGCCGCATACCTTGGATGTCGGGAACAATGCATTCTCGCGCGGACTGCCCGAGTGGGGCGCCCATCTTGCCGACGCATTGGAGCGCCTGATTGCCCTGCATGACGGGTCAACCATCGCTGCGGTCATCGTCGAGCCCATCGCCGGGTCGGCCGGAGTGGTCCTGCCCCCCATCGGCTATCTGAAGCGCCTGCGCGAAATCTGCGATAAGCACGACATTCTCTTGATATTCGACGAAGTGATCACGGGATTCGGCCGCGTCGGCAAACCCTTCGCGAGTCAAGCCTTCGACGTGACCCCCGACCTCATGACCACGGCCAAGGGTCTGACCAACGGCGCCATTCCCATGGGCGCGGTGTTCGCTCACCGCAAGATCTACGATGCCTTCATGCAGGGACCGGAAAACGCCATCGAGCTGTTTCACGGCTACACCTACTCGGGCCACCCCGTCGCCTGTGCCGCCGCGCTGGCGGCGCTCGAGGTGTATACCAAGGAGGGGCTGCTGACCCGCGCGGCCTCGCTTGCATCCGAGTGGGAGAACGCCGTGCATTCACTGCGCGGCCTGCCGCATGTCATCGACGTGCGCAACTACGGCCTGATCGGCGCGGCCGAACTCGAGCCGCGGGCGGGTAAGCCCGGTGCGCGCGGCTTCGAAGTGTTCCTCGAGTGTTTCGAACGGGGCGTCATGGTGCGTCAGACGGGCGATACCATCGCCATGTCGCCGCCGTTGATCATCGAGTCCAAGCAGATCGCGCGCATCGTCGAGACCTTGGGCACGGCTATCCGCGAAACGGCCTGACAGTACGCTAGGGTCTTACTACCTCAGCACAGTGATTTTTCAGCGCAGTGATTTTGACCGGTTCACATGGCATGGGGGGATGGGGAGCGTCAAGGCAACGAAGAAGCAGTTGCCTTGACGCTCCCCATCCCCCCATGCCCTTCACGCTGGGCCCGTCAGCAACCGTGTAAAGGAGGAGGCTTCTTACCCTGCCGGGCGAGCGCTGCCCAACCCGTCAACATCACGGCGCCGACGTACTAGGCCTTAGGTTCGAAGATCGAGTACCACTTCTTGCAGGGCTCGGTGACTTCCCAGATACCCTCGAAGCCCGCGGGTACGACGAAGGCGTCGCCTGCGCGCAGTTCGTGTTTCTCGCCCGTGACCGACTCTATGCGCACGCGGCCTTCGATGATCACGCAGAATTCGTGCTCGGTGTAACGCACGCGCCATTTGCCGGCGGTGCTGGTCCAGATGCCGCAGAAGAATTGCTGGGTCGGCTCGGTGTACTGATTCGAGACGCGCGTACGCGGAATACCGGCGAGTATGTTCTCGGGCGACGGATTGGCAGACTCTCCGGTCTGCAATCGGTCGAGGACGACGATTTTGGGGCGCTCGCTCATCAGTTATTCGGCACGGAAACCCGGGCCTTTGGGCCGGGGAGGAAATGCCGCTCCTTCCATTGAATTATCACTGCACTGCCATGAGGGGAGGATGTCAATCGCTATCGTAGGCTGAGGGAGCGGTTGGAAACAAGTGCGGCCCGGAGCAAGTGTGCTCCGGGCCGAGAGACCTCACTCCTTCCTGCGGGATCGCTCCGTCTCGCGATCACTCCGGTCTCGCCGGATCACTCCCTCTCGCCCACCTGCGCCACCGCGGCCCCGCCCTGCGCTTGCAGAGTCAGGCGAACCCGGCGCTCGAGCGCATAGCCATCGCTGTCGGCCGCCACACTCTGACTCTTGCCGTAGGCGTTGACCTCGAGCAGGTTTTCGCTGATCCCCGCGGCGAGAAACAGGTCGCGCACCGCATTGGCCCGAGCCTCCGAGAGCTTCATATTGGTGTCCACCGTGCCGCGCGGATCGGCGTAGCCGTCAACGCGGACCTTGAGGGCGGGAGACTTGGCCACCGCCTGGGCGAGCATCTGAACCTGATGCGCGATTTCCGGTGTGATCTCCGCACTCCCGGTTCGGAACAGCACATCACCCTGCAGCCCATCGAGAACCTCGCTGCCATCCTCCCGGGCAGTTTGCGCCGCCTGTACCTTGTGAGTCAGATCATCGAGCCGCGCGGTCAAGCTGCGGTTGGTCTCCGCCAGCGCGTTCTTTTCGGTCTGCAGCGTGGACTTTTCTCCCAGCAGTTCGGTTTTATCGGTCTGCAACGCAGCAACGGTTGCCTCCGCCTTGGTGGCATCACCCGCGCGATGCACCCGGTTGCCGAGCCAGGTTCCGAGTCCTGCGCCGATGACCGCGCCCACCGGCCCGGCGGCAAAGGCGCCGATCACTCCGCCCGTCACGAATCCGATCGGCTCATGCGGTGTCGCCGGCTTGGGTTCGCCGGCCAAGGCCACCGCGCTCATCCCCAATAACCCCATTGTCCCAACGGCCCTGGAAAATACAGTGTTCATAACAGCTCCTTAACGAAGTTTCGCCAAGAGGCGACGACCGCCGCCTCATGGGAGCTATTACGAGCTTACATTCGGGCGCTTCCCTGCCGGACCTGAGGCAAATGATGGCGGAGGTGCGACCAATTCCGCCCTACGCTTTCAGCGAGAACGGCGTGAAATTGGTATCCGTGTCGTAGTAGTCCTCATTCTCGGCCCGCTTCAAGAACGACACGATGCGATAGGTGACCGGCGTCGCGATGATTTCCCAACCGCTCTTGAGCAGGTACTGGGTGAACATGACGGCGATGAGATGCGACTGCGGCATGCGGCCATAGAAGGCGATGAAATAGAACAGTATCGAGTCCACCAATTCGCCGCACAGGGTCGAGCCGACGATGCGGGTCCACAGCCAACGCCCTCGAGTCCATATCTTCATTTTCGCGAGCACGTAGCTGTTCACGAAGGTTCCGCAAAGAAATGCGGTGATCGATGCCACCACGATTCGCGGTGTATTGCCGAAGATCGCTTCCACCGCCGCCTGAGCGGAGCGCGACGTTTCCGACGGCGGCAAATGCACGACCACCGCTGCCATGAGGGAGGCGAAGGCCAGCGACGCAAATCCCGCCCACACGACGCGGCGGTCGCGCCCGTATCCATACACCTCGGTCAAGATGTCGCCGAAGATGTAGGAGATGGGGAAAAACAGCACGCCGGCGAGAAAGGTGACGGTGCCGAATATCGGCAGCTCGATCGAAGTTTCCTTGGCCGGTCCGATCAAGTTGGAACAGAGCAGGACACAGACGTAGGCCGCCATCACAAAGTCGTAATAGCGGTATTGACGGGATTGCGGTGGCGCGCTCATGGTGGCAAGTGTAGTCGGAAGTGCGCGGCGATTCCGATGATATGTCACACCGACTACCCCACTGTCGCGTTTTGGCGAAGAGCATCACAGCAAGAACGGTGCTCGTACGGTAGATATGTAGGCTCAAACTTCAAGTAGCGGATCCATGGAGCACGGTAAACCCATCAGCGCGACAGACAATCCGCTCGTCGATTTCGATGCCGTCTGCCAGAAAGTGCGCGCAGCCGTTGAGCCGGCGCGCGCGCATGCCGTGTCTCTGCATGATGAGCACGGCGATCTGCTGTGGCTGAGCGAAAGCTCCATGGGCCCGGATGAACACAATGCCGTTCGCGAGGCAATCGAGGCATTCTCCAAACCGGGCGGACCGCCCATCCTGGTGTTCGACCTCGGTGATTCGCGTTCGGCCGTGCTGTTGCGTGCGGTCAACGAGCGGCGCGCCATGGTGGGAGCGATCATGATTGTCATGGACGCTCGCGTGGTCAAGCAGGATGCCCGCGGCGCACTCAAGGTCATGACCCCAAAACTGCAGCGAGTGCTCGCCGATTTCGCCGCGATGCGCCCGAACAGTGCAGCCCCGCCGGCGACGCCTGCAAAGGCTCCGGCGGCTTCCCCGCTGACCCTGGTGAATGAGGCGCCCGCGCGGCCGGCGCCGGCCGCGCGCCCGGCTTCCGCACCCAAGGCACCGGCGGCGACCAAGGCGCCGTCCCCCACGCCCGCATCTCGGGCATCCGCACCGCCGGCCGTGGCGTCCGTAGGAACTTCGACGGGACTCGCGGACAAGCGTCCGCAAGGGGTGACTCCGGAAATCGATCGCCTGCATGCCGCTCTGCGCCGCAGCCCCATAGCGCTCCATGTGCAGCGCCTGGTGCCGTTGACCAAGGGCAGCCAACTCAGACGTTACGAGGTACTGCTGCGTTCCAAGTCAGACTCGGCACCCAACACCGCCCCGCATGCGATGTTGAAAGCTGCGGTCGAAAACGGTCTCGGTTCCATGATCGACCGCCGCGTGGTCACCGAGCTCATCGGATATCTGGTTCGTCACCCGGACGTGTGGAAGTCCACCGCGGTCATGTTTTCCGTCAATCTCACGACCACCGCCATTCACGACGAACATTTCCTCAAGTTCGTCGGACTTTGCCTGCAGAAATCGTCGCTGCCGAAGGGAATGATCGCCTTTGAGGTGGATACGGCAACCGCGGTCAAGCTCGCCGGCAAAATGGCGGAGGTCGGCGCCGCCCTGCTTCGCCTGGGCTGCCCGCTGGTCCTCGATGATTTCGCGCTGAAGACCGAATGTTTTGCCCTATTGCGCCTGCCGGGAGTCCACTACGTCAAGCTGGCCGCCGAGATCACGGCGAAGATGCGCACCGACAAACTGTCGCAGGCGGCCATTACGGCCGTCGTGCAGATGGCCCGAGTGCTCGGCATGCACACCGTGGCCAAGCGCACCGAGACCGCCGCGGAGCAGGAGTGGCTGACTGCGCTGGGAGTCGACTTCGTGCAGTCGAACTCCATGTCGCCGCCGGTCGCGATCGAGTCCCTGTCGAAGATGGCGAACCCGGCGAGAGCCTAGGCTCCTAGGTCTCGACCGTTCAATCGCGGCGCGAAAGCCGGTCCGAGTTCTGGCTCCAGCCGCCGCCGAGAGCCTTTACCAAGTACACCGCGGTCGCGAACTGTTGTCCCTGAATCTGCACCGCCTGCCGCTGATTGCTGAGCAGAACCTGCTGTGCCGTGATCATTTCGAGATACGTGTCCACGCCGCCTCGGTATCGAGCGGTTGCGATGTCGAATGCGTCCTGAGCGCTCTTCACGCTGGCATCGGCCTGGGTGACGGCACGATCGAGCGAGGCCAGACCCGTGATGCCGTTCTCCACCTCTTCCATGGCCGTGAGCACGGTCTGCCGGTAGGCGGCCACGGCCGCGGTGTAATCCGCGTTCGCGATGCGCACGTTCGCCCGAGTTTTCCCGGCGTCGAACAGCGTTTGCGTGGCCGAGAGTCCGACCGACCAGAGGCGGCTCGGCGCGTCGAACAGCGTCGCCAGCGCAGTGCTCTGCCATCCGGCGTTAGGCTCGCCGAACCCTGAACCCAACAGGATGCTCGGATAGTAAGCGGCGCGGGCCACGCCGATACGCGCGTTGGCGGCGACCATGGAACGCTCCGCCGAGGCGACGTCCGGCCGGCGCTGCAGTAGATCCGAGGGCAACCCCACGGGTATCGGCGGAAGCGCCGCGGTCGCCACGGCCGGCGGTATGCCGAAACTCGGCGCCGGAGCACCGACCAGGGTGGCGATCGCGTGCTCGAATTGCGATCTCTGATTGTCCAAGAGCTCGAGCTGGGTGGCGCCGGCATCGACCAACGCCTGCTGCTGCGCCAAGTCGAGGCCTGTGGCGAATCCAAGATCATGTCTCGATGCGATGAACCCCAAGGCATCGCGTTCCAGCTGCAAGCTATGGCGCACCACCGCGATTTCGGCGTCGAGTTCGCGCAACGCGAAATAGTCCGTCACGAGTTGCGCGATCAACATGAGACGCGTGTTTTCGAAATCCGCCTCCGCCTGCTGCGCGGAGGCCCGTGCGCCCTCGACCTCGCGGCGCACCCGGCCGAACAGGTCGGCTTCGTAATTC
>WNFO01015535.1_pt1 | contig 12981 bp, 8 predicted proteins | sample 5400251 | NCBI WGS metagenome assembly WNFO01 (sample SAMN13153354, study PRJNA577476) | soil metagenome | isolation source: 100 cm saprolite under Madrone tree | place: USA:California | collected 2016-06-14 | reverse complement strand
ACGCAATGCGGATTTAAAGCGTTTCGTCTCGATGTTTGCCGCCCGATTCTCGAAGCCGCGCGGATCGATGGTTTTGCTTTCGACGTTGAGTTGCTTTATCTCGCGCAGCGCGCCGGCCTGCGCCTGCGCGAAATTCCGGTGCGCTGGAACCACGCGGAAGGAAGCAAAGTCGCGTTCGTGAAGGATAGCTTGCGGATGTTGCGCGAGGTGATCGCGCTGCGAGGTAGGGGCTGATTGACCTCAATCGCCCGCCGTCGCATGTTCGCACCTGTGGCGGGCGGGTCGGTGAACCGCCCTACCTTTCGGCAATGGATTGTCGATCTCACGTACGCAAAGCGGCGCGCAATTCGGTTGTCGATCTTGCGCGCCTGCTCGAATACCCGGTCTATTTATTTCTTAACGATCTCGGCGTTCTCGATCATCGAGATGCCGTCGCGCTCGGCAACTTTGCCTTTGAGGGTGATGGTTTTGCCGGCGTATTCGGCGAGCTGTTCATTCATCGGTCTGTGATCGCCGACGACGAGATAGGTTTTACCTTGGCTCGTGATTCCGACCGGTCCGCCACCTCTGATGCATTTCGCCGCGCAGGAGGCATGTTTGTCTCCCGCCGCGTTGTGATCGACATAGCACATCATGTCGACCACTTCGCCAGTAACGGTCTTGCCTGCGGCGGCGTCGAGTTTCTCTTTGCCCTGCTCTTGGGCGAGAGCGAGGGGCGAGAAGACAAGAGCTGCCGTGAGAGTCGCCGCCACAGCGATTTTCAAAACAGTTGGATTGTTCCTGGTTGAATTAAACATGCGAGAAATATCCGCCGTTCAGTGCGATGGTCAATTTGCGCGATTCGATTGTTTCTCCTTGTCGATCAAATCAGCAAATTGCGCGAACAAATAAGACGCGTCATGCGGCCCGGGTGCGGCTTCCGGGTGGTATTGCACGCTGAAGATGGGCAACCCTTTGTGCCGCATTCCTTCCACGGTGCCGTCATTCAAATTGATGTGCGTGACTTCAATATTTGACGGCAACGACGCCGGATCGACCGCGAAGCCGTGATTTTGCGAGGTGATCGCGACCTTGCCGGTGCGCAAATCCTTGACCGGTTGATTGGCGCCGCGATGTCCGAATTTTAGCTTGAATGTCGATCCACCAAATGCGAACCCAAGAATCTGATGGCCGAGACAAACGCCGAAGATCGGTTTTTTGCCCATCAACCCGCGCACAGCTTCGTGCGCATACGGGAGCGCTGCCGGATCGCCCGGCCCGTTGGAAAGGAAAATTCCGTCGGGGTTGAGCGCGAGCGTTTCATCGGCGCCCGTCGTGGCCGGCACGACGGTGACGCGAAATCCATTCTGTCGCAGCCGCCGGAGAATATTTTCCTTCATGCCGTAATCGTAGGCCACGATATGAAATCGCGCGGGTGGCAGCGGCTGCTTCGGAGAAGCGCTCGCGTTTCCGTTCGTGACCGACCAAAATTGGCTCAGCCGATCGTCTGGATCCCATTCGTAAATCGCCGGCGCGGTGACTTCACGCACGTAATCCATCCCGATGACCCCTTCGCCTTCAACTGCGCGCTGCGTCGCCTCAGTGGGCGAGATTTCGTCAGTCGTTAGGCAAGCTTTCATCGCGCCGCGCGTCCGCAGATGCCGCGTCAGCGCGCGGGTATCGACTCCCTGAACGCCAGGGATATCCCACCGGCGCAAATATTCATCGAGCGACATCTCCGAGCGCCAGTTGCTTGGGACTTCGCTGAGCTCTTCGATGACAAAACCGCGCACGTGTGGCAAGCGGCTTTCCTGATCGAGTGAGTTCGTGCCGTAATTTCCGATTAATGGATAAGTCATCGCCACGATCTGGCCGCGATACGACGGGTCGGTCAGCACTTCCTGATAACCGGTCATCGCGGTATTGAAACAAATCTCGCCGACACGCGTGCCGGTCGCGCCAAACGATTCGCCTTCGAACGAACGACCGTCTTCGAGAGCGAGCAGCGCTTTCATCAAAAGAGAACGTCCAACGGTTAACGCACAACGTCCAACGCTCAATGAAGAAACTCGCTCCGATTGCGGCGTTGGATGTTGAACGTTGAGCGTTCGGCTTTTGCTTCCGGACAAAGAAAATGCCCGGACCGATTTCTCGATCCGGGCAACGCAAAATTTTACCCCGCCGGTGCCGTTTAGGCGGATATCCCGTTCCCTTTCGGTTACGGGCGGATGACCGTCGCCGCAGCGTCTGACTTCCAATTAAGGCATGTCATCTTCTTCGTGCGACCAAGCCTCCTTAACTTATCAACTATCGGTTCGGGAATCACACCTGTAATCTCGAACATCGCAGGGTAAATCTTTACATCCCGAAAACATCCGGGATTATCGAGAGCCGTTGGTTGAGAGTTGAGAGAAAAACACTGGTTTCCTGCCCAACCCTCAACGGACAGCTCTCGCTCTCAAAGAACTACTCGCGCAATTCCGCGCCGAGTTCGCGCTGCAAGCGTTCGCGAATCCTCGCGTGCGCCGCAGTCACTTCCTCACTTGTCAGTGTGCGACTTCGATCTCGATATGTCAATCGGTATGCGAGCGACTTTTTCTTCGGACCAAATCGACGCGCGGCTTCTTCACCAACAAATTGATCGAAAAATTCGACCCTTTCGAGCCAAGATGGATTTTCGTGGAAGATCACTTTCAATATTTTTTCGTGAGTCAGTTCTTCAGAAACGATCATTGCAATATCCCGGATGATTGCGGGGAATTTGCCAAACTCGCGAAACATAGCTCTTGAGCCAAGGCCTCTAATAGGCAGATCCAGCGATAGTTCGGCGACGAAGACACCGCTCGGCGCGTCAATCTTTAACGAGAGTGTGGATAATTGTCCTGCAATACCGATCAACTGATTATTGTCATAAATTTCCGCCGCCATTGAAAGACTCGGATGGGTGCTGCGTTGAAAAGAAAGCTTGTCGGGGAACACAGACTCAACCGCGCCTTTGAGGTCGAAGAAGTCTAACCTGCCTTGGTCGGCCGCTCTCCAATGAGGGTCACTAACCCTCTTTCCCCAAACAAGAAACCCCGCGCGTCTTTCTTCCCTTACATCAGGCGGAGCGAAAACACGCCCCAGTTCGAAAAGCGCCACGCGCTCGGCACCCGCCCTGAGATTTCTTTCAAAAACTCCGAGTAATCCTGAGAGCAAGCTCGGACGCAGGGCGACGTGATCTTCACTCAGTGGATTTTGTAGCACGATTGCATTCTCGCTAAATGCGGGCGCATTGCGCGGGATCAACTTCGACGTGCGCACTTCGGAAAGCCCGTGCGCAACTAATCGTTCGCGTAAAGTCGATTCGATGTCGTGTGATCGGTCGGCCGCGCTCGATGGCATGACGCGGCTTCGATCAGTCCCCGGAATTTTGTCGGCGCCGTATGCGCGGACAACTTCTTCGATAAGATCGACATCCCGCTGCAGATCGCGCCGATAACTGGGAATCTTCCAGTTAGCACTCTTGCTCGTGCGCTTACTCTTGCTCAGTCCGAACCCGGTCAGAATCCCATCGACGGTTTTCGGCTTAATCGCGACACCGACAACCCGATCGCATTTTTCGTAACTCAACGAAACGTCGGGCGGGTTCGCCGGAAGTTTGCCCGCGGCTTGGATTTCCTTTGCGGGAGTTCCGCCGGCGATCTCGCGGATCAATTCGGTTGCCCGAGCTGACGCACGAAAAATCATTCCAGGATCAACGCCGCGCTCGAAGCGATAACTCGCATCGCTCGGAAGATTTAATTCGCGCGCCGTGTGACGAATACTCGCCGGCAGGAAGTAAGCAGCCTCGAGTAAAATGTTTTTCGTCGAATCGGTGACACCGGTTTCTTCGCCGCCCATCACGCCGCCGATTCCAACTGCGCGTTCCTCGTCAGCGACGACGCAATTGTCCGGCTTTAACGAATAAGTCTTACCATCGAGCGCAAGAAATTTTTCGCCGTCGCGCGCGAAGCGGACATTGATGGCGCCCTTTAATTTATCAGCGTCGAACGCATGTGTCGGTTGACCGAGTTCGAGCATCACGAAGTTCGAGATGTCGACGATGTTGCTAATCGAGCGAATGCCGACGCTCTCGATTTTCGCACGCAACCATTGTGGACTCGGGCCCACTGTCACTTGGTCGATCCTCCGCAGAGAGAAAAACGGACATTCACGCGTTGAGGTAATCGTCACGCCGGTTTTTCTGATCGGGACTTTTGATTCGGGCGGCATTGATTTGAGTTTCTTTCTAGTCAGTGCGGCAATTTCGCGCGCTAGACCGAAATGGCTGAGCAAATCGCCTCGGTTTGGAGTGATCTCGACATCGAGAATCGTATCGCTTGGAAAAAGATCGGATATCGGCACGCCGATTTTTGCTTCGGGTGACAAAATCAGCAAGCCGGACGCATCTTCGCCGAGACCGAGCTCGATCGGGCTGCACAGCATTCCTTCGCTTTCAACCCCGCGCAGTTTGCTTTTGCGAATCTCCAAACCATTCGGCAATTTCGCGCCGGGAAGCGCGAGTGCGACTTTGTCGCCGACTTTGTAATTTTTCGCGCCGCAAACGATCTGGCGTTTCGTTCCGCTGCCATCATCGACTTCGCAAACCGTGAGACGATCCGCATTCGGATGACGCGACGATGCGGTGATCTGTGAAACAATCACGTTGTCGATCTTCGACCCGCGCGTTTCGATGTTTTCGGTCTCGACACCCGCGCGGGTCAACAAATCGGCGGTCTCTTCAGGATTTTTTGGAAGGCCGACAAATTCGCGGAGCCAATTGATGGAAAATTTCATGCGAACTGGCGGAGAAAACGCAGATCGTTTTGCGCGAAAAGGCGAATGTCGGGAATGTCGAACAAAATCATGGCGAGCCGGTCCATGCCGAGCCCGAAGGCGTAGCCGCTCCATTTTTCCGGATCGTAAGCTTTATCGCCGCGCGCCTCGTTGACCTGTTCGAAAACAGCCGGATGCACCACGCCCGATCCGGCGACCTCGATCCATTGCTCGCCGCCTTTGAGCGCCTTCGATTTCACATAAACCTCCAGACTTGGCTCGGTGAATGGGAAAAAGTGCGGACGAAATTGCACTGCCGTGTCGGGTCCGAACAGTTCACGCATGAAAAATTCGAGCGCTCCTTTCAAATCGGCGACGCTGACATTTTCGTCGACGTAAAGCCCTTCGATCTGATGAAACTGGGGACTGTGCGTCGCGTCGAGCTCATCGCGTCGGTAGGCGGCGCCGGGAGCGATCACACGAATCGGCGGCGGCGCAGCTTGCATCGCGCGAATTTGTACAGTGGAGGTATGAGTGCGGAGCAATCGGCCATCGCGCAGAAAAAATGTGTCCTGCTCGTTTCGCGCAGGGTGTTCGGGCGGAGTGTTGAGCGCGTCGAAGCAATGCCATTCGTCTTCAATGTCAGGTCCATCCGCGAGCGCGAAACCCATCCGCCGGAAAATTTCGATCGACCGCTCCAGCATTTGCGTGAGTGGATGCAATGAACCGCGCTCAAGTGGGACGAAACCAGAGTACCCGGTTAGGGGCGTGGAAAATCCGCTATATTCCGAGTACCCGCTGTATCCACTCGCCCCGGTCGCTCCCGGCAGTGAAATGTCGATCCTGCCCAGCGATTCGCTCTCTTTTTGAGCGCGAAATTCTTCCGACCGCGCAGCGAGCGCAGCGGTGATCATCTTCTCGCCCCACGCGGAGATGCTGCCGTTGCGCCCGAGATAACGCACCCGAACAGCATCCAGCGATTTCTCGTCGCTCTCGGATTCGATTTCGCGCAGCGCGTCTTCGCGGAGTTGTTCGAGCGGATGAGACATTGAACATTGAACGTTGAACGTTGAACGTTGAACCATCAATCGGAATCAGAAACGACGCTTTGCGTCGCGATCAGCTGGCAGCCTGCGCTCCCCAGAAAATGACGCGTGCCTGGCGTTTCCAGTGCGCTTTTCGCTTGATCGACAATCGACTCGAAAGTCGTGTCGTCGGTGAGAGCGAGATCGGAAAGAATTTTGCGATCGAGACCGATGCCAGCGGCTTTCAATCCTTCGGCAAAACGGCTGTAAGTCATGCCGTGTGCGCGCGCGGCGGCGTTTAATCGTTGGATCCAAAGATAGCGAAAGGTTCGTTTGCGCGTTTTACGGTCGCGATAGGCCCAGTATTGACCTTTCATGGTCGCGTCCTTGGCGTAACGGAAAAGTTTCGACCGGCGTCCGCGATAACCTTTGGCTTTTTTGATGACGCGTTTGCGTCGGGCCCGGCTGGCCGGGGCGTTGGTGGCTCTTGGCATCTTGTTTCGCCCGGCAGTGGCCGGACTCCTCGTTCAGCGAGCAGTTGTTACATTTTCGATCTTTCCGACCTCGCCCGCTGATTTAGTCCCGCTGTGCGGGACCAGGTGGAGAGATGGTTCCGATGTTTTGTCGGGACGGGAAAATAAGTGGCTAGCTGAAAATGACAACGGCTTTTCGCACCGTGAAAATTTTTCCGTTTGGCCGTGAGTTGCAAGCGCCGTAAAATTAAACGCATGCATTGGCTCGGGCGCCATCGATTGTTGATCCTCGGTGCGATCTGCGCTTTTTGGACGCTGCTGGTGCTGAGTTTACACTTCGCTCAGGGCGTTCCGTTTTTCTCCGCGGTTTGGCGAGGCCAAAAAAGTTTCGAAGATTTGCTTCGGCGGGAAGGTCGAAAGACCGCGACGCATCCGGATTTCGTTTTTCTCGGCATTGATCAAAGCACGCTGGAATTCAAGCCGTTCACGCCGGATCTGTTGGAAAACAATCGCGCGTTTCAATTGATGACAGAACGGCCATTCCCGTGGTCACGCGAAGTTTGGGCGCTGCTGCTGGATCGTTTGTTCGGCGCCGGCGCAAAACTGGTCATGTTCGATATGATCTTCAGCCCGCCGAACGACGGCGATGCCGCATTTCACGCGGCGCTCGATCGTTATCGCGACAAGGTAGTTCTCGGCGCGAATTTCGATTTCTCGCTGGTGCGTGAGCAAGGCGCCGCCGCCCAGAACGTCCCGCCGAACAGCACGTTAATTCCGCCGCCGCAGATGGATGACGATCGCGTCGGCTACGTCGTCTTCTTTCCCGATTCACTCGACAAAAGAATCCGATCCGTCCGCTACACGATTACCGATTTGCAGCTTGCCGGGCAGTTTCCCTTGCCGGAGGAAAAGCCTTACGAGTCGCTCGGTGCGCGCGCCTTGGAAAAACTGGGGCGTGGCGCCGATGTGCCTCGTGACTTGCAGGCGCACCTGCTCCGTTTTAGTGCGTTGAACGCATACCAACCACGGCCCCTTTGGGAGATTTTTGAGCCGCCTTCCTGGCACGCCAATTATGGTGACGGCGCATTTTTCAAAAACAAAATCGTGATTGTCGGGGCGTCGTCGCAAGTCGCGCATGACGTCTTTGACACGCCGATGAGCCCGGAAACGCCGGGGCCGGTCCTGCATTTACACGCCCTAGCTGCGGCGCTCGACCACGAATTTTTGTACGATACGCCCATCGCGCTCGATTTTGCGACCGTTTGCAGCGCCGGTGTGCTCGCATGGGTTCTTGTAGCGTTTCTGCGGCGTCCGCTTTTTTGCTTGATTACGCTGCTCGGGATCGGCGCCGCTTACCTCGGCTTCTCGCGGGTCGTTTATGACCGATGGGGCGTGCTGGTGATGGTCGTGCCCATGCTCACGGCATTTCTGATGAGCGGCGTCTTTGGATTGGGGTTCGAGTACACGCTCGAACGCTTGGAGAAACGGCGCACCCGCCGCACCTTGGAACGTTATGTTTCGAAAAACCTGGTGAAGGAAATTCTTGAAAACCCAGGCGGCTATTATAGCTCGATGCTCGGTTCGCGTAAGCCAGTCACAGTTCTTTTTTCCGACATCGTCGGCTTCACCCCCATGACGGAGCGCGCTGATCCAGTGGCCCTGGTCAAGCAGCTCAATGAATACTTAAGCCGCATGGTCGCCGCGGTTTTCGAGAATGGCGGGACGCTCGACAAATTCATCGGCGACGCCATCATGGCCGTGTGGGGAAATGTGAGCAGCCGTGGCGTGGCGGAAGACGCAAAAGCGGCGGTGCGCACAGCGCTGGCGATGCGGCGCGAGTTGCGAAAGTTAAACGAAAGCTGGCGGGCGCAAGGAGTTGAGGAGCTCGCCTTCGGGATCGGCATTAACCATGGCGAAGCTGTCATTGGCAACATCGGCTCCTACGAACCGCACGAGCGGCTCGATCCCACGGTGATTGGTGACGCCGTCAATCTCGCTTCCCGCCTCGAAGGCCTGACGCGAAATTATGGTGTCGATATTTTACTCGGCGATGCCGTCTGCGAGGTGGTGCGCGACGAGTTTTACTTGCGCACCGTCGCGCGCGCACAGGTGAAAGGGAAGAGCGAACCGGTCGAAGTGTGCACGCCCGTCGCGGCGCGTAATGAATCCGTCGATCCTGATTTGCTGAAATGGCTGGAAGTTTATGAAGAGGGAGTCCGAAAATTTCGCGATCGCGACTTCATCCAAGCCAAGATTCTTTTCTCACGTTTTCTCGAGTTCTATCCGGACGATTCGCTGGCGAAGATGTACCTGGAACGCGCGCTGGAATACGAACAAGAACCGCCCGACCAAGCATGGAACGCGGTCGAGGTGTTCAAGAGCAAATAGAACCGCGGATTTCGCGGATTAGACGGATGGAAGACAGCCATCCTTGGCTGTCATGGCAGACGGGCGTCCGCGCCTGTCAACCCGCGCGAGCCACAAGCGATAGGCAAGAGGCCTGTCTGCCATGACAGGCTGGAAGCCTGTTTTCCTCATCCGCGAAAGCCGCGTAATCCGCGGTCAAATTCCTTAGGTAGCGGAGTTCGCAGTCTCGGCGTAAAGAATCCGCGTGACCAAGGGCGAGCCAAGAAAATTTCACTTCCTTGGGATTTGCGGGACGGCGATGGGTTCGGTGGCGGCGGCATTACACGAACGCGGGTTCAGCGTGACCGGCTCGGACGAAAATATTTATCCACCGATGTCGATCTTTCTCGAAAAGAAAGGCGTCGCGCTCCAGGAAGGTTATCGCGCTGAAAATATTCCGGCCGACGTCGATGTGGTGGTGGTCGGTAACGCGATCAAGCGCGGGAACCCGGAGGTGGAGGCGGTCCTGAACCGCAAACTTTTTTATCTCTCGCTGCCGGAAGTTTTGAAGGACTATTTCCTGCGCGGCCGGCACAATCTCGTTGTCACCGGCACGCACGGAAAAACAACGACCACGGCCTTGCTGGTCTGGATCATGGAAAAAGCCGGACGCAAGCCCAGTTATCTCATCGGCGGACTGCCGAAAAATCTCGGGCAAGGCGCGCGGCTGAACGATTCAAAATATTTTGTGATTGAAGGCGACGAATACGACACCGCCTTCTTCGACAAGCGCTCGAAGTTCATTCACTACCTGCCGGAATTGGTGATTGTAAACAACATCGAGTTCGATCACGCCGACATCTTCAACAATCTCGATGAGATCAAACTGAGTTTCCGGCGTTTGCTCAACGTTGTTCCGCAGAACGGAATGGTCTTGCTGAATGGCGACGATCACAATTGCGTGGAAGTCGCGCGCGATTGTCTCGCGCAGATGATCGAGGTCGGTTTCTCGGAGAATTGCGCCCAGCGAATTCGCGACCCTGCGTATTCTCCGGATGGGTCACGTTTCAAACTTGGCGATGACAGTTTCGAGATCCCGCTCACCGGCGAATTCAATGTGCGCAACGCGGCGATGGCTGCGACGGCGGCGCGCTTTTACGATGTGCCAAGCCCGAAAATTCGTGCCGCGCTAAAAAGTTTTTCCGGCATCGCGCGCCGCCAGGAAGTGCGTGGCGAAGCGCGCGGGGTAACAGTCATCGACGACTTCGGACATCATCCCACGGCGATTGGGCAAACCCTCCACGCGCTGCGCTACCGCTATCCCCGCCATCGCATCTGGGCGATTTTCGAGCCGCGCTCGAACACCACGCGCCGCGCTGTTTTTCAGCAGCAATTGCCCGACGCGTTGAAAGTGGCCGACGGCGTTTTCGTTGCGCAAGTCGCGAAGCTCGAGCAAATCCCGCAAGAGGAGCGATTAAAGCCGGAGGCAGTTGTCGATGCAATTGCAGCCGCCGGGCGGCCGGCATTTTATGAAAAGAACGCGGATGCAATTGTCGATCGAATCGCGCCGATGTTGCGACGCAACGACATCGTGGCGGTTTTTAGCAACGGCGGATTCGACAATATTCATGAGAAATTGCTCGCGCGGCTGAGAGCGTAATTCGTGATTCGTTAAATCGTAATTCGTGAATCGATCGCCGATGCAACGCTGTAACGATTCAACGGTTTAACGCGGCGTCGCAGCTGCCGACGTGTGGTCGTGCACAATTCGCCAGCCATCGGCGGTTTTGCGGAAGATTAAACTAAAGCGACCGTGCGGTTGATCTTTCGCCCGTTTCAATTTCCAACGGCCGAGCGCAACCGCCGAATCGGCGCCGAGCGGCGTGATTTCCAAATTGGAAAATTTCAGCGTGCCCATCTTGGCGCGATCGGGATATTTTTTCTTGTAACGATCGCGCACAGTCTGCCAGCCGCGGGTGACGGTGTCTTCGGAAACAAAAATTGTCGATTTTGAGCGGGCATACCCGTTCATGAATCCGTCGATATCGCCGCGATTCCAGGCTTCCTGCTGTGCTTGGATGACTGCTCGGATTTCGGCAACGGATTGGTCCCTCCGTTGTTCCCTGGATGGAACTGTTGAGGCAAAGCACGGCGCGGGAATGGTTGCTGCTACAAGAACTGGCACAGCCAAGATGAACGCGGAAATTTTTCGTAACATCGACATTTTGTTTAACGCCGCGCCGTTTCAACTGGCGAGCTTACAGCGGCGGTCTTTTTTTGGAAATGCAGTGGTTTAGACTTTTGAAACCAGCTCTAGGTGAAGCCGGTTGACCGTGGTATGGTGAATAAGTAAATAAGCCTGTGCTCAGACTTTCTTGCCTAGCTGCGGTGCTGCTCGCCCTATCGGGTGGCGTTTTCGGCCAGGTCGCCCCTGGCGGGCCAACGCCATTTCCTGAAGTCGCGGTCGCCACGCCCCCTCCGGTGGCTCCGAGTGCGCCCCCGGGCGCGCCGGACACGGTGCCGAACATGCAATTTCCGAACAGCGACGTCCAGGATGTCCTGCACTTTTACGAAGCGCTGACCGGCAAGAAGCTCGTGATGGACAATTTCGTCCAGGGCAAGGTGAACATTTTCATCAGCAAACCGGTGTCGCGCGAAGAAGCCATCCGTATCATCGAAATGAATCTCTCGCTGAATGGTTTTTCCCTCGTGCCAGCCGAGGGCGACATCATCGAAGTCGTCGGCACGGGGAAGAATCCTCGAGCGGCGTCGGTGCCAGTCATTTCCGATGAATCGGAAATCCCGGCGGGCGATCAGGTCATCAGCTATCTTTTCAAATTGCGTTACGCCGATGCGATCGAGCTCCAGCAAGCGCTCACGCAATATTTGAGCGGGGCCGGGACCAACCCCGCGCCGATTCTCGCACTCCCGAAGTCCGGCAGCCTGCTGGTGACGCAAAATTCCGGAATCGTTCGGCGCCTGGTCAAAATCGTGGATCAAATTGATATCCCGCCGGCGGAAGTGGTGAGCGAGTTCATCAAGCTGGAGCGCGCCGACGCGAGCAAGGTGGTCGAGCTGTTGAAAGATATCTTCGAGAAAGGCGATAAAACGGGCGTCCAATATCCAGCCGGGGTGCGTGGCGTGCGAGCGCCCGTGCCGCAACCGGTGCCGGTTGAAAATGAGGTTGGCGCGTTGGCCGCGCTCTCCGAGGAAGCGGTGGTGGTGGGCAAAATCAAGCTCACCGCCGACGTGCGCACCAACCGGATTCACGTCGTGACCCGGCCGATCAACATGCCGTTCATTCGCAAATTGGTCGCGGAGTTTGACGCCAACGTCGAATTTGCCAAGCCGGTCAGGCGTCCGTTGCGATATATCTCCGCTGGTGATGTCCTGCCTGTTCTGGTTCAAGCTTTGACTGAACCAGGAGAAACGGTGCCGGGAGTCGAAGGCGCAGCGCCTGGCGCCAGCCCAACACAGCCGCGCCGCACGACGACGGCAACTGCCACTAATCCCTACACGGGCGGGATTGCGAGCACGTCGAGCACTTCGACCGGAAGCACCCTAAACATTTCCGAAGAGCTCCAGACTCAGGCGGTCGATACCACGCCAAAAGCGGTCACGGTGGGTAACGCCAAAATCATCGCTGACCAGCGCGCGAACGCCATCATCGTGCTCGGCAATCGCGAGGTGGTGGTGAAAGTGGAAAAAATTCTCGATGAAATGGACGTGAAAGCGCCGCAGGTCGCGCTCAGCACGGTGATCGGAGAATTGACGCTGAGCAAGGATGAAGAATTCGGCGTCGATTATTTTCTCCGGGCGAACAGAAAGGTCGCGGGCACAACAAACTTCACTGGCATTCCTCCATTCGCTGGGGGCGGCACCACTATGACGAGTCCAAACCCCAGTCCCGGAGGCTCCCCGATTACAACAACTACGGGTGGAAACATCTTCAACCCCGGGCGAGGACTTATCAGTTTCACGCAACTGGCAACGAACGCCGCCAGTGGAGCAAACGTCTATCTCGCCGCCGGAAACACACTCGCGTCGGTCGTTCATGTGCTGGCCTCGACCGGACGTTTTCGCGTGATCTCGCGGCCGATGGTTTTCACGAGCAACAACAAGAAAGCGATCATCGCGTCGGGAACGGAGATCCCAGTTCCGGTGAGCACGCTCTCATCCCTCGTCAACGCCACCAACAATGGGACGAATGTCGGGCAGCAATCGAACATCGAATTCAAAAAAGTCGCGCTGCAACTCGAGGTCGTGCCGCTGATTAACTCGGACAAGGAAGTGTCGCTCGATATTTTGCAGAAGATCGACAGCCTCGCGGGATCCACGATAATCTCTGGAAATTCGATTCC
>WNFO01003765.1_pt1 | contig 12988 bp, 11 predicted proteins | sample 5400251 | NCBI WGS metagenome assembly WNFO01 (sample SAMN13153354, study PRJNA577476) | soil metagenome | isolation source: 100 cm saprolite under Madrone tree | place: USA:California | collected 2016-06-14 | reverse complement strand
CGATCATGAGGCCGCCGGGGAAGGCGTAGTTCTCGAGGACAACCTGGTGGATGATGCCGGCGCCAGGCTTCCAGAAGCCGATGCCGTACTTCCTCGAGGCCGAGTGCAGGAAGTCGTCGACCTCCTGGTTCTCGCTGATGGCCCGCTTCATGTCCTCCGCCGCGCCGCTCTGCGCGCGGATCAAATGGTCGCAGTGGACGGTGCTCGGCACGGCCACCTGCTTCTTGCCCGCCTGCATGAACTGTAGCAGCGCCATCTGTCCCGTGGCGTCCTGCAGCGAGACGCGGTCCACCCGTAGCCGCAGCTGCGCCTTGCCGCGGCTCCACTCCTGCTTGTCGAAATTGTCTGCGTGCGTGACAAGGATTTTCTCTGCGAGCGTAAGCGCCCGGCCGAAGCGCTTGCGGGCCCGGTCGAGCTTGGCGGGCATGGATTCGTAGAGCCGCTTGATCTGGTCAACCGCCATGGTGGGCCTCCCTCACGCCAAGTATCCGAAATGACGAGCCTACACAGACGTATCGCCTCCCACTCACCAGAGCAGGAGGCGACGGGTGCTATCCAAAGAAAACGCTAACATGTCGACCGCGAGAGGTCAATAGAAGGCGCCCCACTATGGTCCAATTCTGGGGTCCAATTCTGGGGTCCAATTCTGGGGTCCCATTCTGGAAACTGAGACACTACCCACCGCCGCGGCCGCGGTCAGCGGGGGCCGATGCCGAAGAGGCGGAGCACGGCGCGCCGCCTGAGCGCCAGGATGGACTCGGTGGGCGAGATCTCCATGGGGCAGACGGCGGTGCAGTTGGCCTGGCCGTGACAGCGCGTCAACACGTCCTCCGCGAGGACGGCCTTGCCGCGATCGGCATGCGCCCCGTCGCGGCTATCGCGCTGGAGGTTGAACACGCGATTGAGCGCAGCGGGACCGGGGAAGCGCGGGTCGTGACTGACCATGGTGCAGGCCGAGACGCACATGCCGCAGCCGATGCACTCGATCGAGGCGTCGATCGCGCGCCGCTCCCGCGAGCGCGAGCCGATGAGGGCAAAGCTGTCACCCTCCGTCGTGCGGCGGCCGGGGACGAAGACCGCTTTCATCTCCAGCATCTTGCTCTTGATGGGCGCCATGTCGACGACGAGGTCGCGGATCAGGGGAAAGTGGTACAGCGGCCGAACGGTCACCGCACCGCGGGCGAGCCCCGAGAGCAAGGTCCGGCAGGCCCAGCGCTCGCGGCCGTTGATCACCATGCCGCACGAGCCGCACATGCCCACGCGGCAGGCGTAGCGGAAGGCGAGGGTCGGGTCGGCGCCGCGCTGGATCTCCACGAGGGCGTCGAGCACCGTCATGCCCTGGCGGGCCTTGACCCAGTACTTCTGAAGGCGCTCGCGCGCGCCCGGGCCCCAGCGAAAGACCTTCAGTACCACCGCCACCTCCAGAAGATCGCGAAGGCTGCCGCCCCGGCCAGGAGCGCGAGCAAGAAGAGCAGCCGCTGCCAGCGCGCCGGCAGACCGAAGTCGAGGAGGATGGCGCGGACGCCGAGCAGCCCGTGGAGGAGCACGAGGGCCAGGAGCGCCGCCTGGACGGGGCGCACGAACGGATTCTTGAGGTGCACGACGATCACCGCCAGGAGGCCGACCGCCGCGACGCGCTGGAGCAGCCACGCCCACATGCCCGCCTTGGTGTCCCGCCACGCCTCGGCGGAGCCCATACGGCGCGTGAGCAATTTCCGGTCACGGACGGGTTCGGCACGCCGCGCGCTCAATCGCCGACCTCGACCCCTGCCGGCTGGCCCACGCTGTCGGGAGTGAGACGGGAGAGCTGCACCGCCGCCCGCCAGACGCGCAGTCCCGCCGAGTCGCCGGAGGCGACGTGGACGTTGTACAGCTCGGCGCCCGTGTCCGGGCAATCCCGACGGAAGTGCGAGCCGCGGCTCTCGTCGCGCTCGAGCGCGCTGCGGGCAATGAGCCAGGCGGCCGCGGACTGGTTCTGGAGGTTGAGCCAGTCCTGCCACGCGAGATTGTAGGTCGCCCCGCCCGGCACGGCCGCCCTCAACGCGCGCTGGCCGATGTCCTCGATCTCGCGGAGCGCCGCCTTGAGCCCCGAGGCCTGGCGCACCAGACCCACCTGCTCCCACATGAGGTCGCGCAGACTCTGCTGGAGTGCGTAGAGATTCTCGCCTTCGCCGCGCTCGAGCGGCTCGACGATGCGGGCCGCCGCCGCCTCGACCACCTCGGTGGACATTCGCGGCACGGACCGTCCCACCACCCACTCCGCCATGACATCGCCCGCGATCCCGCCGAACACGGTGGAATCGGCCACGCCATTGCCCCCGAGCCGGTTCGCGCCGTGGATGCCGCCCGCGTCCTCGCCGGCGGCGAAGAGTCCCTCGAGGGCGGTCCGGCAGGATGCGTCGATGACGACGCCGCCCATCATGAAGTGCGCGGTTGGGCCCACCTCGACGGGCTCGCGCGCCAGGTCGCGGCCGAAGTCGCGGCAGCGCCTGACCATGCCCCGGAAATTGGCCTCGACGAACTTCACCCCCAGGTGAGACACGTCGATCCAGACACCGCCGTGCGGGCTGCCGAGGCCCTCCTGTACCTCGCTGAAGCACGCGCGCGCGACGAGGTCGCGCGTGGAGCGTTCCATGCGCCCCGGGTCGTAGCGCGACATGAAGCGCTCGCCCTTGCCATTGAGCAGCCTGCCTCCCGCCCCCCGGAGCCCCTCTTCGAGCAGCGCGCCGGTCATGAGCGAGTTCGGCACGACCAGGCCCGTGGGGTGGAACTGCACCATCTCCATGTCCTTGACGGGGGCGCCGGCGCGCAATGCCAGCGCGATGCCGTCGGCGGCCTTGTCCGCCGAGCAGGCGATGACGCGGTACATCGTCGGCCCTCCGCCCATCGCGAGGAGGGTGGCGCGGCTTCGCACTGCGGTGAAAGTCCCCCGCCGGATGTCGAGGAGGAGCGCGCCGCCGATGCGGCCGGCGCCGTCGTTCAATAGCTCCACCGCCCGGTGCTCCTCCAAGGCGCGAATGGACCCGCGCGTCCACACCTGCTCGGTCAACCGGTTCATGATCTCGATGCCGGTCAGGTCTCCCTTGTGGATGGTCCGATCGTGCGTCTGGCCGGCGAAGGGCTTCTGGTGGATGCGGCCGTCGGGGTGCCGGTCGAAGAAGCAGCCGTAGCGGCTCTCCAGCTCGAGCACTCGCCCGGGAGCCTCGTTGACGAGGGTCCAGACGAGCTCTTGGTCGTTGATCCAGCCGCCGCCCGCCAGGGTGTCGAGGAGGTGCGCGTCGAGCGAGTCGGGCGAGGCGAGCACGGCGTTGTAGCCGCCCTGGACCATCCGCGTGCAGCCGGCGCGGCCGAGCAGCCCCTTGACGACGACGGTCACCGACAGGTGTGGCGAGCGGTCCGCGGCGTGCAGGGCCGCGCAGAGCCCGGCGCCGCCGGCGCCGAGGATCAGGAGATCGGTCTCGAGGATGTCGATGTCGCGCTCCGCGGTGACTATAGCCCCGGGCCGGGTCCGGGCGCAATCGGCCGAGCGGCCTTCAGCGGGTGGGCTTGTGCGCCCCGGCGCGGCGAAGGGCGGTCACGCGAGCTTCACGGGAGCCGCGCCCTCGAAGCGCGAGCCGTGGGTATCGAAGAAGGTGACCTTGAGCGTGCCGGCCTCGGTCGCCCTGAACGCGAAGCCGAACGACGGGTTTTCCCCGATCGAGGTCGCGGTGTCGAACTCCGCGATGTCGCGACCGAGGTAGTTGACGACGACACGGTTGACGAAGCGGTAGTTCCTCTCCACCGACCTGCCGCCCTTCCGCTCGACGCGCTCGTTCGGGTGGATGACGAGCGCCCGCGCCCGCGCGACCGACCCGCGCGCGATCGAGCCCGGCGCGCTGATCTTCACCTCGCCCATCATGCCGCGCACCCCGCGACGACCACGCGGACGCTTCGCTTGACCCCGAAGAGCGCGCCGTCCTGCATCTCGGCCACGGCGCGCACGTCGCCGGTGTCCGCCAGGCGGAGACTCGTCGCGATGTATGCCTGACCGCACGCGGGCGTGAGATTGAATCGCGCGTTCAGCGGTCGCGGGTTCTTGTCGGACAAGATGTAGATGGCCTTGACGTAGCTCTCCGGCGTCATCGGCGACTTGACCTCGACCGACATGGCCACGTTGCCGCCGTCCTCCGCGATGAGTGGCAGCTCGAGGGTCATGAGGGCCGCGCCGTCGCGGATGGTCCGGGCCCCGAAGAGGCGCAGCAGGGTCTTCTCGACGGGCTCCTCGGGGGCGAGATTCGCGAGGAAGCCCTGGGCGCGCACCGGCTGGTGCGGCCACGCGGCGAGGATGCCGGCCGCGGCGGCCGACTTGAGCACTTGTCTCCGGGTCAACCGCGTCATGGCTCGAGACGGTAGGTCGAGACGTCGGGCTGGAAAGCCCGCGGCAGCCAGAGAGGACGCCTGAGCCCGCCGGGTCCCGGCGCCGGCCGCGCCAGCGCGAGCCATTCCCGGTACACCTCGTGCGCGCGGTTGGTGTCCACCACGACGTCGCCGTAGCGATCGTCCGGCCCGGGGCGGATTACCCGCACTTTCTGGTGCCAGCAGTGCTGGCCGCTGACCGGATCCGGGTGCACCGGGAACGTCAGGTTCTGGTGGACACCCGGATCCTCCCACCACACACGTGAAGAATCCGGATCTGCGCTCGCGAACGGCCTCACGCCGTGGATGTGGCGGAGCCGCCACTGCCCCTCGCCCAGGCGCTGCATGTCCACGAGAGCGGTGGACCAGCGCTCGCCCCCGGATGCCTCCTGGAGCCGCCACCGGCCGAGGTGATGCGAGCACGCGACGACGCCCGGCCTGATCGACTCGGTCACCCAGACCCTGTCCACGAAGTGGCCGATCTCCGTCTCGACTTTCAGGAGATCGCCCGTCACGACGCCGAGCCGCGCCGCGTCGCCTGGGCTGAGCCACAGCGGGTTGGAGTGCGAGATCTCGTAGAGCCACTTGGCGTTGCCCGAGCGCGAATGGATCAGGGTCGGGAGCCTGAACGTGGGCAGGAGCAGCATCTCGCCGCGGGCCGGATCGATCTGGGACCAGTGCACGTGGCCTTTCACGTACGTCGGCACCGCGTGCTCCGGCCACTTCCAGTCCTTGAGCGTCTTCGAATAGAACTCGAGCTTGCGCGAGGGCGTCGGGAAACCCCCGCGGAGCTGGCCATCCACCTCGACGCCCACGGCGCGCCCGCCCTTGACCGCCACGCGCGTGACCGGGTCCACCGTAGCCCCCTCGCTCTGAGCCGGGGCGAGCGGCGCTTCGTGAGTGCGGTAGACCTGGTCTTCGATCAGGAACGCGCCGTACTTGCGCATGTACTCGAGCGGGGTCAGCTGCTGCCGCGCGGCGGCCTCGGGCAAGCCGGGCACGCTGTGCTCGAAGATCCACCGGTACAGCTCCTCGATCCTCATCTTCTCGCCCGCGCGATACGGCGACTCGAAGTACTTCCTGATGCCGAGCGCCCCGTCGGGGTCGATCTTCCACGACAGCTCGATCCAGAACTCGTCCTCTTCCCACACCTGCCCGAGCCCGGCGGCCTCGTGGGCCTGCCAGGTCAAATCGAACGTCTTTCCCTGCCGCTCGAGGGCCACGCGCAGGACAGGCTGGCGGAAGCCGATCCAGCGCGCCGCGTGCGTCTCCTGGCTCATGAGGTCGTGGCGCTCCGAGGCGTGCCCCATCGGCAGCACGTAGTCGGCGAACCACGCCGTCTCGCTCCAGATGGGCGTGAGGCAGGCGTGCCGCTCGACCTTGGCCTCGTCCGTCAGCATCTCGATCCACGACATGCCGTCGGGGTTGGTCCACACGGGGTTGTACACGCGCGTGAAGTACATGGCGAGCTTGCCGCGGCCTTCGCGGAGGAAGTGCGGCAGGAGGAAGCTCATCTCGAAGAACGCCAGCGGGTACTCGCGCGGCAGGAGGAGCTCGCTCCACACCTTGGCGGGAGGCGGCATCATGGGCGGCGCGGGCGCGGTCTTGTTCCAGGCGCCGGGCGCCGTGCCGCCGGGAACGGCGACGGCGCCCATCAGCACCACGACCAGCTCGAGGGCGCGCGCGACTTCCCAGCCGTGGAGGTTGCCGGCGGCCGCGTTGCGCCAGACGTGACTCGAGAGCGCGCCGCCCGAGCGGCCGATCTCGCGCGCCACCTCCTCGATGCGCGCCGCGGGAATGCCCGTCTCCGCTTCCGCGAACTCCGGCGTGTACGCGGCGTAGATCTCGCCCAGCGCCCGCTCGAACTCCTCGAAGGCCACGGGCCTGCCAGGTCGCTCCTCCCGCAGGTACTCCTCCCAGTTGACCCAGCGGCGCACGAACTCCCGGTCCCAGGTGCCTTCGCGCAGCAGCACGTGCACGAAGGCCAGCAGCAGAGCGGCCTCGGTCCCCGGCCACGGCGAGAGCCAGTAGTCCGCCATCGACGCGGTGTTGGAAAGCCGCGTGTCCACCACGCAGACCTTGGCGCCCGCCATCTTGCCTTCGATGATCCGCTGGGCGTGCGGGTTGAAGTAGTGGCCCGCCTCGAGGTGGGAGGACAGGAGCAGGATGAAGCGCGCGCGGCTGTGATCGGGCGAGGGCCGGTCGATCCCGTGCCAGAAGGCATAGCCCGCGCGCGCGGAGGCCGAGCAGACATTGGTGTGGCTGTTGTGGCCGTCGATGCCCCAGGCGTGGAACACGCGCTGGAGGTAGACGAGCTCGTGCCCCGGGCGGCCGAGGTGATACATGATCTCCTTCTGTCTGCCCTCGACCAGCGCCTTGCGGATGCGGCCGGCGATATCGTCCAGCGCCTCGTCCCAGCTGACGCGCTCCCACTTGCCTTCCCCGCGCTTCCCCGCGCGCTTGAGCGGGTAGAGGATGCGCTCGGGGTCCTGCACCTGGTTGAGCGTGGCCGGGCCCTTGGCGCAGTTGCGGCCGCGGCTGCCCGGGTGCTCGGGATTGCCCTCGAACTTCTGGATCGTGAGCGTCTGCTTGTCGACGTAAGCGAGGAGCCCGCACGCCGCCTCGCAGTTGAAGCAGATGGTCGGGATGAGCGCGTAGCGGCGCGGCACGCGCTTCGGCCACGCCTTCGAGTCGTACTCCTCCCAGTCGTCCCACCGGTCGACAGGCGGAAAGCGCCGGAGCCCGGGCGTCGGCGGCTCCAGGTCGCGCGCGTGCGGGTGGAGCGGCTCCGCGATCTTGTCTGTCATCACGAGAGCGGCAGCGCCTGGCCGGCGCGGACCCAGATGTCTTCCCAGAGCCAGAGGCCGCCGAGGGCCAGCACGGCGGCCGCGCCGGAGGTCCACGGCAGCGACGGGTTCAGGAGCAGGACAATCGGCACCGCGGTGCCGCCGAGCACGACGCCCCACCAGAAGCGCGCGCGGTACGGCCCGCGCGCGATCAGCCGCGCGGCACGGGCGGCCTCCTGGGTCGAGTGCGCCATGAAGGTCTCCGCGAAGAGCACGACAGCGCTCGCGGCGAGCGAGAACCACAGGGCCACGCCGAGGCTCTCGGCCACGCTCGGGTCCCCGCTGACGGCTAGCGCGGCGAGCAGCAGGCTTGCGCAGCCGGCAGTAACGGCGGCCACGATGAGATGCGGCAGCACGAGCGCGCTCTGCCAGAACTCGCGCCCCTCGGCCTGGCCGAAGAGGAAGGCGCTATAGCCGGCCGACGCCGCGGCCACGAGCAGCATCGGCCAGCCCAGAGCGAAGAGCGCACCGTAGCTCTCTCTCCAGCCCGCTGCGAACCAGAGTACGCCGAGCAGTCCATGGGCCATGAGGATCCACCCACCCCAGACCAGCCAGGAGCGAGGGTTCGGCCTGAAGAGCAGATAGAGGAAGCGCTCAGGACGCTTGAGGTCGAGGACGAGGAGCGCCGTCGTCAGCGCGAGGAAGACCAGGCTGATCACCGGGGCCGCGAGTCCCGCCACGGGCCCCCCTGAGGACAGCCCGCCGATCGTCGCGAGCGCGGCAATGAGAAGCGCGCCCGCCGCCACCGACTTGGTCCACAGATACGTCGAGACCTTCCACCCCCACGGCCGCTCGGCGTGCGCCACGTCGTACACCGTCCGCGCCATGCGCAGCAGGTCCACGCCGCCGCCGGGGACGGGCGGGGCGAACCCGGCGACGTTGCGCCCGCCCGGCACGGGGATGCGGCTCCCCTCCGCGAAGAGATAGCGCTCGCCTCGCTCCTGCATGGCCGGCGTCAACGCGGCCTCGTCGGCGCCGAGATAGAAGAGCTTGGGTTGCGTTCCCCGCTCCGGCTTGCGCACCGCCACCTGCTGCGAGGCGACGAGGCGCGCGATACGCGAGTTGGGATCGTCCAGATCGCCCGGCACGATGGCCTCGACCGGGCAGACGATGACGCAGGCCGGCTCGAGCCCGACCTCGACCCGGTGGGCGCAGTAGTGGCACTTGGCCGCCGTCTGCGTTTCGGGATCGATGTAGAGCGCGTCGTACGGGCAGGCCTGCATGCACGACTTGCACCCGATACAACGGTCGCCGTCGAAGTCCACGATGCCGTCGGGCCGGCGGTAGAGCGCGACGGTCGGGCAGATCGTCACGCAGGGCGCATTGTCACAGTGGTTGCACCGCATGACGGAGAAGTAGCGCCGCGTGTCCGGAAACGTGCCCTTCTCGATGTATTTGACCCAGGTGCGGTTCACCCCGATCGGGACCTGGTTCTCTTCCTTGCAGGCCACCGTACAAGCGTGGCAGCCGATGCACTTCCGCTGGTCGATGACGAAACCGTAGCGCAATCAGGTCTCCCGTGATCCCTACTGCAGGACGTCTATCCAGACGCGCAGTGCTACCAGGGCGATGACAGCGCCGAGGACCCATCGCAGTACGCTCACGGGGGCGCGCCGGCTGAGACGCGCGCCGATTCGGGCGCCCGGCACCGAGCCCGCGACGACCGCGGCCGCCGCGATGAACGGCACCTGGCCCGTCACGAGCTTGCCCACGAATCCCAGGAGAGCGCCGGCACCCGCCATCGCGAGCGAGGTGCCAATGCTGAGCCGCACCGGCACCCGCATGACACCGATGAGGACGGGCATCAGCAAGAACGCCCCGCCGGCGCCTACCAGTCCGGACATCACACCCACGGCGCCCGGGATACCGACTGCCCCGGCCCGGTTGAACGGCATGGTTTTCCCGCCCGCCTCCGGTCCCGGCTCGACAGGCGCGATGAACATGAGCAGCAGCGCCGCCGTCGCCATCAGGGCGAAGACGACGAGTAGCACGCGTCCCCCGACGAAGCGCGATCCCACCGCTCCCGCCAGCGATCCCAGAGCCATGGCCACGCCGCCCCAGAGCGCCAGGCGGCGGTGGAGCATTGCGCCGCTCCCGTGGGTCCACGCGCCCATCACTGAGGCCGTCAGCACCTGGGCCATGGTCACGCCGGCCACCGTCTTGATGTCGAGGCTGCCCACGCCGAGGAGCGGTGGCACATAGAGGAGAAGCGGGATCATCACGATGGCTCCGCCCACGCCGACAAGGCCCGACGCGAACGCGCCGGCAAAGCCCAGCACAGCCAGCGTCAGGACGAAGGCGGCGGTCACGCGGAAGCGCCCGGATCCGGCTGCGACATGGGCGGCATGATACCCTAACTGCCGGCCGCTCCCCCGACACAAGAGCGCGTCGGGGTCATGGGCCGTCGAGCAGCGCACTGCTCGTCCCCGAAGTGCTTGACTTTTCTCCGCCCTCCCCCGACAGTGTGGGCACCGCTCGAGCAACATGATTCCACGGAGCGCCATGACGATCGTCGTCAACGCCAGGAACGGGACGCGCGAGTTCGAGTGCCACCCCGGGGAGAAGATCCTTCACGCCGGCCTGCGGAGCGGTCTCGAGCTGCCCTACGAGTGCGCCACGGGCACCTGCGGCTCCTGCAAGGCGCGGCTCGTCAGCGGCCGGCCCGTGAGCGAGTGGCCCGACGCCCCCGGCGGCCGCTACCTGAAGAGCGAGGCCGAGCTCCTCATGTGCCAGTGCGTGGTCCATGGAGATTGCGCGCTCGAGATCGCGGTGCCGATGAAGGAGCGCGACGCGGGCGCACCCGCCCCGCGCGCGCTCGCCGGAACCGTGAGCGGTCTACGTCGGCTCACCCACGACGTGTCGGCCTTGGACATCGACCTCGAGGGTGTCCTCGACTTCGAGGCGGGCCAGTTCGCTCTCCTCACCGTGCCGGGAATAGTGGGGGCCCGCGCCTATTCCATGGTCAACTTCGACCGCCTTGCCGAACGCCTGTCCTTCGTGGTCAAGAAGAAGCCCGGCGGCGCGGTCAGCGAATGGCTCTTCGACGAGGGCGTCGAGGGCACACGCGTCGGGCTCTTCGCCCCCCTCGGCCACGCCACCTTCCGCCCCGCCCTGCGCAAGCACGTGCTCTGCATTGCGGGAGGAAGCGGCATTGCCGGCATGATGTCGATCCTCTCCCTCGCCTGCGCGGGCGGCCACTTCGGGGACTGGGACGGGCACGTGTACTTCGGCGTGCGCACCGCGCGGGACGGATTCTTTCTCGACGAGCTGGAGGCCTTTCGCGTGCGCTATCCGGATCGGGTCGCGGTGACGGTGGCCCTCTCGGACGAGGAGGTCCCCGCCGCGCTGGCCGCCGCCTATCCGCGGTTCGCGTTCGAGCGCGGCTTCGTGCACGCGGTGGCCGGCGAGAAGATGAAGGGCCGATTTACCGACGTTCGGGCGTATGTGGCGGGGCCACCCCCGATGGTCGACGCGAGCCTGCGCCTGCTCCTGCGTGAAGCGCGGCTGGCGCCCTCCGACATCCGGTACGACAAGTTCAGCTGACGGCGCGCGCCGGCACGACACCACATTCAACCAAAGGAGCGGCGATGGGCCAGTACGAGTGTCACGTGTTCGTCTGCACGAGCGGTGAGACCTGTCCGACGCAGGGCGACACCGAGCGTTTCGTGAAGATCCTCCGGGACGGAGCTCGTCAGGCGGGCAAGCAAAGCGCCGTGCGCGTCAACAAGGCTGGCTGCTTCTCCCAGTGCGGGCACGGCCCCATGATCGTGATCTACCCCGACGACGTCTGGTATGGCGGAGTGCAGGAGTCCGACCTCGAGGAGATCCTAACCTCACACATCCTGGGGGGCCGGCCCGTCGAACGGCTTCGCTACACTCCCGACGCGCCTGGGGCGAACAAGATGAGCGATGAGGACATCGAGCGCGCTGCGGAAAGACGGGCCCCCCGGCCGGGCGCGGGAAAAGGTCCGGCCGCGTGGAGGCGCGTGTGCGCGCGCGCCGACGTCCCGGCGAACGGCATGAAGCAGTTCTCAGTGGAAGGTATCGACGTCCTGATGGTCAACGCCGGCGATGCTTTCGTGGCCTGCCAGGCCATGTGCCCGCACGAGGCCGTCCCCCTCGAACAGGGCATCCACGACGGCTCTACCCTGACCTGTATGGAGCACATGTGGCAGTTCGACCTCAAGACGGGAGGGCCCCTCGGTGACGCTCAGGAGGGGCTCAAGGAGTATCGGCTCAAGGAGGAGCACGGGGACCTGTACATAGCGCTCGAAGGCTGACCGGAGCGCGAGGGGGTCAATCCCCGCCTCCGCGTCGAACTTCGCGTAGAGTTCCGGCGCGCGACGGCACCTCGGCCATCAACGTGACGGTGACCCGGCGCTTCTTCTCCTCGGGGACGCGGCGGTCTTCGAGCGGGCCCATCCCGATGGCCTGCACGCGGGACAGCTCCACGCCCTTGGCCACGAGGAAGCGCCTGACCGCCTCCACACGTCGCTGGGCGAGGCCGTAATTGTAGTCGCGCGTGCCGGTAGGGTCGGTGAAGCCGCCGAGCCTCACGATCAGGGTCGGGCTGGCCTGGAGCTCCTTGACCACGCCGAGTAGAGCCGTCTCCGCGCCGTCCGACAGGTCGGCTCTGTCGAAGCCGAAATAGACCTCCAGGGAGTCCGCGGCCTTCTGGTTGTAGCGGTTCGACCAGAGGTGCGTGAGGCGGCCGTCCACGCTCCCCGCCCGGGTCATGGCAGCGTCGGCGCGTTCGCCGGCGCCGCGCGCCACCTGACTGGTCTCGTCGAGATTTGCCTGGGTGGTCTTGATCTCCTCGCCGAGCCCATCCATCCGCTGACCGATCTCGACTTCCTTCTTGCCCATGAGGTCGCGGACCCAGTCCTTGGTGGCGGCGCAGCCCGAGACGGCCACGAGCACTACAGGCAGCAGCACGGTGATCCTTGTGACGTGAACCATTTCGTCCCCTCTCTCCTCGCTGAGCCGGCCGATGCATCCCTCAAATATGTCGGCGCTGCGATAAGGGCAAGCGTTGTCTACAGGGCAAATATCCTAAGCAATGCTTGCTTGATATTGAGCACTTTTAAGAGAGGCTTCATTCTGGCTTCACTCTGACGCGTCGCGTAATAAAACAAGGGGTCACGTTGGCGAGAACCTCCACGAGACACTTCGCATCGCGCTAGTGAAGCTCCCCCCTCCCGTCGGTTGGCCCTCCACCGGCGAGGGGGATAGAGAGATAGCGGTGACGGCGCGGCAGCTGGCGGCCCGCTCAGGCTCGAACCGTGCTGGTCGGGGCCGGGTCACTCACCGCGGGCGTGCTGCCGCGGCCGCAAGCGGCGTAGTCTCCCTGGAAGAGTTGCGCAGCGGCGCCGGATCGCCGAGGATGGACATTCGACGTCCATTCACAAGCGCCGTCGACACCAACCGGAGAGGCTCTGGCAACACCGTCGGCACAGCGCGCTCAGCGATGATGAGGTATTCCCCCTCACCTCCGCGCCGTATGCGCTGCTCGAAGTCGCGATAGCTCCGAAGAATGGTTACGGGCCGCCCGAGGTAAAAGGAGAAGACGAGCTCCGGAGCATCGAAGGCGTACAGGTGTTTCGCGCGTGCGAGGTCGAGAGAGACGGCACGAAGATCCGTCGCCGCGTTGTACTGGGCGCGGACACGGCTGTCCATGGTGAGTCCGCCCACCGCCACGAGGAGCCAGAGACACGCGAAGCCCAAGGCTCGACGCGGCAAGCGCAGCC
>WNFO01003764.1_pt1 | contig 12991 bp, 11 predicted proteins | sample 5400251 | NCBI WGS metagenome assembly WNFO01 (sample SAMN13153354, study PRJNA577476) | soil metagenome | isolation source: 100 cm saprolite under Madrone tree | place: USA:California | collected 2016-06-14 | reverse complement strand
GCCTCTTCTGCGAGCGGTTGTTCTTCGGCAGACGGGCTGAGCGTCTTGAGGGTCGATTGCGCATCCGTGCGGCGCTCGGGCACGAGGTGCAGCTGGTACAACACCTTCGAGACGTCCGTCGGCTTGATCTGCTTCGGCAGCACGCCGACCGCGCCGAGCGCGCGCGCCTGGCCGAGATACAGCTCACCTTGCTCAGAGGTGAACATCATGATGGGAATAGTCGCCGTGCGCGGATTGTTCTTGATCGCCTGCACGGCCTGGAAGCCGTCCATGCCCGGCATCAGGTGATCCATGAAGATCACGTCCGGAATGTGGCTCGCGAGATACTGGATTGCCGCCTCGGCGCTCTCGGCGTTATCGACACCGATCTCGTACTTCTCGAGGATGCGCGCCAGGAACAGGCGCGCGGACTTGGAGTCGTCGACGATCAACGCTCGCTTGGCCGCCATGCCACCTCCAGACGGTCGTCTGTTGGAAGTGTATCGCAGAACGGTTGGCGGGCAATCGCTGTCGCGCGCCGGCGACGCACCGGGCCCCAGGAAATCGAGCGTCTTGGTAATGGGTGGTTACTCGCACCGCGCGTGCGCTCGATTTCGTGGGTGGTCCACGCCTCAGGCGATTGCGCGTGCGACGCGTGGGGAAACTCGGACAACGCCATAGAGATCGGCGAGTCGCCGTGCCATCGCGGCGGAGGACCATGTGCGCGCGTAGGTCCGCCCGTGCTCGGCAAGCTCCGTTTGCAGGTTTCGATCCCGCAGGACGCGCGTGACGGCAGCGGCGAAGGTGTCTGTCCGCTCCTCGACGACCAGCGCGCCGCACCCGGGCTTGAGAATCGAGCGCGTGCCGAGCTCGGCGGTCGAGACAACCGGCGCGCCTTGCGCCATGGCTTCAAGCAGCACGAGCCCCTGAGTCTCGGTGCGGGATGCGAACACGAACACGTTCGCCGCGGCATAACAATCGAGCAGTGCCGTGTCGCGATCGAGGTAACCCGCGAAGTGCACGTCACGTTCCACACCCAGGCTGGCGACGAGCTGCCGCAACGGCTCGCGCGCGGGCCCCTCGCCGGCAATGACCAGCAGCGCGCTGGGCACGGACTCGCGCACTTTCTGGAAGGCGTGGACGAGAAAGTCGATGTTCTTTTCGTGCGCCACCCGGCCGATGTAAGTGACCAGCGGCCTGTCGGGTGGCAGGCCCGCACCAGTGCGGAAGCGGTTCCCGTCACCCGGTCGGAAGCGGTCCGCCGCCAATCCCGTAGGCACGACATGCACCGGCGTCGACACTCCGTACTCGAGAAGCACGTCGCGCATGGGCTCGGACGGGGCAATCAGCGCTTGCACGTCGTCGCACTGTGAACGCGTGAAGCTGCGGGCGAGGAACCGACCGATGCGACGAGGGAGCACCGGGACGTAGTGATGCACGTACTCCTCGAAGAACGTGTGGTAGGTCGCGACGCAGGGGATGTTCGCTCGCTTGGCGAAGCGTGTCGCCGCGTAGTGCGCGATGAACGGTGTATGGATGTGAACGACGTCGATCTCACGCGGGAGCAGACCATGGAGCGTCCGCATGAGAGCGCCCCAGTGCATGCGACGGTCTTCCGGGTCGCGCGGCACGGGGGTGCCCGGCACGCGCAACACACCGGGGTCGTCGCTCACACCGCTCGAGTCGTATTGCGGTGTTACGAGAAGCGTCTCGACTGCGCAGCTCGCCAGATCCTGACGGAAGGTCCTGATCGACGTCGACACTCCGTTGACGCGCGGAAAGTAGACGTCGGAAACGAAAAGCACGCGCATGGTTGTCTGTCGCGCCGAGCAGCACCTACCGGCCGGTTCTCAAGCGAGGGAGGTACCTAGCGCGGCGAGCGAAGCGCCGATGGCAGCTCCCGCGAGCACGTCCGTCGGATAGTGCAGTCCGAGCACCACCCGTGAGGCAGCAATCAAGGCCGCCAGCGGCACCAGAACCCAGCCGAGCTCCGGAAAGTGCGCCGTGAGCTGCCACGCGAAGGAGACGGCGTGCAGCGTGTGGCCGGAAGGGAAGCTGTAGCGGTCGAGCGGCACCATGGCCAGATCGATCGCCGAATGAGTGATGAACGGTCGCTCGCGGACAAAGACGCGCTTCAGCAGTTTATAAATAGCCACCCCGAGAGTGCCGGTGAGGGCCATGACCACGGCGGGCTTCACCGCGATTGCCCCATACAGGATCGGCAGCAGCAGGATCACGACGTACCAGATGATTCCGTCGCCGAGACGGCTGGCCATCTGGAACACTCGCCGCGGGATGGCAAATGAGGCGCCGCGATTCAGCTTGCGGCAGAGGCTGTACTCAGCCGCATCGACGCGCGCCATGAACGCATTGAAGCTGCTTGCTTTCATGCCGCCAGAGCCTCGGGCCCACGGACGTCAGCAGGGTTACAGAATTGTGAAAGTTTTCTTGCGACAGGCACTTGGCTGCTATTTTGTGTGTCGCGCCTCACGAAACGGCGAGAAATGGGTGTCACGCTTGGATTATTCAAGTCTAACACGCTACCCCCACGCACGCCGCCGGGCCTTGAGGAGCTCAAATGCTCGAGCATCGTCCCTGTTCCGGGGCAAGCTCCGGCTTCTCTGCGCCCCGAGGCACTGGCTCCGTGAAGCTTTGACAGCGTTCCTGCTTGCGGGTGCCCCGCATGACGGCGCCGCCGTGGACCGGATCGTCCTCGAGATCGGAGAAGTCTCTCTGCCGGGCGGGCAAGCGTCCGGAGCCGCGGTCGCTGTAGATCTCAGGGCAAGCCCCACGCCGGTGGCGCTCGCACGGGTCAGCCGGCTCCGGCTGGAGAAGCCCTCCGGGACCTACACCGCTCTCCAGCTGATCTGCACGGATCTCGTGGTGAAGGAGCCGGAGTTCGCCTGCCGCCGGGCAGGGCTATCGGGCCACGGCGGGCCCATAGGCTCGATGACGGGCGCGGGGTCTGCGGGCTACAACACCGAGCACAAGATATTCTCCTTTGGCGCCTCAGATCTGCCGCTGGCGGGCGGGCGGCTCCGCCTCGAGGGCAGTGTCAGCTCCGCCGGCTGGTCGCTCAGCACCGATGCGAGGGCTATCGACCTGGTCAAGGCTCGTGCGCTGGCGGCGCCCTGGATCCGCCTGCCGGACGCCTACTCCTTCAATGGCCGCATAGACGCGCGCGGCGGCGCCGTCTTGCGCCCAAGCAGCCTGACGGTGGACTTTGCGGTGCGCGCTGCGGATCTGAGCTTCTCCAATCAAGACGGAACAGTGGTGGCGCAGAACGTTGTCGGATCAGCGAATGGCACGCTGGTGCGCAAAGGCGATGACCTCACGATCGACGCCGAGCTTGACGGCTCAGGCGGTCAGACACTCGCGGGCCCGGTCCTGCTCGACTTCATGGCGAGCCCTCTGACCTTGCGGACGCAGGTGAGCTTCGATGGAGGACAGACGTTGGAGATCGGAGCGCTGGAGGTGTCCCAGAAAAATCTCATCGAGGCGCATGGGACGGGTCAAGTGACGCTCGGTGGGCATCCGGGCCTCACCCGTGCGCATGTGGACGTACGGAACATGACCTTACCCGCGGCGTACGGCAGCTTCGCGCAGCTGTCGCTAGCAACCACGGCTCTCGGAGCGTTGACTACGGCGGGACGCGCGAGCGGCGCGGTGGATGTCGCAGACGGCGGCGTCACGCGACTCGACGCGCACCTCGACGACATCAGCGTCGAGGACCCGAAGGGCAAGTTCTCGATGATGAATGTCACGGGCGACATCCACTGGGCGGCGGATCCGAAGGCGCCTGTTGGCCCTTCGCATCTCGCCTGGAGCCACGCAAGTGCCTACGGACTGAGCGGCGCTCGCGCAGACGTCAGCTTCACGACCCGCGAGCGGAGCTTCGCGCTCGTAGGCGACACCCGCCTGCCCGTATTGGATGGCGCCATTGTCGTGCACACGCTTGCCGTTCGGCGGCTCGGCACCGATGCAGCGGAGCTGGATCTCGATGCCGAAATCGAGCCCATCAGCATGCCGCTGCTGTCGAAGGCCTTCAGTTGGCCGAGTCTCTCCGGGCGGCTTGCCGGGCGCATTCCCGGCGTCGCCTATCGCGATCGGGTACTGACGGTCGAAGGCGATATCGTCGCTAATGTCTTCAACGGCACGATGGTGGGAAGCCGTTTCCGGGTACAGGATCCGCTCGGCTCCTGGCCGCGGCTGTTCGCCGACGTGACTGCACGTGGCCTCGATCTCGATCTGGTGACGCACACGTTCGCGATCGGCTCGATCACCGGACTGTTGAACGCGGACGTGAAAGGGCTCGAGCTGTTCAACTGGTCGCCGGTGGCTTTCGATGCGCGCCTGTACTCCACGCCCGGCGATCGCTCGAAGCACCTCATCAGCCAGAAGGCCGTCGCCAGCATCTCGAATATCGGCGGCGGCGCAGGCGGTGTCGCGGCGGCGCTGCAGTCGGGACTGCTGCGGTTCTTCGACAGGTTCCACTACGACCTTATCGGCATCAGCTGCCAGCTGCGCGACGAAGTGTGTCTGATGGCCGGCATCGAGCCGGCGCGTACGGGCTACTACCTCGTCAGGGGGAGCGGCGTGCCGCGTATCGACATCATCGGCAACGCCGGACGCGTGGACTGGCCGCAGCTGGTCGCACAGATCCAGGCGAGCATTCGCAGTCAGAACGTGACCATCGGTACGGGGCCACGAAATTGAGCTACCTTCAGGCGGCGAGCGCGCGCGCAGATGCCGCCGACATTGTTAAACTGCCACGTTCAGCGGCGATTCACGCGCGGTAGCCTTCAATCGATGCCGCGCGGGAGCGTCCGCCAGGCAAGCGCGATGAGCATGGCCGGGGAGTCATTCACGATGCGACGGGTCCTTTCCTTGAAGCTACTGGCGCTCGGTCTGCTGGCCGCGTGCGTCACGGTGAATGTGTATTTTCCGGCGGCCGAGGCCGAGCAGGCCGCCGACCGGATCATCGACGCGGTGACCAGCAAGCCGGCCGCCGCGCAACCGCAGGAGTCGAAACCGGAAGAACAGAAGCCGCCGGCCGAGCCCGGCCAGGCACCGCCGCGATCCTCCGGCCTGGCTCCGGCTGCGCCGCGCGCCGGAGCGATGCTGCCCGCGGCCGCCGCGCGCCTGCTGGACTTGCTGGTGCCAGCCGCATACGCGCAAGCGAGCGCCAACATCGATGTGTCCACCCCTCAGATCCGTGCCATCACGGCTTCCCTGCAGCAGCGCTTCGCGGACCTGCAAAAATACTTCGCCTCGGGCGCTATCGGCCTGACAGCGGACGGATCGGTGGACGTGCGCGATCAGAATGCAGTGCCGCTCGCGGAGCGGGCGACGGTGAAACGACTCGTCGCCGAGGACAACCGTGATCGAGCGGCGCTGTATGCCGAGATCGCCCGGGCGAACGGCCATCCGGAATGGGAAGCTGACATCCGGCGCATCTTCGCCCGGCGCTGGGTTGAGCGCGGCGCGCAGCCCGGCTGGTATTACCAGGACAGCAGCGGCAAGTGGGTGCAGAAAGGGTGAGGCCTCAGCTCGTGCCCCGGCGCTCCTCGAATTGCACGACCGGCTGACCGCTCGTCACAGTCACATCGCCGTCGATCACGGCGCCCTTCGCGACGGCAATGCTGCGCGCCACGATGTCCGCGTGCAGCACCGCACTCGCGCCGATTTCGACTTTCTCCTCGACGACCAGTTTTCCCGAAATCCGTCCGGCGATGACTGCCGCCCGCGCGTGGATCTCGCCTTCCCAGTGGGCCTTGGCCGCCAGGCTCAACGCACCGTCGACGTGCCCGTCGCCGCGGATCGTGCCGCAGACGACGAGCGACCCGGTTGTCTCGACATCTCCCGTCAGCCGGCAGCCTTCGGCCACAAACGTGGGCGAGGCGCCGATCTGATCGATCAGTCTGCGTCTGGGTGCGCTCATCAGGGCTCCTTGTGTCGCGTGGCGGTCATAGAATAGCGGGCCGTCGCAGTCGAGGATGCCACCGATGATCACATTCCGCGCCGCAAGAGTCGCGCTGACCGTCGCGCTGCTGTGCGTGATGGCGGCATGCAGCCGCGAGCAGCAGGACTGGCGTTCCGCGGAGGCCGCCGACACCATCGAGGCCTACGGCCAGTTCCTCGAGCGCCACCCGGACAGCGAGCTCGCCACCCACGCGCGCGCCCGGCTGGCGCAGCTTGCGGAAGACCGTGAGTGGCAGGGCGCCGAGAGCGCGGATAGCGCCGAGGCGTACCGGCACTTTCTCGCACAGCACCCGAACGGCAAATGGGCCCAGGAAGCGCGCATTCGTATCGAGAATTTCTCGCTAGGGCCGGCGCCGTCGAAAGAGCCGGTGGGTACTGCGGCAACAACCCCTGCATCGACGGCGTCTGCGGCAGCCGCGGTGGCGTCCCCGCCGACGCCACCAGCTGCGGCGGCGGCACGGCCGTCGGCCGCACCTGCCTCAGCAACTGCGATGGTCGGCTCATCGCCCGACGGCTACGGCGTGCAGCTGGGCGCCTTCACCAGCGAGGCAGGCGCGAGCGATGAATGGCGGCAGCTTACCGCGCGTTTTGGCTCGGAGCTGCATGGGCTCTCGCCGCTGGTCGTCTCCGCAGACACGCCTTCCGGACACCTCTTCAGACTTCAGGCCCACGTCGCGGACGAGGCGCATGCGCGTGCGATCTGCGAGTCGCTTAGAAAGCGCTCGCAGGCCTGCATACCCGTCCTGCCGCGCTGAGACCAGAGGTAGGGGGCTGTCGCGTTCTTGCGCCAGTAGCTGCCGCCGCTGTCTGACTGGGCGTCCCGCGGTCCAAAGCTGACAAATCGCGTCACACCGTGGAGGATCTCTCAATTATCGTAAGCCTTTGTTTTTGAATAACTACCTGATCTGGCACGGGCCTTGCTCCAGCTCTCCCCGAGCGGTGCGAAAGGGTTCACCGCAAGAATTTGGCCAGGAGTGGTTTTGGGCTGACCGAATTGCGAACAACTTCCCCGGTGTTCGCTCCTTAAGCGCCGCGATGCGACTTCCCCCGCCCGCGGCGCTTTTTTTATGCTGCCGGCATGGAAGAGCGCTACGCAGCCCCTTTTCAGGTGCTTGGGTCCCCGACGACAGCCGCCGCGACGCCGACGGCCGCAGCGCCGGGTCGCGGTGCGGTGCGCGCCGTGACGCTTGCCAACGGACTCCGAGTCATCGTCTGGCCGGTGCACGACATCCCGAACATCGCCCTCTATAACTGGGTGCGTGCCGGCAGCCGCAACGAAGCCCCCCGTATCACGGGGCTCGCGCACTTCTTCGAGCACATGATGTTCAATGGCACGACTCGCCGGCAGCCGGGCGAGTTCGACCGTCTCATGGAAACCCAGGGCGGCTCCAACAACGCATTCACGAGCGATGACGTCACCGTCTACCAGGATTGGTTTCCGCGCGGCGCCCTCGATCTGGTGCTCGATCTCGAATCCGACCGTGTCGCCAATCTCGCATTCGTCCCTCAGGTCATCGAAAGCGAACGTGGTGTGGTCGCCTCCGAGCGGCGGCTGCGCGTCGAGGACAACAACCAGGGGCTGCTCAGCGAGCAGGTGCAGGCCGCCGCGTTCGTGGCGCACCCTTACCGGTTTCCGACGATCGGTTGGCCTGCGGATATCCAGTCGTGGCAGAGCTCGGACCTGCAGCGCTTCTTCAAGACCTACTACGCGCCCAACAACTTGACGCTGGTACTGGCCGGAGACCTGGTGCCGGAGCAGGCGCTGGCGCTCGTGGCCAAGTATTTCGAGCCCCTCCCGCCTCAGCCGCCTCCCGCGCCGGTGCGCGCGCGCGAGCCGGAGCAACTCGGCGAGCGCCGCATCCTGATACGGCGCAAAGCGCAGACCCCGCTGTTACAGTACGCCTACAAGGCGCCGGCGGCCTGCGATCCGCGTGGGCCCGCCGTGAACCTGCTGTTATCGATCCTGGTCGACGGCGATGCGTCGCGGCTGCACCGGTTGCTGGTGGAACAGGAGAAGGTCGCCATTGAAGTCAGCGGGCACTGGCAGGAGGGATTCGATCCGGGGCTGTTCTGGCTGTATCTCACGCTGCCCGAGGGATCGGACCCCGCGGATGTGCAAGCCGTGCTCGACGCCGAGCTCGCAAACGTGGCGCAGCACGGTGTAACGGACGCCCAGCTGGTGCGCGCGAAGAATCTCATGGCAGTCGGTTACTGGAAGAGGCTCGCCACCATCGACGGCAAGGCGCACCTGCTCGGCGAGTACGAAGTGTTTCACGGCGACTGGAGCAAGCTGTTTGATGCGCCTGCGCAGTTCGACATGGTCACACGCGAGGCGGTGCAGGCGGTGGCGCGCGAGATCCTCGACACGGCCAGGCGTACTGTCGGCGTGCTCGTTCCAACATCGGACGAGTCGGTTGCGGGCGCTGTACCGGCTCCCACGCAAATGAGTGACACCGATGTGCCGGATTTTCCAGCGTTCTGAGGCCAGTCATTTTCGTGGGTGGTCTTAGCATGACAGCTCGGGTCACAGTCGACCCAGCTCATGTGTCGGCGCACAACGGCAGCGGCGATGTGCACGTGCCCGCGCACGAGCGGCACGTTCTGGACAATGGGGTCACGCTGATCAGCGTGCCGCGGCGGGATGTGCCGCTCGTCGCCTTCAACGCAATCGTGCGCGGCGGCGTGCTGGGCGAGGGCGCAGCCAGGACCGGGGTTGCCTCGCTGGTCGCCGGGCTGCTGGAGAAGGGCGCCGGGGAGCGTGATGCTTTCGCGTTCGCCGACGCCGTGGAAGGGGTGGGCGGCAGCTTCAACGCCGCCGCTGGACCGGAGTCGATCACGATCAGGGGGCAGTTTCTGGCGCGCGAGCAGCCACTGCTGCTGCAGCTGCTGGCGGACGCCTTGCAGCATCCCCGGTTCGAGAGTGAGGAGCTCGAGAAGCTGCGCAGGCGTCAGATCGAGCTGATCAAGGCCGCGAAAGATTCCGACCCGTCGGAGCTCATCGGTATTTATGCACGCGCCTTACTGTTTGGCCGGCATCCCTACGGTCGGCCGGTGATCGGCAGCGAGACCTCCCTCGCGGCCATCGCTGCGCACGATGTGCTCGACTACTACCACTCGCAGTTCGGCGCCGACCGCCTCGCGCTGGTGTTTGCGGGCGATGTCGACCCGGTGTGGCTGCAGCGCGCCGTGGCACGGGCCTTCGCCCACTGGCCGAAGGCTGCCGGCGCCGCGCCGAGGCTCGCGCAGCCCACCCGAGTGCGCGAGTGCCGCGTGCTGCTCATCGACTCGCCGGGCTCCGTGCAGACCTACTTCTGGATCGGCAATGTCGGGGTGGACAAGCGCTATGGCGCACGTGCCGCCCTCGATCTCGTCAACACCCTGTACGGAGGCCGCTTCACCTCGATCCTCAACACCGAGCTGCGCATCAAGTCGGGCCTCTCCTACGGCGCGCGCTCGAGCTTCGCGCGGGGCAGCGTGCCGGGGGAGTTTGCAATCCGTTCCTTCACGCAGACGGAGAATACCGGCAAGGCGCTGGATCTGGCGCTGCAGACGCTGACGCGATTGAAGCGCGAGGGAGTGACTGCGCAGATGCTGGATTCGGCGCGAGCGTACATACTCGGCCAGTACCCACTGAGCCTGGAGACTGCGGCCGACTGGGCCGCGGCCTTGGGCGAGATCGAGCTCTACGGGCTGGGGCCGGGCTATATCGACAACTACGGCCCGGCGCTCCGCCAGGTCACATTGCAGGATGCGCGGACGGTCATCGAGGAGGCTTTCCCTAGCGCCGCTGCGCTCGCCATCGTGCTCATCGGCGATGCGGCCAGGATCCGTGCCCAGGTGCAGGGTTACGGACCCGTCGTGGAGATGGCGCTCACGCAACCAGCGTTCGACCCTGCCGGGATCGACTCGTCCGCAGGCTAACTAGCCCAACCGGCTTTTCGCGGTCATCCTTCTTCGTTGCATGCCCGAGCTGCCGGATATCACTGTCTACATCGAAGCTCTCGAGCAACGGCTGCGGGGAGCGCGTCTGCAGTCGACGCACATTGCGCATCCATTCCTGCTGCGCACGTTCGATCCGCCGCTCGCGGCGCTGGATGGGCGGCGCGTCGTGCAATTGAGGCGTGTGGGAAAGCGGATTGCCATTGGCTTCGAGGGCGACCACTGGCTCGTCCTGCACCTGATGATTGCCGGCCGGCTGCACTGGTTCGGTCACGAGGCGCGCGGCACCGGACGCGCGCCGCTCGCGCGGTTCGTGTTCGACACCGGCACCCTGACTCTCACCGAGGCTGGCAGCAAACGCCGTGCCTCGTTGTACGTTCTTTCCGCGAGCGCGCAGCTCGCGCGCCACGACCCGGGCGGCCTCGAGGTTCTCACGGCGTCATTCGAGGAATTTCGCGCCCGGCTCCTCAGCGGCAACCACACGCTGAAGCGCTCTCTCACGGACCCGCATCTGTACAGTGGCATCGGCAACGCCTACTCGGATGAGATTCTGCATCGTGCCTGCCTCTCGCCCGTGGTGCTCACGCGCAGGCTGGACGAGACATCGATGCAACGCCTGTACGCGGCGGCGCGCAGCGTACTGGTGGAATGGACCGAGCGGTTGCGCGCGGAGGCGCGCGGCGCGTTTCCGGAAAAGGTCAGCGCCTTTCGGCCGCAGATGGCAGTTCACGGCCGCTTCGGCCAGCCCTGTCCGGTGTGCGCCACGGCGGTGCAGCGCATCCGTTACGCCGCCAACGAAACCAACTACTGTCCGCGCTGCCAGACCGGCGGGCGGCTGCTGGCGGACCGCTCGCTGTCACGCCTGCTCAAGAGCGATTGGCCGGCCACGATCGAGGAGTTGGAAACGTAACCGGAAACGGGAGACGAAGCAGCTCCTCGAGGGGGTCAAGGCGCTCCGTCTCCCGCTCCGATTGACTCTGTGTCAACTCTGCGGGCCGGCGGCCACCTGCGCCAGCGCATTGCGGGCGCGCAACGCCTCCAGGTTGCGGGCGACGAACTCGGCCTTGGGCGACAGAGCCTCGGCGCGTGCGAGGTCGAGCTGCGCCGCCGCGGCATCTTTCGCCAGCCAGTGCATGACGGCTCGGTTCGCGTAGGCGACCGCGACATAGTCGTCGTGGCGCTGGCGCGCCCACGCCAGCCAGCCCGGCAGGCTCGCCCTCTCATCCCGCGCATCCCTGACCGCCGCATCGCACGCGACGCGCGCGGCCTCCCATTGCCGCGTCATTGCATACGCGACACAACGGTTGGTGTTGGCAGTGGAGGCCTCCAGCATCGGCTCCGACACATGCCCCGTGAGCCGCTTGATGGCGCTCTGGTAGTCGCCTGCCAGGATGCTGGAGCCGGCGACGCCGTTGCTGTAGGCGGTGAGCACGAAGGCGCGGGGTGGCTCGGCGGCATACGCCGCCGGGCCGCTCAGCAGCACGGCCGCCAGTCCCAGGCGCAGCGCCCGGGACGGCTTATGACTGTTACGGCTGTGTGAACCCATGGTTGCTTGTCTCCTGTCAGATTCGGTTGGCGGCTCGCCGCGACTACTAAGAGCGCAGCGAGCGGGCGCAAGCCTAGGAAACCCGACAGCTCCCCGACAAACGAAAAGAATTCGACCGATGAGTGAGTGGCGCTCACGCGCGCCGCGCGCGCCTTGGCTACGCTTGCGCTCGGAACTGCGCGAGCGCCCAGTTGGTGAGCGCCCTGACTCCGGGCTTGTCCGCGTCCTTGGAGCGGCTCACGAGAAAATACGTGTCATTCGTCGCCAGCTCGACGGAGAAAATGCGCACCAGCGCCCCGGAGCGGAACCAGGAGTCGCATAACACCGACGGTACGAGGGCCACGCCGATGCCGCGCTCCGCCGCGCGCACCACGGCAAACATCGTGTCGAGCTCGATGACATTCTTCGGCTCCGGGGTCTCGAGGCCGACTTCCGCCGCCCAGCTGGTCCACGCGAACGGCCTCGCCTTGTGGACGATCAGCGCCAGGTGTTTGAATACCTCGCTGCCGAGGCGCGCCACGGTCGGCACGTGCTCCTTCGAGCAGGCGGCGGCGAGGCTGACGGTGAACAGCCGCGAGCTGCGCAGTCCCTGCGGCTCAGAGTCGGCGAGCAGGATCGACACGTCCGCAGTCGGTGGGTGGCTGGAGGGGCGCGGATCGCGAGTATCGATCTGGATGTCGATCTGCGGGTGGCCGCGCAGAAGCTCGCCAGCCGTGGAATGAACAGCTCGCTCGCGAAGAACGGCGGCAGCAACACGCGCAGCGTCTGCCTACCGCTGCGCCGCGCGATCTGCGCGAGGCTGCGTTCGAGCGCCTCGAGGAGCGGCTCGACCTCCTCGAGCAGCGTATGCCCGACCGTGGTCAACTCAAGTGCACGCGTCTTACGCTCGAACAGGCGCACGCCGAGCGCCTCCTCGAGCTCCTTCATCTGGTGGCTGACCGCCGACGGTGTCAGGAACAACTCGTCGGCTGCGGCCTTGAAGCTGCGGTGGCGCGCAGCAGCGCAGAACGCCCGCAGGTTCCTCAGCGGCGGCGGCCGCGACAGACGCATTGTTGAAGACGCGCCAACAGTTTCGAGCATGCGCCCGCTTTGCAAAATCCGTGCCCTCAAACTGCAGGCCGAGAAAACGGCACCGGTTCACACACTCGGGCCGCAAACCGCGGGAGTTGCATCGAATTGGACGCAACCTGCGCGTCGCCGCACCGACTCGGCGCAGGTGTCACAGTGAGCTGTCCAGCCAGCGTGCGAGCGTGCCAGCATCCACCGCGCCCGATTGCCGCGCGAGCTCGCGTCCCTCACGGAACAGGATCAGGGTTGGGATGCTGCGGATGTTGAAGCGGCCCGCAAGCTCGGGCTGCTCATCCGTGTTGACTTTCGCGATCTGCAGCGTCGTGGCGCGCTGCCGCGCCGTGCGCTCGAGCACCGGCGCCATCATCCTGCACGGGCCGCACCACGGAGCCCAGAAGTCGACCAACACCGGCAGGGTACTGCGTTCCACGTGCGTTGCGAAGGTGGCCGCGTCCAACGCGACCAGCTCTCCGGTGA
>WNFO01007951.1_pt1 | contig 12994 bp, 13 predicted proteins | sample 5400251 | NCBI WGS metagenome assembly WNFO01 (sample SAMN13153354, study PRJNA577476) | soil metagenome | isolation source: 100 cm saprolite under Madrone tree | place: USA:California | collected 2016-06-14 | reverse complement strand
GCAAACCGCTTGGCGGCGGCCAGTCCAATGCCCGCGCTGCCACCGGTGATAACGGCGGTTTTTCCTTCCAACTTTTTGGTCATGGCACTCTCCGTTGAATGGGCGGCACCGCCGCCTGTCTCCGAGAACATGACCCATCCAGCGATTGGTGGTTATGGCCTTGATCGAATATGATTGATACGTATTGTGTATGAATGGACACAATCTCCCTGTTTCGCGCTTTCATCCGGGTGGTCGAGGCCGGTTCTTTCACCCGTGTCGCGCAAGAGCAGAACTCGAGCCAACCGACCGTCAGCCGGCAGGTGGCCGCTCTGGAGGAACATCTCGGCACCAGGCTGTTCACCCGCACCACGCGGAAATTGACGCTGACGGACGATGGCCGTGGCTTCTACGAGCGCGCCAAGCTGGCGATCGAAGCGGTAAGCGAAGCCGAGGACGCGGTGGGGCGACGGCGCTCGCGGCCCTCAGGAGCGTTGCGGCTCGCAATGCCGGTGGTGTTCGGCCGCCTGCGCGTGATTCCGCATCTGAAGGAATTTCTGACGCGCTATCCCGACGTCACCATCGATCTGGTGATGAATGACAGCAACGCCGATCTGGTCGAGGAAGGTATCGATCTTGCCATTCGCAGCGGCGAGGTCACCGACAGCGCGCTGATCGCCAGAAAAATCGGCGTGACCCGACGCGTCGTTGTCGCTTCGCCGTCCTATCTGCGCGGCAAGACGGTGCCCAAGCGCCCTGGCGATCTCGCCGCCCACGATTGCATCACCTTTACCGGGCTCACCGCCGGCGTGCACTGGCGTTTTGAAGGCCCAGGCCCCGATGGCGCTGTCAGCGTCGAGGTCAAAGGTCCGGTTCGGACGCGCAATTCCGAAGGCATACGCGAAGCCGTCCTCTCTGGCCTCGGCATCGGCTATGCGCCGGTCTGGCATTTCACCGACGAAATCGAGAAAGGCCGCCTCGTGGCATTGCTGGACGGCTATGAACCGAAGCCGGAGCCGATCCACGCGGTCTATCCCTCGCGTCGGTTTGTGCCGCAAAAGACTCGCGCCATGATCGACTTTCTGGAGCAGCGGTTCGCGATGGATCCCAAACTCAGCATCGATCCCGTTCGGAAGGCAATCGCCTCCGGCAAAGCTACGTCTCGAAAGAATTAACTACACGCATCGGATAAAACACCACAATCTTCTGACTGGCACATGATGTCTTTCCGGTGTCGCCTCCCTATCTCCTACGGAGCGACAAACCAACATGGAATGGGCAATGGCAAAACGTCAGTTGCGGCTCGGCGCGTTCATGCGGCCGGTCAGTATTCATACCGGCGCGTGGCGCTATCCCGGCGCGTGGCCGGACGCCAATTTCAATTTTCCGCACATCAAGCGGTTGATCCAGAAACTCGAAGCCGGCAAATTCGACGCCTTCTTCATGGCGGATCATCTGGCCGTGCTCAACATGCCGATCTCTGCGTTGAAGCGCAGCCACACCATCACCTCGTTCGAGCCGTTCACGCTGTTGTCGGCGCTGGCCGGCGCCACCGAACATATCGGGCTGATCGCAACGGGTTCGACCACCTTTGACGAGCCCTATCATGTCGCTCGCCGCTTTGCTTCGCTCGATCATATCAGTGGCGGCCGTGCGGGGTGGAACATCGTCACCACCTCCAATCCGGACGCGGCGCTGAATTTCGGACTCGAAGACCATATGGAGCACGCCGAGCGCTATCGCCGCGCGCGCGAATTCTACGATGTGGTGACGGGCTTGTGGGATTCCTTTGCCGACGACGCTTTTGTGCGCGACGTCGAAGCGGGTCTCTATTTCGATCCCGCCAAGATGCACGTCCTCAATCACAAGGGAAAATATCTATCGGTGCGCGGCCCGCTCAATATCGCCCGCCCGGTGCAGGGCTGGCCGGTGATCGTGCAGGCCGGCGCGTCCGACGACGGCAGACAGCTGGCGGCCGAGACCGCGGAGGCGGTGTTCACCGGCGGCGGCAGCCTTGCCGACGGGCAAAAGCTCTATGCCGACATCAAGGGCCGCATGGACAAGCTCGGCCGCGACCGCGACCACTTGAAAATCCTGCCGGGCGCCTTCGTCGTCGTGGGCGACAGCGTCGAGGAAGCACGCGAGAAGCGCGCAAAACTCGACAGCATGGTGCATTACGACAGTGCCATTGCGTCGCTGTCGGTCCAGCTCGGGACCGATGCGTCCGGCTTCGATCCCGACGCGCAGCTGCCGCCGATCCCGGAAACCAACGCCTCCAAGAGCGGCCGCCAGCGGCTGGTCGACGTCGCCGCGCGCGACAAGCTTACCGTCCGCCAGCTCGCGCAGCGCGTCGGCGGCTATGGCGGGCTGGCGTTCGTCGGCACGCCTGCTGCCATCGCCGACCAGATGGAGGAATGGCTGACCGGTTACGGCTGCGACGGATTTAACATCATGTTCCCCTATCTGCCTGCAGGCCTCGACGATTTCGTCGACAAGGTCGTGCCGGAACTGCAAAAACGCGGGATTTTCCGCACCCAGTATGAAGGCCGGACCTTGCGGGAAAATCTCGGCCTGCCGCGTCCCAAAAACCGGTTCTTTGAGGCCTGATCGCCCGGAATCGCGCCGGTTTTTGCCTGCAAAACCTTGACTTTGGGCTGTCAGAAGCTAGGTTGCCCGGCAAATGCGGGCCTGATGGGCCGGCGCCCGATTCCCTTTATATTTGAGGTTTGAGAACATGGCCAAAGCGGTCACCATCAAGGTCAAGCTCGTTTCCTCGGCGGATACCGGCTTCTATTACGTCGCCAAGAAGAATTCGCGCACCATGACCGACAAGCTGGTGAAGAAGAAGTACGACCCGGTCGCGCGCAAGCACGTCGAATTCAAAGAATCCAAGATCAAGTAAGGTTTTGGCACATCGCTGGCGGATTTGAACGGGGCCTTGCGGCCCCGTTTTGATTTGGAGCCGTGAGCGAAGTGCTTTATCGCGCGGCCACCAACGGCGGCTCGGTCGGCCGCAGCAATGCAAATGTCACCTGGATGATCCCCGCCGCAAGACCCAGGGCGACGCCGATCCGCCAGGCCATCGTGTAGGAACCGAGCGCGTCGTAGATCAGCCCGCCGCCATAGGCGCCAACGAAGCTGCCGAGCTGATGGCTCATGAAGGCAAGCCCCTGGATCATCGCCTGCCATTGCAGCCCGAACATCTCGACGACCGCGCCCGCCACCAGCGGCCCGACGCCGAGCCACAGGAAACCCATCATCGCGCCGAACACCAGTGTCGTTGTGGGTGATGGCGGCAGCATGAAGTACCAGCCCAGCACCAGCGACCTCAAAATGTAGATTCCGCCCAGCAGCGCCAGCTTGTTCCAGCGCTCGCCGGCCCAGCCGAAGAACAGGCTGCCCAGGACGTTGAAACCGCCGATGACGCCGAGCGTCTGCGCACTCAGCATCGGATCCATGCCGCAGATCGCCAGATAAGACGGCAGGTGCGTGGTGATGAAGACGAGCTGCATGCCACAGACGAAGTAGGCGCACGTCATCACCACGAAAGAGGTGGTCGGGCGCCCGCGGCGGCAGCGGAATCTTGTCGACCTTGCCGGCGAACCAGGCGGATGGAAGCAGCGTCAGCGACAGGATGACAAAACCGGCGAGGCCGGTTCTCCAGCCGTACCCCTCATTCAGCATCTGCCCCATGGGCGCCGACAATAGCGCCCCGAGCGATCCCGCCGCCGACACCATGCCCAGCACCGTGCTGCGCACGGTCGCGGGGACCGCGCGCGTTGCCACCGACATCGCGATCGCAGCCGCCGTGCAGGCCAGGGACATCCCGATCAGCACCCCCGCGCCGAGCATGATGCTGAGAAAACCTTGCGCGCCTGCCATTAGCGAGAGCCCGGCGATGTAAAAGACCGCACCGGCCATCATGATGGTGCGAAAGCCGAACCGCACCGTCAACGCGCCGGCGAGAGGTTGCAGGAAACCCCAGGCGAGGTTTTGTACGGCGATGGCTAGCGTGAAATCGGAAACCGATATACCGACATCATGGGTCAGCGGCTGCAGGAAAATGCCAAGTGACTGGCGCAACCCCATGCTCAGGCTGAGCATCAGCGAGGCGCCGATCAGAATCGGAAGTGTGGGACGAAGGATCTGCAGCAGGGGCATATTCTTTGTTCTCCCTTTGGCCCGCCGGTCGGCGGACCGCGACTGCCATGACGATCAGCGCTTGATTACACCGATCTGTGTAACTAAGTTATGAGGCGTTGCATTGTCAAGGCAAAAAGAACACAGGTCTGTGTAATCATGTCCTCCCCCGCAAAGCCGACCATGAAGGAGCGGATCCTCGAAACCGCGGACCGGCTGTTCTATCTGCAGGGCATCCGCGCCGTTGGCGTCGATACCGTCGCGGCCGAAATCGGCATCTCCAAGCGCACGCTCTACAACCACTTTCCCTCGAAAAACGAGTTGATATCAGCCTATCTCGAGCGCCGGTTCAGGCCGGTTCCGACTTCCGACAAGCCGCCCGCAGAACAAATCCTGCGCACCTTCGACCGGCTGGAGCGCGGCTTCGCCGACAAGGGCTTTCGCGGCTGCCCGTTCGTCAACGCGGTTGCCGAAATGGGCGCTGAGGATCATGCGGTCAGAAAGATCGCGATCGCCTTCAAGGACAGCCGCCGCGCCTGGTTCCGCGACCTGTTGCTGCAGCTCGATGTCGCCCATCCGGATGAGCTTGCGACGCAGTTCCAGCTTCTCGTCGATGGCGCGATCGCCACCGATCTGGTGCGGAACGATCCGTCGGTGGCGCGCGCCGCAAAAGACGCCGCGCGCGTGTTGCTCAGGAATGCGGGAGTTGAGGTTGGCCCGCCCGATCAGGCACACAAACCTGAACGCGTCACGAAAAAACGATCGTCGTCCCCGCGAACGCGGGGACCCACACGCCGTGACGGTGCAATGTAAAACAGGCGGCTGGGGCAAGAATTCGCTTCAACCATAACCGACGGTGGGGGTCGCCGCGTTCCGCCGGGACGACGTGGCCGGACTACGCCGCCGCCGCCACGACGCGGTTGCGGCCGTCGTTTTTTGCTTTGTAGAGCGCGGTGTCGGCGCGCTTGAGGACGTCGGCGACGGGCTCGCCCTTGAGTTCGAGGGTCGACAGCCCGATCGAGATCGTGACCTCGATGCGTTTTGTACCTTTGTTGACCGCAAAGGGCTCACCCGCGATCGAACGCCGCAGCCGTTCGGCCACCATGCCCGCGACATGCAGATCGGTTTCCGGCATGACGATGACGAATTCCTCGCCGCCGTAGCGGCAGGCGAGATCGATGCCCCGGATCGACTTGCGCATCCGGACAGCGAATTCGCGCAATACGTCGTCGCCGGCGTCGTGGCCGTAATTGTCGTTGATCGATTTGAAAAAATCGATGTCGAGCATCATCAGCGCCAGGGGCTTGCCGCGGGTCGCGGCCTGCTCGGCCAGCGTTCCCAGATGGCTTTCCATGTAACGGCGGTTATGCAGGCCGGTCAGGGCGTCCGTGATCGCCATCTCGATCGAATTTTGCACATTGTCGCGCAGATGGTCGGTGTAGCGCCGCTTGCGGATCTGGGTGCGCGCACGCGCCAGCAGTTCGTTCTTGTCGACCGGGCGCAGCAGGTAATCATTGACGCCGATCTCCAGGCCGCGGAGCAGCCGCATATTGTTGTCGGCGTCGGCGATGGCGAGAATGGGCACGTGCCGGGTTCGCTCCAGCGACCGCGCCTGGCTGCACAGCCGCAAGCCATCGAAATTATCAAGGCCGAGCGAGACGATCAAAAGATCGTAATTGCCTTCGGCGGCATGAAACAGCGCTTCCGCCGGATTGATTTCGACGTCGACGGAATGCTCGGTGCTCAGCACCGGCGCCAGCTTCTCGTAGGATGACGGCCGGTCGTCGACCAGCAGGATGCGTCCGCCTTTCCCGGTGTCGGCCACCGCACTTCGCTCGGGCGCCTGCACGCCGATCTCAAGCGAGGTGATGGCGCGCATGCGCAGTTCATCGGTCATCATCTTCAGCCGGGTCAGCGAACGCACCCGTGCAATCAGCACGATGTCCGATACCGGCTTGGTCAGGAAATCGTCGGCGCCGGCCTCAAGGCCGCGCACGCGATCGGCCGGGCTATCCAGCGCCGTCACCATCACCACCGGAATGAAATGCGTCGCCGGATTGGACTTTAGCCGGCGGCAAACCTCGAAACCATCGATATCGGGCATCATCACGTCGAGCAGGATGATGTCGCATTCGGCGCGCGCACAGATCTCGAGCGCCTCGGCGCCGTTGGACGCGGTCAGGACGTCGAAATATTCGGCCGACAGCCGCGCTTCCAAAAGCTTGACGTTGGCGGGGACGTCGTCGACGACCAGAATGCGCGCGGACATCGAAGCTCTCCCTAGCCGATAAACCGTCGGACGGTTTCAATAAATTTGCCGACCGAGATCGGTTTTGAAAGATAGGCCTCGCAGCCGCCCTCGCGGATGCGTTCCTCGTCGCCCTTCATCGCGAAGGCCGTGACCGCAACCACCGGAATCGAGCGCAACTCGGGATCATCCTTGATCCATCGTGTTACCTCCAGTCCGGAAACTTGCGGCAGCTGAATATCCATGAGGATGAGATCGGGACGAAGCGAGCGGACGAGATCAAGCGCCTCGAAACCGTTGCTGGTGCCGGAGGTCTGATAGCCATGCGCTTCCAACAGATCGCGAAAGAGCTTCATATTGAGCTCGTTGTCCTCCACGATCAGGACGGTTTTTGCCATCCGTCCCTCCAATCCCCAGGCGACAGGCCGGCATGCGGTGCATCAGGCGACGCCGCGGGCGTGTCGAAAAGTGAATTCAAACTAGCGTCAGATTCGCTCAAAGCAGTTAAGTCCGGGCCATCTTTAAGCGAAGTGGTTTCCACTTGCTTGAACACGTTCCGCAGACTCGGGCATGATGGTTTCAAAATAGAGACCATAAGTTACGGAAAGGCAAACACATCAGTTGAAAAAACCGGTCCAAAATCCCCGGGAAGTGGCTGAAATCGTTGCGATTCAGGCGCTTTCCTTCGTCGCCGGCGATCCCGAACGGCTGGGCCTGTTCCTGGCCGAAAGCGGAATCGGCCCCGAGACGTTGCGAACGGCCGCCGCCGATCCGCGGTTTCTCGCCTCGATACTCGATTTCATCATGCGGGATGATGCAACCGTGAAGGCGTTCGCGAGCGCCTCGCAGCTGCATCCCACCAACATTGCCGCGGCCCGCCAGGCCCTGGGCGACCCCGATTGGGAGCGCGATGTGCCGTGACGTCAGCCGCGCCTGAGCTTGGCGGCCCAACCTGCTTTTGCCGGGATTGCCTCGGCGATCTCGACATCGCGGCCAGGCGATGCGGCGTATGCGGCTCGCCACGGCTGGTCCGTCACCCGGCGCTGGCTTCGCTCACCCTCGCCCACATCGATTGCGATGCGTTCTACGCGACGGTGGAGAAACGCGACAAACCTGAAATCGCCGACAAGCCTGTGATCATCGGCGGCGGCAAGCGCGGCGTGGTCTCCGCGGCCTGCTACGTCGCCCGGACCTATGGCGTGCGCTCGGCGATGCCGATGTTCAAGGCGCTGGCGTTGTGCCCGTCCGCGGTCGTGATCCGGCCGGACATGGCAAAGTATGTCAGGGTCGGCCGCGAGGTGCGCCACGCCATGCAGGCGCTGACGCCGCTGGTCGAGCCGCTCTCGATCGACGAGGCGTTTCTGGATCTTGCCGGCACCCAGCGCGTTCACGGCATGATCCCCGCAAAAGTGCTGGCGCGCTTCGCCCAACGGGTCGAACGCGACATCGGCATCACGGTATCCGTCGGTCTCTCCTGCAACAAATTCCTGGCCAAGATCGCATCCGACATGGACAAGCCGCGCGGTTTTGCAACGCTTAACCAGGACGAAGCGCGCGCCATGCTGGCCGAAAAACCGGTCGGATTCATCTTCGGCGTGGGACCCGCGACCCAGGAGCGGCTGTCGCAGCGCGGCTTTCGCACCATCGCCGATCTGCAGCGCGCCGATGAAGTCGACCTGATGAAGCAATTCTCGACCGAGGGCCGCCGGTTGTGGCGGCTGGCGCGCGGCATCGACGATCGTCGCGTGGTGCCCGATCGCGGCGCCAAGACCATTTCCAACGAGACCACGTTCGAGACCGACATCCGCGATTTTGCCACCCTCGAGAAGACGCTGTGGCGGCTGTCGGAAAAGGTATCGTCGCGCCTCAAGAGCAGCGATCTCTCCGGCCTGACCATCACGCTGAAATTGAAGACGGCCGATTTCAGGCAGCGCACCCGCTCGCAATCGATTCACGCCCCGACCCAGCTGGCGGCGAAAATTTTCGCGGTTTCCCGCGAGATGCTGGCGAAGGAAATTGACGGCACCACGTTCCGGCTGGTGGGGACCGGCGTCAGCGCGCTGCGCCCGGGATCACTGGCCGACGACACCGACATGCTCGACCGCCGCTCGGCCCATGCCGAACGCGCGATCGATGACCTTCGCAAGAAGTTTGGTAACGCCGCCGTGATCCGAGGCATTGCCTATGACGGGCCGGAGAAGCCGGGGTAACGGGAAACCCAACTACCGTTATTGCCGGGCTTGACCCGGCAATCCATCCGTTTCCAGAAATTCTTGCAGAGAGATGGATGCGCGGGTCAAGCCCGCTCATGACGGTAAGAGCGTGCAGCCACGTTTACTTACACGGCTTGGAATCCTTGAGCGACTCGCTGTTGGGCGGGCAACGGTCCACGCCGGCCCGCTCCTTGACCTCGGGCAATTTTCCCGGGCGATGCCGGGAAACCGTCTCAAGCCTTCCTCCGCCCTCTGCGCTATGGCCTCAAGTCCAGGGCTTCGCTCCGCAACGGCGCGAATGAACAATCAGGGAGGGACATCATGTGCACATTGCCTCACCATGCCGGCCGCTCTCGGGACGGTGCAGACGGGACCAATCGGCGCGACATGCTGAAAAGGCTCGCAGCCATGGGACTGACGGCGCCGCTCGTCACGCTCATCCTCGATCGCGTGGCCATGGCCGGATCGATCAGCTTCCTCGACCGTGCGGAGCTCATTGAGGGCGTGACGGCGCTCATCGCCAGAGCAAAATCCCCCGAGCTCCGCGAGGCCCGCGTCTTCGAGCTCAGCGGCGGCGACTTGCCGTGGAAGGACCTGGGGATCACCCTCGCCAGAGGGCAGGAAGCGACATTCCTGCTCGGCGGCCGCGTGTGGCTCTCCCGTGAGCAGGATCTCTGGGTCGAGCCAGGCGTTGCGTTTCACGTGCGCACCCGAGGCACCCGTCCCATATTCAATCCGATGAGCAACACCGGGACGATGACGGCCGCCGACAACGGTCCCCTCGAGATGGCGCGATCGCTCGTCGAGTTTCAGAACGAGGAAGGCGAGCTGGCGGTGCCGAAGAATGAGTATGTCAAGGCGGACGCACGCATCTACGGCCTGGCGCTCGTCTGGCGAGGCAGCGCGCTCGCGGGATTGGAAAGCCTGCTCAGGCACGGCGACGTCGACGGCATCGTCGCCGCGGAATTGGCGCGCCTTCAGTCGCCCCGCAAGTTGCCGGCAGGCTGGAATAATTTCTTCATGCTGGGTGGTGGCCCGGTCATTTTCAACGATATCGGCAATGGCGCAATTTCCTGCGAGCCGTTGAAAAACGCAGGCATTCTGCAGCGCCCCGTCGGCATCGAATTGAAGCCGCAGACGAAGTTGAGCTGGCGCTGGATTGTCGAGGAGCTGCCGTCGCGGCTGCCAGAAGACCAGCTCACGTCGCACGACTATCTCTCAATCGCTGCGGAGTTCGACGATGGCCAGGACCTCACCTACTTCTGGAGCAGCAGCCTCCCTGTCGGCAAGGCGTTCCGTTGCCCGATCCCCCGGTGGACGCCGCTCGAATCGCACATGGTGGTCCGCAGCGGTCTTGCCGATCTCGGCAAGTGGGTCAGCGACGAGCGTGACATCTATGCGGACTACAAGGAGCACATCGGCGGCCCAGCCAAGTCCGTCGTACGCGTCTGGCTGCTCGGCGTCTCCCTCTTCCAGCGCCGCGCCGGTTCGTGCCGCTTCGGCGACATGCAGATCTCCCAGCCGGGCGCCGGAACCCTGAAGCTTTGAGACACCGCGAGAGTGAACCGGTTCAATCGGCTCGCTGCTAGCAGTTCCGAGGGCGTGGAAAAACGCTTACGTTCTTCTGCTATGGGTGGTCAAAAACGGAAGTGTCCGCGCCGCGCGGCACGTCCGTTTCACCCTCAACAGCGGACTCTTGCACCGCAGCAATCAGATTCGATCACCTCCTCGGCGCAAGCGAGAAGCGTTGCCGGCACTTCGAGGGGCCCAGCACCTACGCCGCATCGATCCGTCGGCGAGTTCAACCGCTGCGCCGGAGGTTGGCACAGCTCCGGGGGTTCGCTATCCTGCGCGGGTAGGAGACCCGTTGTTATGAGCTACGTGGAGCGCGTCCTGCAGCCTGGTGAGCAAATCCGGCACATCTCGTCGATTCATTGGATCGTGTACTGGGCCGGCGTTGGGGTTGCGCTTCTGGCGGCGGTTGCTTACTGGCTCAGCGAAACGCGGCCCCTGACGAGATTCTGGCTATATATGGCTTGTGCGCTCGCGCTCATTGCGGTCGCTCTCCTGGTCCAAGAATGGTACAGATGGTGGATCACCGAGATTGCGGTCACCAACCGGCGCGTCATCTACAAGAAAGGTTTCATCCGGCGGCGGACCAACGAGATGAACATGCACAAGATCGAGAGCGTGCAGGTCTATCAGTCGATCCTCGGGCGCATGCTCGGCTACGGCACCGTGACCATCCTTGGGGCCGGCGCAGGCTTCGAGACGCTACGGACGATCGCAGGCCCGATTGAGCTGCGAAACTCCATCACCGGCACCTGACTGGGCCGAATCGGAAGGGCATCGCGTTTGGCGAAAATGCTTCAAGGCAAGACTTCTGCGCGATTGTTGAGGGTCAAACTAAGAAGAACTCAGTGTGAGCAAATGTCTTCCGAGTTACCCTGAAAGCGGACATCGCTCAATTCAGTCGGCATGTCTCAAAGGTGCCGGAACCGGACTCATCCAACACATTCCATGAAGAGAGGTTGCGATTGCGCGGCGTGACCCATGACCTTGCCAGTCGGCGGATTCACCAAATTGGTGTTGAGGCGCGCCGTGCAGGTCGAAGAAGTGAGTGACACTGAAACAGGACTTGTAGTGATGAGGTCGCCAACTAGCGCGGCCTCGCACGCGGGAGCGCGCATGACCACATCCCGGTGATGGCCTGGAGGCGCACATTCGTACCCGTTTCACGGATCGCGAGATGCGAGGTACGCTACAATCGCAAGCAGGTCCTGCTCGTCGAGGTTGGCCACGACTTGGGCCATCAGCGGGCTCCATTCTCCCGTCCGCGCGCCATGCTGGAGGTCATACAGCTGCCGGAACATGTAGCTCGGCGAACGACCGGCAATGCTCGGCATCGGTCCCAGCCCTTTCAGGTCAGTGCCGTGGCACAACGCGCATTGGATCGTTTTGCCCGGCCCACCTTTCATGACCAGCGCTTCGCCTTTGGCAAGGCTCCCGATCGGGACATAGGCTGTGAAGGTCGACCGCGAGTCGCGGCTTTCGAAGCCGAGCAAATCGTCTGGGACTTCCACCACCCGCGCTCCTACCGGCTCGCGCTCGCCCGTTTCCACGGCGGCCCAAATCAGACCCGCAACATAGGTCTTCGGCGCGGTATCGCTCTCGACCACCTTGATGCGCTTGCGGGGCTGCAAGGCCGAGAAGTAGGCAGCTGCAGCTTCGACTTCGGCGTCAGTGATCAGCTTGGAGAGGCTGATCATCAGATCCGGCGGCGTTCGCTTCGGGACGGTCGTACCACGCGCGCCGCTCTTGTAGTCTGCCATCTGCCCGATGATGTAGCTCTTCGGCAGCCCTGCGAGATCCGCGTTTTCCGGGCCGCCGGGACCGGCGGCGCGGTGACAAAATCCGCAAGCGAACACACCAGGTTTCCGGCCGTTCGCAACGATGTCCGGCAGCGCCGCATGGTCGCCGGGGTGCCAGACCGGCGCAATGAAACGATCGCGAAGTTGGCTCCAGGTGTACCCGGCCATGCTGTCTGGCACCCGAACCAGCTTTCCCTCGTCGACGGGAGGCTTGTAGTCTGGGTTGTTTGGCGGATAGGCCCAAGCAGGAGGACCGTCTGCAGCGGTTGCCGTCCGCATCGCGAGCAAGCCGCAAACGATCACAGACGAGAGCAGCGCGACAACAATCTTCATTTCCACCTCCCGAATGCCCGAGCTCAAAGCTCATCGAGACTCCCAACAGGGAGCACCCATCCGAGTGAGAACCGATTTCAAAAATTGAAATCGCGCGAACCGATGGCACCAAGGCTGCCAAATGGATGAAACGGCGCCTTCGGTACCTCGCCGTTTTTGGGCAGCTCTCGATCAAGCAAATCTGCACAACCGTCAGTGGAACGCTACAGCATGTCAGGCCCCACGCCTAGTGTCAGCTCCGGGTCAAAAGCGCCATTCTGACTGAGCGCCAATCACTTCCCGTCTTCCCCGATGAGGGTGAGCAAATCTCGCCCGAGATTCGCTCAAGAGCAGACATCGAGACGGCCAGTAGCCGATCGGTGTCGCAAAAGCGACGCAGCACGGACGAGTCGGATCGCGGGTCCGCCCCTTGAGCAGAATTTGAACGGCACGCCGTCAGAAACCGAACACGCGGAGCTGTTGCTTGCTGACCCGGTCGGCCGGGTCGATCGATTGCGCCTTACGGAAATCGGCGATCGCCTCGGCGCGGTGGCCCAGCACTTCATTGGAGAGGCCGCGGTTGTTGTAGGCCTCGACATAGGACGGACCGAACTGGATCGCTTGCGTGAAATCTGCAATCGCTTGGTTGCTGTCACCCTTTGCGACGTAGGCTTTGCCGCGGGAGTTGAAAGCGTTGAAGTCCTTGGGGTTTATCGCGATCGCCTGGTCAT
>WNFO01009316.1_pt1 | contig 12995 bp, 17 predicted proteins | sample 5400251 | NCBI WGS metagenome assembly WNFO01 (sample SAMN13153354, study PRJNA577476) | soil metagenome | isolation source: 100 cm saprolite under Madrone tree | place: USA:California | collected 2016-06-14 | reverse complement strand
CGAGAAGGCTGATGATTGTGCTCGCGCTCGGGTGATGACCTTCAATGCCCTGGTCTGGAACTTTCGAGGTTTAGCATGAAGGATGTCAGGTGAGAGGGATGAAAGACGATCCACAGCTCCGTCGATATGTAAGCCTACCTGTCCTTCGAGAACATTGCCAAGTAAGTCAAGGAACTCGTTGGAAATAAAAGTAGGATAACGGTCATCAAATTCCCAGCCACGTGCCTCGACAATATCGAGAAGGATTTTTTGCGTTCCGGGTGAGTCTTTGTACTTGCTCCAGTCAGACGTAATAGTCCGAAAAGTACCCACGTATAGCGCGCAGTGGGAGTCCTTTGACGAAGGTGTGGATGACAGTTGCTTGAGGGCGAGGAAGAAAAGCTCGACCGTAAAGCCAAACCCGCTTCCATCATGCAGATCCTGAAGACGCCACAACTGTCGTTGTAACTCATTTTCCTGCCAATCCGACTCAACAACAAATCGTCGCAAGTCTCTGAATAACTCTTCGTAGGCATTTACATCTCCTCGGCCCGCAAGAATACTGCGGAGTGTAGGAACAAGGCAGCATAGACTCTTGAGTGCCTGCCCCGGGCGTATAAATTGTACTTTACGAAGATCGCGGAACTGTTCGACAAAGTGGCTGAAGCGGATGAGCGCTGGATCGAGGCTGTCGCGTATACCAGGAAATTGGTAAATGATTTGAGCGATGGAAGATTGCGTGTCGAACGTCAACCGATCGACGTCTTTGAGGCGGTCCGCTTCGATATTGATCTTCTCTAGTTCTGAGATCTCAGATTCGTTGTCTCGAAGAATTTCCTTTGCTTCCATCAGGTTTTCCAAGTTTGTCTCGGACAACGCGTCGTATAACTTGTACAGACATTCCCTTGCGTTCTTAAAGGTCTTGTCAAGTTTTTGGGCACATGTCAGGGCTTGGTCGTTGCTAGTATCACCTTCCTTGGCAAGCAATATTACTGCAGCCTCGCCCGCATTTGACCGCACATCCCAGTTGTCTTCCAGAACTTGTCGAATGGCTACAAGTGAAAGGCAGGTCCAGCGCATTACAAACAATTGGTCCATCCCCTCCTCCGATAACTCCCGTGTCTTTTCAAAGCTACCGATATCGCCCAGCAGCTTCACAATGTCGCCAAACCAGGCAGGTTTTGCGTTGGCACAAAGTACAAGTGACGCAGTGGTCTCAATACACGCACGTGTATGCCTCTGCCATAAATCAATGCGTGCAAAAAGTCCACGGTTCTTGCACAACTCTAAAGAGCGCGCGATACGTGAGCTGAGCTCATGTACAATATCCTCTCTTTGGATACGTGGAGTGGTAGAGTGTGGATAACCGTTCGGCGAATATGGTACAGGTGCCATTGCACCGATAAGGGGTAGATGGGGAGTGGGTTTCCTGACCAGGCGAATGATTGGCCTAAGGACACGGCGGACGCTCTGGCGTCTGTCCTTGGTCTTCTCTTCTATTATATTGCCGACCTTCTTCCAAACCTCTGCGCCCCAGTTTGTATTGAAGGAACCTGGTATTGTCATCAAAAACTGTTCCATTTCCGCGTCTTCCGTCAGGTTGTCAATCAGCCATAGGATCGCCCGTACATCTCGGCTCTTGCGCTTTTCCGTCTCTTCCATTGCAAGTTGCATCTGTCCTTGTGCCTTGTAAGCGTTCACAGATTTCATTCCCCCGTCGAGTCCCCGGTCTTTGTATCTCCGGCCACACAACTTCTGGAACATGTACCGGACAACGCCGGAAAATGAGGTTTGGTATGGCGATTGCGGATATATGATCGGTGCAAATGTTGTGAAGATGTATAACAGGCCACTGATGCCAATAGGAACAACGGTGCTTATACCAACTGTTGTGTTGATACTTAGTAGGGAGTCTCCAAGTCCTACGAAGAATAGGAATAGAGAGAGGTGGAGGAGACCAGGTACAGCTTCTGCCAACACGGGCATGTACCATCCATCGGATCCCTCATGCAAGTACTGCCGAAGGCGAGCACTCTTCAAAGGATCACTGTACCGTTGGAAGACATGCATATAATCGCGAACCCATTGCTGAACAAGGATTGCCAGGAATGCCGCAGAAAGACTGAAGACGAGGGCCATGAACCAGAAAACATTCACATGGACGTCAGATGACAATGGGTTGGGTTCAGGAAACGGCGGTGGTGGAGTGGAAGGGATGGAAACCTGTGGGGCGATGAAGGATAGTTGCTGGGAAATCTGAGAGAGAATAGTTGAATGTTGTCGGAGATAGTACACCATTTCATCTTTGGGTTTGACTTGTAAATTTTGTTTGCTATCGATTACGAAAGCTGTGAGGACCGCAGAAAATAAACCAGCCTGTCGGGTCACACGTCAGTATGACCGGGTCTGTAATAGGTACGTATAGAATATGGACGGACAAATATAAGGACGCCATCCATGTCATCTTTTAGGGTATTAATCCGGGAATTGTCATAGCTCTTGGCTTCCTTTCCATAAAGGGTCCACAGCGCGTTAGCACTGCCATCAAAGTCTCCTATCATGCGTTTTTCTTCCACTTGTTCTTCAAATTCTGAGTCAGAGGTACTGTGGCGAGGGCTAGAATCGACAGATGAATCGCCGTCCACTGCACGTTTATGTCTCCGTCAGGCCATTGAGACCTCTACGGATGTGAGGGGAGTACACACGAGCCCATGCCTCGGCCTGAATCTGATCTTCTCCCGCTTGTGTTGTCGCATCACTCGTAGCATCATTTACGTCATCGTGCTGGGACTGGTCGGTGTTCATCTCATTAGTATTGCTTCCCCCGCATCCTATTAATTGAAGTAAGAATAACAAAATAAATATCTCTGGATTCGACGGCAGAGAGAATAGAGGTCACACCTTCAGCCCGTGAGAGAACGGGCCGTGCCACGTCGTCGACGTCTTGGCCAGTTGATTCCAGAGACGTCAGACTTGTCACACTGCCTGTATAAGGCTGAAAAGTGGCCATTTCGTGTGTCTCGCTTCCTTCCACCTCATCTTCGCGAACAGTTAGTATTTCAACCGAGAGGACAGTGATACGAAGGAGGACAGAAAAACGCACCGGCACCGGCAGGCGGCAGGGTGACTTGCCGGGCTTCGAGATCGATGTCAAGATCCATGATATGAGGTGCAATAGCAAATGGTGAAGAATACGAAGCCGAGAATTTTTGATGTTTTTATCGCTGCTTCCGTTCAGGTTATGACCTCGCGCTACTCTCGCGCTGCATTTGGTTCTCGCGTGTCGTCACGTTCACATGACACTCGGTCACGTCGCATGTGATATCTCCCGAGTTCCCAGATGCACTCACTATCCACCATGGCCGCGTCGACAACAATCGGCCATGGACGTGCCAACCTCCCTGTCCGCGTCCCTCATTTAATGCCCTTTCACATACAACACACTGGTCCGGCACCCGTCTCTACCTACTTTCACATTCAACCTCATGTTGGGTCCTTGTGGCCGTCCTCCTCGGTATCCGATCCATCTCCTCCATCCGGAGATAGCCAAACGGAACTCACCACCGCTATCGTAAACACCAATGTTGTTTTGTCAGAAGAAAAGGAGAATCTTCCAGAGGTCGCAGATGCGGATCAAGTAGCCGCAGATCCCGCCATCACGGCGACAGCAGAAGTGGACGTAGCCGTTGCAAACGTGAAAGCACCTGCATCTCCCGTGGTGCCGTCTGGCACCACACGACGTCTTTTGGAGTCCGCAAAGCGATTTATCTCCTCTTTCCGCGGTCGTACCGTGCACGGCGTAGAAGTCGCACTGCCGAAAGGCTACGTAGGCATCGTCCTGCGCGGGGATGCCGATGACCGGGCCCAACCCCACCCATCGACAGGAAGCAAACTCCAACGTCGTTCTGTACGAAATTCTCGTAGAAAGCCCACCGAAGTGGAAGAGATGGATGAGGCGTCGCCTGAAGACGAAGACGTGCGCCCAGTTAGGGTCCTGAAACCGGTGGCCAGGTTCGATTCGTTCGTTCTCTGGCATCCAGATATTCCTGTTGATGAAGGAAAGGACGAGTACCTTCGTTCGCTCTCCGAGTGGACAAACATCGCATCCGAGGTGCGTACTTACAGCCCTGTGAACGTGAAATGAGTACCATGATAGGCCTGACAATGTTTCATAAAAGATTCACCAAAGCGAGTTTCTTAGAAATTCCTTGGGGCAATGTGCCAGGTGCAACAGTCGTGTCCTTTTGAAGATTCAAGCTGATTCCACATATCATTGACTGGCGGGCTTCGAAGCTACACGTACACTCGGCAACACTGGCGACAGAAAAATGTACTCAGTCACTAGACCGTGACAGAACCCAACTCACTTCCCTTTGTCGCCTTCGGCGCACTTGTAGTGGTGAATAAATCTGTTTCCAAAACAGCTAGTCTCCAATGCCATTCAGAGCCACTCGCTCATCAGTGTGCATTTAAGGGCCCCCTTCAATCTGCCGTCAGGCTAATAATAGTATGGTTGTGCTCGTTCAGACTGCCCGGCATAATCCAACCCGTCCGGGGTGTCCTAGTCTTCGACGTGTTGACTATCTCTCGCCTTGATTCATGTGGTAGGGCTTAAAGTTAGAACACCATTCTTCCCTGCTACGTACTGTTCCTCATACCTTTCTTTTCCTTTCTCGGATTAATTCTCCCTTTTACTATAGACCATATCGCTTTCTCACTCCTAAACTACATCGGACCCTTTAATTGTTCTCCATATGACCTAGCTCTTCTTTAGCACAATAACGCTGTCCCGGCCCACAGTTGGCAACTTGACATTGGTGTACTCGTTTAGTTACGCTCACTAACTTCATTCATCACGTGTCAGGCGTCATCGACGCACCTCAGATAGCAAGGCAAACACGTCCTAGTATATAATGTGCCATCACTAGGCAAGGATCCCTTCGGAGCCACGCCCGGAACGGAATGGACTTCGCATCGGAGCGCCCGTCCTCACGTGCCCATGTCGATTTTCTTTTTTTCTTGTCCTCCTCGTGTTCGACAACAACTCTTCAAGCTGCAACACAAGACGAAAATGACCTACGCATCCCAATCACATTATTTCCTGCCCTAACTGCCTCCTTCCTTTCATATTTCCTTTATTTCCTTCCTCTCTTAAAGCTCTTGAACAACATCTACAGACACAAGGACACCACCACGCGGCGGCCGTACGCTCCTCGTTTTATCTTATTTTGGCTCTTTCTTTATATGCTCACATTCTTCTACTCAATCCTCATCATCAGCACCTCCGAGGCAGCCATCACTGTACAAAACTTAGACACGATCTCGAAGTAGCGTACATGTATATAAGCAGCCTTCATGCTCGTCGAAGAAGGCATCGAAGAATCATTTTCCCTTCGAACCACCAGTCCCTTTCCTCCTCATCTCTATGTGTGATCTTTCTCTCCTCCCGGCGATCGTCTGGTGGAACCGTTGTCCACACGATCTCGGCCGATCCCTCACTCCTTTATCTCAGTTGACTCTCCTTTCCCGGCCCCTTCTCGTTTTCTCTCCCTCTTCCCTCTCCTGCTTGGACGACACTTTCATCCTCGCAGCCCATAGCTTAACTACAGTAGTAATCCAGGTCCCCTTCCTCGTCTTTCAAAACCTTTGCGTGCCCTTATCTTTTCTGCTTATTTGCTCTTCGACTCGTGGATTTCCGACGCTGGTCTGAACCAACAAGCCACTGTGTGATCTTACCCGCCAGTTGATTGCCGATACTCTTTCCTTCTCCCTAGCCTTCTTCATCTCTTTCCAAACTCACTCACACACCCGACCGCGCCACACTGCAAGTAGGAACGCACAAATCCTGTAATCATCACAGATCCAGCCTCAGAGACTCGGATAACTTTCGGAAAGCTGGGTAATCGGACATTGCCGAGGGCGGCTTTCACCGGAACTTCGAAGCCGACTGCTGTCATTCTCACACTACAGTAAGTCAAGTTAGCTGTGTCTAAGTTGTCAGGGCTGAGCCCCGCCCAAAAAAAATGAGCAATTTCCAATTCATTCGCCCTTTTTTTTGGGCCCAGCTGAGACCGCACTTCGAGACCGCACTACCGTGACGCTCAGCTCTTCAACCTCATTCTAAGCGCCAACCACCCATTCTGTGTTTATGAGCCAGCACGACTTCGGACTTGTTATCGTCCACGAACCCTCGACTCCCTCAGCGGATTTGGTATTTGTTCACGGGTTAAATGGCCATCGCAGCCTTACGTGGACAAACAAATCGAAGGAGTTCTGGTTACCATGGCTCGGGAACCACCTCCCCCACGTTCGCGTGTGGACATACGGATATAATGCCCGCGCGGTTTTTGGCTCACAGGATGACCTTGGTGTCGATGCAGCCAAATTGCTCTCAGAGGTTTCAAATCGCTGCTTTGTGCGTACTCCTTACTGCTTGTAGTCCCAACGATTTTACTGATATGGAATCAAATCTGTAGCGCAGTCGAGACGATGATACCATCAACTCTGAGAGACCCATAGTCTTTGTGGCCCATAGTTTAGGTGGAATCCTAGTGAAAAAGGTGTGTTTATCACGCCTGTTTCTGTGATGCATCTAATGACAATGGTACAGGCTATGATCATGGCCTTTCCACTGGAGAGTAGATGGAATCCCATTTTCCAGAATTCCGGAGGAATTGTTTTCTTAGGAACCCCTCATCGTGGTGCTCCTGTAGCCAATAGAGCATCCTTGCTCATTGAATGTATTCCATGGCTTCCATCATCACGGCTTCTCCATCTTCTACGGGGACAGTCTTCATTGGTTGCCCAGATAGCGGAGCAGTTCAATAGTATCTGGGGATCACGGCCTATATTCTCATTTCGTGAGACTAATGCGATGTTCGGTTTCGGAATGGTAATTCACTATTGAATGTCCCTTCACCTTCTCACCGACTGCGATGGTCTAGATCGTCCCCTCAAAAAATGCAAGAACAAATTGTCAAAATGAGAAGGTCTTTGATATCCCGAATTGCAATCACTCCGAAATATCCAAGCCCGACTCTGTCCAAAGCACCCTCTTCACACAAATCCTTGATGCGATTCGGACATTGCTTAGGTAAGTGCGCAAAGAATATGCCCCACTACGCCTTCTAATCCCTTCAACAATATTGCCTGTGGGTTGCATAGTCCAGGTCCATCGCCATTGCCAGCGTCATCTCACCCTTCAACCCAAACTGGATCAATTCACGATGGGCGTCGTGTATGGCCAAAGGGTGCATTTCCTAAGAGTATCTGGAGAAAGCAACTCTTTAAAGAATTCCACGGTCCGGGGGGGGATTCCGAACGTCCTCCCGGCAAGTGGCAGTGCTTGGCCGAATTTGGAGACTCCCATTGGCTCGGGGGTTCGTACTGGGCATCATTTACTGCCGATGAATCGGGGACAACAATTATTCGTGTAGAAGTCAATCAGGATCAGCTTTCCTGGTCAATATCATCACCTCGCTCTTTGTGGTATCCGGGCACGCATTCTGGAATGATACCACCCGAAAAGGATTACCCGTTCAAGCCACCAGAAGTTCGTTTCTCAACTCGGATATTTTCACCTTATGTCAACCGTACGGGTGGAACCTGCCTAGGTATTACATCTGGTGAAAATTGGAAAGTCAAAATCTCCTTCTTGGAAATTCTCAATGCTGTAGCCATTATGCTAATGTTCCCCCCGCTTTACGACATGGGGGAATATTTTCGTCAACCTCTACCGGGGTTCATTCCCCATGGCGTCATCTCAGGGAGCATTGAACTATACATCAACAAAGACAAAGATGCCTTCCTCCGTGCCACAAATTTTTTCTCCCGAGCCTTTGCACAAGATATGGCTGACTCAAAAAATAACAGAGAGGTCATGCAGGACGAGGTGAAAGTAACAGTATTGACCATTACGGAATTGTTGGATTATTTTGCAGGTTCTAATACCTCTGGCGTTTTACCTAAAGGTTTCTCTAAAAGTACTGTTAAGTCTGCGTTTGAACGAGTCCGAACATTGCACAGTCTTCTGACCGAAGAGAAGCGGTGGGCTTCCGCTGTAGAATCAATTTGCTACTGACAACGGAAGCCTTCTCCGCAGTATGATACGTGAATACAGTCAAGCCATGTTCGATAGGTGCACTTCGATCCTTGTCCTTTTAGTATTATTTCATAGAATTATAACTTTTGGGTGTCTGCAAGGGGGCTTGTTTGATCCATAAAAAAAGTGTTGGCATGACTCGGGCTTCCGTTTCGTGCGGATACCCATCCGCCGTTGGAGGACTCGGAGCAGCCGACATGTGGCAATGCATTGAGTTGAAAACTGCCGCCGTCATACTAGGCAGTCTTTGTTTAAGTTTTCCGCTTTTTCTTCGTAGATTACCTTTTTCGTGTCTCTCGTATGCGTTAGGGACGACTTGCCTATCCTTTGGGGCACAGAGAAAAGATAAAAGTGACTCTCGTAGATAGAGGACCTTGGCTTCGTCTTCACCGAGCCGAGGTCAGTATTCTGTACTCGCGCTACTGTGGCTGACTACGTACATAGCACAGACTTCTGGTCTGATATCCGCTACACAAAATGGAGGGAATATGATTTCGTACCGAGTCAACCTTGTGTCTCACTTTTCGTTTCTTATATACAACAATCTGGTTACACAGGATCCAAGTCAAACGACTTCCTATTCCAGCTCGGAGCTGGTCATAGTCGTACGTACGAAACTAAAGACGTCAGAACACGAGCTAGAGCCCAAACTGAACTCGATGCAGTATCAATGTATCCGGCAATTGGACGCACAGGCATCATTCTCGGAGCAAGCGTATTAACAGGGCCACCGGCTTTCGCCCCGGTTTCATCAACGTGAGGTTTTCCTTCTTTCATACATAATACATTGAACGCGCAAGCTAGACGAACCTAGTTGTATATTTATCGGGATTTGATATTGACATTGAGCTGAAGGTTGTACCATCCATCAATCACAATGAAAGGAGGGAGATACGCTGATACACGACAAGAGTTGCCGATGATCAACAGACAATTCATTTCCCGTCCTTGGAGGTGTTGAGATACATGCAGGATCAGAAGTAGACTGTTGCTGGCGCATCCAACCCCACCTATCTAGTTGTGGATAGCGATCAACTGGAAACGGATTGCTGGCGATCGGTGACAGAACAAGAACCGTGCGAAAAGACACGCTTACAGCAATAAACCGATCCGCACGATGCCCTCTACCAAGAGGCTTTACTAACTCCTGGCAACTCTCCCGCGAGAGCCTTCGTTCGAAACTGGTACTGTAGATCGCCCACACGTCACCAGTCAGTGCAGGTAACATATAAAGGAAACATTTTCACGTACCCGACACAGACCAAACTCGCCCATTACACCACGTCCACGTCCAGTAACCGTACAGCGATTTTTGACCGTCGTGGGCCGCGTATAGCGACCGAAGGAGTTTAGCTGGAGCTGCGCCTGGTAGCGCACTTGGGCGGGAAGACTTTGGTTGCGTGCGACGTAGAGATATGCGCGTCGCGAGATCTCGTTGTCGGCGACGCCCTGTCGCGCTTTGATATCGCGCAGGACGCGTGCGTTCGGTCGGGGAGGCATTCTGGAGGTAGACTGCAGGTGTTACGATTTTCCGGGCCGTTTCGGAATTACTTGAGAAAGGGCGGGAAAACAAACAAGTCACAATAGCGGATTTTGACCCACGTGGCCGTGCTCTTTCTTCTGAAATTTTGGAGACAGTAAAAATCTCGAGCTCATCCCCATAATCCGTGCGGATGGTCATGCAGTAGGTGCTATCCATGGATTCGTGCGATTTTAGTCTCGAATTAATATTTTTATTGACGAATTTTGAGATATTTGACGCGGTATTGGACTTATATTACAGCAGATAAGGCCGATTGGGTATGCCCCGTCATGTCGTCAAATCTCCGCGTCTCCGCGTCCGAACATCTGCTGCCACCACTACGCGTACTGTATCACAACTGCCACCTCACCGTTGCCTATTCCTTCAAGGCCGCGAGAAACACCACTTAGAAAAAAAGGGCAGGTTATGGAGGTTGTGGTACGTATAACATCTCGATGTAAAATATCCTTTCACCCAAACTCACCCGCGTGTATCTATGAATAATGAATAGACCATCAACAAACTCATAAGATGGTCTCACTACGTCCACACTCATTCCGCCTAACCACTCGCCGCGCGCGCTCGCTCACCTCATCACTCTTCGGCCTAACATTTCTCGCCTGCGTTATGACCGTATCCGCCTCCGATATGCTCCCCTGTCCTGCACACCCCCATCGTGGTCGTTTCGCCGACGATGGCAATAATGACGGTGATCATCAGCCTCCAAGCGGGCGACGTGCGATCGTCGTAGAAAAGCGACCTAGAAGGTGGATAGAGGAGCGTCACCCGAAGTTATGATACGTACCCACGACAGCACTGCACATAAAAGGGTTCGCACTGGCTTTTCTTCGGAAATCGTTCTTACTCCCAAGCATCGAATTAATGAGCGTGGGAACATCACCCGAGGGCCCTTGTACCCGAGTACAGACGGTTCCCTTCTTATTGTAGAGGCATGCTGTGGATTTTAAATCAGTTTGTGACTCCTGTCAATTTCTACAGTAGATAACAACAATACGATAAGTTACTGTAAAGTTCATACACGACAGCTGGCATTCCCATTTCCGTGGGTGATGAGATAGACCCACTTCCGCTATACGGCTTTACTCTTCCGATCTCCCCCGCCTCCACGGGATGTCCTCGGACCAGGAGCCGATTCGCCCTCCGCAGTAGCAGCAGGTTTCTTGTTCCTCCTGCCATGATGGTGATGATGATAAGGGCGCTGGTGCTGCTGCTTTTGCGGCTGCTGTTTCTGCGGTTGCAACAAGGCCGCCGCAATAGCCTCATTTTCAAGACGTACGCGCTCCTCCTCAGCAGTCCACCACTTCATAAACTCGGCCTCAGCCTGTAGCTCCGTCTCCTCCGCCTGTATCTCCCTAAGCGACTGTCGCTCCTTCGCCTTGAGCGCGGAATTGCCCGGCTGGCTTTGCAACTGCTGAATTTCGGCGAAGGAAATTGGCGTGCCTGAGGACGGCTGACAGACTGGTTCTACAGAAGACAAAGTCCACACGTTCCCGCTGCTGTTGGTGGAACATAAGTCAATATTTATGAATCGGGCTGTGTCGGGTATGTTGGCACGTACGATGATGAATGGTGGGCTGTTGCTGTCTGACCAGCCTTCGACTTTGCCTTGGATGGACTGATGGTCGGCCCCAAGCCGGGTAGCCGACCAGGGTGCGTCATTGTCGATGGACCTGGACCAGAAGAGCTCTGATTACTCCAAGATTTAGATTTCTGGACAGCCGGAGCATTGAACGGCTGAGTTGGGGATGGTTTTTCTGATAACGACTGCATACTCCCTGGTGGAGTAATACGCGGTAAAGTTTGGTCATGGGTCGTTGCCGTTGCCGTCGCCGACGAGCGACCTGGAGAAGAGCCCGGAGGTTCCAATGCTGATAATCGCGAGAGGTTCGTGATTCTCCAAGCTGGGGTGGACGTCGAGCGCCAACTACTAGGAGAGCCCGAGCGAGGTTGTACATCATGTGTCTTCGGGAGCGAGAGTGAAATGCGCATGCCATCTCCTGACCCCTGTCGATGCATGGACGTCAAAGAGCTCGCTGTAGGATGTGGATGTTGAGTACGTCCACTGGCAGTGCTGGCCTGCATCTCCTCAGCTTCTGCCAGAATCGCCTTCATGTCAACCCTACAGAACTCTTATATCAGAAAAGGAACTGAGGTTCAAGTGGGACGGACCTAGGGGGAGTAGACTTGGCCTTCCATGGTCCTACCTTCGGAGTACTCCCAACAAGCTCCTCGCGATCGGCTGAGGCACCTACACTGACATCCAGATTCAGATTCAAGGGAGGAACAATAGCCTCGTCCATGCAAAACAAGTCTTCGCTTATATTGGCGAGAAGCGGGGTTCGCGGCATCGCTACGCTCGACTTGCTTGGCGTCCCGGGGGAGGCGGGCTGCTGCGATAGCTTCCTGTTTGGCTTTGGGGATGGTTTTGGCTGCGCCTTCAGTTGTGAACGTACTATAGGATTAGGAATGTCCTGTACAGAAAGCCATTCGCGGTGCTCGTTAACGGAGGCAGCGAGGTTGACGGGCAGCTGCAAACGGGAGAATGGTGATTTTGAGGCCTGGTGACCTTGTACGGCGTTAGAAAGTTGCTTGATGTGCCAGGGAGATAGATCGTCAAGCAACCGTGCCTCGAGCAGACTCTCCATATTGACAGACAGGTACTGATGAAGGCTGTCCATCAGCTGCGGGCAATGTAGGGACGCTGCTTCCATGTAGATAGCCGAGATGTTGTCGATTGTAACGTATTTGATGACAATTGAAGAGCAGATCAGGAGCAATTTATCCAGGAGCAATTCGTTCTGGAGTTGAATCAGAGATAAGAAACCCATAAAATGAGGACAAGTGATCGAGGTGAGACTCACTCACCGCAGCAAACATGACATCAAACAAGAGGGTCAATAGCTCATCAGTAGAATCGATAAAATCTGTTCAAGAAAGCTCTCGTCAAGGAATCCAGTAGGGTAAGGTGGGTATCCACATACCCAGTCTTTCGAACATTTCTGCCTCCTCTCCGCAACACATAAACCTAAGCACATACTGCATAGCGCGCCATTCCAAATGACACAAATCAACACGCAAAGTACCATCACTCTCCCACCGATCTCTAGTCCACTCTTCATCCGCAAAGAAACACTCAAAAAACAGCGAGCGCGCGCGCAACACAAAAGAGTGGCTCTGCACCTCGCGATCCGCGAGTCGTAGCACGACATCCGCATCGGGGGAGGATACCGACGTCATCGGCGCATCGAAAATGGCTCGAAAATGGGCAGTTAGCGACGGAGACGGCGTGCGCCGCACCACGCTAAGCAGAGGATCGGCGAGGGCCTTAAGATGAAGCACGCGTGAGAGAGTTAGCAATTCGCGCACGGCCTG
>WNFO01026035.1_pt1 | contig 12996 bp, 10 predicted proteins | sample 5400251 | NCBI WGS metagenome assembly WNFO01 (sample SAMN13153354, study PRJNA577476) | soil metagenome | isolation source: 100 cm saprolite under Madrone tree | place: USA:California | collected 2016-06-14 | reverse complement strand
GTCGTGGCGCCAGTGCTCGCGGCGCCGGTGTTGCCACCAGCCGACGTGGATCCACCACCCGTGCCGGAACCAAACGTGCCGGTCTGCACGTTGGTAGCGGCTCCACCCGTACCACCTGTTCCACCCGCACCGCCGGTCCCGCTCGCTGCGCCGGCGCCACCAGCTCCGCCGACCGCGCCCACGGCTCCGACTCCGCCCTGAGCGGTCCCACCCGCGGCACCGGTGGCAGAACCACCGTTACCGCCCGAGGCCGCGCCCGTATTGCCGATGGTGCTCGCAGCCGCGTTGCCGCCTGCGCCACCCACCTGCGTGGTTCCCACCGGGGTCGCCAGGCTGGCGGCCGCGGCGACGGTGATGGCGCCGCTGGTCCCACTCACCGTCTTGTTCGAGGAGCCGCTGATAGTCGGACTGCATCCACCCGCTGCGTCCACCGTCACGGGAGTCGCAAGAGCTGCGACCCACATCGCGATGGTGAACAGTGCCATCCATCTTTTCATTCGCGTCTTCCTTTATGGGTTGGTCGGTTAGGGTTTTGTTGCGTCGACGCGCTCACGCTTGAACCGCTTGGGGCAGTCTCGGTGAGCCGACACGCCGAACCACAATCCCAGTCGCGCGCCTGCACCCGGCGGCGCGCGCCCGCGCACGACACGCGGATTGACCGCCGCGGCCGGCGCTGTACAACGAATCCAGCTAGATCCGCTCTTCGTCATAGAAAAGTGGTCCGTGAAGGCGCAGATGCCTACAGTCGCCACGCACGGCGCACCATGAGCAAAGCTTGGGCCACCGATCAAACTTCTTTCTTCTTAGCTGGTTCCGAGGCATCGCAGGAAAGCTCAGAAACGAACTGTAAAGTTTTCCGAGGTGGAGCGGCTCCGGGAAGCGACCTTCATGTAATTTTGAGGCGCTGCGCGGGGTGACGCGCGGTGAGCGGAATGCTTCGCACTTTTATCCTATTGAGTTGCAACGAGTGTGTTCGGGGTGGCAAGGAGTATGCTTGGTGGGTGCGCTTTTGAACTGTATGCTGTGAGCGACAGCAGAGGAAAATCTTTTCTCTCTCCCTCCCAGAGCACCACCTCTCCTGTTGACCGCGAGCCGGAGGCTGTGGCCTACTGGGGCGGCCGCGCCCGCCCGCCCCAATGTCAGCAAAGGGGCGTCAAGCGGCGCGGACATCCTCAGCCCATGCCGAACTCAAAAGTGAAGTCGAGGGAGACGCGGCCAAAGCTTCGCCGCCGGACGAAGCGTCGACTGACGTGGGCGGGGGCCGCACTGGCGGGGCTCATCGTCTTCCTGATCTTCTACCTCTGGGCAGGCGCCCGGCCTGGCCAGTGGGTGGCGAGCCTCGGAAACGAACATCTCCAAGCAGCCGACCAGAAACATATCCCGTACAATTCCGACCCGCCGACTTCCGGTCCGCACCTGCCGTACATAGCCGCGTGGGCGATTCATTCCGAGCCCATTGCGAAGGAGCTGCAGGTGCACAACCTGGAGGAAGGGGGTGTCCTGGTGCAGTACAACTGCCCGCAGGCTTGCCCCGACCTCGTGGCGCGCCTCCGGGCCATCGTCCTCCGGTACGACACGCAGGTCATCCTCGCGCCCTACCCAGGCATGGATAAGACCATCGCGCTGACGGCCTGGTCCCGCATAGACACGTTCGACCAGTTCGACGAGAAGCGGATCGTCCGGTTCATCAAGGCATACCGGGGCATCGATCACCATCCCCGGGGGAGCCTCTTCTAGGCTGTGGGCGGAATGAGCGGGGGCGCAACGTGCCCCCGCTCAAGTCCGCCGGCGGGTCTGCTCTCTATTGCTGCTGGTCGAGGATCGCCCTGATTGCCCGCATGACCGGATTGTCATCAGCGGGCGGCGGGGCCTGCGTGGTGGTTGTGGCAAGGCCCAGATACTTCTTCACGCAGCTGTACTGCTCCCATCCCCTGAGCTGATAGTTCAAATCGACCTGCTTCCACTTCGGGTGACCGTTCTGCACCAGCCAGTCCATCCGCCGCGCCATGATCTGGGCGAACCGCCCCACGGCGTCGCAATCCTTGAATCGGTAGTCGAAAGAGATGAGCACGGCTTTGGCGGCGACCGTGGTGACCTTGCCCGGCTGCCACGAATACGTATTGGGCGGAATCTCCGCGACGGGATAGAGCTCGAGAATGCTCTTGCTGGTGATGGGGACGAGCGCGAGCTGGTCGGCCTCGGTGACGCCTTCCTTGAAGAGCTTGACCGGGTAGCCCGCGACGTAGAACATGGCATCGATGCGCCCGGCCTTGAGCTCGGCCAAGGCCTCGTCCGTGTCGATCGGGACCATCGCGCTCGGCTTCACGTCGGACAGCTGCAGGAGCACGCGGGCGGTCAGGAACGTGCCGCTGCCGTCGCGGCCGATGGCCACGCGCTTGCCGTTCAGGTCCTCGAAGTCCGCGAGCCCGCGCCGGCCGAGCACGTGGATCTCCTCGTTGTAGAGCGGGAAGACCATCCGCGTCTTCTTGGCGATCTTGATCAGATTCTGATCCGTCTGCAGGCGCGAGATGAAGGCCAGCACGTCGGATTGCACGATGCCGAGCTGGATGCCCGGCCGCTGGTATACGGCGAACACGTTCTCGATGGAGCCCTTCGAGTTGTACACGTTCAAGGTAACCTCGGAGAGCCTCATGAGCTTCTGGAGATCGAGCCCGAATTGGTAGTAGGTGCCCTTCTCCCCTCCGGTGATGATGCCCATCTTGTTGTCGGTCTTCGGCGGGTCGGCCGCAAGACCCATGCCTGTCCAGGCCAGCAACAGCAACAGCGCCAGCAGATACTTCGTTACCCTCTTCACGGCGCATCCTCCTCTCGAAGCCTCGGGCTCTCGAAGCCTCGGGCCTCGTATGGACCAGTTTTGAAAGGGCAAGGATGATGGCACAGCCGTCACAACGTGTCAATTACGCTCATTGACGTGCGGCCCGTGAGCACCCCATGAGATGCACGGGCACGCGACTTGACAGCCGAGTCGTCCGCACGGTATCAGGAGCCATGTCCGCCGCCCGCGTCGGCCTTCCCCCCGCGTCGGCCTTACCCAAGATGCTCCAGGGCCCTAGCCGCTGACCCACCCTCTGCGCTCGCAGATCCGCCGCTTCGCTGCCAGCGGCGTGGTCAACACGCTCACGGATTACCTGGCGTTCATGCTGCTGACCAAGATCTTCTCCGTGCCTCTGGAACGGGTCTGGGTCGCCAAGCTGATCTCGGGGGGCCTCGCCATGGCCGTCAGCTTTCTGCTCAACTGGGGCTGGGTGTTCGCATCGAAGAGCGCAGGGCGGTCCGGCCAAGTGGGGCGCTTTCTGGTCACGACCATATCCGCCTCTTGGGGTATCCAGCTCGGCCTGACCCAGTTCTTCTCCAGCGTCTGGCCGGCGCCTGGGCTGGCTGCATTCGCAGTGCTGCGCCGTCTGGGGTTGCCCGCCATGGCACCGGGAATCGTCACAATGCCAGCCGCCATCAAAACCGTCGCCTTCGCTCTGGCAACCATGGCCAGCATGACGTGGAACTTCGTGCTGTACCGCACCTGGGTGTTTCGGCCCGCGCCGCCTTGAATGAGGAGGAAATCTCAATGGACGCATCTGAGGAAACCTCAATGGACGCATCTCGGGACGCATCTGGCGTCACCGCCGTGCTCGAGCGGCTCGAGCGGCTCGAGCGAAGCAACCGTCGGCTCAAGGTAAGCGGGCTCGTGCTGTTGCTCGGGCTCGCCGCCGTTGGGCTGATGGGGCAGGCCAGACCGGCGTTGCAAACGGTCGAGGCGCAAGAGTTCGTCGTCAAGGACGCCGGGGGAGTCGTTCGCGCCCGGCTGGGAGCCTCCCAGTCCGGTGCCAGCCTCAACCTCTCCCACGAGGGCGGGCGCGCGAATCTCGTGGTTTCGGGTGGCCGGAGCCAGGGAGCGCACCTCGTGGTCACTGATCCCGCCGGGAGGGTCAAGAGCCTGCTGCTGGTGAACCCGGAATCGGTCGGGCTCTATCTGTCTCCCGTCGACGCGTCGGGACCACCCCGCTCGCCGCGCGTGGTCTTCGAGGTGCTGAATCAGGGTACGGGAGGGTTTGCCTTCTATGACAGGAACGGCCAGTCCCGTGCCCAGCTGGGGTCGGTCTCGGACGACGGGTCATCGCAGGTCATGGTCCTTGACGCGTCGGGCAAGCCATTCTGGAAGGCGCCTTGATCTCTCGCAGGACTGCACGATTGAGAGGTTGACTCTTAATTCGCGGGGCCGCGACTGTCGGGCGATTTTACGGCCTGACTCGCAGACCAGGGAAGGCCACACGTAACCCACCGTTCTAGCTCGCGTCACCGGTCTGGCCCCGCCCTTGCTACTAGCAACCTCGTCGGGTGGTTCTTACGCTTGGTGTAAAAACGAACAGTCACCCCTGAGTGACGGAAGCGAGTCAAAAGTAATGAGAATTGGATTGCTAGGGCGGACCGCTCTGGTGGCACTGACGGCGCTTCTGCTTTTCGCGCCAAGGGCCGATGCCTTAATCATTGTCTACGCCACTCCAGCCGGTTCGGTCGACAGTGCCGGCGACCCGGTTTCGGCGAGGGCGGACGTGTCGACGACCGGAAGCGTGCTCACGATCACCTTGACCAACCTTCAGAGCAACCCGAAGGACGCCGGGCAGCTCCTGAGCGACTTCGGATTCACGCTGTCCTTGTACCACCGCGACGACCCGTCGCACCCGACTCCCTTCGGCGGCATAGGGACACTTTCGACGAGCTCGGGGCTGTTGCGCACGGTCTTCGGTGACGGGAGCTTCACCGGTCCCCCCGATACCTTCGGCTCGAGTCAGTGGGCGCTGCAGAACACTGGGTTCGCTACATACAGGCTCTGCGATCTGTGCCCGGGCGGCGGCTCGCCGAGCCACACGATCATCGGCGGCCCCGGCGCGTTTACCTACGATGCCGCGAATAGCTCGCTCACGGGGCCGGGCAGCCTGCCCACGAACTTCGGCGAGCACAGCCCGTTCCTCGCCGGCCCCGTGCAGTTCACGATCACGATCCCGGGGCTCACGTCGGATGTTTACGTTACCTCCGCCTTCTTCTCCTTCGGTACCGCTGAAGGGGACAACGTCAACGCCCGGTGCATAGTGAGCTGCTTGCCCGGCCGTCCCGTCCCCGAACCCTCGACCCTCATGCTGCTGGGTGTGGGTCTGGTAGGGCTGGCCGGACTCGGCTGGAGGACGCGGCGGCCCACGAAGTAGGGCCTCATACTGGACATTCACTGGGGCGGCCAAATGGTCGCCCCGTTTGTTTTTATACGGTAGGATCTTCCGGGAGGTACAGCTTATGAAGATCAGCCGACGGGGATTGCTGAAAGGGGCGGCGGCTCTCGGCGTCGCCAGCACGCTCCCACAGGTATTGCCGTTCTCGGCCCAGGCCCAGGGCACCCAGAAGCGAGAGCTCATAGTCGCCCAGGGTGGAGACATCTCGAAGTTCGACCCGCACTTCAGCACATCCTCCAACGACATTCGCTGGAGCTTCAACATCTTCGACAACCTGACGGCGCGCCACGCCGATGGGATGCTCTACCCGGGCCTCGCCGCGGAGGTCAAGCTCCAGAACCAGACGACCTGGTCCTTCAAGCTGCGCCAGGGAGTCAAGTTCCACAACGGGGACGCCTTTACCGCCGCCGACGCCAAGTTCAGCCTCGAGCGCACCTACGATCCGAGTGCCAAGACCATGGTCGCGACCGTGTTCACGACCATCGACCGTATCGAGGCGCCCGACCCCTTCACGCTCGTCGTTCAGACCAAGAAGCCCGACCCCCTGCTGGCGGCCCGGCTCGCTTTCTATGGTGGGCAGATCGTGCCGAAAAAGTATCTGGAGTCGGTTGGCAACGACGGCTTCAACGCCAAACCGGTCGGGACGGGACCCCTGCGCTTCCTTTCCTGGGTCAAGGACGACAAGCTCACGGTCGAGGCCAACCCCGAGTACTGGGGAGGCAAGCCGGACTTCGACAAGTTGATCGTTCGCGCCATTCCGGAGACGGCGCCGCGGATCGCCTCCCTCCTCAAGGGTGAGACCGACATGATCACTCAGCTGCCACCCGACCAGGCGGGGCGGGTGACCGCCAATGCCCCCACCCGCGTGGCCGGCGCGCTCTATGCCGGCCTCTACGTGCTGTGCGTCAACAGCAAGCGACCGCCGCTCGACAATCCGCTGGTGAAGCAGGCGCTCTCGCTGGCTATCGACCGCGATCTGATCGTCAAGGAGCTCTGGAAGGGGCGCGGGATCGTCCCCAGCGGGCCCATCGCCAAGGGCGACAATCACTTCGATTCGAGGCTGCCCGCGCTCGCCTACAATCCCGCGGAGGCGAAAGAGCGGCTGAAGAGGGCCGGCTACAAGGGCGAGGAGGTCTTCATCGAGACGACCGTCGGCTATGTCGCGCAGGACAAGCCCATGGCCGAGGCCATCGCGGCCATGTGGAAAGACGTCGGCGTGAATGCCAGGGTCGAGGTGATCGAGTTCTCGGTGCGCGCCCAGAAGAACCGCGAAAAGAGCTTCAAGGGCGTGTTCTGGTCCGACCCGACCTCGACCCTGGGCGATCCGGACGGCATGATGTGGAGGTTGCTCGGCCCCGGCGGGCCCCAGGACTACTGGCGCGACGCCAAGTTCGACGAGATGGGCAATGCCGCGCGCTTCTCCGTTGACGGGCTGCAGAAATACGTGGAGTGGACGCCGAATCCGAACCAGCAGTTCGAGATCCGGCGCTTCAACTTCAAGTTCCGCCGGGCGTAGCACGCTGTGCAGGGTCGGATCCGCGGCAGGGCCCGGGCCGTTCGTCGAGCGCGCACCGGCCGCAGCGAGGCGGGGCAGGGGGTGACCACCACCAAGCCCGGCGAACGCGCGCGCGAAACGCCGGCCGCGACGCCACACGCACCGTGGGAGCGCGTGGCGTCCGCCCTGGTGTATGCGGCCTTGCTGGTCTACTTCACGGCCCCCTATTCGGACTTCGACTGGGGCTGGCACTACCGCTACGGCGAGTACTTCTTCACTCACGGGCGTGTTCTTCGTCACGACATCTTCTCCTGGACGATGGCGGGCTACGAGTGGGTGAATCACTCGTGGCTCTTCGACCCTCTCCTCTACCTCCTGTACACGCGCTTCTCGTTCATCGGCCTGTCCATCGCGGGCGCTCTCGCCGGCGTCCTGACCTTCTATCTCTGCGTCCATCGGGCGCGCCTTGCGTACTGGCAGACGGCGGTTCTCGCGGTCCTTTTCTACGAGCTGACCTGGGACATCATGCTGCAGGGGCTCCGGACGCAGGTGGTGGGCCTCCTCCTGCTCGCCCTGCTGGTCGATCTGCTCGCCCGGGAACGAGCGGGGCGCAACTGGCCGCTTTGGGTGTTGCCGGGTGTCTTCTGTCTCTGGGCGAACCTGCACGGCTCCTTTCTGCTCGGACTCGTCGTTTTCGGCGCGCACCTCGCGTGGGACCCGGTCATTGCCCAGGTGCGCGGGCGAAAGCTTCCGCGCCGCTGGTACCTGTTCGCGGGGTCGTTCCTCGCCTCGATCGCGGCGACCCTGGCCAATCCGTTCACGTATGGCGTCTATCTGGAAGCGCAGAGACACTTCGGAAACCCCCACCTCACCTATGTCGTGGTACCTCGGGGCGACCGTCAGACGGCACGTGGCGGTGTTCGTCGTGCTCACCCTCCCCATCGCCGCCTCGGCCATCAAGCATGTGCGATTCCGGGTGGCGGGGGTTGCCCGCACCAGTGCCGTCCTCGCGGTGCTGATCGCGACCTTCGGCATCGGCGTCTACGAGAGACGGGCGGAGTTCTACGATTTCCTGCACAGCTCGATGCATACGTACTGCCGGTATGGCTCAGGCTGTTCCGAAGGCGTGACGGAGTTTCTCCTGCGACAGCCGCCGGTCGGCCACGGGTTCAACTTCTACGACTGGGGCGGGTACATGATCGGCAGAGGGGTACAGACGAAGGTGTATATCGACGGCCGGATGCACCTCTGGGAGCGCGGCGACTACCAGCCGATGGCGGACTACAGGGCTATCTACGCCTCCAACGACATGGACGCATTTCGGCGGCACCACTTCGACTGGATCCTCGTACCGCGAAAGTCGGACTTCGTCCGGAATATGGTTGTTCGTCCGGAATATGGTTGCGGCCATATCACCGACCACCGGCGTCAGGGAATCGGACCTGTGGATCGTCGCCTATCAGGATGACAAGGCCATCTATGCGATCCGGAAGAAGGACGGGAACTGAGAGCCGCCACCGAACCTCTGCCGGTCGCCTTACCGGTCCCCAGTAATCCCGCTCCGAAGCCGAGACGTCCTCCCGTTGCCTGTCGAAGCACTGAACAATTCCCATATGCGCGAGATCGAAGCGTCCCCCATGTGGCCAACTTTCTTGATGTGCGCACTCTGGCACAGAGACTGCACGCAAGTCCCTGATTCGGTCTTTTTGTCAATAGGGGGTACGCAGATCAACTACGTGGTGGCGGTCTCGGTTCTATTTCCCGTCCTTTTCGGCGTCGTCGCTACGGCTGCTGCCGGGGGAACGTTCATCCAAATCGGCGGTATCACGCAGAGTGCCCCCGCGGGGTCAGACTTGAATCGACGGATCGACAAGCCCCAGACCGGGCTTGGAAACCTCTCGGTCCCTGACACGACGAGACGCGACAATTCCCTGGGCGGCGGAGGACTTCCTGTGAGTACCGGGGGCCACTCCCTCGTTCCCGATCAGAAGACTGCCATCGACAAGCCGCAGACGGGAGGAGGCGACACGACACTCCCGTTCAGCAATAGCGGTGCCTTCCCCACCGGGCCGACCACGACCGGGCAGCCGCCCAACCAATTCTGTTCGAACGCGGACGTGACGATCGGCGAGAGCCATCAGTCGAAACTCCACTGCTCGAACACAGTAGGTGGCACGGTCAAGCAGTAAGGCTCAGCCGTCAGCGCTTCGCGCGCTCGATTGACGAGTCAACTTTCCCCGCGTCGACTCCCGCTGGATCGCGTGATATTCTTGCTCCCCGCCCAGCGCCTCGACGATCGCAGAGCCAGAGCGAGCACTTGGGGGGAAAGTCTTGAGCGGATGAAACGATTCGGTTCCGGAGTGATTGCCTTCCTCTGCCTGGCCATCCTCGGCCTGGCGGAGGCGCAGTTGTCCGGCGACGCCCAGAAGTGTATGGACGAGAGGGCTCCTGATCTCGTCATCAACTACTGCGGACGGGTGATTCGATCCGGTCAGCCCTCTATCTCCGATCGTACCAATGCTCACTTGGCGCGGGGACGTGCGTACTTCGCGAGAGGCGCATACGACCGGGCCATCCAGGACTTCGACTCGGCCCTGCGGCTGAGTCCGAGCTTCACCGACGTGTATAGCGCCCGGGGAGCCGCCTACGTCCGCAAGGGCCAGCCGGACCGGGCCATTCAGGACCTCGACCAGGCCATTCGATCCAATCCGGATTTTGCCGAGGCCCTCAACAACCGGGGCCTTGCCTACTTGGCCAAGGGCGCACTCGACCGGGCGATCCAGGATTTCGACGAGGCGGTCCGGGTGAAGCCGAGCTTTGTACAGGGCTTCAATGACCGTGGGACCGTCTACTTCCAAAAGCGGGAATACGACCGGGCGATCCGTGACTACGACGAGGCGCTCAGGCTGGACCCGGGCTATTCGCTGGCACGAGTCAACCGGGGTAGCGCCTACAATCGCAAGGGTGAGTTCGACCAGGCGGTCCAGGATTTCGACGAGGTGCTCCGGCTCGATCCGAATTATGTCGAAGCGCTCTATGGTCGGGGCTTCGCGTATCGACGCAAGGGCGACTCCGACCAGGCTATCCAGAACTTCGATCAGGTGATCAGGCTCAACCCGGACTATGTACAGGCCTACCTCGAGCGGGCCGGCGCCTACGCCGCCAAAGGCGAGTACGACCGGGCCGTCAGGGACTACGACCGCGGGCTCCGAATGGACCCGAGGAACGCACAGGCCTTCAACGAGCGCGGGTCTGCCTATGCCCTGAAGGGGATGTATGAGCGGGCCATTCAAGACTACGATCAGGCGCTCAGGCTGGACCCGGGCTCAAGATTGGCCATGCTCAACCGGGGCATTGCGTACCGCCGGAAGGGCGAATACGACCGGGCCATTCAGGATTTTGACCAGACGATTCGATCGAGCCCGGGCAATGCGCAGGGGTTCTTCGAGCGAGGCACGGCGTATGCGCAGAAGGGGAGATTTGACCTGGCCATCCCGGACCTCGATCAGGCTCTCCGGCTCAACCCGAAATACGCGGAAGCCTTCCATCTCCGGGGCATTGCCCACTTTGGCAAGCAGAACTACGACCTGGCTGTCGAGGACCTGGACAGAACCCTGGCCCTCAATCCCGACAACGCCCAAGCCTTCCACGATCGAGGCAACGTCTACCGCTTCAAGGAAGACTACGACCGCGCGATCCAGGATTTTGGCGAGGCACTCCGGCTGAGGCCGAGCTTCTCGCAGGCTTTTCGGAACCGGGGCATCGCCGAGTTCCACAAGGAGGAGTACGACCTGGCGATCCAGGACTTTGACGAGGCGCTCCGGCTGATCCCAGATGACGCGGAGGCGTTCAACGGCCGCGGCACCGTCCAATTTGCCAAAGACGCCCACGACCTGGCCCTGCACGACTTCGACGAGGCGCTCCGGCTCAACCCCCGCTATGTCGAGGCGCTCAGCAACCGGGCCATCGTGTACCGCAAGAAAGGGGAGTACGAGCGGGCGGTCCAGGACCTGACTGAGGTCATCCGGCTTCAGCCGGCGGCAGCGGACGGTTGGAACGAACGCTGCTGGACACGCGCCATGGTTGGCCAGTTGCAAGAGGCGCTTGCGGACTGCAATGAAGCGCTGCGGCTCGACCCCGGCCACCTCGATGCGCTCGACAGCCGGGCACTCACCTACCTCAAGCTTGGCCAGCTGGACAACGCCATCGCCGAGTACGACGCGGTGCTCCATCTCGACCCCAAGAAGCCCTATTCGCTCTACGGGCGAGGCATGGCCAGGCGGAAGAAGGGAGACCTCGCGGGCGGAGAGGCCGACGTGGCGGCCGCGAAGTCGATCCAGGCGGATATTGCCGAGAAGTTCGCGGAGCTCGGCGTCCGACTTCCCGACCCCTAAGATGCGCTTCGCCGCTCCCGCGGGGGTTTTCTTCCACCAGCGCGGTCTTTTCCTCCACAGCGCGGTCAGGGGGGACGGCGTCGGATGCTCAGGCCGAACGGCGCCGCCGCACCAACCAGAAGCCGATCATCCCCAGCACCACCAACGCCAGCGTCGACGGCTCGGGAACCGCGGCGCCGTCGACCGCCTTGCTGACTGAGCCGAGCTGTGCCAGCGACAGGGAGAAGCCACCGGTTGTCTTGGCGCCCCAACCAATCACGTCGAGCGCGGTGATGTCCGCGGTGGAGATCCCGTACTGGATGCCGGGGTAGAGAAAGGCACCCTGAACATCCGTGGAGCTGGGGCTCGAGGCCCAGTCGTCGCGGTCGCCGCTCCCCGTGTTGTTGAAGTTGGCCAGGTTCGTCTTGCAGCCGTCGATGGCGAAGTAGGAGGCCGCGCTGTTGGAGAAGCTGGAGGCACCGTTGGAGCAGCGGAAGAGATCGAACGCCGTCGCGTAACCGTCGCCTATGCCGGAGAAGTGGCCCAGCACATGGTCGATCTCGTGCATGGCGAGCCCGACGAAGTCGAAGTAGCCGGCGGAGATCCCGTTGCTCCGGTCGTAGTCGTACTTGACGCCGTTCCCGAAGCCGATATAGCCGTCGTAGGCGGTGTTCTTGGCGGAGATCAGCCCCAGCGCCTTGGCCTGCGCGCTCGCCAGAACGAACTTGTTGCCGGCCACGGTGGAGACGAGCGGCAGATTCTTGTTCGCCGTCTTGTCGCTGTCCGTGGACGCGTCACTGGCCAGCCAGCCCTTCATCTGCGAATACGTGAAGTAGCCGTACAGCGCATCCAGGCTGCCGCCCAGCGTGCCGTTCCCCAGGACATAGCCGCCCACGCTGCCCCAGCTCACCCGGATATTGACCGTGACGTTGTCCGACAGGACGTTGCTCCAGGCGTCGCCCGCCTGGCTGAACGCGCTCTTGATCTGGGCGAAATCCGAGCGGGAGGTCACGCTGCTGTCGTAGACCGCATTGATCTGCAGAGCCTCTGCGGGCCGGGCGATGGTGAAGCCGAAGGCGGCGAGGCCGAGAAGTCCGACCCCCAGACGTAACCGCAAGCTCCGCATGATCGGTTCCTCCGGCTTCCCCAGCGTGAATGGTCAACCTCGGAAAGTCGACGACAGAACGCATTCGAACCGGCACACACGTGCGAGCTTCGTGCCACATTTGCATGGCCCAATGGATCACCGGGTTACGACGTGTCCCTTGGCGGGTGATGTCGGGACTGTAAGAGCCGCCGACAGAGAATCGGCTCAAAGCGAGGTCGCAGATACTTGTCAGACAAACGAAGAGCGACCAAGCAGCACGGCACCCGAGCGACCTCGTGCAGCCGCTCGGGCTTCGCTCAGGCGGGCAGGCGCCTCCGCTGCAGCAGCCAGAGGCCGAGCGCGCCGAGGCCCAGAAGCGCCAGCGTCGACGGCTCGGGGATGGGCGCCCCGTTCAGCCGACAACGGCGAGCGAAGGGGGGCTCAAACCGAAGCCGGGTGCTCCAGGGCCGTACCCCCAGCCGATCACATCCAGCCCCATCAGGTCCGCGGTCGAGAGCGTCCCCCTGACACCAGGGTAGAGATAAGCATCCTGGATATCACTGAACGAAGCCGCCGACGCCCAGTCGCTGCGGTCGCCGCCGCCGACGTTTTTGAAGTTGCCCATGTTCGTCTTGCAGCCGTCGATCGAGAAGTAGGAAGCGGCCGAATACGAGAAGTTCCGCGTCCCGCTGAGGCTGGAGCAGCGGAACAGGTCGAACGGCGTCGCCCAGCTCGGAGAGTACCCGCTGAGGCCTGAGATGCGGCCCAGTACCTCGTCGATCTCGTGCGCGACCACAGTGG
>WNFO01003755.1_pt1 | contig 12996 bp, 11 predicted proteins | sample 5400251 | NCBI WGS metagenome assembly WNFO01 (sample SAMN13153354, study PRJNA577476) | soil metagenome | isolation source: 100 cm saprolite under Madrone tree | place: USA:California | collected 2016-06-14 | reverse complement strand
CACGTTCTATTTCCCCGATGGGCGACTGCTGCGGACCCACACCTCGCCGGTGCAGGTGCGTGCACTCCTCGAGCATGGCGCGCCAATCGCGCTCATCGCTCCGGGCCGTGTCTACCGCTGCGACTCGGACATGACCCACTCGCCGATGTTTCATCAGCTGGAGGGTCTGGTCGTCGACGAGAACATCAGCTTCGCCAACATGAAGGCGGTGCTGCACGGGTTTCTGCGGGAGTTCTTTGAGCGCGACCTCGGGATGCGTCTGCGTCCCTCGTATTTTCCGTTCACGGAGCCCTCCGCGGAGGTCGACATGTCGTGCGTGTTCTGCGACGGCAAGGGCTGCCGCACGTGCAAGCTCAGCGGCTGGCTGGAGATCTCCGGATGCGGGATGGTGCATCCGAACGTGTTGCAAGCGAGCGGAGTAGATCCCGAGCGCTACACCGGTTATGCGTTCGGAATGGGCATCGATCGACTGGCGATGCTGCGTTATGGCGTGAACGATCTGCGCCTGTTCTTCGAGAACGATCTGCGTTTCCTGAGGCAGTTCAGGACGTTTTGAGCGATGAAGGTTCCCTATTCCTGGCTGACCGACTGGGTCGACGTTCCCTGGGCTGCGCGTGAGCTGGGGACACGGCTCACCATGGCGGGGTTCGAGCTCGAGGCGCTCGAGCCGGCGGCGCCGCCATTCGCGGGGGTGATCGTGGCCGAGATCCTGTCGGTGCAGCGCCACCCTCAGGCCGACAAGCTCCAGGTGTGTCGAGTGTCGACGGGGCAGGGTGAAGCGCTGCAGATCGTATGCGGCGCGAGCAATGCGCGTGCCGGGTTGAAGGCCGCGCTGGCCGTTGTCGGCGCAAAGTTGCCTGGTGATCTCGAGATCAAGGCGGCGAAGCTGCGCGGGGTGGACTCGTTCGGCATGCTCGCCTCGGCGAAGGAGCTGGGGCTTGCCGAGTCTTCCACCGGCATTCTTGAGCTGCCCGCGGACGCCCCGGTGGGGCGGCCTCTGCGCGAGTATCTCGGGCTCGACGACAGCATTCTCGACCTCAACGTGACGCCCAACCGAGGCGACGCGATGTCGATCGTCGGTATTGCGCGCGAAGTGGCGGCACTTGCGGACAAGAAGCTGACCGGGCCGCGTACTGATCGCGTATCACATGCCCTGCCGGATACCTTTCCGGTGCATCTGGATGCGCCGGCTGCCTGTCCGAAGTTCGTCGGGTGCGTCATTCGTGGCGTGAACAGCCGCGCGACCACGCCACTGTGGATGCGTGAGCGATTGCGGCGAGCCGGCGTGCGTTCGATCAGTCCGGTGGTTGACATCACCAACTACGTCATGCTCGAGCTCGGTCAACCGATGCACGCCTACGACCTCGCTAAGCTTCGCGGCGAGATTCGTGTGCGCCTCGCACGCGAGGGAGAACCGATCACGCTGCTCGACGGTAAGACGATTGAGGCTCAGTCCGACGTACTGCTGATCACGGATCGGGAGGGTCCCGTGGGGCTTGCAGGAATCATGGGCGGCAACCGCACGGCTGTCAGCGCCGAGACCACGGACGTATTCCTCGAGGTCGCCTACTTCGCACCGGAGTCGATCCTCGGCCGCTCCCGTCGCTGGGGCCTGGTAACCGATGCGAGTCAACGCTTCGAGCGTGGCGTAGATCCGACAGGGCAGGAGCGCGCGTTGGAGCGGGCGACTGCGCTTCTGCAGGGCATTGCGGGAGGCGAGTCAGGACCCGTGACCCGTGCCCAGTCGGAGAAGCACCAACCGCGGCGCAACCCGGTTGCCCTGAGACGCACGCAGCTCGAACGGTTGCTCGGCCTCAGGCTCGAGGCCGAACGTGTCACGCGAACGCTTGAAGCACTGCAGATGCGGGTAGCACCGATTGCACAGGGATGGCAAGTCACGCCACCGGCACACCGTTTCGATATTGCAATCGAGGCGGATCTGATCGAGGAAGTCGCGCGCCTGGCGGGCTACGAGGCGATTCCAGAAGTGGATGCGGTGGCTCCCCAGCGCTTCCGGCAGTTGCCCGAAGCGCGCCCGCCGGAGCACGTCGTCTTGGAAGCCGTCGCAATGCGGGGCTATCAGGAATGTGTGACCCTTGCGTTCGTTGATCCGGCTCTGCAGCAGCGCTTATTCCCCGATCGGACTGGCATCGCGCTCTCCAACCCGATCGCGAGCGACCTGTCCGTCATGCGCGTCTCGCTGTGGCCGGGGCTCTTGCGCGCAGCGCTGGAGAATCAGCGACGCCAACAGGATCGCATCCGGCTCTTCGAGCATGGCGCGAGGTTCGTGCTCGGCGGCACCGGCACGCGGGAGATAGACACACTGTCCGCCGTTGCGTGTGGTGCGCGGTTACCGGAGCAGTGGGGTATGCCGCGGGAGATGCGAGGGCCCGCGGACTTCTACGACGCAAAGGGCGATATCGAGTCGCTGCTAGTCGCGACGGGGGCGCGCGACTCCTTTGCGTTCGAAACAGCCTCGCTGTCGTGCTTGCACCCGGGCCGTGCCGCGCGGGTGCTGCGGCAGGGTCGCGAGGTTGGCTGGATCGGCGAGCTGCATCCCGCCCTGGTGCGGGAACTTGATTTTACATATGTCCCGGTGCTGTTCGAGCTGGACATTGAGCCGGCGCTCTCCGTCGAGAGGCCGGCACACCGGGAGATCTCACGCTTCCCGCAGGTGCGGCGCGACCTCGCGGTGGTCGTCGATGAATCGGTGACTTTAAGTGCCTTGGCCGAGCGTGTAGTCTTGTCCGCCTCAAGCCTTTTGCGTGATCTCCGCATTTTCGACGTGTATCGCGGCCCGGGCGTAGAAGCAGGTCGAAAAAGCGTCGCCTTGGGCTTGATTTTTCAGGATATTTCTCGCACCCTTACTGATGACGACGTCGAGCGCCTCATCGCCTCGGTCGTGGCGGATCTGCGCGTGAGCTTCAACGCAAAAATACGAGAATAACGATGGCCCTGACCAAGGCGGAGATGGCGGAAGCGCTGTTCAACCAGCTTGGCCTCAACAAGCGTGAGGCCCGAGAACTGGTGGACCTGTTCTTCGAAGAGGTTCGCGCGGCGCTTTCCAACGGGGAGCAGGTCAAGCTGTCCGGCTTCGGCAATTTCGATCTGCGCGATAAGAACCAGCGTCCAGGCCGCAATCCCAAGACGGGCGAGGAGATTCCAATCAGCGCCCGCCGTGTGGTGACGTTCCGCCCTGGTCAGAAACTGAAGGCGCGCGTCGAGGCCTATGTTGGAGCCAAAGAATAACGCCCAGTTGCCGGCGATCCCCGGCAAGCGCTATTTCACCATCGGTGAAGTCAGCGAGCTGTGCGGCGTGAAGCCGCACGTGCTGCGCTACTGGGAGCAAGAATTCCCGCAGCTGAAGCCCGTGAAGCGGCGCGGCAACCGGCGTTACTACCAGCGCCAGGATGTAATCGTCATCCGTCAGATCCGCAGCCTCCTTTACGATCAGGGCTTCACGATCGGCGGCGCGCGCAACAAGCTCACGGGCGAGGAAGCGCGCACGGACGTGACCCAGAGCCAGCAGATCATCAAGCAATTGAGGATTGAGCTCGAGGAGCTGCTGAAGATACTGCGGCGCTGAAGTTGCGCGCCCGGCGCAGCCAAGCGCCGGCAGCGGCGGCAGGGCTACGCGCAGGCTGGAAAAAAGCGCGTATTATTAGTGCCTGGCGCGCACGGACCCCACTCGCGCGATTCGTTTACCCGAAGAAGAACACAAGGTGTCGGAGCGTGGCGCAGTCTGGTAGCGCACTTGCATGGGGTGCAAGGGGTCCCGAGTTCAAATCTCGGCGCTCCGACCAGTCTTTCAGAGCTTCCAAAAAAGAGCGTGTGGACACCGTCGTGGACACTCTGCCGGAATCTTCAGCAACGAAACGCAACGATTCGCGTCGACAGGCTCGAGAAGGGCAAGCGGCGAGCGCTTCGCGTTCTCAATGGCACTCCGTGCACCCGCGTCCGCTATACATCATTGACTGATATACACCAATGGTGTACCATGCCGCATGGTCTTCATTGAGACCCCGGTCTTTACTCGCCAGGTGCGGGAACTTTTGAGTGATGAAGCCTACGCAGGGTTTCAATGGCATCTGGCTCTTAATCCGCGAGCCGGTGAGGTAATCCAGGGAACTGGCGGTTTGCGTAAAGTGCGCTGGTCGGTGCCTGGAAGTGGCAAACGCGGTGGCGTCCGCGTGATCTACTTTCACGTAGCCGCGGACGCCCAGGTACGGTTGCTGTTGATATATCGCAAGGGCGTCAAGGACGATTTGAGTGCTGCGGAGAAGAAGACGCTCCGTCGACTGAACCAGGACTGGTAGGAGGCTTTCTATGAACAAAAAGCTGTTTGCCGAGCTCGTGGAGAGCATGACCCAGATGAACGAGATTGCGCGCGGTGAGCGGGCTCCGTCGCGCGAGTTCCATGTCGATGCGATCGCCATCAAAGCGCTGCGCTCGAAGACCGGTCTGAGCCAGCCCAAATTCGCCGCGTTGCTGCACGTAAACGTGGGCACCTTGCGGAATTGGGAGCAGGGTCTTCGCGAGCCCACCGGACCCGCTAAGGCCCTGCTGATGGCGATTAGTCGGGATCCGACGCACGTTCTGAAGGCTCTGGCGGCCTAGACGCGTTCATTTCGATCCCCCGCGACGAGCCACCTTCACAGCGGATCGCTGAACCACCGGCTATCAGCCAACGCTCCACGTCGGAACGAAGCCAGCCCTTTCCGCCCCCAGCACGCTTGCCGGGAAATGTCCCGGCACATACCCACCGGTAGATTGTGCAGCGGTGCCGCCCGGTGATGCGTTCCACGTCGCGCGTGCTCAGCACTTGGTCAATCCCAGCTGCGGGATCGCGTGACAGAGGCTCCCGCATTTCGGAGTGAGGTGGCCTCAGTTTTCGCGGGCGGCATTTCGTCACCGTAAGGGCCAGCTGGAACTGCCGGTCGCCGAGGGGGATGCTGCGGTCTCCAAATTTAGTGGGCATTTCGGTTTCCTCGGCGGGCATGTAGGGGTCACGAGGCATCGTGCGGCCTGTCATCGCGTTCTCTCGATTGTGCGATCGCGTACCCGCTCGTCTCCCCGGGTCCGCGCGGATCGCTGCGCATTTGCGAACCGAACGAACTGCTCGGCCAGCCGTTCGCGGTCCGTCAGCGCCGACGGGAGATTCATGGCGAAGTACCTCACGTCGCCCCCAAGCTCAATTTCACCGTGAGCCTCCAATTTGTCGGCTACGGCGTTCCAGCCCTGGATGATCGCCTTCCTAGTCTCCTGCAACTTGGTGGTGCCCGGATCGTTAATGGGTTTGGTTGCGGAAAGTTCTCGCACGATGACGTCGAGTTGCTCACGCAACGCATAGGACTTTCCCCGCCTCTGTGTTCTATAGAACACGTCCTTAGCTGCTCGCTTGGTTTGCCCTCGCACGGACCTCGGGGTGGCATTCGCGGCGATCCCTTGCTCCCGCATCAATCGGGCGAAGTCCTCGCGCCACTCCCGCAGCATGGCCTTGTTGATATGAAGGTGTCCCTTGCCGTCCTCGCGCTCGGCTTTGACGACCAGGTGCACGTGCGGATGGTGCTGATGAGTGTGTAGCACCATGGCGTATCGGTGCTGGGCGCCGAACTTCTCGCGGGCGAAAACCTTCGCGGCTGCCAGCACGTTCCCCGGCGGTGTCGGAGAGGGCATCGAGAGAACGATGTTATGGACAAGCTTTACCGGCCGCGCGAAGGCCTTCGTCCCACGCGGTCCGCGGTATAGGCCGGCTGAGAGATCGAGATGCCAGCTCTTGAGGAGAGCTTTTTGGCCATCCTCGCTCACCCGCTCCCCACGATCTGTTTCAATTTCCATTTCCCCGTGCTGGCGGATGTAGGAAAAGTGAGCCGCCACAGCACCGACTTTCTGGCCGCCTCCGGTGACCTTGACCATGACTTCCGGGGTGCGTCCCCGGACCGTTCGGCGAATCTGCTCGATTTGCGCTGCCGAGAAGCCACGGGACTCCGAAGGACCTGCCCGTCCGCCGCTAAACAGGTCCAGAAAAGGGCGATCTAAAGACGCCAGGCGAAAGGGACGTCTACTCAAAGCGGCTCTCCCAGGCCATGAGTGATGCTTTGGCGAATTCGTGTGTACGCTGCTCCAGTGCCGCCACGGCGGCGCGCGTGCGGTTGAGGGTCCGGCACACCTCTTCGAGACCAGGGCCGCTCAGAGCGGGATTACGAGCAATCTGAGCGAGGATCGTGCTGAGCTCGGAGAGTGCCGCGATGCTGTGCTTCAGAGCTGCGAGCTCGTTGGTAGAGAGCGGCGGGTCGGGCGCGATGTGTGCCCGTGTCATGGCGGCCAGATAGGTCGCGGTTTTCATGCCTCGTTCGGCAGCGCGACGAGCGATGACAGCTCCGTCCCCGGGGCGCAGACGAATGGTAATGCGGTCGGTCGCCCGCACGCGTTCCGCGGCCGGGTCGTAATCCGCACGTCCCTGCGTCCTGCCTTCTGCGTCCACAAATGCCCGAAGTGCCATCAACGCAAGTCTTGACTCTGATATGCCGGCTGCGTGGGCCAGGGTTGCGAAGCGGGTCTTCTCCGCCGGCGAGGCTCGGGCGGTAATCGATAGCCGTGGGGTGGCGCGGCAGCTCATATCAATTTCGAGTGCGGTCCCGACCTAAGACCTCAATTGGGTGTAGATCGTGTTCCGTGAAATGCCGCCCAGAAGTTTGCGGGCTTCCTGGATGGAATACAGTTCGGGGTGATGCATGGTTGCCAATATCCTCGGAGGATCTCGCTGAAGCGGGCTTACCCGCGAGCAAGCTTGGAGCACTGCGCGGAAAAAAGTAAAGCGAAGTTTTGCTGCTTTTTAAGCGAAACCTAGGATTTTTCTTGAGTCCGTCCACGCCGATCCATAGGCGTCGCGCATCTCAACACGCGCGCCGCGCCACCAGTGGCGAGTGCCGAGAACCAGCTACTCCGTCACCCCCGAACCCTAGTGAATTATTTCCCTGACGTGCGTTTATCGGTAGCTGGCAAGCGTGCGCAGAAACCTCGTTGCGGCTGTTGCAGGTCGTGCAACAGAGTGCGACACGGGAAAGTAGTTTGCCGAGCGCTCCTCGGGCGTCACGTCCGGCACGATGAAGCTTGAGCGTCTGCTCGGACGGTGCGGGTCAATCAAAGCATTGACGATCCGACGTTCTTGCAGCTGAACGACAGGAACTGCCGTTCTGCTGCAAACGCGGACACTCCGCTATCCTGCCACTCGCACCAATCTCTCCTCTGTGCATGCATGTGCCACTGCGGAGCTCGGGGTCGGTTAGGTCTGCCGTGACACGTCACGCGTGCCGTTGATATCGAATCTGAGTCCCGTCCAATCGGTGTCACGGAACCAACGACGGGCATCCTGGGCTGGATGAAACCGTGAGAGATTAGAGTGCTCTGAGCCCGTGGCGGTCTGATGTTGTCGATCCAACCGCCCTTAGAATCGCCGCCGAACTCAAAATGTAAGGCGCTGGCGATTCGCCATTAGCGCGAGTTGCATTACTCCGAGTCACCGCAGAATTGTCCCAAAAGGCGCACGGCGCTTCCCTCGCGGGCAAAACCTTACACAGTCCCCGATCCTCCACAGGTTGCAACTGTCAATACGACCGGCACTGCGAACGTTGACGGCACCAGCGGCTATGCGACGAGGCCGAGCGGCGCGAGCGATACGAACAGCGTCACCGTCTTGGTCCTGTGGCGCAGGTGCGTTTAGCGAACCCCGCCGCGGTGCAGGTCATCCATGAGGGCCGTCACGTTTGGAAGCGATTCGGTGATGATGTAGGTGTTATAGGTACTCTCCCCAGCGGGGAAGGGAGTGTTATTGCCGCGTACCGCTGCCCAGACATTGAAGTTGTATACAGATTCGGACGTGTCGCTGCTGCCGCAAGGATAGCTCCCCAGACTGTAATAGTTGACGGATCCCCCTTGCCCGATGCCGACACCGTATACGCCCATGGCATAGGCCAGTGTGGTGTCCGAGATGATGACGCCCCCGTAGTTGGTGTTGAAGCCGAAACCTGAATCGTTGCCGCAGCCGTTAGGCACCCGGCCCGTCACTTCGGTCAGCTTCTTGGACTGCGCATCGTAGGTCCAAAAGCGGTTGAGATTGCCACGCAGATAGCCTGTTGGGATTGCGAGAGTTCCCAAGGTGGCGTCCGGAAGCGTCAGATGTGTGGTGTACCTAGCAACCGGTCCCATGCTGTTGAAGTTCAGCGTGAGGTCTTTGCCAAGGATCAGGCTGTCCCAGATGACGGGATGGTCCAAGTCACCGCCGAAGAGCGCAGGGTCCCAATTCAGTGGGACCGCGCGGGTGATCTGAGTGGTTCCCTGATTCTCAAAGCGCACGGTCGGCGAGCCACGGCCCGCATCCACGCCCGCAGGATAGTAGCCGTTGCCCGCTTCGGTCGGATTCAGCGTTGCGCTCGTTCCAAAGTAGAAGGCAGCCTGAATCTGAGACCCGTAGGCGAAATGGTTCTCGAACTGCATGCCGTTCCAGAACCAGCGCCAGGTGACGCCTCCCGCTGCCTTGTTCGACTCCACCGTCACCCCGCCTGCTGACAAGCCGAGTATCACTTCGGCGCTATTTACCAAGCGCGGGTAGCCGTACACGCCCAGGGAGCTGACAGTGTAGCCAGAGAGACTCTCCGAAGGAGCGACCAAGGCGTGATCACCCGTGCTGGGGTTAAGCGCCTCCGACAGGACGTCAATTCCAGGGCGCGAGGCCTGTGCCCACGGGTACCCAAGAGTCTGCTCCAGCGTATAACCCGCGGGCGGGCTGCTTCCGTCGGCGTGGTCGGTCAGCGCTGCATTGACGTAGCGATTCAATGAAACACGTTCGCCGCCCGGCTGGTGGGGGACATAGTAGATCTCCCCGTCGAATGGATAGGCATTCCGCTCCGCCGCCTCCACGCTCGTCATTCGGTCTGCATCACTGTACCGGACACGATACAGCACTCGCAGTGTCGTAGGGACAACCGGTGGCGCTGGGACCGTGACCGTCGCCACGGCGTTGCGCGTGGGATCACTCACCGAAGTGGCCGTGATGGTCACGGTCACATCGTCAGCAGGTTCGGTGGGTGGGGCGGCGTAGGTGACCGATGCGGGGGTCGGCTGCGTCAGTGTGCCCGCTCCCGAAGCCGGTGTCAGCGTCCACGTCACGCCCTTTTGCGCGGGATCATCGAGCATTGCGGACAGAGCCTCGGATTCGCCCGCGTACACGGTGCTCGTTGCTGGCGTGACGGCAACCGTGATCGGCGCGGGACCCGATGCAGTGCCGCCTCCACCGCAACTCAGCAGGAGGGCGGTCTGCGCTGCTGCCGCAAACGGGAGAGCGGGGCGTGCAAGGCAGTTCATACGTCAACTCCCGCAGAGTTCTTCCCAACTCACTACCCCATCACGCGATGTTGAAAGAGCCAGAGCAACGCAGTGAGAGGACTACCGGCCCTGAATCTCGGTCTGCTGTTTTCGGGAGGGCGGGCGTAGCTCCCGGTTGCCACCTACGTTGCAAAAGGAGGCTGTTTGAAAACAGCCAGGGCCGGGCGAGGAGTATCGTAGGCACTGAATAGCCCGCTGCTAACTAGCTCGGGGGTATTGGCGGCGTTTGGCGAGTCCGGATAGGAGTCCGCGGCCCAATACCAGAGGCTCTCAACCCGTCCGTTGACCGCATTGGCCAGATCTTGAACGAAGTTGGCCTGGCCGGCTGGTGTGAATGGGTATGAGGGACTCGGGGTCTTCGTTATTCCAGCCGGGGCAGCAGGATAATCAAACTCGACAATCTGAATCGGCCTCCCCACGGCCGCGATTGAGTCGAGGGCAGACAAAAAGTCCGCTTGAGCAAAGTAGGGCTGCGGAACGTCTCCGCCCGAAAACATATATGGGTAGCTCAAGCCGGCAATGTCGAACGGCACCCCTAAGTTGACCATCGATTGGAAGAAGCTGTATGCGGCGATGTTGCCTGTGCTGTAACCAAATCCAGCAATGTGCAAGAGGGTCTTCGCATTCGGGTAAACCGATAGCACTCCGCTGATCGCAGCCTTTAGTAGCGGGGCACTGGGCCCCCAAATGTTCTCTTCCATCCAACTCGGGGTGTTGACCGGATCAACTCCCGCCGGGACCGGCACGGTAGTCCCCATGTAGATCCCACAGACACCGAAATCAATTTCGTTGCCGATTTCGAACACCTCGATGTTCAGCCCCAGCGATTGGTAATACGAGGCCGTGGCGGCGGCGGACTGTTGCACTGCCGCCGCGAGTTCTGTCGGTGTCAAGCCTGCCCACGTGGCGGCGAGTGGCTGTTGACCGGCATGAGCTGCCTGATCACTCAAGAAAAGGACAGCCTGCAGTCGAAACCCCAGAGCAGCCGCGGCAGCCAGTATTGCTCCTGAAGCTTCTAGACACGCCCAGTATTCATTTCGCCAGAGTAACGTCGACCAGTCACTGGTCGTGCGCAGCTCTGGAGAGCTCAACGTAGTAACCCACATCCTCAACCAGCGGAATCCGTTGCCCCGCAGATACTGCAGCACATCCCAAGGTCGAGCTGGGGGGGTTGAAAACCGGTAAGAATAGTAGGAATCGGAAACCATCGCACCGGCCGCAAGACTCAGCGTTTGTGCTGTGGCGGCAAAGGATGCGGTAGATCCGGCGTATGCATTGCCCGCGGCGCCTTTGACGCCTGACGTTATCGTTATGGTGTATTTCTGACCGGGACTTAGTGAATTGACGGGAGTCAGCGTGACGTTGGCTCCGCTCACAGTCATGGCCGTCGCAACCGTCCCACTCGGGCCAGTCACGCTGATCGCGTTGCTCTCAACGGTGACTGATTCTGAAAATACGAGCGTAATACGGGTCTCGACACCGGCATTGGTGGCGCCGTTTGCGGGCGCCATCCACATCAACGTTAGCGGCGTGACATCGGCGCGTCCGCCACTGCTGCTCCCGCCCCCGCCGCCCCCGCATCCTGCAAGGAGACCCGTCGATGCCGTACCGACAATAGCTAACGAGCCGGCGACTACCTGGCGTCGCTTAGCGTCAATATCTCGCTCATGATTCTTGTTGGAGCTCATGTTGCCCTTTATCTTTGCGCGAGCCACGCGGCCCGTCGCCACTCAACGAGATGGTGGCGGCGCCGAGGAGAGACCGAGCGCTCATAGCCGTCGTATTGGTGTACATAGCCGCGCCCGCACGTGACCCCTTAGGGCACTTGCTGCCGCAGGGTGATCTCCGCATCCGGGTAGTCAGGTGACCGTTGGGTCAACAGACGATCCGGTGGTCGGCCCTGCAGGTACGCGTCAAGAAACGCGGCGACGTAATTTCTCATGGCCGCGATGGCAACTTCCGGCGACATGCTGCCGGTCCGCACCGCGCCGTGCGCCAGCCAGACTGCGTCAGAGGGCGTCAGATGCTCGGAGTTCCTTAGATTCACCGCGAGTCGCGGACCGCGCAATTTGCTCCACAACGCCCGCTCGTCCGCGACCCACTGCTCGCGGCCGGCATCCAGGAGAAGCACAGGTCTATCGGTCTCAGTGAACGCTGCATCGGGCATGACCCCCTCCATGACGATCGCGGCACGGATTCTGGGGTCGCTCTCGAGCGCCTGCAATGCGGTCAACCCGCCGAGGGAGTGACCGGCGATGGCGATTGCCGCGGTGTCGAGATGAGCGGCAAAAGCGCTGTCCCGGCGGACATTGAGCCGCTGCAGCTCGTCGATGATGAGTTGCACATCGCCGAGTCGGGCAGACTCTGTCACTGCCAGCGCGCGCTCATCCAGGCCCTCAATGCGCGTCAGATGGCTGCCGTAGAAGGACTTGGCCATCCGCCCGTCAGCAAACGCCACCGCGGTCGCTTCATGGGTGTGGTCCACGGACACCACGATGTAGCCGCGGCTCGCGAGGTCTTCAAAAAGAAACGTGTAGTCTGTGAAGGTTGCGGTAAGTCCGGGCGAGAAGATGACGATCGGAAAAGCCGCGTGCGCAACCGGGGCATCGAGGCAACTGTGGGTCCTCACCCTCGGCAGCCTCACGCCCGTGAGCTCGGCGAAGTAGCTCCACACCGCTGGGGTCGTGTACTCCGCTCTTGGACAGGCTGATCCCGGCGTGGCTGGATACCAGAACCGCAGCATCAGCTGGCGTTTGCTGCCGTCGGCCACAAAGGGATCAACGCGCTCGGCGTCGGTCACCTGCATCACCCGAGTCCCGATCACCTGTGAGCCGCTGGGAGCGGGGGTACTCACGCTCATTGGCAGGGAGGCAATTGAACTGAGCGCCACCGTTTTGGGACAAGCATAGCGGCATGCGGAGCCCGACAGCGTTACCTTCTGCGGACTGTCGGCCGCGCTGTCCGTGATCACGAGCAGTGCGCTGAATGAGCCCAGTGCCTTGGGCGTAAATGTGACCTGGATAGCGCACGACTTGCCGGCCCCGACTGACGCGCCACAGTCGTTGGTCTGAGTGAACTTGTCCGGATTCTGACCGGCTATCGCAATGCTGGCGATCGTCAGCGCGCCGCTGCCCACGTTGGTCAACGTGGTGTCCAGCTGCGTTTTCCTCACGTACTTGCTGCTGACGAACTGCAGCGCGTACGGAACCAGTTTCACGGTCCCGTTGGAGGTGGCGATGGTGGCGGTCGCAGACTTCGTCGGATCAGTAACTGACGCGGCGGTCAGCGTCACGGTGGGCACTGCCGGCGGCGTCGCCGGGGCCACGTATACCGTGGTGGTTGCGCTCGAAGCGCTCAGCGTTCCGCAGCTCGGCGTGCAGGCAGTGCCAGCCTGAGTGAGAAGCCAACTGACACCCTGATTTGCCTGGTCGTGGAGCACCGTTGCAGTGAATGACTGCTGCGCGGTCGCGGGCACCAGAGCGGTGGCCGGCGCCACCGCAACGGTGACGGCCTTGACCGTAATCGGCGCCGAAGTCGAGCTGAGCGAGTCGGCGACCGAGGTGGCCGTGATGGTCACGGCGAGGTCGCCGGGCGGCGGGCTTGCGGGTGCGT
>WNFO01016080.1_pt1 | contig 12997 bp, 11 predicted proteins | sample 5400251 | NCBI WGS metagenome assembly WNFO01 (sample SAMN13153354, study PRJNA577476) | soil metagenome | isolation source: 100 cm saprolite under Madrone tree | place: USA:California | collected 2016-06-14 | reverse complement strand
AACAAAGGAGTAGTCATGCAGTTCGGCTTCACCATCAAGCCCGACATGACAGTCGAGCGGATCATTGCGCTCACGGGCCAGGCGGAAGCCGCTGGTTTTGAGTACGGCTGGATCTTCGATTCTCACGTCCTGTGGCTGGAGCCGTATCCGCTGCTCACGCTCATGGCGACCAACACGAAGACGATGCGCCTCGGCACCTGTGTCACCAATCCCGCCACTCGCGACATCACCGTGACCTCTAGCTTGTTCGCCACGCTGAACCTGATTTCCGGCGGGCGGATGGATCTCGGAATCGGACGCGGCGACAGCTCGCGGCGAGTGCTGGGCAAGAAGCCGGTGACATCGGCCAATCTGGAAGAGTCCGTGCAAGCCTTCCGCGCGCTGACGGCCGGGAAGGAAACCGAATATGATAGCCGGCCAACTCGGTTGACCTGGGCGACGGGCTCTCCGCCAGTCTGGATCGCAGGATACGGACCCAAAGTGCTCGATCTCGCCGGAAGAATTGCCGACGGCGTAATTCTGCAATTCGCCGACCCCGATCTGATTGCCTGGTGCATGACCTTTGTAAAGAAGGGCGCGGAAGCTGCAGGACGCGACCCGCGAAAAATTGGAATCATGGCCGCGGCGCCGGTCTGGGTCTCCGATGATTTGAAACTCGCTCGCGACCGGGTGCGCTGGTTCCCCGCGCTAGTTTCAAACCACGTCGTTGACTTGATCTCACGCTACAAGCCGGAGGAACTCCCACCCGCGCTAACGTCCTACGTGAGCAAGCGAGGTGGTTACGATTACCAGCAGCATTGCGAAGTCGACAGCAGCAACTCGAAGTTCGTTACAGATGACGTTGTGGATCGTTTTTGTCTAGTTGGCCCGGTGGAAGCCCACCTGAAGAAGTTGAGGAAACTCGCCGACGTAGGAATAACGCAATTCAATGTGTACCTGATGTGCGGCGACGAGGAAGAAACGCTCGAGAAATATCACAGGGAAGTAATACCGCTATTCCGAAGCGCGGTGAGGAAATGAATTGTATAGCGTGCGGAGCAAAGTTTGAGTTGCGAACCGGACCGCCCAGTGCGGGAAAGCCGGGTTATGCAAATGTATGCCCGAATTGTTCGCCGCCAACCGTTATGCCAGTTGTTCCGAAAACACCGAAGCAGCGGGTTCGGCGACCTAAGACGGCGGAGGATTATGCACGCAAGCTGCGGCGACTAGATAAACTCAAGGAAATGATCGACAAGAAATAGCACAAACATTCGCGATACTTGACGCTCAATGCACCCTTGTCATAACGGTTACGCCCGGCCTCTAGCGATCTTCGTCAACCCATAGTAAACGACGAACGAAACGACAAATCCCACGAACCACGAATAGTCATACAGAACTCGCAGCGAAGGAACCACTAATCCCACAAGCGCGGTGCCTGCACCCGTCACTAGTGCGATCACCGCGAACCAGTTGATGCCGCTGGAATACTCATAGGTACCGCCCCTTAAATAGAGGTCCTCAACCAGCAAAACGCGTCGCCGCATCACGAAATAATCGCAGATCATGATGCCCGCCACCGGCCCAAGGAATGCGGCGTAACCGCCAAGCCATCCAAAGATAAATGTGCCATAGTCGGACAGCAGCTTCCACGGCATCAGCGCGATTCCCATGAAACAAGTGATCACGCCCCCAATCCGGAAGCTGATTTTCCGCGGCCACAAATTCGAAAAATCATTGGCCGGTGAAACTACATTAGCGCCGATATTTACATTCAACGTCGCAAGCAAGATCGCCAGCAAGGAAATAACCACCGCTGCCGTCGAATGAAATCGGCTGAGTAACTGAACCGGATCCCAGATCGCCGTTCCGTATATAACAACCGTCGCCGAAGTCACGAGAATGCCAATCAGAGAATAGAGCGTCATGGTAGCCGGAAGAGCAAGCGCCTGCCCAATCGCTTGTTGCCGCTGGCTGCGCGCGAAACGCGTAAAGTCCGGAATGTTGAGTGAAACCGTGGCCCAGAATCCGACAGTGCCATTCAGGGCGGGTATCAAAAATTTCAAAAAGTCCGACAAATTCGCGAACCGAGACGGAGCCGATAGCATCGGACCAAATCCGCCCGCCGCCCGATAGGCCCATACCAGCAACAGAATGCCGACCGCTAATAAAACTGGCGCGCTGATTCCCTGCAGAAAACGGATGTACTCAATCCCCTTGAGGATGACGGCGAGGTTAACGAGCCAGAACGCGAGGAAGCAGATCGCGGTCCCGTAAGGGACTTTGCTCCACCGTGGAAACAGTGTCGCGAGCAGAGTGTTGATGGCTTCGCCGCCGATCCAGGTCTGAATTCCAAACCATCCACACGCCACCAGGGCGCGCAGAACCGCAGCAACATTTGCTCCCAAAACGCCAAACGAAGCGCGAGCCAGAACGGGGAAGGGAATTCCGTAACGCGCTCCCGGATGCGAATTCAACAGCATCGGAATCAGGACAATAGTGTTCCCCAGAAACACGGTCGCGACCGCCTGTTTCCAGTTCATCCCGCCCTGAATCAGACTGGCTGCGAGCATGTAAGTGAGAATGTTGACCGACATCGACACCCATAGTGCGGCAAAGTTGTAGGTGCCCCATGTGCGGCGCTCCGTCGTAACCGGCGCCAGGTCCGGGTTGTACAGGGGACTCGATTCAATTCGCGACGGCACTGTCTGCGTGCGCATGGAAGGATTCATCAGTCTGCTACAACTTGTCCCGTCTGCGCGGTAAGTAGACCGTAGGTTTCCGGACGCCGGTCGCGGAAGAACTGCCAGGTCTTCCTGACCTCGGAGATCATGTCGAGATCGAGATCGGCGACCAGCACTTCATCTTTATTGCGGCTGGCCTGCGCGACGATCGTTCCCCGCGGATTGCAGAAATAGCTCTTGCCGTAAAACTCGCCGATATTCCACGGTTTCTCTCGGCCGACACGGTTAACTGCCCCCACAAAATATCCGTTAGCGACCGCGTGCGCGGGCTGCTCCAATTCCCACAAATGCTCCGAGAGTCCCGCGACCGTGGCCGAAGGATTGAAGACAATCTCGGCGCCATTCATGCCCAATACCCGCGCCCCTTCGGGAAAATGCCGATCGTAGCAGATGTACACTCCGACGCGAGCGTACTTAGTGTTGAAGACGGGATAGCCGCTATCGCCGGGCGTGAAATAAAACTTTTCCCAGAATCCGGGATGCACATGCGGGATGTGATGCTTGCGGTATTTGCCCAGATAACTGCCATCAGCGTCGATCACCGCGGCGGTATTGAAATAAAGGCCCGGCATCTGCTCTTCGTAAACCGGGACTACCATTACCATTCCGTGCTTGGCCGCAATCTTCTGCATGAGTTTGGTGGTCGGTCCGTCCGGGACTCGCTCAGTCAGTTCGTACCAGCGAATATCCTGCTCCGCGCAGAAATAGGGTCCGTAGAAAAGTTCCTGGAGACAAAGCACGCGCACTCTCTTCTTGGCAGCTTGCTCGATCAGGTTGAGGTGCTTCTCGATCATGGCCTTCTTGATTTCCGGCAGAGAGCGATTGCCGCCGAGCACATTGCTAGCTTGAATCAGGCCACTGCGCACGATCCGGGACATGGAAGCACCTCCGAGAGAGGCCAATATACCAGACGCCCGTTATCTGAGAGCGGAAAACAGCGCATGTTTCCAACGTTTCGTGTCGAGTGTCCAGCACACTTTAGCTTTGGATCCCTTCTGCTGGACCTGCGCCCACAGCGCGCGATTGCGGTCATCGGCGGACACGTTCAGACGATCCACCACGGTCATGCCTCGGGTCAGTTCGCTCTGTGTTTCGATCTCGACATAGTGCGAACTCCACTCAGTTCCGACCGTGGGATCGAGGGCAAGGCACATGGCCACCGGATCGGGCAGAGAGATCCCCTCTTCCCCAGTCTGTGCTTTGTATGCTTCGCGCGCATGACTGTTGCACTCGATCGCAAATCGAGCGACTGCGTTGTCGAATCCCAGAATGCGGGCGATGTCGTCTTCTCGCACGACGGCGTCTCCGCGGCAAAGGTGCCAGCCGACCAGCTCGACCGGAAGACCACTCAACATGACCATCCGCGCAGCCTCGGGATCAACCCAGATGTTGTACTCCGCCGCCGGCGTCACATTTCCTTCGCAGCACGGAGCGCCTCCCATCACGACGCAACGCCCAACTTTGGCGGCGATGTTCGGCTTCTTCGCGAGCGCGAGTGCGAGGTTGGTCAGCGGCGCTAAGGTGACGATGACGAGCCCAGGGTTGGCCTCGATCGCTTCAACGATCGCGTCAACGGCATGCAGTTTTCCCGGAGCCCGACGCGGCGGCGGATAACCGTGATCTCCGAGACCATCGCGGCCGTGGAACCAGGTCGCATTCTCATAACGACGAAGCAGCGGTTTCTCCGCGCCGGTATAAACCGGGACATCCGCCCCGCAGAGTTCGACGGTGTAGAGCGCGTTCTGCGTAGATTGCTGGACGTCCACATTGCCGGCGACCGTCGTGATCGCGACCACTCGGACGTCCAGGGCACGAAGAGCCATGATAATCGCAACGGCATCATCGGAAGCTGTGTCGGTATCGATCAGGAAAGCGCGCTGCATTGGCTTCGGCTTCTAGTGGCTCATCAGGTCAACAAAGATTCTTTCAAACTACTCGACATCCACTTCCATCTGCACACTCGCGGGATGTAAGTGTGCTGGTGGAATCAGATGGCCCTTCCATTTTTCCTTGTCCACCGGCCGCGGACCACTGTAAGCCAGGAAAAACTCATGGACCTCATCCAGCGGCTTCCAGACGACAGTGTGTCCATATTTCGGGCCGTGGGTTATGTCGACATCGAGGTACATGGTCTCTGATTTCTTGATCACCGAAGGATCGAGGATTGATGCCACGGTTAGTTCGTCCCACATCATCGACCACACGGAAGTGCCCGCCATCGGTTGCCGGTCGAGGTATACCTGTTTAACGTGATTGGACAGAGGACCGCCAGCACTTACTACCTTCTTCATTAGTCGTTCACTCGACCACACCTGCCCGCCCGCTTCAAACGGAGTCACCACGATCTTCTTCCAGGGCTGCCGAAGAACGATGGACGCCGCCTCCGGATCCCACCACCAGTTCAGTTCCGGACCTCCTGTGCTGCTGCCGCCCATAATGTAGATTGCCCTGGTGAGCGGAACAATGTCATGGTCCATCGAAACCGCGAGCGCGATATTGGTGAGCGGCCCAGCGCAGTAGAGAACGATTCCTCCGGGATGCGTGCGGATCGTATCAATGATGAAATCCGCGGCCCTGCCCGGTCGTGGCTTCACTTTGGGATAACCACCGGGCGGCGCCCACGTCTCTTTCGGATTCGGCGCATCGGGATTGAAAGATCCGTGCCACTCCAGATACGACCCGAAAAGGGTTTCGCGCCCTTCCTGCTCGCGCTGAGTATTCACTAGTGGCTGCTCGGCGCCCTTGATGACGGGGACGTCGGTTCGCCCTGTGATCTCGGTGGCCCAAAGCGCAAACACGGTCGCCGGCTCGACCCACTGGTCTCCACTGACCGTGGTAATGCCAAGAAGATCCACTTGCGGAGCGCGAAGCAGCATCAGCAAGGAAAGAAAGTTGGTACCTTCCGGGCCGGCGCTGTCCTGATCGGCAATAATTTTGATTTTTTGCTGCTGGGCAAAGACGAGTGTCGGTCCGAAAACGACACAGGTAAAGAGAATCGCGATGGCAAGTCGCTTCATGGGACGCGCCCGCCTCAGGAGTTCGCTCTCGCCGCCAACTCTGTATCGAAGCGCGCCCGGTCGTAGAAAGACTTCTGCGTGCCGACGCCGGTGGTCGAGAGTCCGGCATAGAGGTTGGCCCGCCGGACGGCCTCCCGCTCCGGCAGTCCTTCGCCCAGAAACGTAGCGAAGCTGCCGATAAAGGCGTCGCCGGCCCCGGTGCTGTCCACGCTCTTCATGCTGAAAGCGGGCACGTGTTCCATGCCGTCGCTTCCGGCGAGGAGCGAGCCGTTGGCGCCCAGCGTAATGATCACACGGCGAATTCCGCCGGATAGAAGTTTTTCGGCACACTTCTTCGCGTCGTCGAGATTGCGCACCGGCATACTGGAAATCGTCTCTGCTTCGCTCTCATTGGGCACGAAATAGTCGAGATCGGCCACCGCACTGACATCGATCGGCTGGCCGGGGGCAGGATTGAGAAGACAACGAATGTTATTCTTCCGCGCAAACTTGATCGTGTAGTAGACGGTTTCGAGCGGTATCTCAAATTGCAGGACGATACAGTCGGCACTCTTGAGAATGTCCGCGGCAGCGTCAACGTCGGCTGGTTTCAGCGCGTCATTGGCACCTTTTACGACGAGAATCCGATTCTGTCCGGCCGGATCGACGAAAATCGGAGCAACTCCACTCGACAGTCCGGCGACCTGGCGCACCTGCGACGCATCGATGCCCAGCTTTTCGAAATTCGCGATGGTCGCGGGGCCGAACAGATCGTCTCCAACACGCGCGACCATGAACACCTCCGATCCACAGAGTCTCGCCGCCACGGCCTGGTTCGCGCCCTTGCCGCCAAATCCCATATCGAACTTCTGCCCGAATATTGTCTCTCCGGGTTTGGGGAACTGGTCAGTGAATGTGGTCAGGTCGACGTTGGCACTACCCACAACTGCAATACGAGGACGCTTCGCCATATTTGTCTATGATCCAGGTTGCGAAACGGCGAGTTTAGTCACGTGAGACAAGCGTGTCAACCGGCTCTTGTTATTGGAACCAATGAATCCACACAGTCAGGATGGCCGCAGTAACACCGAAGAGTGCCATCCCAATGCCGACTATTCTGAATCGCCAGCCGTAGTGTCCGTGGTTGACGTCCCACCCACGAACCAACCACGGCGCATAGTATTCCACCTTCGACCAACGCACCCATTGCAAATAGGTAGCAGGCCAGAAGGCAATTAGCAGCCCTACGGCCAAGAACGCGGCAGACAGAACGACTAGCACGAAAAAACTAAGGACTAAGGAACGCATGGCCCTCCATAACCTACTTGTACCGAGACTCCAGGGGTTCCGACGTTCTCACCCCGTCAACTGCTCTCGCGCACGCTCCGGACGGCGGCAAAGAATCGCGTCAGCTTGTGTCGGTCGAGCTTTCCTTCGGTTCTCACGCCTGAGCATGTGTCGAGTCCGAATGGCCCGACATCGCGAATCGCCTGGACCACATTTTCGGACATGAGGCCGCCCGCGAGAAACATTGGGATATCGACACTTTCGCGAATTGTCCGACTCAGCGTCCAGTCGTGAGTCTTGCCGGTACCACCCAACTCTTTGACTGCAAGCTTTTGATTTCCCGAGTCGAGCAGAATCGCGTCCACATGCGGCGCCACTGCGCACGCCTCGTCCACTGACTCTGGGCCAACCACGTGGATGACCTGAACAATCGAGATCCCCGGCAAAGCCTCTTTGAGTTCGCCGTGAGTGTCGCCGGTCAAGTGATCGCAGATCTGGATGCAGGTAGTCCGGCAAAAACGGTGTTGCGCAATGATGTCGGTGACGTTCTGCTTTGAGGTCAGCAGGAAAGTTCCAATCGGAGGCGGAACGGTGGCGGCAATCTCTGCGATTTGCCGATCGCTGATCACTCCCGGCCCGCTCGGCATGTGGGAGACCAAGCCTAAAGCCGCCGCGCCACATTCAACGGCCAGGGCCGCTTCCTCCACGCTACTGATGCAGCAGATTTTTACCCGAGGCGTGACCGTCGCCTTCATGCAAGCCGCTATTCGCCGTACGGAACCCAGATGTTCTTGACCTGGGTCGCGCGCTGGAGAAACCAGCGTCCCTCGGCGACTTTGTGATTGAACCAGTCGATAGCGCGGCCCTCATTCGTGAAAACCTGCTTCAGATTGCCGATCGAAGCCGACTTAGCTGCGGCCGCCTGGGATTCGTCACCAAAGCACCAGATGGCATCGACATCGTCGTGTTCGGCAAGCGTCTTGAGAAGCTGGGACGCATAACCACTCACAATGTTTACCGCGCCGCCGGGCAGGTCGCTCGTGTCAAACAGTTGGTAGAGGTCTCCCGTGATCAGGGGATACTGCTCGGAAGGAATTGCGATGATGGTATTCCCCATGGCCAGCGCCGGCATCACCAGAGACAGAAAACCAAGCAACGGCGCTTCCGTCGGACAAATGATGCCCACCGTTCCGATCGCCTCATGCATGGCGATGGCGATGCTCCGGAACGGCGGATTGTGCACGGCGCCGTCGAACTTATCGGCCCAGGCAGCGTAGGAGAAGATGCGCTCAATGCCGACCTGCACCTCAGCGGCCGCCTGCTTCTCACCGACTACTGCCGCCAGTCGCTGCGCAATCTCGTCACGCCGCTGCGACAGGTTCTCGGCGCTGTAATAGAGCACCTGCGCCCGGGTATGCGCTGTCGCCTTTGCCCAACTCTCGGCCTTGCGAGCCGCTTCAACAGCATTACGAATATCTTTGCGGTTGCCGAGCGGAGCTTCACCGAGCAATCGCCCGTCGGAGCCGCGCACTTCCATGCTGTAACCGGAATCGGGCCGCGCCTGTTTGCCGCCGATGTAGAGCTTCACGGTTCGATCGATGGCGGGAACGCTGGAGTCCGCCAGTCTTTCACTCCTCGCTGATTCTGGGGCCTTCGGAGCCCGCAACGCGGGCGCACTCTTGAACCATTTCGGTTCCAGATATTCGATCAAACCTTCCCGTCCACCTTCGCGTCCGTATCCACTCTCGCGGTACCCGCCAAAGCCACAGGAGGCGTCAAACAGGTTGGTGCAGTTTACCCAGACAACGCCCGCTTTCAGTTGCGCGGCTGTATGCAGCGCCACGTTGATGCTCTCGCTCCAGACGCACGCGGCCAGTCCATAGACTGTGTTGTTCGCCAGTTCCACCGCTTCCTTCGGTGTGCGGAACGTCATCGTCGCCAGCACCGGTCCAAAGATTTCCTGCTGTGCGACGATCGATGTCGGATGCACATTGCTTAGCAGAGTAGGCGGATAGTAAAAGCCGCGTGATGGCAACACAATCTGTGGCTGCCAGCAGGTTGCACCTTCTGCAACGCCTTGGTCGACCAGTCGCCGGATTCGGTCGAGTTGCACACGCGCAACGATCGGGCCGATGTCGATTGCCTTGTCGAGCGGCGGACCGATCCGCAGACTACTCATGCGATCCCGCACTTTGGCGATCAGAACCTCGGTCACGCTCTCCTGCACCAGAAGGCGCGAACCTGCGCAGCAAACCTGGCCCTGATTGAACCAGATTCCGTCCACCAGGCCCTCCACAGTACTGTCGAGATCGGCGTCCTCGAACACGATGAACGGAGACTTACCCCCCAACTCAAGTGACAAGCGCTTGTGACTGGGGGCAGTGGCCGCGCGAATCGCTCGCCCGACCTCGGTTGATCCAGTGAAGGCGATCTTATCCACGTCGGGATGTTTGACGAGCGCTTCGCCGGTAGCGCCATCGCCGGTCACGATGTTGACGACGCCCGCAGGCAATGAAACTTCCTGACAGATCTCAGCAAACAGCAACGCCGTGAGCGGCGTAAACTCAGCAGGCTTTAAGACGACCGTGTTCCCAGTCGCGAGGGCAGGCGCAATCTTCCATGCCAGCATGAGCAGCGGAAAATTCCAGGGAATAATCTGTCCCACAACGCCACAAGCTACGTAGTCGGGAAATTCCTGTTCGAGCAACTGCGCCCATCCCGCATGATGATAGAAATGCCGTGCCACCAGCGGAATGTCGATGTCGCGGCTTTCGCGGATCGGCTTGCCATTGTCCATCGTTTCGAGGACGGCGAAAAGCCGGGAGTGCTTTTGAACCTGTCGCGCAATTGCATACAGGTAGCGAGCCCTGGCGTGTGGCGTTAGCGTTTGCCATTTCGGAGATGCGGCCCGCGCAGCCTTGACGGCTGCATCCACATCCGCAGCCGATCCCTGCGCCGCCGCAGCCAACTTCTCTCCGTTAGAGGGATCAACAGTGTCGAAGTATCCCCCCGCCGATGGCTTCTGCCAGGCGCCGTTGATGAAGTGCCCGAAGCGCCGCTCGTGGCGATCCAGCCAGGCTGCTGCCTCTTTCGGGTCCTCCGGAGCGGGGCCGTATTCCATGGTCGCGAATTTCTCGGCGATACTCATTTGTCTCTGCTCGATTCTTTCTTCCTGACTACGCAAGAGGATGGTGATACTCCGCCGAATAGCGTCCAGTCGCGTGGTGTTCCAGTTGCCGCTCAATGTCGCCCAGCAGGCTGCTAGCGCCAAAGCGGAACAGTTCCCCACGCACCCACGATAATCCAAGTTCTTCTTTCATCATGGACAGCCAATCGAGCGACTGCTTGGCCGTTCGGATGCCGCCCGCTGGCTTGAAGCCGACCGCCATCCCGGTTTGCTGCGCGTACTCGCGGATGGCGCGAGTCATTACGAATCCAACCGGCAGGGTCGCATTGATAGGCTCTTTGCCAGTCGAAGTCTTAATGAAATCGGCCCCGGCCATCATGGCGACCCAACTTGCGCGCGCCACATTACGCAACGTAAGCAGGTCGCCGGTTCCCAGGATGACCTTCATATGCGCTGTCCCACAGGCCTGTTTGAACGCCGCAATCTCGTCGTAGAGGGCCTGCCAGCGTCCGCCGAAAACGTGAGCGCGCGTAATAACCACGTCAATTTCATGCGCCCCCGCCTCGACCGAGCGCCGGATTTCCGCCACGCGCTCAGCCAGCGGCGAAAGGCCGGCAGGGAAGCCCGTCGACACCGCCGCAACGTGTATGCGCGTGCCCTGCAACGCATGCAGAGCCGTCTCGACGAACGTGTGATACACGCACACGGCGGCGACCTTGATGTCGAGTTCCGCAATTCCCAGTTCCTCAACCAGATCCTGCCGGATGGGCTGCCGCGCCTTGGCACACAGACGGCGCACCCGTTCGTCGGTGTCGTCACCGGAAAGCGTCGTCAGATCCATGCAGGTGATCGCGCGCAGGAGCCACGCAGCCTGCCAGTCTTTTTTTACTGTTCGCCTCGCAACATGGGTCTGGGCGCGGCGTTCGACCGCGCTGGTATTGAGGCGAACGTCTTTTACGTAATCCAGGTCGAGGGGGATTCCCGTGTTCGGCAGAAGAGGACGTCCGGCAAGGTGAGCTATCGCGTTTTCCGGCGCTTCGGAGCTCATCGCGTCGCGCCGTATGAGGTCATGCGCGACACCGCGACGCTGGTTGTAATCGGCTGACATCAGATTCTCCGTCGACTTCGTTCGGCGGATGATTCCCAGTGACCGAAAGGCACGCGGCTCGAAACGGCCTCGCGCTGTGTCATTTTACGGCAGATGGGAAGAAATATGTATTCCGCTCTGATGGTCTCGGGCTATCGCTCGCCGGCTCCCGACCGCTCTTCATGGCGACTTTCACCTTGACACTTGGCCATAGCGAGAATAGGTTAGGGCGCGATTCCTAACGCCCTGGGAGATTGCCTCTGAAAAAGCTCGGAAGAAACATCTGTCTTGCCAGAAAACTCCTGAGTTTCGGTTTCCTCTCCATGGCTTTTGTGGCTGCGTCGTCGCACGCCTCTTCCGCCGCAGCGCGAAAAATCATCTTCGATACCGATCCTGGTTCTGACGACGCGATGGCATTGATGCTGGCCCTCAATTCGCCGGAACTGGAAGTTCGGGCTATCACGGTTGTTCCCGGCAACGTCACCGCGCAACAAGGACTGGAAAACGCGCTCCGAATGGCCTCGCTCGCCAACCGCTGCGATATCCCAATCGCCGCCGGAGCGCAGCATCCGCTCTTCCAGAAACTGATCACCGCGGAGTTCTGGCACGGCAAGAACGGGCTGGCGAACGTTGAACTGCCTCCCACCAAATGTAAAGTTGACGGCCGTTTCGGCCCCGACCTGATCATTCAGATAGTCCACGCCGCACCTCTCGAACTCACGCTAGTCCCCGTCGGCCCCCTCACGAACATTGCTCTTGCTGTGCTGAAGGACCCGTCGATCGTCCCGCTGGTGAAGGAGGTAATCCTGATGGGCGGCTCGATCACCGGCGGCAACGTAAACGCCGCCGCCGAAGCCAACATTTATAACGATCCCGAAGCGGCGCAGATCGTCTTCCAGGCCGGCTGGCCGCTGACCATGGTTGGTCTTGATGTCGGCGACAGGACGCTGCTCTCGCGCAAGCACCTCGCACAGCTCGGACAAACTCATGGACCGATGAACGACTTCATGGTTCAGGTGGCCAGTTACCTGGTGGACCTCTCGGAAAAATTCGGCTCCGCCGGCACGCCCATGTACGATCCGCTCGCGGTCGGAGTCGCAATCGATGCCACGCTTGTTAAAGCGCCCGCCATGCATGTTGACGTTGAAACACGCGGCGAATTCACCCGCGGCGAAACGGTCGCCAATCGGCACGGCTACGTAGAACGTAACGTCCTCCATGGAGACCGCTACGTCATCGAAGGCGCTGACAAAGTGGAGCCCAACGCCAAAGTCTGCACGGACGTTGAGGCCGAAAGATTTTTGCAGCTGTTCATATCGAGAATCCGCGGTAAATAGTACATCGCAAATCGAGGAGCAATCATGTTTATTCCCCAAAGTTTTGGGATCGCGTTGTTGATGATGATTGGAAGCGCCATATTGTGGGGTTCCTGGGCAAACACCTACAAGGGCGTCAAGAACTATCGCTTCGAATTGTTCTATTGGGACTATGCCGTCGGCATTCTTCTTATGTCGCTGGTACTCGCCCTCACTATGGGCAGCACTGGCCACGACGCCTCCAGTTTCCTCAATAATGTCCATGCGGCCGACACATCGAACATTCTCTGGACGATGGTCGGCGGGGCGATTTTCAACCTGGCGAATCTTCTGCTCGTTGCTGCCATTGACATGGCTGGCCTGGCGGTTGCGCTTCCGGTGTCGATCGGAATTGCGCTTGTCGTCGGTACCCTGCTGAGTTACCTCCTGCAACCCAAGGGCAATGTCCTGTTCCTCGGGTT
>WNFO01008062.1_pt1 | contig 13004 bp, 15 predicted proteins | sample 5400251 | NCBI WGS metagenome assembly WNFO01 (sample SAMN13153354, study PRJNA577476) | soil metagenome | isolation source: 100 cm saprolite under Madrone tree | place: USA:California | collected 2016-06-14 | reverse complement strand
CTCTCTCTTCCCCACACTCTTTTTTATATTCTCTCTCCCTCTCTCGGTCCTCTCGGCAGCAAACTCTTCAAATACAGACACAACTACCTGCAATCCCGGTCATAATGGCTTAGCCACCGGCACCCTCCAATTCAACTCGGACTGTAATTCAACTACGTGGTGTGACAACGGCCAGTGTCGGGCAAAAGGATGTCGCAAGGATCGGTTTCCATTAGGCTATGGTACCGCCGGCAGTCGCGGAAACGGGAAAGGGATTACGCCACCCTCATTATGTCCAGACACAGAGTTTTGCCCAGATGAAGGGTCTGAGTGTGTGCGAAAAATCGCGGTTGGGCAGCCATGTCAATTCGACCGCGACGGTTCGTGGTCTCCTTAAGTTTGATCGTGTCTACTCATATCCCTGTCTTGTAGATTCTTGTCAAGCTCCAGACAATTTCAAAGAGCTGAAAGAAACTACCGGTTTAGGCCGAAATGTCAATGGTTCTGTTTGTCTCAATTTTGTTTGCCAGTGCGTGTTTTAGACCTAAACTATACAGATGACTGACTCACTTTCTTCAGGTTTGCGAATGTTACCGCTGGCTCTCAATGTGAAATCGAGAACACTGGATACGTCGGATACGGTCCAGGAGGGGAATTTGTCTATGTGGTATCACGGTGAGGATGATTCGTCGTTCCCTTCATCACTTGGTACTATGAATCTTCAGTGATAACTGCAAGATTGGCCTATACTGCGACACCAATTCGACGACCTGCATTCAACAAAAGGCTCAGGGAGCAAGTTGTTCTGCAGACAAAGAATGCAGCAGCTATAACTGCCTGCCCTCCCGGGTCTGCAGTGTCAGAACCAATAAGCCACGCCATCTCTCAGTCATGGTTTATTTGGTCTGTGGCGTCGGGATATTCGGAGGTAACACAGAGCAACGCTCGAACAGCTCTTTACCCTGCATGTCACTCACAATAACCCAGGCGTGATCGGAACTTTATGGCTCCTCTTCAGAATCCATGGACGACAGCGCGAGAATGAGCGTGAGAAACGTCTGCAGTATTGGCGTGAACAGGTAAAGAAGATCCTTTCTTATACCACAAAGCGAGCAATTCGGACTGACACGTATCACCATCTACCAGAACGCTTTCCGCCAAAATATCTTGCAGATGCACGAAACAGCTCAGGCTTCCATATTCTTACACCCAGGGAGTTCATCCAATCGTCTTTCGCCGCAATTTGGCACCGCAACGGAAGACTCTCATGCTCCAATATTGCAATATGACGCCGCCACAGCCGCCGGGCTACGCCCATATGGCACCGAGGAGGGTTCTTCGTACGAGGACGGGTATGACACCTCCGAGAACCTGGTTATGCGTACCCCGTTCACGCATGACAATAAGATTTAAGGCGGAAGTATTAGATCTGCCAGTGACGGGTCATTACTCCTGCTCCAGGGGACGCATGAGTTGTTATATTACAGTTGTTCTAGTACAGACGTAGAGTGTATATATACTTCCCATGAAGTATTGGACATTTGCCATCCTATTCCCAAGCTTAATATCGAAGTAATTGCTTGAGCGCATCTGGCAACGCCTATGTCTCGCAGCCGGGACAACAGTGAAGTACATCATGGACGAACACATCGCACTCAGTACAAAAGTCATTTTTGCAATCCTGACACCGATAGCGATCAAAAGGACTCATTCCTTCACCTAAGTTCGTCGCCGGAGTAGTCTTAAAAGGCAGTGCACACGCGTGACAATTCGGGCCTGACCCTGCAACTTCTTGCGTGGGCATCCTGCAAATCCGAACAAGCCATCTCTCGTTTAGTTTTTAGCGGGACGTGGAGGATTACTCACACGGCGGAATAAGGTTTGACGGGGAACAGGTGATGATAACTGCGCGCGAGATGGGGAGACGATACGATCATCAGGCCACAGACATCGCAGTCGGTCGGCGCATCGCAGAGACGAGCGCCGCAGCGCGGACAGAGAAATCCAGCTGCACGCATCTCCGCGTGACACACGCAGAGCGCGGCTGGCGCCGTGTCGGGCAGTCGTTGCGGGAAACCCATCATCATCAAGTCTGCGCTCATCTTGGCAGACCCTGCGCCCGTTCCGGTAGTTTGTTGTGCGGGAGGCGGGGGTATGAGCTCGAAAAGAAGGTCTTTAAAGTGCCCTTCGTTCATAGCGACGCCGAACGTGCCTACCGAAACCGAGCATTACATATTGCATTTAAGAAAGTGCAGGCTAGTGGGGAGGAGGCGTACCGCCGGTTTTGTCGCACAGTTCGCGACAGATTTTCATTTCGGCAGAGAGCGCGACTAGCGAGATCCGTATTCGATCCTTGAGGCATGATGAGAGGGTTTCGTATATGTTTCCTGGATCTACGGTGGTAAGCGAGCCAAATATGACCAGGATCTCCCGCGAGGAATGCGTCGGCAGGTGACTGGTTATCGCAAAAAGATCCCGCAACCCCGGGCAGAGTCAATGAATATATTTGGATTGGAGAAGGAACGGCGAACCTCATGCTGCTGCGCGCCATCTCAATCGCATTTTGTAGGCTGGGCTCACCGGCGGGCTCGAGTTTATGCCGCTCAGAAATCGCATGTAGCACATCCTGCGGGTTCCCTATATATAATTGTAATTAAGTTTGACAAAGAAAAAAGAAAATGAGGGGGGGACGCACCGGACATCTCGCATATCCGTTCACCAATACCCCCACGCATCCCCACAATACCAATCTGTCCAAGCGGATTCTGGTCGAACCACTCGGTGACGAATTCGCGCGCGTATTCAAGCGAAAGGTCGAACCGCGTCGGCCGCATGTCACGATCCGTCATTGACGTCGAGAGGTCCAACAAGAGGACAATATGACGGATTATCGAACGGCGTATCGCCGCGGCTGGCGCGAGGAGTCTTTCATTTTATGAAATACAATTAGTGGGCGAAGGATGTGCAATGTGTTTGGGCTGGGACGCGAGGGACGTACCTCCGTCGCCGTCCGCGTGCGAGTAGTTCTGCGACGGCACCGGTGAGGCTCCCAGCCTCATCTTCTTGCACAGTGTCCCAGGAACGGGTATATGTGGCCTCCCATGCATACCCCTGCTGTGTAGTGTGAAACGCAGCGTCAGTCTTACAGTGGATCGCGATGTCACGGGAGACATGTACGCACGTCCTTGGCCTTTTGCTTGGCCTTTTCGCTGGCACGCGCACCACTTTTCCTCTTTGCTTTGCGTCCGCGCTCTGTGAGGCCCCCCTCGTCAAATGAGTCTGAACTTTCTTTCTTATTTCCTTTCTCTTCTAATTTGTACTCTAGTCAACACGATCAACGCTTAGTTGCAGACACGCGACACTAGTACGCTTTTTTTTAAATCATTAGTGACCTATGGCTTCCCTTGTGCGCCCAGTACAACAACGACACATATACTCCGACAACTCCGCTCGTATTACCATCAAACTTGACTAGATAGTAGGGACACCGATGTATTTAAGCTGCCTCCTTACTCGAGGATGGCATAATTTTTATCATCACAATCACAGTGTATCTGTTTTCCCTTCCTCTCTCGTGTGCGTTCTCGTCGACACACTCTCGTCGTCTCTCCCTTGTCATTCCATTTCTCGGACGACATCCCCATCTCGCAGACGCTATCTTAGCTACACCACCCACATCAAGCCAACCCTTTCACGTGTCCAGGGACGGGACGGGGCATCTTAATGAGGAATTGAAGAGCGATGGCTCGACTGTAGCTTGAAGCTTGAAAAGTGATGCTATTCGTTTGACTTATGACTTTCTTGACTGCTGGGATTCGTGCCGGTAGAGCCTGCTAAGCGTTTTGCAAGAAGTGGAATTGGGGAAAGCTGATGGCGGACATAAAATAGGCCAAAGCCTTATCAATCTGTTTCCGAAACATTCATGGAAGAACAGCATCAGTTGCACATACAGCTATGTCGGGGTTCGAGAAGTCGAGTCTTTTCAGGACGTACATGCAGACGTGGCCTTCTTCAGCGCGCCTTTATCTCTTTTCTTCATGTCCGCTACGTCCTGTAGCCGCTGTTCCTCATATTCATCAACTAGATCTAATCCCGGAAACTCCGATGGACAGCTGGTTCGGGTAGTATTCAATCACCTTATCAACATACACACTTCGCCAACCCTAAATAATCAGAAGGACTGGAATACGATGGAACCACCACGCATGAGAGGAGGCAGAGGTGGTGGAAACTAGCCCTTGGAAGGACAACAAGAAGGCGGAGTAGATGCATCAAGGTTAACAGATTGGGAACCATTGAGGCAACTCGATGGGGCTACTGTGGCGAGATCATTTTGACGAAATTGCGATTCGCCCGTGTTTGAAGAACTTGCATCGGTGTTCTGTTTCCATGCTTGGGAACTTTGTGTTCCCGGCCCAGGAGGCAGGAAAACTATTGGTCCCATTGAAATTTGGTGTAACGATAAATGCGCCACGACTCGGAGTATGTCAGAAAGGGTGCCCATCCTTTTGAGAGTGAAGTTAGTGAAGATTAGATACCAAGTAGGGTCAGTTCAAGCCCGGCAATTGAAACACTCACTTCAATCCTCATTAGACTCCAAAAGCTCGCACGCGTTCCATAAGCCTGCGCGTGACTCAGTCCTCACCTGGCGTATTGACCAGATTTGCCGCAGTCTTGGCGCCCGATGTGTCTGCCTCTGCTTTGCCCTTGGCCCAACCACTCTCAGCGTCCTTGAGTCGTAGATGGACTGCCGCCAATTCGGACTTGCTCGCCTCGAGCTCGGCACGAACCTCTGCAAGCTCTCGTTGGGCATTTGCCTCGGACTGTCCAAGTAGAGCACTATTTTGTGCGAGCTCGTCAGTTAGCTGTGCAATGCGCCGGTCCCGCCCGGCTTGTGCAGCAAGCATTGCCAACAGCTTTCGTCCAAGCTCAACGAGACGCTCATGCTCCGACAGGATTCACAAGCTTCGCATGGTGCCCCGTCGATCCTTCGCTATCGTCGTCCTCCTCCGTGATATCAATTGGCTTATCATTCACACCCGAGGGTTGTGATGGTAGGTCATTTGAACTGGGGTTTTGCTCATGAGTAATCTGCGGGGAGGCGGGGTAGCCCAATTCCTCGGGGGTAGCTTTTTGAAAAGAGGGAGCACCATGTGCTGCGTAGGCATCCGACATGGAGGGTGTCCGCTCTTGTGGCTGTCCCTGGGCCAGAGGACCGGCGGATGATTTCCGCGCAAGTTGGGCGATCTTCTCACTAGGGTTGACATCGTTGGAGTTGGGTTTCGAGTAATCGAGCTGTTCTGCATTTTCGATATTCAAGGTTATCCAAATGAAATGACAAAGAAAGGGCCTACTGGTGTCGAGAACATGAATAGGCTTAGCTTCATCCACCAGTAAGCCTGATGATAATTGTCCTCCAAGCACAAAAAGTTGTCAAAAACCCGTGTCCCGTCGAAAACCATGGCATGATACCCCCTTCCGCTTGGACTTTGTCCTATGTCTTGAAATGTGGTCCACTGGACCACATTTCAAGACATAGGACATCGCTGAGCTGGATATTCGTTTCAACGAGGGCATGGGGTTGCGTTCCACACCGCACCTGAGCCGATCCGTCACGCGTCCAGGATCGTCGCCGCCGCCGGCCGTCTCGTTTCACACACGTCTCGTATGCCATGATTCTACTGAGTCTCTCTTTAGGGACTATTCGCTCTTATACTCTTATACTCGTGCCACTTCCCTTCAAAGAGTCGATCTAGTGTCGTAACGAGGGATGAAGTGCGCCGTGATTCAATCGGACTGTCACCTTGTTCTGAATCTAGCAATCACCCTCAAAAAACGGTCAACTTTTCTGACCGATGACTTGCACACTTTTCTCTATACTCCGGACTCGGACAGTTCCGCTTGCCACACACCATGCGCAAGTAAACAACTTCAAAAATGCTGCTATTCATGAACAATACTACGGGTAAAACGCCCAAGCATTCTAACTACTAACAACATTCAGTTTCCTCCAGGAAGACGGTAGACTGCGGACCACGTTAGAAACAACGAAAGGCATGTGGTGACGCAACATACCAAGGTGCAGGGTGCACTCCCTTTGAATGTTGTAGTCAGAGAGCGTACGACCATCTTCAAGCTGTTTGCCAGCGAAGATGAGACGCTGCTCATCCGGAGAAACGCCTCTCTTAACCTGGATCATTGCCTTCACGTTGTCAATAGTCTCAGACTCCTGTACTTCCAACGTGATCGTCTTCCCAGCCTCAGTTTGGACGAAAATCTGCATGCCGCCACGTTGACGGAGGACAAGGTGAAGAGTGGACTCTTTCTGAATATTGTAGTCCGAAAGGGTGCGACCATCCTCGAGCTGTTTGCCAGCGAAAATCAGACGCTGCTGGTCCGGAGGGATACCCTCCTTATCCTGGATCTTCGCCTTGACGTTGTCAATCGTATCCGAAGACTCGACCTCAAGCGTAATCGTCTTCCCGGTAAGTGTCTTGACAAAGATCTGCATGCCTCCGCGGAGACGAAGAACGAGATGGAGGGTAGACTCCTTCTGGATGTTGTAGTCCGAGAGCGTCCGACCGTCTTCGAGCTGCTTTCCGGCAAAGATGAGCCGCTGCTGGTCCGGGGGGATGCCTTCTTTGTCCTGAATCTTGGCCTTCACGTTATCGATGGTATCGGAAGACTCGACCTCAAGGGTGATGGTCTTGCCGGTAAGGGTCTTCACGAAGATCTGCATAGCTACCACACGGATCAGAACCCGCAACGAAATAAAAGGTGGGGAACTAGACGAGAGCTTACTAAGGGTGTTCGTTAGGAGATGGTTGTGCTTGTGGTTCAAAAAGGGCTGTGGGAGTTGCGAGGCTTTGCGGTTCTGGCCTTATCATCATCCTGTGAGCACGTGTCCTTGTCTTTTGACCGTGAACAGCTTTCCAAAATTGGGCGACAGCGGAGTCGGTGTTCACATCTGGTCAATCTTGGCGCCTTGGAACGAGTCGAGTAAACAGCGAGTAGCGGGTGTGTGCTTGCCAAAGGAAGATGGATGCCGTGCGAAGAGTGATGGTTGAGGTTGCTAGGTGTACGGGCGAGCGCGAAGCCAGTGGGACCAGCCGGAGAGGTGAGCTGCGAGGGCGGGTGGGGCTCTCGCGTTCGTCGCAGCGATCCGTGTACTGGTGATCACAACAGGCCCGCTGATTGTAGGGTCACTGCTGCGAGCTGGAGGTGATTCTCCGCAGCTTTGTCGGTGGTGTACGAGCGAGAGTGGGGACAGAGAATTAACGACTGCGTGTTTACTTGCAGGGAGAGGTGGGAGTGTCATTACAGAGTGAGATGTACGACAAGCCGCCGATGGGGCGACGGTGGTAGAATTCAGTGAAGGATAGACGAAGCGGCACCTGCGAACTGTACTCAGCGTCAAGCGTACAGCGGATGTCTGCAGGGCAAGTACTTGTAACTTATTAACAAATAATCAAGGCTTCTCGTTAAATTCAGTTAAATTCAGCACGGTACGTGCGGGCCGTCTCGAGTCACGTGAGGATTAGTCGTTGGGTTGGTACAGTTTCCTCAACGATTTCCTTCTTTCCGACGTCCGACGATTATTTGGTCGCTCGGAAAGACGGTAAATGCCACGGGTACAGATGTGTTGCGTGCTCCTGTATGTCCCAGGCATGGCTGACAGATACCATAAGAGCCTTCCTAACCATTTACGGCGCTACCGTGCCTCGGTCTAGGCCTCAACGGTGCCTCGGCGGTCGATTTGGCAATCAGAGGGACCTGAACACGCTTTTTGGCTCTCTACCCTAGCATCAAATCCAAGACCATGTCCTTCTTTCGGAGCAAGGGGCACGTCCGAGAGAATGTCCAAGACGGCAGCCCGCTACTCAGCGCCATCCAAAGTACTCACTTGCGTAAGACCGTCACGAATGACCGCAGTGCATCCCCTTACTCTGGACGGGTTCTTGGGGACGTCGCGCCGCCTCCGATCGTCAGCGCCGCCCCAAACGCCCCGCCTGCTGAAGCATCGCACCCCGGAAGCTATGTCCATCAAAGTCGGCACTCAGTAGACCGGTACATGGGGCTCGCTGCGGACCAAGGCACGCATGCGAGCCAGGAGCCGAGCTTGCCTCCAATGGGAGAGGAGGAAGATGCGCAACACAATATCATCTGGAAGTCCGAGCCTTCTAACTCGCCCCCTGCGTCACACACTCTTCACCAAAATCAACAGCCGCAGCTGGTCTGTACGTGGTCTGCACATTCTCCCCAATCCGGAACATCGCCATCACCATTTCCCCGAAGTCATCCTGCACTTTCCACGACTGCCACTGCCACAGGCGAATTGTTCCTCTTCGGAGGTCATATGTACGGCTCTGCAAGAAACGATCTATATGTTTTTTCGACACGAAATTTCTCCACAACTCTCTTGATAACCAGTGGAGAGGTTCCCGGCCCACGTTTCGGACATCGTGCCACGCTCACCAGCACTTTCCTTTTGATTTTGGGTGGGAAAACGGATGATGTGCGCACAGATGATTCATTTTATCTTCTCAACTTTGGTACGTCATATGTTTCGATGTCAAGACCGACTCCAGCTGATCAGAGCTTCTTGTGCTCCAGTATCGCGAGAGTGGTCCCGAGTTGTTGTCAATGGTCCTGGGCCCAGCAGTCGTCACTACCATACCTTGACGTTGATCGGTTTCAAACTCTTCGTCTTTGGTGGTCAGATCGGCGGAATGTCCCTCAATGATATGTGGGCATTCGATCTGAACTCTCGTACGATTTCCGATTGCTGCCCCGAGCCATTTTGATCCGATAGTTCCGCAGTAAAATCGCGACCATTTTGGGAGTTATATGAACCCGCACCCGGAAACGAGAAGCCCGTTGCAAGGTACGGGCACGTGTCAGTAACCACAGAAGACCGTATCATTATGTTTGTGCATATCACATCCTCCCTGCCCTCGTTACAATGTTTTTGTAGATTCGGTGGTAGTGACGACCAACATTGGTATAACGACACTTGGTCGTTCGACATTTCGACACGAAAATGGACTGAGCTACAATGCACTGGGTCCATTCCATCTCCCCGTGCAGGTCATGCTGCCGTCCTCGTCGATGATGTCATGTATGTCTTTGGTGGATACATGAACAAAGTCTTTCTGGGTGATTTGACTGCCCTTCAGCTGTCGAGTGAGTGATTTCTGCGTGTTGAACCGTTACGTTGTTCACATGCGATTTGCAGCGCAGCGATGGTTTAAATTTCACAACGTGGGGTCAAGTCCACTTAGAAGGTCGTGTCTTGCCATGGCTTCCGATGGGGCGCATGTCTTTTTGCTTGGAGGACGTGCAGATTGCGCAGGGGCAGATGAAACTTCCCTTGTTCATGTTTTTGACACAAGTATGTACATCTTTGTCATTCTATCTGGACAGTTCCAAAGATTGAGAAAACAGAGCACATCAAGTACCCAGAACCCGATCCCAACGCTTTCACTCCTGATCAGAGGACTACCAAACTTGTGCAGAAGCCATCCGCAGGTCCACCGACCCAGGAGCAACCGCAACACTCTTCATCCTCTTCTGAAGGAGCTGTGGCAACGTTGGAACATAAGCGTGTCGTTGAGCTTGAGCAGCAGCTGTCAGAAGCGCTTGATGCACAGAACAAGCGGGACCGGCGCCTTGCCCAGCTGACGGACCAGCTTGCCCTGAAGAGTGCTTTACTTGATCAGGCTGAGGCGAATGCCTCGGAGGCAGCGAAGCGTGCAGGACTGGAGCTACGCGGATACGTGGATCAACTACTCGTGCAAACATCACTGGTGAAGCAGAGGGATGTAGAGCTTGTGAACATGCAAGCTCGGCTTAGGGACAACCAAGCAGAGCTTGACAAGTTGCTGGTATCTCGCGACCAGCGGATTGGGCAATATGAAGAGGAACTTGCAAATGTGCGTGCCAAGCTCGAGGCAAAAAAATCCGAATTAGAGGCAGTCCGTTTACGACTGACGGACGCGGAGATTGGTTGGGCCAAGAGCAAAGCAGAAGCAGACACATTGCGTCCCTTGACTACGGCGGCGGCAAGTCCCGTGAATATGGATGAGGACCGAGTCATGCGTAGGCTTATGGGTTGCATGCAAGCCGAAATGGCGTCACTACGGTGGAACGAGAAGAGTATAGAATCGATGGAGTGTCGCAACGAGGGATGACGGAAGTGGGTGGACTGCAACCCTGTTCCATCTGATCACCCTCAAAAGGATGGCCAACCTCTCTGACTGATGTCCTGTACACTTTTACCGATAGTCCGGACAGCATAGTTTTGCATTTGGTCAAAGGGAGGAATATGTGGAGTAGCCGACTTGGAAGGGGATTGATGTGGACGCCTTGCAAACTGTATGCAGGGTCAAATTTGCAGCGGATGTCTGCAGGCCCGGGGCAATCGAGTTGCATGTCGAGCTCAGTGGATTCTGCGGCGGTTCCACGTCATGCTCACACCTCGCGCCACCCCTGTTTTGCCTTCTCGCTTTTCTCTTTCACTCCTGGTCTATTCAACTAAGCTCGACGCCACACCTTATTTACCGAGCATGCGCCCTGGGCCTACGACTTTGAACTCTGTATGAGTATAAGAGTTTGTCATCTGGTATTGATACTGTACATCACTGTTACGTCCACACCCAAAACTGTCAAATTAATCCATAGTCATCTATTCCCTCACCGCATACAACAACGTCGACAATAGTTCCAAAGATCGAGTATTTCAGGACGTATTGAGCATATATGTTTTGTCAACCCCAAAATAATCAGAAGGGCGAATGCGATGGAGCGATCATGCATGAGAAGAGGCGGAGACTAGCCTATGAAGAACAACAAGAAGACAGAGCGGGCGGATGCATCAGTGTTAACAAATCGGGAACCATTGAGGCGACTCAGGCGGCATAATAGATAGGGTACTGTGGTGAAATCATTTTGACGAATTGTGATTCGCAATCACAGGTATTTGGGGAACTAGCTTTGAAAGTCTGCTTTCATTGCTTCCGAACCTTGTGTTCCTGATCAAGAAAGTCCACCATACAGGAAAAACTGTTGGTCCCATTGAAATTTGGTGTAACGATATGTGTGAGTGAGTTGTTCGGCGTATGGGAAGAGGAGTGCAGGACACCAGTCTCTTTTGAGAGTGAAAATTAGATACCGAGTAGGGTCAGTCCAATTGAAACACCCACTTCAATCCTCATTGGTACACTCCATTTCAATACTTTTCTCGTTCCAAACACGCGGTGACGCCATTTTGGATTCTAAAGCTTGCACGCGTTCCATGAGCCTACGCGTGACACCCTCCTCATCCGTATTGACCAGATTTGCCACAGTCTTGGCGCCCGATGTGTTTCCCTCTGCTTTGCTCTTGGCCCAACCACTCTCAGCGCCCTTGAGTCGTAAATGGACTGCTGCCAATTCGGACTTGCTCGCCTCGAGCTCGGCACGCACCTCTGCAAGTTCTCGTTGGCTTCGGTGGCGTGGTCACGAGACAGCAGCAATTCGCCAAGCTTCGCTTGCATTTCACGTCGCTCCAGTCCTGCGCGCCTCTTTGCTTCCGCCACATTCGCCTCGGCCTGTTCCAGTAAAGCACTCTTTTGTACGAGCTCCTCAGTTAGCTGTACAACGCGGCGATCCCGCTCGGTCTGTGCAGCGAGCGTTGCCGACGGCTGTCGCACAAGCTCAGTGAGACGTTCATGCTCCAACTGTGTAACTTCCTTCTCAGAAGAAACATCATGCACCACAAGTTTCGCATGATGCTCCGTCGAACCCTCGCTATTGTCGCCTTCCTCGGTGACACATCTTGGCTTATCATCCACACCCGGGGGTTGTGATGGTAGATCATTCGGACTGGGGTTTTGCTCGGGAGTAATCTGTGGGGAGGCGCAGTGGGCCAAATTTTCAGGGATATTTGTTTGAAAAGGAGAAGCACCATGTGCTGCGTGGGCATCTAACGAAGATGTCGGCTGCTGTGATTGTCCCTGGGTCGGGGGACTCGCGGATGAGTTCTGCACGAATTGGGTGGTCGTCTCAATAGAATCGACAGCATTGGAGTCGGGTTCGGGGTAATCGAGGCGATCTGTGTTTTCAATCTTGAAGGCTGTCCAAATGAAATGACAAAAAGGGAAGACATACTTGTGTCAAGAACGTGAATAAATATTTTCTTATCTGCCCCTGTGTCTGCAGGTAATAATCCTCCAAGCACAAAGACTCGAGTCCCGTCAGAAGCCATGGCGTGATTCCACCTTGTGCCTGGACTCAGCCCTATGTCTTGAAATGCGATCCATCGCTGAGCTGGATATTGTATTTGAACGAGAGTATGAGGCTGAACATGCCAAATCATTTACTTGACAAGTTGAGGGCAGTCAGATCACCTAGTACTAGGGGTCCACCAATGGCAAACCCACCGAAGACATACATAACATCATCGACGAGAGCAGCGGCATGTCCTGCACGGGGAGACGGAATGGACCCCGTACATTGTAGCTCAGTCCATTTCCGTGTCGAAATGTCAAATGACCAGGTGTCGTTATACCCATGTGGATAGTGACCACCACCAAATCTACAAGACATTATAATGAGGGGAGAGGGCTAGGATGAGAGGGGTACGAACACGACGATACGGTCTCCGGTGGTTACTGAAACATGACTGCCCCTCGGAGGGGGCTTCCTGTCTTCGGGTGCAGGTTCGTATGACTCCCAAAGAGGATTTGATTTTACTGCAAAAATATTTGTAAAAATGGTTCATGGAAGCGAGGGGGAAACGTACAACGATCCAAATTGAGTGCCCAGATATCATTTAAAGCACTCTCATCATTCCCGGACCAGCCACCGAAGACGAAGAGATTGGAACCGACCAACGTCACGGTATGGAAGTAACGACCGCCGGGCCCGGGACCATTGACCACGACGCGGGTCCACTTTCGCGATACTGGAATGCAAGAAACTCTGATCAGCTGGAGCGAGTCTTGGCATGAAAAGATCCGACATGCCGAGGTTGAGAAGATAAAGTG
>WNFO01004990.1_pt1 | contig 13008 bp, 11 predicted proteins | sample 5400251 | NCBI WGS metagenome assembly WNFO01 (sample SAMN13153354, study PRJNA577476) | soil metagenome | isolation source: 100 cm saprolite under Madrone tree | place: USA:California | collected 2016-06-14 | reverse complement strand
CGATGGGGAAGCCCGACCGCAAAGTCCGCGAACGTGACGCCGATGGCTACGATACCGAAGACTGGATTTACGGGCACCCTCCGGACAAAACAGTGTTTGTGCATTTCCGGGGTGACAAAGTAAGCTCCATCAAGCAATACCCGCAGTAGCGTGGAGCAAAATGCAATATCAATTCGTGGCGAATAATCCATTCGCGATCCTCACCGCCATTGTTGCACCCGCCATTCTCACCAATGCTTGTTCGGTTCTGGCGCTTGGCACCAGCAACCGCCTGGGCCGCGTGGTGGATCGAACGCGCGTTGTGGCCTCCGACATCGCGGCCATCAAGCCGGGGTCGGAAGGTTTTGTGGAATGGAATTCGCAATTGCGGGCGCTGGAAATACGCGTTCACATGCTGCTTCGAGCGTTGCGGTTGTTCTACGCGGCACTGGGATTGTTCGCGTCGTCGGCATTGATTTCCGTTGCGGGATCGATGGCCGCGTATTACGGCCAGAGGCCGTTGTTTCAGTTGGGCGCTCTTCTGGCGGTCCTAACCGGCGGCTCTGCAGTCGTCGGGCTCAGCGCCGGATGTTTTACGATGGTGAACGAGACGCGGCTCGCGGTGAAAAGCTTGGGCGAAGAAGCGCGCATGCGCATCAGGCTGCATGACACCAGCAAGACGGATTGATTGAGCCCTACCACGGAAACGATTTCGATTTGGCAGTCTTCCTGCCTCGGCGTCAACAACTTTTTGTGTTCGTGTGACGCAGATACGTTGTCTTTCGTTGACTTTTCGCTGCACACCACCTAGCATTTTCTGTTCCGCCCGCGGCGTCTTGCGTACCTGATGTGTCGCCGCAATCCAGAAACCCGCACCGGAGGAAGAATGGCAATCAAGGTAGGAATCAACGGCTTCGGCCGCATCGGCCGCAATATTGTGCGCACCGCCATTGACGACAAGGATATCCAGTTCGTCGCCGTCAACGATATTACAGACGCCAAAACCCTCGCGCACCTTTTGAAATATGATTCCGTGCTGGGAAATCTGCCGCACACCATTACACACACCGACGACACAATTAGCATCGAGGGAAAGGCCATCAAGGTTTTCAAGGTGAAGGACCCGGCGGAAATCAACTGGGCCAGTGTTGGCGCGGATATCGTGGTCGAGTCCACCGGCCTGTTCACCAAGGGACCCGAGGCGAAGAAGCACCTTCGGGCGCCGGTGAAAAAAGTGATTATTTCGGCGCCGGCGGAAGATCCCGACGCCACGTTTGTGCTCGGAGTGAACGACAAGACCTACGATCCAGCGAAGCATCACGTGATCTCGAACGCTTCCTGCACCACGAATTGCCTGGCGCCCGTCGCCAAGGTTTTGCACGAGACATTTGGGATTCACAGCGGCACGATGACCACGATTCACTCGTACACAAACGATCAAAAGCTGCTCGACCTGCCGCACAAGGATCTGCGCCGGGCGCGCGCCGCGGCCATCAACATGAAGGCGCTGCACCTGGTAATTCCGGAGTTGAAAGGGAAACTTGACGGCTACGCGATGCGCGTGCCGACGCCCAATGTCAGCGTGGTGGACCTGACCGTTTTTGTGGAGAAGCCGGCGACGAAGGATTCGGTGAACGCGGCGCTGAAGGCCGCGGCGAATGGCCCGTTGAAGGGTATTTTGAGTTATACGCAGGAAGAGCTCGTGTCCTGCGACTTCAAAGGCAATTCAAACTCCTCGATCGTGGATGCCGAGTACACCAAGGTTGTCGGCGATCGTTGCGTGAAGGTGCTGGCTTGGTACGACAACGAGTGGGGTTACTCCTGCCGGTGCCGCGACCTGATCAAGCTGCTCGCGTCGAAGTTTTAAGAAACTGCAGACCGAACGTGCGGTTTCTGGACGGCTACCAGTCCAGATACGGATAGCAGCGATCAGATAACAGATAACAGGAACCGCTCATGTAGAGCGGGATACGAGGTGTCGCGGAGAGTCTCCTGTTATCTGATCGCTGATCGCTGTTATCCGTACTGACTTACAACTGATTACTGGCGACACGGACGAATTCATGACGAAGCTCACCATTCAAGACCTCGACCTGCGCGGCAAGCGAGTGTTCATCCGCGTGGATTTCAACGTACCCCTGAAAGACGGCGTGGTCACGGACGACACGCGCATTCGGGAGACGCTGCCCACTTTGAAACTGGCCATCGAGAAGGGTGGGCGGCTGGTGCTGGCTTCCCATCTCGGCAGGCCCAAGGGCGGGCCGGATGCGAAATTTTCCCTGAAGCCGGCGGCGAAGAAACTGGAAGAACTTTTGGGCAAGCCGGTTGCATTTGCGGCCGACTGCGTAGGCCCGGATGCGGAAGCAAAAAGCAAGGCGCTGAAGGATGGCGATGTGCTGGTTCTTGAAAACGTGCGCTTTCACCCCGAGGAAGAGAAGAACGACGAAGGTTTCTCGAAGCAACTGGCTGCGTTGTGCGACGGCGTCTTTGTCTGCGATGCTTTTGGGTCCGCGCACCGCGCGCATGCCAGCGTTGTCGGCATCACGAAATTCGTGAAGCAGGCCGCCGCTGGATTGTTGATGGAGAAGGAGCTCACTTATATCGGCAAAGCGATCAGCAACCCCACGCGCCCGTTCGTTGCCATCATCGGTGGCGCGAAAGTGAGCGATAAAATTGAAGTGGTCGAAAACCTGATGAAGATTGCCGACGCCATGCTTATTGGTGGGGGCATGGCCTACACTTTTCTGAAAGCACAGGGCATCAGTATCGGCAAGTCGCTGGTAGAGGAAGACAAACTCGACCTGGCTCGAAAGATTCTAGCGGACGTGAAGCAGAAGAATTTCAAGCTGCTGCTCCCGCTGGATAATGTCGTCACACCGGAATTTAAAGCCGATGCGCCGACCAAGATCGTGGAAGTCTCCGCGATTCCCCCCGATCAGATGGGGCTCGACATCGGACCGAAAACCATTGCGGCCTACTCCACGGAAATTGCCAAATCCAAAACCATCGTGTGGAACGGCCCGATGGGCGTGTTTGAGATGCCCGCGTTTGCAAAAGGGACGCTCGCCATCGCGCAAGCAGTGGCCGCCGCAACCACTGCCGGTGCCACATCCATTGTCGGCGGCGGCGATTCGGTTGCCGCGATTCACCAGTCGGGCCTCGCAGGAAAAATCTCGCACATCTCGACGGGCGGCGGCGCTTCGCTTGAATTCCTCGGCGGGCGGAAACTTCCGGGCGTGGAGGCCCTTACCAACAAATGAGCTATTCCAAGCGGCGCCGCGTCATTGCCGGCAACTGGAAGATGTTCAAGACACAGGCGGAAACGCGCGCGTTTTTCGCGGCTTTCAATCTGTTGGTCGCGGGCGTTACGGATTGCGACATCGTGATCGCTCCTCCGGCGATTGACATTCCCGCTGCAGTCGAAGCCACCAAAGGTACGCACATCGCGATCTCCGCGCAAAACCTTTACTGGGAAAAAGAAGGCGCGTTTACCGGCGAAATTTCCGCGGGCATGGTGGCGGAAGCCGGTTGCCGCTACACCATCATCGGGCACTCCGAGCGCCGCCACATCTTCGGCGAAACCAACGAAATGGTCTTCAAAAAGACCAAAGCCGCGCTCGCCGCAGGCCTGACGCCCATCGTCTGCATCGGAGAAATGCTGGCCGACCGCCAAGCCGGGCGCACCGAAAACATCTGCCAGACGCAATTTCAAGGCAGCGTCGGCGCGTTGACCCCCGAGGAATTCTCCCGTATTCTGGTAGCTTACGAGCCGGTCTGGGCAATTGGTACGGGCCACACGGCGACCCCGGAAATTGCTGCGGCCGTCCATGGGTTCGTTCGCCAGTGTGCGGCGCAAATGTTCAGCGCCGGCCATGCGGCTGCCCTCAGGATTCTCTACGGCGGCAGCGTCAAGCCCGACAATATCCAGGGATTGATGGCGCAGGTGGAACTTGACGGCGCGCTGGTTGGCGGAGCGAGCCTCGATCCGAAGTCATTCGCGAGTATCGTGAAGGACTGGACCCGCTAGAGTCGCTCGCCGCGGCTGGCGGGCCGCCGATTGAACGAGATCTTACAAGTTTGAGGTGCAAGAAATGCCAGGCTGGATGAAATGGACGATCGCGCTGCTGATTGGCTTTGCGATCATTTATATCGGATTTCACTTTTCTTGGGGCGGCTACGTGCTCACGCCCTTTTTCGTGCTCAACTGCCTCGTGCTGATCATCGTAGTGCTGCTGCAGAGCGGCAAAGCGGCCGATCTTGCCGGCGCGTTCGGCGGCGCAGGCAGCCAGACGGCGTTCGGGCCGCGCGGAGCAGCGACGATTCTTTCGCAGGCGACCACGTGGTGCGCGGTCATGTTCATGGTTTGCGCGCTGGCGATGGTGGTGAAGGTGGACCGCGGCCTGGGAACGGTGGGCGGCAGCTCAGTTCTCGAGAAGGTATCGAAGCCCGCGCCTAAGACCGTCCCGGCTCCGGTGCCTGTAACGCCAGGTCCGGTGGTTCCGCAGTCTTCGGCACCTGCGCAGCAGGCGCCCGCAACGCAAGCCCCCGTGGCACCGCAAAGTTCGACACCGACGCAGCCGGCTCCTGCGGCTCCGGCGAAGCCGTAAGCGATTTTCGGACGGCTCGGTCGTTTTGTTCAGCTTTCCCGCGTCTTGCCGGTTTTCTCTGGCGCGGCTACAATGAAGTCCTTACCTCAGTGCGGTCGTGGCGGAACTGGCAGACGCACCAGCTTGAGGGGCTGGCGGTAGCAATACCGTGGTGGTTCGAATCCACTCGACCGCACCAAATCCTCCGAAGGAGGATTTGCCCTGAGCGGGGCCGAAGGGCTCTTCTCTTATTCCTCTCCTTCTTTCTTTTCTCTTCCTCCCCTCTTTCCATCATTACTCATCTGGCATATTATCCCTAAATTATGCCTCCCCTCTCTCACCACCACCTCCTCCTCTCCAAACTCCACTCCCTAAACCTCCCCCAAGGCTGGTGCACTTATATCCTCGTCTGCCAAGACGGCTCCTACTACATAGGCTCCACCGAAAACTTAACCGAGCGAATCCTCAATCACGCCGAAGGCAAAGGAGGCACTCACACAAAGGAAAATCGCCCGACAGTCTTCGCCTGGTACGAACCCCACCCCAACGCCGAGTCCGCGAGGCAACGCGAACGCCAGCTAAAAGGCTGGTCCCGCGCCAAGAAAAACTCGCTAGTCCGCGCGGATTCCCCACAATTCTCCTTCGGCCTGCATCCGAATCTTCGCCTCCCGTAATCCACCTGCTATCATTTTGAAATGGCCCTGCAGCTTTCCGAAATTGAAGTCCGCGTCCTCGGCGCGTTAGTCGAGAAAGAAAGCACCACGCCCGAGTATTACCCGCTCTCCCTGAACGCGCTGGTCAACGCGTGCAACCAGAAATCCAACCGTGATCCGGTAATGGCGCTCGAAGAAGAGCCGGTGCGCCAGGCGTTGCGGTCGCTCTCCGAACAGGCGCTGGTTCGCTCCGCGGGCGGCGATTCACGCGTCCCCAAATTCGAGCACCGCCTCAACGAACTTTACAATTTTCACCGCCACGAGATTGCCGTGTTATGCGTCCTGCTGCTGCGCGGGCCGCAAACGCCGGGCGAACTACGCACGCGCGCCGAGCGGATGTACGCCTTCGAGGATCTGGAAGCAGTGCATTCCGCGCTGCATCTCCTGATGCGCCGCGAGCCTCCCCTGGTGAAGATTCTCCCGCGGCAGCCGGGGACAAAAGAGTCGCGCTATATGCATCTCCTCTCCGGCGACACTTCGCCCGCGGAACATCCGGCGACCGAACACCCGACTGCAGCGCAGAGTTCGACAAAAACTTCGCACGACGGAGACCGTGTCGCCCAACTAGAGGCAGAGATCATGGAATTAAGAAGGGAGCTGAACACCCTTCGCGAGCAATTCGCCACATTCCACAAGCAGTTTCAGTGAAGTTCTTGCGGTTTCCGCCGCCTTGCAATTCTGCGGGTTAGCGCTAAGATACGGGCTTAGGTTCAGGGTTCCGCCGACGGCGGAACTGTATAGAAAATGGTCACTTACGACGACGGCGCCAGCGCGCCCCATTCCGCGAGTCCCTCTTTTCTCGCGCGCTACGTCTTTTCCACCCACCACAAAACGATTGGGCTGCAATATCTTTGGCTCGCCCTGGCGAGTGTGCTTGTAGGAGTCGTTCTCTCGACGCTGCTTCGCATGCACAGTTCCTGGCCTGATACCGCTATCCCTTTTTTGAACGGTTTTGAAAACGCTCCCGAGCGCTACGCTGCCGTTCGCTTGCTCCACGGCTCGCTGATGGTTTTCTTTGTCCTAACCGCCGCGCCACAGTTGGGTTTCGGCAATTATCTGCTGCCGCTGCAGATTGGCGCGTCGGAGATGGCGTTTCCCACGTTGAATCTGGTCTCTTTCTGGCTGACCGTGGTTTCACTTGTCGGGATGACTGCTTCGTTTTTCTACGTGCCAGAGACTGGCATCAACGTGTGGCTGGCAAGCGCGGCGATCTTCGCGGTTGGCGCTTTGTTGAGCGCGCTGAATTTCACAGCGACGACGATCGATTTGCGCGCCGAGGGAATGACTCTGCCGCGCCTGCCGGTAACCGTCTGGGCATGGTTTCTGAATTCCATTCTCAGCATGTTGATTTTCAGCGTGCTGCTGGCGGGTTGCGCCGCGCTGCTTTCGGACCGATTGCTCGGCTCGCAGTTTTTCAGCGTCAGTTCGTTTCTCGCCGCGCAGCCGCAGAACCTGGTGCGCCAAAGTAGCCTGCCGGTGCTTTGGCAGCGATTGTTCTGGTATTTTGCGCAAGCCGAAGTGTACGTGGCGATGCTCCCATGTTTTGGGATCATCACGCATCTGGTCTCGACATTTTCGCGAAAGCCGGTGTGGAAGGAACGCCTGGTGGTTCTCGCTTTGTGCGGGGTCGGCCTGATTGGCTTCTGCGTGTGGGGATACCACATGTTTGCCACCGGTATGAATCCCTACGCACCGCTGGTTTTTGCGGTGCTGGCTTCTTCGCTGGGCGTGCCGGCGGCATTTTTATTGGCCAGCTGGCTCGGAACGCTTTGGGAAGCGCGGCTGCAGCCCACCACCGCCATGCTTTTTGCCATCGGTTTTATTTCGCTTTTCATAGCAGGAGGACTGTCGGGAATTTTCCTGGCCCGGCATGATTTAGGCAGCGCGGCCGTGAGCGAAGACTTCGTGATCGGCCACTTTCACCTGGTGATGGGAGTGGCTGCCACGTTCGCTATTCTTGCGGCGCTTTTTTTCTGGTTTCCGAAACTTTTTGGCCGAAGGCTGAGCGAGCCACTCGGCAAAGTGCACTTCTGGATGACCTTCGCCGGGGTCTATCTAATCTTCATGCCCATGCACTGGCTGGGACTCCTGACACAGTCGCGGTTGTTGCCGGATGCGCAGCGGGCCGCGCTGGCTTCCGCCGGAGCGTCGATTCGCACCCTGGTCGCCGTGGCAACGATCTGCACGGTCTTTGCCCAAGTTTTGTTTGTGATTAATTTTGTGCAGTCACTGGTCCGGCGGAAATCTGCGCAAGAAGAAGATAACCCCTGGCGCGCCACGACACTCGAATGGAGTGTGGCTTCGCCGGCGCCTGAATCGAATTTTGGAGTCACCAGGCCGACGGTTTATCGCGGAGCGTATGAATTTCCAGAAGGCTTTGCGAACGATTTTGCTCCACAGCACCTCGCGCCCGAGCTGCTGGCCCAGAAAGTACGCTGATGCAGGGAAGGGGATGCCATGCCGGGCTCAACCGCAACTCCTGAAATTGAATTGATCATCGAGAAAAAGACCAGCGATGGCGGAGGCGGGAATCTTCCGCCCACCGGGCGCAATGGTGGTGGCGGCGATGGAAAACGCCCGGGGCGGGAAAACACATCGCCGAACCGCTACTACACCGGCATGGCGCTGGGAATCGTCTCCATCCTGATGTTTTTCATGGCTCTGGCCAGCGCTTTTCTGGTTCGCCGAGGACACGGCGTTTGGATTCCGGTTCATGTCCCAACCCTGATGTGGATCAATACGGTTGTGCTGCTCACCAGTAGCGCCACTCTGGAAATGGCGCGCCACCGTCTGGCACAGGGGCGGCTCCAGGCTTACCGGAATTTGTGGCTGGTCACCACGGCATTAGGCATGGGATTTCTCTTGGGACAAATCATGGCCTGGAGGCAATTGGTTGCCGAAGGAATCTATCTGGCCAGCAACCCCGCCAGCAGCTTCTTTTACATTTTCACCGGTGCGCACGCGCTGCATCTGTTTGGAGGCGTCGCCGCCCTCGTCTACATCGCGAAGCGCAATTTCGATCAGGCGCAGGTGACGCGCTCCGTTGCGACGGAAGTCGCTTCCTACTACTGGCATTTCATGGATGCGCTGTGGCTGTTCCTGCTGGCCCTCCTTTATTTGGGCAAATAGATCGACGGGCGGTCCCTTCCGCGCGTGCTTATGAAGGTAGTCGACTCGGCATCATCAAGTTGAGAAAGAACCTTTGGAAGCGTTCACTCCGGGTGGGAAAGATCTCCCGCACTAAAATAAATCAATACTTAAGGGAATAAAATTACAGCTGCCGTTGGTATCGGTCTAGGGCCAGTGCAGTTGATTTTGACAGCATCGTAATGCTGGGTGCATTAATACAATAAATTGTAAGGGCACGAAGATGATCTTCAGATTTCGGGATTGCCAACCCGCGGGAATTGTCTCGCTAGTGTCTCGCTTTTGTTGCGGCCGCAATTAATCCCTTAAATTTCGATGATAGCGGGGTTGATGAGAAGGACTGGGCATGTGGCATTTGGATTGCACTGTAGAGTTCGTTGCCCTACTACACCTGTATCAATAGCAGTTCACTAGCAGAATTGCTATTTCTTTAAAAAGTATCGAAAAGACTCGCAAAAAAATTTGGAGGAAGGTCCATGCAAAGTGTGCTTCGAACAGTATTGGTGGTGGCAGTGCTGCTCGCATTCGCGACATTGGCGGTTCTGCCCGGGTACGCGCAGACAAGTAATGGCGTAATTGCAGGAGTGATCGTAGATAATTCTGGGGCTGTGGTCTTGAAGGCCACGGTTGAGGCGACCAGTTCCGACCGAGGTGGCGCTCCGCACGTAACGGAGACAGATTCGTCCGGTTCGTACCGCATCGAGTCGCTTCTTCCTGGCACGTATTCCCTGGTTGTCAAGAAAGCGGGGTTTGCTGAGATAAAAGTTTCCGGCCTCGAAGTAAAAGCCTCCTTGACCACGACATTCAACGGCACGCTGGAGCTTGCCGGACAGACTACCTCTATCCTGGTCGAAGCCTCCACTGGACAGGAGTTACAGACGCAATCTGGCGACCTGAGTGCGAGCATCTCCTCATCCGAAGTTCACGATCTCCCCATTCTTGGCTTGAACCCGATAGCATTGGTCCTCACTGAGCCTGGTGTTCAAGATCCAGGCAGTGGGCGGGGTTTGAGCAATGGCGTCAATTTCTCCGTGAACGGAAATCGTCCCCGGGGTAATAATTTCCTGATCGATGGCCAGGACAACAACGATAACGCGATCGCCGGCCAGGCCTTTCAACCCACAAACTTGGAAGCGATCAGTGAGGTGACCATCCTGACCAACTCCTACAGCGCGGAGTTTGGACGAGGCGGCGGGTCGGTCACGAACGTTATTTACAAAGGCGGCAGCAATAATTTTCACGGTTCGGCATGGGAATTGGCCAACAACTCAGCCTTGGCGACCGCAAAGCACGAAGATCTATTTGCCGGCTGCGAGACAGCTACGCCCGCTCCCTCTTGCCATCCAGTTTCGGTTGAAAATACCTTTGGCTTTGCCTTCGGTGGTCCCATAATTCGCAACAAGCTGTTCGTTTTCGGATCTTCCCAGTGGGATCGTACTCGATCCACGAATAACGGCGGTCCGCTCATCGCGCCCACGGCCAACGGGGTTGCCGAGTTGCAGGCTCTAGGGTCCCCCAATGCCAATTTCCTTATTGCGGCCTTCGCCGGCTTGGTCGCGCAGCCCTCTGCGACTCCCATCACCGTCCCCCTCGGAAGTGCTACACCAGCAACCAGCACAACGCCCGCGAGTCCAGACCGCGGGAGCGTTGAGCTCGGGATAGCTCAACGCAACGGGATTGCGGAGGTACAGAATGACAGGCAGTGGGATGTGCGTGTGGACTTTATTGCGTCGGAAAGGGATACCCTCACGGCACGCTACTACCGGGATGACGGCTCGCTGTCGCCAGATCTATTCAACTTTCCCAACTCGCTAGTTCCTTTTGACTCACAACAAGGTGGCCCCTCGCAGAGCGCGGCGGCTTTCTGGACACACACGATCTCCACAAAAGCGGTAAATGAGTTGCGCGTTTCTTATACGAATATCAACTTTACCTTTGCGCCTACTGCGGCCACCGCGGCGAATCCGCTGTTTTCATCTCCAGCAATCACTATCAACGGAATCGGCGGCGGCAACACTCCTTTTCCCACCCTCGGATTCCCGACTGCGTTGCCGCAGGGCCGTGGGCATAAGTCTTACCAATATCAAGATGCGCTCAGCTTCACTTTGGGGCGTCACACCTTCAAGGGTGGTGTGGACGTGAATCACCTGTCCGTGGTTGATCAAATTCCATTCAATTCGCGCGGCACGATTCTCTTCGCTGATAGCTCAGGTCAAAGTAGCGATGCTCAACTCGCCGCCGGCATGGGCACTTGCGGCGCCATAGACTGCACTGCGCTGGCGAACTTCGTTGATAATTTCACGGGAGCTTCCGGGCAGATTGCCAAGGTCTTCGGCAATCCAACCCTGCAGCCGTTTGTAACTACCTACGCTCCCTATATCCAGGACACCTGGCGCTTGAGGGAGAATCTCTCAATCGACCTGGGGCTGCGCTATGAATATTACGGCACGCCAGAGAACGTGCTGCAATTTCCGGCGTTGAATACAAGCGCGGGGTTTGGTCTGCCGGGAGTGGGATTGTCAAGCTTCCCCGGCATCTACGCGAGCCCGCAACCGAGCGACCGAAACAATTTTGGTCCGCGCGTAGGGTTTGCTTACACCCCTCATTTGGCACCGCGTTTCTTTGGTCATGACAAGACTGTGATCCGGGGGGGCTTCGGTATTTTCTATGATGGTTTGTTCACAAACATCCTGGATAACACCGGGGCGGCCAGCCCGAACGCAGTCGGAGGCACGATTGTTGGCGATGCGGGCCGTGGGGCTGCGAATGCCACCGGGCAACTCAACGCTGTGGCTCCGCTTCTGAATCCGCTCGGCGGGATCAGCACGATCTCAAATCGTCTGGTCAGTCCGAAGACGCTGCAATGGAATTTGAACATTCAGCGTGAACTCCCTCACGGATTCGTCTTCACCGCGGCATACGTCGGCACACGCGGCATAGACTTGTTTGTTAACCAGGAGTACAACCCCAAAGTCGATTTTGGCGCGCGGCTTAACACCAATTTCGGCCCCATGACAGTGCGTACAAATGGTGCTGATTCCATTTATCACGCAGGGCAATTCAGCGTTGACCGGAAGTTCTCCCATGGACTGCTGCTGCGCGGGGCTTACACCTATTCGAAACTGATCGACGACGGTTCTGAAGTGTTCACCATCACCAACGGGGGGTTCGGAAGTTCGTTTGCACAGAACCCCTTTAGCCAAGCCGGGGACCGGGGCCTTTCCGCCTACGACCGGAGGCAGCGCTTGGTTCTAACGTACATCTGGGACGTTCCCTATGTGCACAACACCGATAGCCTGGGCTTCCGGGTACTGAATGCGATAACCAGCCACTGGCAGTGGTCCGGATTTGCGACCTTCGAATCCGGCAGGCCAGACGATATCATCTCCGGTTCGGACACGTTGGGAGACGGCAGGTCTACCAATGATCGTCCCAATGTAGTGAATCCAAATTTGCCTGCAGGGGACTTTGCCAGGTATGCTAAAGCGCCTAAGGGTTCTGCTGGCAACCTTGGCCGCAACACCTACATTGGCCCGAATGAGCAATATTGGGACATGTCAATTCAGCGCGTAATTCCATTTGGGTTCCACCATTTGGAAAGTCAGGCGCTCACGGTTCGTGCGGAGTTCTATGATGCCTTGAATCATGCCAACCACGATCTTCCCGTGCTTAATTTGGCTGCCGGACCATCTACGACAAACGGAGATATAGGTTTCGGGGATCTGGGGTCGACGATCCACGGACAGCGGCAGATCAAGATCTACCTGAAGTATTCCTTCTAATTAAGGAATACCCTAACCTTTACCAAAGGGAAGCCGGAACATCGGCTTCCCTTTTTTCTTTTTATGTCTGGTAAGATTCAGCGCAAGCGGCCGGGGGGATCGGCGCCCGGTGGTAATTCCGGTACTCGCTTCCTGTCAACAACGTTGGCCAGGACCTTCGTTGGCGCTGGATGCGGGGTACCGACGCCCACGTTCAAATCCAGGTGGTCTTTCGCGCAGGCGGGGCAATAGCCTTTACCGGTATCTTCGTCGCGCAGGCTGGCCAGTTCGTAGCAACTGCACACGCAATCGCAATAGCCGGTTTCCGATGCGGTTCTTAGAGGAACGAGGGCCATATGGAGTTCCCAAGCAAACGATAACACGACTTGGATGACGCGGAGAATCGCAGCCGGTCCGTGGCTTTGGGTCGCCTGATTAATTATTGAGATTTTTCAATTGGGCGAGGCGGAACGGCGAGCCCAGGTTTTCCCGCAATTCAGCCCAATGCTGTTCGGGAATCGAAAGAAAAACTTCCACGATCTTGGGGTCAAACTGCGTCCCCGCGCACCGGCGTATCTCTTCCCGTGCGTGGGACATCGGCAGGGCCTTGCGGTATGGCCGGTCGCTGATCATGGCATCCATTGCGTCGGCAAGAGAAAAGATTCGCGCTCCAAGCGGAATTTGTTCGCCGCGCAATCCTCGTGGATAACCGGTGCCGTCAAAAAATTCCTGGTGCGCAAGCACGATCTCCGCCGCATCGCGCAGAAACGGAATCTTGGTGAGCATGTTGTACCCGATTTCGCAGTGGGTACGCATGATCGT
>WNFO01003748.1_pt1 | contig 13008 bp, 13 predicted proteins | sample 5400251 | NCBI WGS metagenome assembly WNFO01 (sample SAMN13153354, study PRJNA577476) | soil metagenome | isolation source: 100 cm saprolite under Madrone tree | place: USA:California | collected 2016-06-14 | reverse complement strand
CCGCAGGACAAAAGGTTGAGTTGTTTCCGACTTCGGAAACGCAGTTCTTTGTTAAGCAGTTCTATGGCGAGGCGACTTTTGTTCGTGACGAACAGGGTCGCGTCGATCTCCTGAAGTTTGTGATGCCGGAATACAAGACTCGACAATCAAGTATTCAACACGCAAAGAGGATCGCATCTCTATGACTACATCGAATACAAACGCAAGAGACTTCCTGAAGCATTGTGCGTGGTTTGTGTTTTTCTTTCTCTTCACCATTATTGCATTTCTAGTTGTGGCAAACAGCGGTGTGACTGCGACTAAAAACGAGTTAACCGAATCGCCAAACGTGCAGCAACCGCCTGCTCAGGAAATTAAGAGCGCGGACCAAGTCTACAAGAACATTCAAGTCTTCAAGGGGATACCCGCTTCAGAATTGGAGCCGACCATGGCCTTCATTTCAGGGTCGCTCGGAGTGAAATGCAACTATTGTCACGTGAACCCATTCGCGAAAGATGACAAACCGACCAAGCAAACTGCGCGACAGATGATCCGCATGGTCTTTGACCTGAACAAAGGAAGCTTTAACGGAGCGAAAGCTGTTAGCTGCTATACGTGTCATCGCGGTAAGCCCCAACCAGTTTCGGTTCCTGCCGTCGGGCAGAATCTTTGGCAGCCGATCACTAGCCCTGCCAAGGAGAGCCCGCTACCAACCGTGGATGAAATACTGGACAGATATGTTCAAGCGTTGGGCGGCGCGCAGGCTTTTCAAAAAGTAACGAGCCGCATCGCGAAGGGCTCGCGCATAGGCGCTGACGGCGTGCTCGTTCCGGAAGACGTTTACCAGAAAGCACCCAACAAGATATTAACCGTTACTACCTATCCCGATGTTGCCTTCAGCACTGGCTTTAACGGAATCGCTGGGTGGGGAAGTAGTAGTAAGGAAGGGCAAAGGGATTTGCCTGCGCCAGTGCTGGCGCAACTCAAAAGCGATTCAGACCTCTACAAGGAGATCAGAACGAAAGATCTCTATCGAAAACTTGTTCTGGCGGGCAAATCAATGATTGGCGACGCTGAAGTTTATGTTATCGACGCTACGCCTCGGACTGGCAGCTCTGAGAAACTGTTCTTCGATGCCCGGACTGGATTGCTATTACGCAGGTATATGGAATCTGAAACGGTGCTCGGCATGTTTCCGCTGCAAACCGATTACGAAGACTATCGAGAGGTTGACGGCATCAAACAGCCATTTCTCATCCGTTGGTCCATGCCTGGAAGAAGCTGGGGCCGCAAAATCGTGGAGATGAAACAGAACGTGGACATCGATGATGCGCGATTCAATCCTCCTTCATCCAAGCAGTGACGTAACTTGGCAATCTGCGTGTTGCCATATCGACGCATTATTTTGGAGGAGCGGCGGGAATCGCAAACAACGTATCCTCCAATACAGCATTTCGTTTGATCTCGGTGAACGTCCGCGTCCAACTGTCGAAAGTGTCGATGGCTGAGTAGCGGATAGTAAAGGGTACTTTCACTCCATCCACGTCGCGGTAGTCCTCGAAGTCGATCTGTTCAGGAAAAGGCACCAGCACCGTTTGGTTAATAGTTATCTTCCTCAGCAGCAAGCCCGTCTGGGTGTCGAAGTAGTAACGTTCGGTCTTGCTGTCCGTCATTTGCTCAACAACATATGCCTCGCGGTCGCCTACCTTTTGTGCGCCGCCGGATCTCATGCCCGGCGACACTTTCACCTTGACGACATTGAAGAGCTCGTCAAAGCTTCGCTTCGCCGCGATCGCTTCTGCCGGTGTCAGGCTTCGCACATTGGCGCCGTTCATTACGGAGCCTTTGTCGCCATTGATGATTTGACGGACTGTCCCCTGCGGCGTGGTCGCGATCATTAGGAACTTGTCGGGAAGTGCCAGTGTGATCTCGTTCGGCCAGTTGCGATCCTGCGAAGCCTCGCGCTTGCCCTTCAGCACCAGTGTTTTCGTACCCGTCACGGCACTGCCACCTAACGCCTCAACGTACTTGGCAAAGATTTGATCGACCGAGGGCGAAGCTGGGCGCACGGTGGGCGCGGCGTCGTTCGGTCCTGGTTCATGGCCTGATCGAGCCAAGGGCATGGGCGGAAGGCCGACCGGTTTCGTCTGCCCTCGGTGGCAGGTGTAGCAGGTCACCGGGTTCTCTCTGAAATCGACTTTATCGTTGGCTTTGATGGACAGCACCATCTGCATCATACGGCGACCCGTTTGCTTCTCCGGTTTGTCATCACTTTCCCAAACCCACTTGGTAAATCCCGTCTTGGGATCTTTGCCTTGCTGGACATGGCAGAAATTGCATTGCACACCGAGCGAAGTAGCAACAAAATTCATCACGAGAAAAAGCTGCGAGTCGGGCAGACCCTTGAGCACCTGAATGTTCTTCCGCGTCTGCTCTACGGTCTTTTCACTTGGCGCAGCCTGCGGAGATGCGAACTTGTCTGTCACGATGGTCGCGCCCGGGAGAACTCGCGCTGGTTCGAATGGGCTCGTGCCGAAAACCACTCTCGGATCTTCGGCCTCGCCGGCGGCGGCTCCCCTGTCAGTGGCATTCGTAACTATCACAATGACGCACAGAGACAGTCCGACGCAGATCAAGCTCATCACCTTTGTTTTAGTAGACATAATCCACTTTCCTTCCATAGCTGTCTGGTGTTGCACGATTCGATGTTGGACTACTTAATGTCGACTGCCTTCGTGATCAAGTTAATCTCTATCTCGACGTTGTCGCCGACGAAGTTTGGAACCTTTGGGTGAGTCCAGTTTATTCCGAACTCTCTTCGGTTGATCACAATCTGGGCTGAATATCCAAGATTCATCTTTTTGGAAACCGGGTCTTTGTTAACACCCGTGATCTGAAAGGGAAGGGCTATTTCCTTACTTACTCCGTGCATCGTGAAAGTACCAAGGGCAAACAATTGTTTTCCCTTCTTCTCGATACGCTTGCTTTGAAAAGTGATTTCAGGATACTTCTCCGCATCAAAAAAATCCGCAGACCTCAAATGGGTGTCGCGCGCTGGAATTCCAGTGTTGATGCTCGCAGCCTTGATGACCACATTCACTGATGATTTTGTAATGTCCTTCTCATCGTTTGTGAGCGTAACGGTGAAGTCTGTAAATTTACCGTTGACTCTGGATAAGCCATCCATAATGGAAACAGAGAACCCCACTGTTGAATGATTAGTGTCAATCGGATATTGCCTTGCCGTATTGACCTGCGCGGCGCTGATGGTGCTAAACAACAAGACCGCTAAGAGATTCTTCTTTAGCATGGATCTCTTCCGACTTTCTTTTCGTATTTACTTTGGCGCTTCATAAACAACGCCAACCTTCACACACGTAACCCCTGGAATTACCGGAACGATCGGGAAATAGACCTCGGTTCCCTCATTTGGTTGCTCCTTAGCGCTTGCGTTCTTTCCAGTCGTATTTTTTTACGAGCATCAGTGTTTGTGTTCGCTCTCAGTGGTCAGTCCTGCGTCAATCCAGTCCTGCTTGCCGGCAGCGTAGTCGCGGACGTTGGTGTAGCCCAGCGCCACCAGTTCACGGGCGGCGTTCTCCGAAGCATTTCAGGTAGGGTTGGCGCAGTAAACCACGATGTCAGCCGCTTTGTCCGGCAACAGTGTTGGAGCAAGTTGGTTGACTTGGTCGGGCGGCAAATTGATCGCACCGGGCAAATGCGCGTGATGATAACTCGCCGCAGGCAGAGTCTCGACAAGCCGAAACTTTTCGGCGCGGTCAATCTTCCTCTTCAGCTCATCGCGTGAAATTGCAGCTACCATGAGTTCTCCCATTCTTTTCTTCGAGGCGTTTTGGTGGTGGCCTAATTTGAAACTCTTACCCTTTTAACTGTCCAGTCAAGCATTGTATCGAGGAAATCAGGTGCCTGTTCAATAGTATGATTGGCCCTTGGGAAGATCTTGATGGTTATATCTCCATTTCCGGCAAGCTTCAAAGCTGCGGTGATTCGCGCGGCGCTGGTCTGTGCAGGAACGACATCATCCAATTCGCCGAACATGACCAGGGCTGGAACTTTGATCTGCTTCCAATAACTTACCGGATCAAGGTCAAGATTGCGCCAGCGTAACCAGGAATGAATCTCGTCAGCACTTGGAACTCGACGAGGCAAGGTTGTTTGCGAGGCCCAGGGTTTTCGCCAGGCTTCGTCAAGAAATGCTTGGAGCGCCGGTTGATTCCCACCGTGCCGCACGTACTCGTCGACCCGAGCAAGGGCTTCAATGGCCTGACTGACGTCTGCTTCTGAAAAACCGCGGGCGCGCAGTCGCGTCGCATCCGCATATTTATTTACTTCCGCATACGTCACGCCTGGACCCGAAAAACTGATAATGAACGACAGGTCCTTTGATTGCGCAGCGGCAATCGGCGCGACCCATCCTCCCTCGCTGTGTCCCCAGAGACCGATCTGGCGGACATCAATGTCATCGCGCTTTTTTAGCAACTCAACTGCGGCAAGTGCATCCGCTGCGAGGTCGCGCATATCAACTCGACTCTCTCCGCTGAGATCAGCTCCGGCCCGTTTGTCATAGATAAGTGCTGAGATGCCTCTGCGAACAAAGAGGTCACCGTAAAATCGAAAATCATTGCGGTTTGGCGTACTCGACCCATGAATCAGAATTACTGCCGGGTGACGTCCCTTCGTTGGCGGAACGAGTAGAGTCCCGGAGAGGGTGACATCGCCATTGCGAAAGTTCACTTCTTCTTGCGCGTACGGGGCGGGCGGCGTGATACCCGTGTGCCGCAGGGAAAGAGGACCCGAGATTTCGCCGCCTACAACCGTGCCCGAAATAACGTCGCCATTGCGTGAACCATCAAATATTATTCTTCGCTCAGTCGCCTGTAGCTCGAAGTGAACCTTGGGAGGTTCGTAGCGGACATTGCTAAGAGGTTTGCCAAGCAATCGTTCGTCGGGCACGCTGATCGTGGCACTCAGAGACCCGTTCGCATTTTGGTTGAAATCAACAATGGCTTTCGTCTTCTTGCCGGGAATTTCGGCAATTCCTTCCCATCGCCCCGTTATTTCTTCCTGTACCGCTCGGGACGATGCAGAACATCCACAGAGCAAGAAAATTTGCGCCGATAAGATTATTGCTTTGAGCATTTCTTGTTTTTCTTAAGGAAGCGAAAGCCGGCTAGCGCCCCCGTCTACCACGACGCGGCTATCATGAACGGAAGCCAAGGTCGAGTTAAGAACGCGCGATCCCCGACCCGAAACCAGAGTGTGATCTAAAGTCAATCCTTTTCGGCGGAGCAAGTTTTCATTGGCCGGTCCTATTATTATGCGACCAAGCGTCGCAGCGCGAACCATGGCGGGGACCGTCCCAAGTCGTCTTATCGATGAGGGGCTGTCCGCAACCACGTGCGCCGCGATTTCTTCAGCAATTTGAACAAAAACGATGTCCGCAACGGAGGTAAATCCGTTGCGTGAATTCAGCCTCAAATGATGAGTCGTTGTAAGTTATTGAAATGATTGGTGCCGGGGGCGGGATTCGAACCCGCACCCTCTTACGAGGAACGAATTTTAAGTTCGTTGCGGAGGCGCCTACCTCATTCTACTACGCATCACCAAGTAGTATTTACCGACGTTTCAGCCGTCAAAGCACGCTACGTCCGGCTTGGTATCAGCACGTAACTCCCTCATCTTCCCCTCATCTTTCGAGTGTCATTACGGACGAAGCAGACCACTAGGATTTGCCGCTATTAGGTTGAGAACTTGGAATGCAAAGTCGCCGAGTCGTTGACCTGATGTCGTGTTGACACAACTATTATAAATTGTCACGTCAAAGCTACTGCGGTAATAGCTTGGTCGATTTCCACTGGATTTCTTCAATCGAGGTGTCGAGTTTTCGAGGACTTTACCTGCTAAATTAACCGCGCGGGAGAGCAGTCAATGTATGTTTTGTTGAGTCGTTAAATGTAGCCGGCTTCCACCGCCTTCAAAACGGCACGCGTGCGATCTCGCACACCTAGCTTGGAAAGAATGTTCGATACGTGATTCTTGATCGTCCCTTCGGCTACTCGCAGGGCATTTGCTATTTCGCGATTGCTGTAGCCGCCACTCATTAAGCGCAAGACCTCCAGCTCTCTTTCGGTCAGTGCATTGGCATGCGTGAGGCTGGGAAAATCGCTCGAAGCATTTTCAAACCGCTTAATAATACGCTCAGTGACTGCCGGCCGCAGGAGGGTTCCGCCGCTGAAAACAGTTCTGATCGCCCCCACCAATTGCTCAAGCGAAACGTCCTTTAGCAAGTAACCTTTTGCGCCAGCGCGAATTCCGTCAAGCGCAATCGCGTCATCGTCAAACGTGGTCAGAATTATCGTCGGAGGTAGCTCCACGGAATCTTTCAATTCATTAAGTACCTCCAGGCCGTTGCGTCGCGGCATGCGAACATCGAGAAGAACGACGTCGGGTTTCGAATTCCGGATTACTGCAGTTGCCTCCTCGCCGTCGGCGGCTTCCGACACGACCTCGATGTCCTCACTAAGCTCGAGCAGGCTTCTGATGCCTTGCCGAACAAGTGTTTGATCATCAACGAGACAAACTCTAATCATGAAACGGCCTCAGTTATCGGCACCCACGCGTCTACGCGAAAGCCCTGCCCTTGCGCGGAGTCAAATTGGATTCGTCCGCCTATCTGTTCCAATCGTTTACGCATTCCCAATAATCCATTTCCCATTTCGATCGATTTTGCGCCGCGCCCATCGTCCCGCACTCTGACCTCGATATCGCTATTTGTCTTTTCAATTCGAATCCACAGATTCTTGGCGTTGGAATGTCTTAGCGTGTTTGTGATGACTTCCTGTACGCAGCGAAGAATCGTATGCGCGCAAGCCGGGTTTGCGACTCTCAGGGGGGCACACACATCCAAATGAATTCGCGGAAAAGGAAGCTCGGCGACTAACTCTTCTATGGCGCCCCTCATATCGATCTCTGCCTCACCCTGAACTGCGCTAACAACGCTGCGTACATCTTGAAGAATAGACTTTGCCAACGCCTGCGATTTCTCGACATGAGTCAGAGCTTTACCCTTACAGACGTGTTTGGCGACTTCTAGGTGAATATTCAAAGCCGTTAAGTTGTGACCGAGAATGTCGTGCAGATCGCCTGACATACGTGCCCGTTCGTTGACTCGACTGCTTTCTTCGAGCAACTCACGAGTGGCGCGTAACTCGGCGTTAGTGCGCATCAAGTCCTGGCGTGCCCGCGACTCTCGTTTGGCAATAGTCGCAGTGACAAATGCAAAAAGCTGAAAGCCCAGAGACGTATTGGTCGCGAACATAGTTAGATTCGACAGATGACCCAAATACAGAATTGTTGAAAGAGCCGCAGTTTGTGCCAGTAGCCAAATAAGGGTGGGCCATGGGGCCAGAAGAGAGGGCAGTTGCCAGGCGACAATTACCAATAGAATGCCAATCGAGTAACACGGTATCAAGTAAAGCATCACCAGGGTCGCCACCGTCTGCAAAGCAATCAACGGCACATACAATGCTCTATTGGACCGCCCTTTGTAGGTGAAGTCACTAGTAACTGATGAAGTGATCCAGAACGAGACTCCGAAGAGGCCAAATGCGATGACCCACACGATGAGCCGCGCAGCCGTAGTTTCATGAGGATACCGCAATACATCCAGGACCGTCGGGACGCTCGCTATCAACCAAACTGAGACACCGATTAACCTGAGTATTGGGCGGTGAAGCAGAGATAGATTCATCGTATCGATTATAAGCCGCCTGGCTTTCTGTTTCATATGCCAAAAGTAATGGTTTCGCGTCGTGACTTTAGGCACTGGCAAAGGTTCGCCCCCGAATCTATTATTACTGCCCAAGCCGTTCGACAACAACGAGGAAAAGGCCACGGCTCGCTGACTTCCCCCGAAATATGACGCAGCAAAATAAATAAGCAACGCCAGAAAGACGACAGATGAAAAAAATTACCACCGATTTCAACACGAATATTAACCGTCGGGTTTGCTATGCTGCTGTTCATTTCAGTCGCCCGGGCGCAGTCGGTTTCCGACGCTGACTTAATCAAACAAACCGCTCTCGATTACATCGAAGGGTGGTACGAAGGAAATGCTGAGCGCATGGAAAAAAGCGGTGCACCCTGACTTGGCCAAGCGACTCGTGCGCACCGATCCTAAAAGCGGACGCAGCGCGCTGAGCCAAGCGGGCGCGATGGGTCTCGTACAGGCAACGCGCGCTGGCGTCGGCAAGCAATATCCAAAGGACAAACAACAGAAGGATGTCACCATTCTGGATGTCTTCGAGAATGCCGCGAGCGTGAAGGTCGTTGCGGCAGATTGGATAGATTATATGCACATGGCCAAATTCAACGGGCGTTGGGTCATTGTCAACGTGCTATGGGAGTTGAAGCCGCCTAAGAGATAGAGCCATTCCCGTGATGAAGTGCCCGCGATTCAGACTGGGAGCCCAGTAGCCAAGAAACAAGCTCATGCTTCTTAGACTTGCCGTTATTGCTTTTCTACTCGTCGTGGTAGATATACACGGACCTTGTGCGGCATTGCGCTTCGTGAGAAACAAGCCAGAACATTTTGATTTCGCTGACCAGCGAGTATTGCCTCCAACGTTCGGAATGGGAGAGTTCACATTGGAGATTTGGATTAAACCAGACGCCTCTTATCCTGTCGGTCGTACGGACCGCTCCTCGATAAATCAACTGCAGAACTGGAGCGAAGCAGACCCTCGTCCATATGGAACTCCCGATTGGTGGTTTGCCGGCAATTTCTTATTGGATGGCCACACGCGACCCGACGGCTTCACGCCGGACAAAACCCGTGAAGGCACGTTTAGTTTGCAATTCTACGGCGGCGGCCGGCTTCGATGGATGTTTGCCGACGATGCTGATGTTGTGCCGGTAGGAAAGGTGTGGTCGGTACAGGCTTATCCGGCGGCGAGCACCCCGTCGCTGCTGGATAACAAATGGCATAACATTAATTGCGTCCGAAGGTGGATCAAGGATTCCAAGTCGCAACTGGAGCTATGGATTGACGGAAAACTTATCGCTTCTCAGGTTATACCGATGCGAATTAACATGCGACAATTTTGGGACGCGTTGCCACACCCGCGAAATCCGAAAACCGTAGGGGGATGGTGTTGGGGGAGTGAGGTAATGACGGCGTGGGAATATTACTTTACCCAATATGAAGATTATAAGGGACTATTGGCTGACGTTAGATTATGGGATCGAGCAAAATCGGAAGCTGAAATCCAAAGGAATTGGGCGAAGCCGATTACAGGCTCCGAACCTGGACTCGTTGGATATTTTCCGCTAACGGAAAACACCGGGACTGTCGCACGGGACAGAATTGATCCGGCGCGGACTATCATTCTTCACAATTCCCAGTCCGAGTCCTGGGCTGATCAAAATCCATTGGCACCTCCAGCAGCAAAGTAGCTGAAAATTTCCTGTCGAGGAGAAAGTCATGAACAAGACAAGAACGTTTGCTACGCTGCTGGTCTTTCAGCTGACTGTGGTCGCACAAACGCCGAACACACCAGCCCGGGCTTCGGACGTCTTAGCTCAATCCGCTTCTCAATCAGCATTCAATCCGTTTCCTGACGGAATCGCGAGTCGTTATCACTTCGACCTGGCGCGACTCTTCTTCCGGTCGCCAGATGAAGAAGCCGCCGCCCGGCGTCTGTTGATGTTGCGCCTCGAACGATTTCGGCGAGCCGCTTCAGAGTTTCCGCCATCCGCTGTTGATTTGCTTCATGCACTTCAGGAGGAGGATTCTCTTCTTCTAGAAGTTACTCGGCACTCCGCGTATCTGGAGCTTCGATACTATTCGGATACGCGAAACTCTGATGCTCAACAAACTGAGGACACGTTGCGCTCGGCTGCAGGCCAGGCCTTTGCAGTATTCGAGAATCGCTTGGTTACACGGCCAGATTCTTTCTTCAAACGAATGGAAAGAGCAGAACCGACTCTGCGGCGCTATCACTTCGCAATCGCAAACGCCCGGCGGACGGCATTTCATCAGCTCACGCCCGAAGGCGAGCGTGCACTCGAGGCGTTAGGCCCGATGGCTTCAGGAGGTGGCGCGCGACTGTTTTCTACCGCGCTTAATGCGACCGATTTCGGTGTGGTCCAGACATCCTCCGGCCCGTTGAGCGTTGCGCGTGACTACGCTGCGATCGCTAGTAACCCTGATCGTAGTGTGCGCCGAGAGGGTTACTTGAGTAACGAAGAAGGCTTGGCGCAGCAGCGCGACGTGTATGCAGATATTCTCGTGCGAACCGCTACGGCGCTTAACGCGGCCGCGCGTTTACGCCGCTACGCTGACTATAGTGAGGAGTCCTACGGGGATCGCTTTCTTGATCGGGCACAGGTGGTCTCATTCCTAAACTCACTAGCGGCTCACGCAGAAATCAACAAGCGGATCGAGCGCGCCGTTATAGATCACTATCGTAAGATTCTTGGCGTCGACACCATTCACGTATGGGACCTTAGAGCGCCAGAGCTAGGCATAGAAGTCCCACGATTAACGATCACGGAAGCGACTCGGGCGGTCCTGGAAGCCACTCGCCCCCTCGGCGAGAACTACACGCGGGAACTCGCGCAACTATTCGATCCGGCGAACGGCCGGCTCGACGTCGCGCCGGGTCCAAATCGCGCAAACCGCCAAGGCTTCTCGACTGGATTCGTCGGCTTTCCGAGTGTGTTCTATCAAGGCGCCTTTCGTGGATACGTCGAGGACGTAGTCACGCTCGCACACGAGTCTGGCCACGCCGTGCAGAACATGCTGATGACAAGGGGGCACGTGCTTCCGCGATACGCCACGGGACCTGCCTACTTCACTGAATCCTTCGCCGGGCTTTGTGAGCTGCTCATTCTGGAGTATCTGTACAGGAACGCGCCCGATCGGCCTCACAAGATCTATTACCTGCAGCGACTCATCACTCAAGGCGCTGAGGTTTTTCGCAGCGGCTGGGAATCGCTTGTAGAGCAACAGTTGTTCGATAGCACTGCTGCCGGAAAACAGTTAAGCGGGGACGATATCGAGGCGATTACGCAAGCTACGGCTTCGCGGTTTTCGATCTGGTTCGGCCCAGGGAGCGAACGGCGGCTGGCTTGGATTCAGCCGACGCAGTTCTTCACTTGGCCGCTGTATCGTGTGAACTACGCGTACTCGAAGTTACTGGCGCTACGTTATTTTGGACTGTTTCGTACTAAACCCAGGCAATTTCAACGGCGTTACATGACTCTCCTGAGTAACGGGTACGATGCGCCGCCCGATGCGCTACTCCGACGCTTCGTCGGCAATGGTTTGGGTGATCCAGAGTTGATTGATAATGCGGTGAGTGTATTGGATTCCTGGCTTCATGAGCTAGAGGCTTTGTATCGGTCTTGATTTTTGTCGATCAACTGCGCGAGGAAAAATGTCGGGACTTTCTGAGATCTGGTTCGCGCAGTGGCCTTCGAGTGATCCCCGCACTTTGCGATTTGTTGGATGTGACCACTCCGAATGTTCGCAAGTGACTCGCTGCGGCGCAGATCCTTTGATTCATGCTGCGGCGTCAAATCAAAAGGCGGCTCTCTCTCTAGGTAAAATCCATGAATGTTGAGGCATTCGATTTATGAAAATGAAAATGATTATTTTAACGCTCTTTTTTCTGGTGACCTTTCCCTCCACATCTCACGCGCAAACAACTGCTGTGTCGGCTACCGATTTTGCCGCGATTAAACAGACTGCGCTCGACTACATCGAAGGTTGGTATGAGGGAAGCCCCGAGCGGATGGAGCGTGCCTTGCACCCTGAGCTCGCGAAACGAATCGTGCGGACTGATCCCAGGAGCGGCAGAAGCGGACTCAGCCAGATGAGCGCGATGTCGCTTGTGCAGGGAACTCGCTCGGGAGGCGGTAAGAACACCCCGAAAGAGAAGCAAGAGAAGGACGTCACTATCTTGGATGTCTTCGAGAACGCGGCGAGCGTAAAGATTGTGGCCTCTGATTGGGTTGACTACCTGCACATGGCTAAGTGGAACGGGCGTTGGGTGATCGTGAACGTACTATGGGAGCTGAAGCCGAAGGAGAAATAGGCATGCAGAAGAATCTGACTGGGCGCGGGAGAATCAACCGGCCCAGTTAATTCAAGTTCTTTTTCTGATTTAGCGAACAATGTCCTGGCGGGAGTTCAAGTGCTCAAAGAGGGGCGGGGACATAACTCGTTGCTTGGACTCGCGCCGCGCCGGTCAATTGGAGCGTTATCCTGCTCCGAAAACCGTTTCGGCAGACCTCTGCTTTTCACACAAGAGCTAGATTTATTAGACCGCTTTGATTCCATATTTATGCCAGAAAAACACATAGCTCTGCAACCGTTTCCTGCGCTATCCCGACGTGGGGCAGCGAATTCTTCAGGCCTTTAATGGCCGATTGACTCTCACGGCGTCGCGCTTCGGCAAAAAAGGTTAATCCGCGGATCGAAAGCACTCCTCATGGATTGTCGTTCCCGGAATTTTCTAATTTAGCCTGGCACTGAAAATGGGGAAGGGTCACTAACTGATTTTCGTTTTGACATTCCAATCTGGAAATGTGAAGCACCTCTGGATGGCCACTCATGATTCAAATGAAGCTCTCAAAGATTCATTGACGTTTCCGCACCGAGTCTTATCGATGAGGGACTCTCCGCATCCACCTGAGCCGCGATTTCCTCAGCAATTTGAACGAAAACTAGGTGCGCAACGGACTTTACTCCGTTGCGAAAACTCAGACTAAAATTATGAGTGTTTGTAAGTTATTGAAATGACTGGTGCCGGGGGCGGGATTCGAACCCGCACCCTCATACGAGGAACGAATTTTAAGTCCGTTCGAAGGCTTGTTACCTGATCTCACGTAACGAGATGAACCAATATTTACCGGACATGGAGCCGTCAAAGTCATGCTTCGTCCATTACGTCTCGCGACAGAATGTCGTCATCTTAGCGTCATCCCGGAGGTTTCATTCAAAGGGAA